>Ga0209212_1003188_pt1 | contig 22073 bp, 19 predicted proteins | sample RifGroC2_FD_183996 | JGI IMG/M metagenome (GOLD analysis project Ga0209212, IMG submission 183996) | Groundwater microbial communities from Rifle, Colorado, USA - Groundwater C2 (SPAdes) (version 2) | ecosystem: Environmental > Aquatic > Deep subsurface > Groundwater | place: Rifle, Colorado... | reverse complement strand
TTTGCATGGATCTGTTGTCGGAAGTATTGTAGCGCCTGCACTATCAGTATCATACCAGCCTGTAGAATCATTGTTGTCTATACATTTCATAACATTTTTATTCATGCCTGTTTTTAGCATTGAAAACTGGGTTATAATAGGAGCAGAAGCCGCCACAAGTATACTTATTACTACCATGGAAATCATCATTTCCATCAGGGTAAAACCTTTGTATTTTGAACCCATATATCCGAGACTCCTTTAAATTATTGTTTATTAAGACTTTTTGCTTTTACTGAGTTCTTCTAATGCATCTAACGCGGTACATGTTAGTTTTGTCAGATGAACCATTATAATAAGAAGGAGCAACAAAACTATAATAAAATGCACTTATATAAGTTGATTCTGTTGATGTCCAGTAGGTAGCAATGGCAAAATTTCCTATTAAATCTCTATTTGCAAATAAAGTATTTGTCATTTCATATCTGGCAGGCAAGTACCAGTCAGTATAACCATAAGCAGTTGCATCATTTAAGGTTTTACAGGCCAGTGCAGCATTGTACGGAGCATATCCATCAGCAAGAGCAATAAGTTTTGTATAATTAGGCATACCATAATAATGATCGACAGCATTTGTATTTGTTCCTAATGTAGAGCTGTTATTCCATGTATACTGACCTTTGTCAAAAGGTGTTGTAAACAAATAATAAGTTAAATAAGGTCCGGCATATTTTGTACCGTCAGCGCACGTGTCACCAGGATTTGGACAGGTCGCATCAACAGCGCCCTGTTGCCTTACACATCTAACATAATAATTGTTCCACTTGTTCACACCTGCTGCGTTATTATTTTGAAAATTTAGTATGACTGCATACATGTTATTGGATTCTGTTGATGACCAGTAATATCCTCTATCATTAAAGTTGTCTATGACATACCTGTTTGTATACAGGACGGATAATTCTCTTCTGGCAGGCAAATACCAGTCAGTATAGCCTGAATCAGTTGCATCATAACAAATATTTGCCGCGTTATACGGAGCAAATATATCAGGCGGATTGGAAAAACCATGAAGCAGATCAGTATTATTGCTTCCATTATCAGCATCAAACACACCTGTATTTGTATTGTTGTTATTTGTCATCCATGTAAAAACACCCTGATCAACCGGAGGTGTATAGTAATGATATCCGTTATAATCTCCTGCATAAACAGTTCCGTCTGAACAAACAGTACCTATACCGCTGGCAACACATGGAGGAGCTGCAGCAGAACAGGCTGATGATGTATATGTAGGTGTATTACTTGTTGTAAGGTTATAAGTTCCTGCCGGTGCACTTGACCAGTTTGAAGCAACCTGATTGCAGGATGTATTATAGCTGTTATTATAACCCACTGTACAGTCATCGTCAGGAGCATTTGTCAGCAGATTTGCAGTAATTGCATTACATCCCGTAATACCGGCAGTAGGGATACTGGTCATATCACAACTTATAGATTCACTTCCTCCACTATAAGTAAGTTTATAGGTTTGTGTTGTTGCTTGCGGCCAGTTTGTTTTCACCTGATAACAACTTTTATTGTAATTATTAGCATATGCATAATCACAAGCATCTTGAATACCGTCATTGCAAGCCTTTATATATATCCACGGCTGAACTAAATCAGTTGCAATATTATCATTTGCATTCGGAGCTGTTGTTGCATCATTTTTTGCTTCTTCTAAAAGGGTTTTTTCATTTGAACTGTTTGTTACCATTTTAGGAAGCAGGATTTTGAACTGGCTGACTATATAACTTGCTCCATTGTTTGCATAAGTAGTTCTATTCAGATGAAGATAATAAGTTATATCCGTATAATCAGTTGCATCATCACAATATGGAGCAGAACCACTTCCGTTTAGCCAGCAGGTGTTTATAAAATAGTCGCAGGCTCCGATTCCTCCCTGATCACAAGAAGCCCTGAGAATTCTTTTTGCCATTATTTGTTGAGCAGAAGAACCATGTTCTGCTATGCTTATCGCGGAACTTAAGGCTTTGTTTCTATCATATTGAATGTCAATAACTGCGCTTTTGCAGGGATCTGCTGTCGGAAGTATTGTAGCGCCTGCACTGTCAGTATTATACCATCCTGTCGAGCTGTTATTAACTATACATTTTTGAACATTTTGATTAATACCGGTTTTTAGCATTGAAAATTTGGTTATAAGAGGAGCCGAAACAGCCATGAGTATACTTATTATTACCATGGAAATCATCATTTCCATCAGGGTAAAACCTTTGTATTTTGCACTCATATATCCAGAGACTCCTTTTTTTCTTTGAATTGTTGTCATTGCGAGCCATTCATTTAGGGACATAAATTATAAACCGGTTGCGAAGCAATTTTCCCGCAAGCTAATTAAAACTTTTATCCATTAACCAGTAAAATCAAGTTACAGACCTCTTCTTACACACCTGACACGATTGGCATAAGTCTTAGTAGCACCACCCTCGTATCTACCGCCAGTGCTGTAATAATACGCATTCTCTTGATTATATTCTGTTGATGCCCAGTAACTGGCCGTGGAAAATCCTCCTATTGCGCCACTATTTGCGCCTATAAGGTTTAATTCATATCTTGCCGGTAAGTACCAGTCAGTGTGGCCGTAAGCACTTGCATCATTTAAGGGTTTACAGGCCAATGCCGCGTTATACGGAGCATATTCATCAGCAAGGGCAATAAGTGCAGTATAATTAGGCATTCCGTAATTCGGGTCATTTATACCTGTCAATGTCCCTATTAAAGATCCGTCACTCCAGGTATACTGACCTTTATCAAACTCGGTTGTAAATAAATAATAAGTGCCACTGCCATTAGCAGGAGTGAAAGGTCCCGCATACTTTGTTCCATCATCGCATAGATCACCAATTAAAGGACATGTCGCATCAGTAACCAATTTTTTCCTTACGCATCGAGTCCAATGAACAACCCACTTGTTGTCGGCAGATGTATAAGTATTGGAAAAGTATCCAGTAACTGCAGTAATAGCACCTGATTCTGTCGACGACCAATAATGACCTAGACTAAAGTTACCTATTACGAGCTTGTTTGTGAGTAATACTTGTATTTCGTTCAGTGCGGGTAAATACCAATCAGTAAATCCTAAATCATTTGCGGTATAACAGGCATTTGCCGCATTATACGGAGCCCAATCATCAGGCGGGTCTGAAAGATTATAAAGCAGCAGGGTATTATTGCTTCCATTATCTCGTGAAAATATATTTGTAAATGTATCATTGGGGAAAGTAACCCATGTATAATTGCCCTGATCAGTCGGAGTTGTATAGTAATGATAACCGTTAAGATCACCCCCATAAATAGTTCCGTCCGGGCAAACGCCTCCCGGTCCCTGATCAATACAATCAGTACTTAATATTGGACATGCCGTCGGAATAATTGTTGCCAGAGTTGATCCGGCCCAGGTAAGGTTATAAGTTCCATCCGGAGCTTGAGGCCAGGATGAAAAAATCGTACTGCAAGTATTGTTATAATTATTATATCTTCCATAATAACAGTCATTATAATTAGTCATTGCCCATTGAGGTGCTGTCATTGCCTGACATCCCATAATCGCCGCACTGGCAAGGCTGCTCATGTTGCAATACTTGGATTCTGATGCACCTGCTGTATTGTAAGCTATTTTATAAACCTGAGAAGGTGCTGTTGACCAGTTGTTTTTTATCTGATAACAACTTTTGCTATAATTACTACTGTAGGCTCTCTGGCATCCTGTTGTAAGACCGTTATTACAAGCCTGTATATATACCCAGGGTTGAGCTATATCGTATGCAAGGTTATTATTGGCATTAGGGTTTACTGTTTTGGCATAAAAAGCCTCATTCACGAGTTTTGTCGGCATTTGGGGGAGCAATTCCGTTAGCTGATCAATAATATATGTTGCACCCTGATTTGTAGTAGTGTTTCTGATTAAATGAAGATAATAAGATATATCAGTATAATCAGTTGTATCATCACAATACGGAGCAGAAGTGCTTCCGTTTAAACGACATGTGTCTATAAAATAGTCGCATGCCTTCGTTCCGCCCTGATCGCAAGCTGCTCTGAGAATTCTTTTTGCCATTATTTTTTGCGCTGAAGTTCCGTTTATCGCTGCCCAATATGCTGTGTTAAAGGCTTTTTCCCTGTTGTATGTAACGTCAATAACCGCGCCATAACAAGAAGTTCCTGTTGCGGGTAATGTTGTCGCACCTGCCGCATCAATATCATACCAGTCTGTGGAAGTATTATTATTAATGCAATCAATAACATTTTTATCCATACCTGTTTTAATCTTGGACATTTGTGTTATAAGCGGTATAGATGCCACCATAAGAACACTTATGACTGTCATGGAAATAAGCATCTCCATTAAAGTAAAAGCTTTATTTTTTAAATGCATATATTCTTAATAACTCCTTATTTTGAAAAAACACATCCTATTTTATAATATCATAAATCGCTTAATTATTTAAGTTAATTATTTAAGTATTATATGTTTTTATGCCCTTAAAATCCTCCTTTTAAACTAATGACAAAAAAAAACAACAAAAGATAAGTTTGCCCTCTTATTCTTATAATTATAAAATTATATTCAACCATAATTTGTTTTTGGATTTATTTTAAATAACGTAAAATAATTGAAAAATAATACTACTCAAAAAACAGGAATTATAAATTTAAACGGGTACTAATATAAAAAATGGAAATTTTGAACAACATAAAATCCAAAATTCTTGAATATTTTGAGCTTATAAAATTTGAACATACAATATTTGCTATGCCGTTTGCTCTTTCGGGTATGCTTTTGGCTTCTCCAACCAATTTTCCTGCCATAAGTACTTTTATATGGGTAATACTTGCAATGGCAGGAGGAAGAACAGCAGCTATGGCTTTAAACAGAATTATAGATGCTGATATTGATAAAAAAAACCCAAGAACTTCAAACAGAGCCATTCCTTCTGGAAAAATAAAAAAATTATCAGCTTTTATATTGGCGATGCTTTCTTTTGCCTTAATGATTTTTGCGGTATGGCAGCTTCCACTTATATGCAAACAACTTTTGCCTTTAGCAATACTCCTTTTGGTTATATATTCATTTACTAAAAGATTTACCCATCTTTCTCATTTTATATTAGGAGGTGCTTTAGGTGCTGCAGCCGGAGGAGGATGGCTTGCTGTCAGCGGTGTATTCTCGCTACCAGTCGTTTTATGGGGAATTTCCGTGGTTTTCTGGGTGGCAGGATTTGATGTAATTTATGCCATTCAAGACATAGATTTTGACAGGGAAAACAAACTTTTCAGCATACCGGCATGGCTCGGAATTAAAAAAAGCCTGTTTGCTTCCAAAATTTTCCATTTATTCACAATTGTTTTGCTTATAACTTTAGGTCTGGTTTATACTGTAGGAATATTTTACTGGTTTGGAATTGCTTTTGTTGCCTGTATGCTTTTTTGGGAACATTCTCTTCTTAAAGAAAACGACCTCTCAAAAATTAATGCGGCTTTTTTTAATATTAACGGTTATGTAAGCATAGGAATTTTTATATTTATACTGCTGGATAAGGTTTTTTAAAAAAATGAACAAATTAACTGAAATACTAAATAAAACACTATCATATAAGCTTGCCAAATCTCTTTTTGCCGAAATGAAAGACTGGATTGAAATAATCGGCAATATGGGAATGAATCTTTTCTTTTCTGTAAAATGCTTATTTACGGGTCAATTAAAATCAAAACTTTTTTTTGAACAGGCATCAAGGTTTGGTGTGGATTCTTTACCAATAAGTCTTTTAATGGTAGGACTCGCCGGCATGATTATCGCGCTTCAGGTAGCAAATGAAATGGTAAAGCAGGGTGCCGGCGACTATGTAGGAATGCTTGTTTCTGTAGCGATAGTAAGAGAATTGGGACCTGTAATCGGCGGATTTGCAGTTATTTCTATGGTAGGTTCTTCTATGGCGGCAGAAATATCGACAATGAAAGTTACTCAACAAGTTGACGCCATAAAAGTTCTTGGCGTAAATCCAATCTATTATCTTATCACCCCAAGAGTCATTGCCGGAATATTCATCATGCCTTTTGTTGTTATTATTGCAAATGCTGTCGGAATTGTTGGAGGAATGATTATGAGCAAACTTGTTACCGAACTTAATGCCGAAAATTATATAAATTCAGTCTGGGTGGGACTAACTGTAAAAGATTTTTTTGTAAGTATATTTAAAGGAAGTGTTTTTGGCGGAATTATTGCTTTAAGCTGTTCTTCTATAGGATACAGGACAGAAGGCGGTGCTATAGATGTAGGAAAAGCAACAACTTCCGCGGTTGTATGGTCTTTTATTCTTATGCTTATAGCAGATTATTTCATTTCTTTTGTTTGTTATTAACAAAAATTTATAAAGAAATGATTTTTAGCAATTTATTTTTTTAGCTTCCTTTATAAATTGTAACCGTTTTTACAATTTATAAGGTTTTTTATTATTAATGTTTGTTAGTTTTTTTAATAACCAATTTCAAAACAACTCTAAACTGTCCTTTCAAGGAAAAGACGGTTCTATAAAATATATTGGAAACACAGTTGTAAAAAGCTTTCATTCCGAAAGACAACAAGAATTTACAACAGAACGGGATTTTCTTACGTTTTTAACTAACGCAAAATTCCCAAATTCTCCTAAATTTATAAAAACTGAAGGTAATTCAATCACTATGGAAAAAATATCCGGTCAAAATTTATTGGATTTTCTTCCGGCAGCAACTAAAGAACAAATTTTATGGACTAAAGAACAAATTTTAAAAGTTGCCAAGAACCTTGCAAAACTTGGAGTATTCCATAACGACTTAAACAGGGCTAACATTATCATTGTAAAAGATACAAACAATATCCCCTACAAAGTTGTTTTTCTGGACTTTGCAGATGCAAAGAAAGTTAAAAGTTTAGATACCACTCAACTTGCAGATGATATGATGTATAAAAAACATTTAACACCTATTTTAGATGTCTTTTTATCAAAAGCTAAATAGTTATTTTTAGAATAAATGTGCTATTTTAGTCACTATTATGTACGAAAGAGCTGACATAAACATACATGCCGGAATTGTAACAATCCATGCGGTAACAATATTGCCTACAATTCCCCATCTTACCGCGGAAGCTCGCATTGTACTTCCTACGCCCATAATTGATGTGGAAATTATATGTGTGGTGCTTACAGGAATCCCGAAATGAGAAGCCGTTAATATTATGGAGGCTGATGAAACTTCTGCAGAAAAACCGTGAATCGGTTTTACTTTAATAATTTTGCTGCCCATTGTTCTGATGATTTTCCAGCCGCCTGCCATTGTACCAAATGCCATTGTCAAGGCACACAAAAGTATTACCCATAAAGGAACTTCCATTTTATCAATATAACCGCTACTTAAAAGTAAAAGAGTAATTATACCCATTGTTTTTTGAGCATCGTTAGAACCGTGGCTGAGAGCCAAAAAACCCGATGAAATTAGCTGAAGTTTTTTAAAATTCCTGTTTACAATTTCAGGATTGGATTTCAAGAATATCCACAAAAACAAAAGCATTATTGTAAATCCGACAAAAATACCAAGCACCGGCGAAGTTACCATAGGGATAAGAACTTTTTCTACCAATCCTGTTATTTTTACAACTTTATAACCTGAATGCATCATAGCAGCTCCCATTAACCCACCGATAAGGGCATGGGAAGAACTTGACGGAATTCCAAAATACCATGTAAATAAATTCCAGATAATTGCTCCTATAAGAGCGCATGCAATGACTGTCTGCGTAACAGAAGAAGCATCTACTATTCCGCCTCCAATGGTTTTTGCTACGTGAGTGCCAAGTAAAGCACCTCCCAAGTTAAGAACTGCCGCATATATAATTGCCTGTCTTGGAGTTAATGCTTTTGTAGAAACTACTGTTGCTATTGCATTTGCTGAATCATGAAACCCGTTAATGTACTCAAACGCAACTGCAAGTAAAATTATTATTATTAAAACTATTATAGTTAAGTCCATATTTCCTTCTCACTCTGTTTGTTTTTTATACTTTTATCATCCTAAATTTCTCCTGTCATCCTGAGCGAAGCAGGGAACCCACTTTGGGGATTAAGTATCCCCGAAGAAGGGGGTGATCTGCATACTATGAATAAAGTCTACAAGTATTATTGGACAGATTCTTCGGGCTAAAGCCCTCAGAATGACAATTCATCACAATTCTTATTAACCGTGTTTCAAAGAAATGTTTAAAACCAGATCCGACACATCAAAACAAGTATCCATAGCACTTTCAATATTTTTATACAGTTCCTTCAACTTAATTACAGTTAAAGCATCATATTTACCCGAAAAAATTTCATCCAGAGCGGTGTGAAGAATTTCATCTCCTCTGGATTCAATTTCTTTAAGTTTATTATTACTATTTGTAACTTCTTTTACTTCTGCAACATTTCTTAACAAAGAAATGTTATGTTTTAATTCTTCTGTAGCCAAAAGAAGTGTTTCTGCTTGATCTTTCATACAATCTGTATGTGATTCAAGTCTGTAAACAGCAAGGTTTAAACTGGCTTTAACTATTTTTCTGGTGATTTTATTAAGAAGATTTGATACCTGCTGAATTTCTTCCCTGTCTATGGGGGTTACAAATGTAGTGTTTAAAAGGTTCAAAGTTTTCTTAGCAACCGCACTGCTCTTATGTTTTAAATCTTTTGCCTGTTTACTTCTTTCTTCAGTTGATCCCTGATTTACAATTTCGTGAAAAAGTTTGGAAATTTCATAACAAACTTGAGCATTATCTTCAAAAAGAGTATAAAAAGTTCCTTCTTCAGGCGGTAATAATTTTTTTAAAAAATTTAACGTCATACATTCTCTCCTCTTTTATACAGTTCCCTGTTTTTTATTTTTATTTAACTAATAAACAAAAAACACTACGAAAGATTGTAGTGTTTTTATAAGTTTTATACAGCTTTTTGAACCTTATTGGCTTTAATACACGAAGTGCAAACCTTAATTTTCTTAACTGTGCCGTTAATATTCGCCTTCATTGGCTGTAAATTCGGCTCTTGTTTATATGCGTAATGTTTATTTGAAAAGCTTACTTTATTAGCTTTCAATGGCTTTTTCTGGCATATATCACATTGTTTTGACATTTGTTTTTTCCTCTTATTTTTAATTTTACATTTAATGCCGGTTACTATACATAAATTATATTATAAAAACCATGATTTATTAGCAAGTATTTGCTTTTGGAAAAAGTTTTTATTTGTTATTTCCCCTCTAAAAAGGTGATAAAACATCTTCCTTATTCATGTTAAATTTAAATATGTATTTTTTCACGATTTAAGGCGTAAAACAGACTTTTTATGAAAAAATTTTCTCTTTTTAAAAAACCACTTTGCGGAACGAGTATTTTATTACTGCTTCTGGTTGTTTTTGCCGTATCATTTTTTAAAATTAATTCCCTTGATAATACAGCATCTGCTTTTCCTTACATTGCCCCGTCAAAATATAATGAAGATTACAGATATGCAAAAGTGTATGTAATGCTTGCAGAAACTTATATTTCTCATGGAGATTATAATAAAGCAAAGGAATTTTTATCAACCGCAATTAAATATGACCCGTCAAATAAACAAGCCCGTATCGATTTGGGACTTATTTACGAGGTTTTGAATGATTATAAATCAGCTGCATATCAATATGAAGAAATTTTAAAACTTGATCCCGACAATAGAGATGTAAATTATTATCTGGGTTTGCTTTATGACAAAACAGGCCACGCGGACAAAGCAATACAATACCTTGAAAAAGCAATAAAATTAATGCCTTATAATGCTTCTATTTATTATGATATCGGTGTTATTTTTGCAAGAGAAACGGATTATACAAAAGCTTTATACTATAATCAAAAAGCCGTAAACCTTAAACCTGATTTTGCGGAAGCCTATAATAATTTGTGTTATGCGCAAACAAATACAGGACTGTATACAGAAGCCCTTAATAACTGCAAAAAATCTCTGGACTTGAATCCTAACAGTGCGCCTTCTCTGGATAGTATGGGATTTGTTTATTTTGGAATGAAAAACTATCAAAAAGCTATTGAATTCTATCAAAAAGCTATCGCAATAAATTCCGAAATAGGTGAAATTTATTTGCACCTTGCTCAAGCTTGTGAAAAAGCCGGTCAAAAGAATGAAGCAATAAAATATTACAAAAAATACATCGAAATGGATCCTAAAGCTTCTAATATTAAAGAAATCAAAACTGTTTTAAATACACTTAAAAAATAGATAAGTTTTGTTAATTTGCTTTACCAAAACTAAAGTGTTAATATATTTTCACTTTCTTATATATTTAACTTTAAATGGATTTTATAGAAATTAGCAAAGAAGAGAACAGGGAATGAACACAAAGAATAAATGCGCGCGCGATAGACTAATACTGGCTCTTGATGTAAACACAATGGAAGAAGCCAGAGAATTAGTTACAGAATTAAAGGATTATGTCGGGGTATTCAAAGTAGGTCTTCAATTATTCACAAGCGTGGGTCCTGATATCATAAAAATGATTCGGGACGAAGGCAGAGAAATCTTTTTTGACGGAAAATTCCACGATATCCCTAATACAGTTGCTAAAGCAAGTGCAAACCTCATAAAACACGGGGTTACTTTCTTTAATATACATACTATCGGCGGTTCAAAAATGATTTCCACTACTGTCAAACTGGCAAAAGAAACCGCAAAAAGTTTGGGGCTTCCAAAACCTACTATTCTCGGCGTAACTATTTTAACAAGTTTCGGACAAAGAACACTTACTGAAGAGCTTTTAATTAGTCAAAACATAGACGATTATGTGGGAAAACTTGCAAAACTCGGAAGAGATTCAGGATTGGACGGCATTATTGCCAGTGCTACAGATATTCCTAAAATCAGGAAAGAATGCGGCGAAGATTTTATTATTTTATGTCCTGCAATAAGACCGACCTGGTCTGTTGTTAATGACCAGATAAGAGTTGTAACTCCTTCTGATGCAATAAAATCCGGTGTTGATTATCTTGTAGTCGGAAGACCCATTACATCCGCGACAGATAGAGTTTCCGCGGCAAAACTGGTTCTCGATGAAGTTGAAGAAGCCATAGCAGAAATGGCTTGCGCCCCAACAGAATAAATACTATTTTATTTTAGGAATAACTCCTCGACTCTTGTGTCGCTTTGTCACCCTGAACTTGATTCAGGGTTTATCCAGATAACAAATTAAAGCTATAATTCCAAAATGGTAAGATGCTGAATCAAATTCAGCATGACTTTTTTCACTAATAGGTAACCCAGGTTAATTAATATTTCTGGCGTTGCAAAACACCTATCCTCGTAATGGGCCAGAATCTAAAACATGCTCGACCGACAACTCTTTCTTCCGGCATAAATCCCCAGTATCTGCTGTCAGTACTGTCATTTCTGTTATCGCCCATCATATAATATTTATTCTTTGGAATTACCAAAGGTCCGCAATACATATCAGGAGCGCAATACCCATTAAAAACTTCCTTTATATATGGTTCTTTTAAAAGTTTATTGTTTACATAAACACCAACATCAGGCACAACAAGAATTTCATCTCCGGGAAGACCTATAACTCTTTTTATATAAGCTTCGTCACTACTAAAAAAACCTATAGCCCTAGTGAATTTACCCCATAATGAAGGATTTAGCTTTTCCTGCGGGGGGAAAAATACAAGAATATCTCCTCTATGCGGTTTTGTGAAATACCTGCTTACTTTTTCAACGATTAAATTATCTTTTATTTGAAGAGTCGGCTCCATTGAACTTGAAGGAATCCAGCGCGGCTCGCCTATAAATGCCCTTATAATAACAACCAAAACAAGTACTATTACTATTGTTTCTACAGTTTCTTTAATAAAATATTTTATTTTTTCCTGTTTTGAAAGCTCTTTTTTCTCTTTGGGGTCATTATTCTTTGTTTTATCTATATTTTCGTCGCTCATAATTTTTCCCTTAAAAACTCGTTTATATTGATTATAGTATCAATATAAAAACTTAAAAGTACTAAATTAAAAAACCAACAGGATTAAAATTCTCTTTTTAAAGTATAAACTGCAAGATTAATAAGAGATTTTTTATAAATACTATCTTCCATTACCTCGAGGGCGTTTATAGCTTCTTCGATGTAATATTGTGTTAAATCTCTGGATTTTTGAATTCCATTAGACTTTAAAATAAGATTCATAGCCTGATTAAAATCTTTTTTACCTTTAAGCTTATTATTTATAAGTTTTTTAAGAGTTGAATCTTTATTTTTCTCAAATTCTTCCAACGCAAACAAAACAGGTGCTGTTAAAATTCCATTCTTAAGGTCATTCCCTGCAGGTTTTCCAACTTTTTTACGATTTCCCGTAAAATTTAAAATATCATCCATTATCTGAAAAGCTATGCCAAAGTTGAGTGAATAATCTCTTACTGCTTTAATTATCAGGTTATTTGCGTCAGGCGTAATTGTAGCCGCACATTCAGCCCCTGCTACAAATAATTTTGCAGTTTTTCTCTCTGATTTTTTAATATAATCTTCAAATGATATTATCTTAAATTTCTGGTCACCCTGCTGAATTTCACCTATACAAAGTTCATTAAGCATATTCGCAAATAATTCTGTAGCAACCCCGCCAACAGAAACAAGTTTTGTCAGTGATCTCGCCAGAATAAAATCGCCTACAATTACAGCTGTTCTGTAATTCCATTTTTTTCCGACAGTTAAAAAACCTCTTCGTGTTTCTGCTTCATCAATAACATCATCATGGATTAAAGAAGCAGTGTGAACCATTTCAACGGCTTCGCCGAGATAAAAATGGTTAGACGACAAAAATCCGTTGTTTAAAGCTTTTGCAAAAAGAAAAACTAATGCCGGTCTAAGTCTTTTGCCACCGGTTTTTATTATATATCCTGTTATTTCATCCAAACGGGTATTTCCGCTGGTTAAACTTTCTGACAGTTTCATTTCCAGCCGGTTTAAATCTTCTTCTACGGGCTTTAATATATCATTTAATTTGTTTTCAGCCCTGTTTGTAATTTTTGAGAGAAAGTTTATCATTTCTGTCACTGGTGATCTCAAATTGCCAATTAATTTTTAGTTGTTATTGAGAAAATTGCTTCGTGAATACAATTTTAGCCTAAAATTAATATTTTGTGCCTCGCAATGATAATCTTGGCAAATCATTTTTAATTAAATATACAATATAAAAATGAGCGAGGAGAGACTCGAACTCTCACAGGGGTAACCTACTAGTTCCTAAGACTAGCGCGTCTGCCATTCCGCCACTCGCCCAAATATTTTATATTGTAATTAAAATTTATCATTTATATAACACCATAGTCAAGAAAATTAAATTTATAAAATTATTCAGGTATAATATAAGTTATGTTGAAGTGAGGGTAATGATTAAATAAATACTGATGACTTTTAATGTCATGCTGAACTTGTTTCAGCATCTATCCACTTTAGGATTAAAGCTTTAAGTTATTTGTTGGACAGATCCCGAATCAAGTTCGGGATGACAATTTAGAAAAATAATAAAATTTATCATATGTAATTATTCACTACCGAAATTAGAAGAACAGGGAAAAAATTATGGATTCTAAAAATGATCAGACCAAATTTCCAAGAATTACACTAAGATGCAAATGCGAAAACGAATTTAACGTAAATGTCATGAGATTTCGTGACAAAGAGCCTGTAATGTGTCAGGTTTGCGGAGAAGTTTTTCCGCAGGAAGTCGGTTCAAACTTCACAAAAGCTCTGGAAGATCTTTATTTAATTAAACATAACCTTGAAAAAGACGATTATCCTTTCCATTTTTCTTTTATTTATAAATCTTCCTTCAAACAGCCTCCTGCTCCTTATCCTTTTGACGACAAAAATGATAAAGTTAAAGAAAAGAAAGATTAATAAAAAAACTCTCCATAAAATTCTGGACAGTTTTGAATAAAAGTATAAAATAAAAGATAAGTTGTCATAATGACAGTATGACAAAAAGAGGTTTAAGTGTGTCTGATTTTCAAACATATCTGGCTAAAGCCGATGAATTAAAAGAAAATAAAGATTTTGAAAGAGCTATTGAACAATATTTAAAAGCTCTTGAGTTTAAGCCGGCTGATTATGAAACATTGGAAAAAATTGCTGATGCTTATTTTTGTCTAAGCAATTTTGAAAAAGCTATAGCTTTTTACCAAAAATCCCTTGCTTTTGAGCCAAATTATATCTTATCGCTGCTTGGAATCTCTAAAGCTTACGAGCTTATTCATAAAATTGATAAAGCTATTGAATATCTTGAAAAAGTCCTTGAATTAAGTTCTTATGATTCTGATATTGCAGCACAACTCGCGCTTTTATACATAGAAAATCAAGAATATACTATCTCTCATAAGCTTATAGAAAAACTTTTATCCCAAAACCCAAATTCTGACGCGTATCATTATATGCTGGGCTTAAATTATGAGCAGATGGGCGAAAAAGAACTTGCTTTAAAAAACTACAATAAAGTTCTTGAAATAAATCCCGAGAATTTCGATGCCAGACTCGCCCTGGGAATTATATATTACAATAATAACGATTATAAATCAGCTAAAATCGAACTTTTAAAAGCGGAAAATGTGAATTTTAACAACACAAAAGTTCACTATTACCTCGGTTTGATTTATGTTGCGGAAGAAAAATTTGAAAAAGCCATTCCCGAGTTTAAGTATGTCGTAACTTTTGATCCCAAAAATATTGATGCGTATAACCATTTAGGAGTTACCTACGGTTTTTTAGGTTGGATTGAAGAAGCTATTCAGGAATTTAAATCTGCTATAAACTTAAATCCGAATAATTCCGAAATCAGATATGCCCTTGGCTATATCTATTATAAAAATGAAGCTTATATTGAAGCCGAATCAGAGCTTAAAAAAGCAATAGATCTCAATCCCATACATTATCAGGCGCATTCGGCACTTGGTTCGGTATGTGTAAAGCTTGAAAAATACAAAGAAGCTATAGAATCCTTTTCTAAATCGCTTGAACTCAACCCTGATGACGCCATTACTAATTTCAACATGGCTTCTATCTTTAAAGTAATGGGTTTAACAGAAAGAGCTATTTCTGCTTATGAAAAAGCTATAAATCTCAATTCCGACCTTCTTGACGCATATTTTGAAGCGGGAATGCTTCTTTTAAACAGACAAAGACCTGATGAAGCAAGAAAATATTTTGACCTTGCAATAAAACAAAACGACAAATTTGCTGAAGCATATTATGGAGTAGGACTTTGCTTTATTAAATCCCATAATAACGAAGACGCGATTAAATATTTTAACAAAGCGCTTGAGTTTAATCCCAATATTCCTGATGCTTATTATCAAATAGGGCTTATTAACAGGGAAGAAGGAAATATTGAAACCGCTATAAAAAACATTGAAGAATCTATAAATCTTGATTCGGAAAACGCCTCACACGCGAATGATCTGGGGCTTACCTATCAAATCAAGGGTGATCTTGAGAATGCAATAAAATATTTCAAAAAAGCCGGCAATATAGATACTTACAACCCCGAATACAAGCATAACCTCGGTCTTGCTTTATTTGAAATGAAAAGATATCAGGAAGCCGTGCTTGAATTAAAAAGAGTAATAAGAATTAATCCTAATAATGCCGATATTTATTATAATCTCGGACAAATTTTTGAAAAAACTTTGGATTATCAGGATGCAATCAATGCATACACGGAATTTCTTAAAATAAAAGGCGCTCTTTGGGAAAATAAAGATCAGATTGAATCAAAAATTAAGTATCTTCAGGATTCTTTAAAAATTAAAAAAGCTAAATTTACAGAAGTTTCTGATGAACAAAAATTGAAGAATAAACTTAAAAAAATATTTAAATAGTCCTACCTTATTGTCATTGCGAGGAGGCTCGAAGAGACGACGTGGCAATCTAAAACCCCAATAAACTGTATTTATTGTATTGCTTCAGGCTAAAGCCTTCGCAATGACGGGTTAAAACAACTAGATTTCGTCGTTTAAAAATCTGTCTATCCAGTTAAATAAAGTCATAAGTTCATACGGTTTGGGAATATAAAGATCCGCGCCAGAATCAAGAATTTTTTCCTTGTTTCTGTTTACCGTAGAAACAATAACTTTTATATTCGGATATTCTCCTTTTATAAAACTGCTGACAGCAAGTTCGTCAAGCGAATTTTCTTCTGTAATATCAATCAAAACAAGATTTGGTTTGTTTTTTTCTATAATATCAAGTATTTCGTCAATATTATTTACTGTTTCTACTTTATAACCCTGCATTTCCAGAGTTGTAGAAAGAAGATAAGCAAGAGCCGCATCTTTTTCTGCTATTAAAATTTTGTTTTGGATTTGTTTAATTACTTTTTCTCCTGAAAGTTTAGGTATATCATTTACCCAATATGAACCGGGTTTGGATTTGGCAAGCCTTTGAACACTCCTGCTTAAGTTTAAAGCTTCCTGATAATTGCTAAAACTATTATAACGATTTGAAGCTATTCCTATACTCACCGAAACGAACGGCATTCTTCTTCCAATTTTGTCGTCCCCCGTTAAAAGCAAATAGCCTCTTTCCGCATCTTCATTTGAATAAAATTTTGGTGCTACGCTGTCAAAAGAATAACTTAAAAACATGGCTATTTTTTCAGCTTTTTCAGGTGTGGTAAGAATTATAAAGCTGTTTTCACTTATCTGCCCTAAAAAATCATTTTCGTTAATCGAAGTTTTAACAATTGCGATAAATGTCTGGATAAGCTTTTCGGCTGCTATATAACCATAAATCTCTTTATACGAAATATAATTATCCACATCAATGTACATTATTGTCATAAATTTAGTGGTTTTTAACTCAAGATTTCTTTTTATTATTTTATAGACTGTATTTGCAACAGGTAATTTTGTTACAGTATCTGATAATGCTTCTATATTCCGTCTTAAATGAGCAAAAAGCCTTAATGAAAGTTCTTCATTGTTTACATTTATGCCATGAAAATCATCTGCGCCCGCTTTTATTACCTCAAGTTTTTTCTCTAAAGATGATTCGTTTGATAAGACAACAAGAATAGGTCTGTATAAACTTTTTCTGTTTCTTATTTCAGTACAAATTTCCGTTATATTTTTATTGAAATTATCATAAGCAAGAATCAAATCCGGTTCATATTTTTCAATTATTTCTACGGCTTTTTCCGTGTCATCCGAGGTGATAACCTGAATATTAGAATCCTGCTCAACTATATTACGGTAGTGAGAAAATTCTAACTTTCGTGAATCAAGTATTAATATAATTTGCTCAGACAACATTTTTTTATTTATATCCTTAAAATTTTCTTTGAGTCGGTTTTTCATAAGTTGCGACAGGGAGCATTAAACTAAAAGTTGAACCTTCTTTGTTGCTTATTACGTTTATTTTTCCTCCCATATTTTCCACAAGAGATTTCGTAATATATAATCCCAGCCCTGTTCCTTCTACCTGTCTTGTAAGAGGATTATCAATTCTTGAAAATTTCGTAAAAATCTTTGAAATATATTCCTCAGGAATACCTACGCCCTGGTCTTTTATATTTATTTCCATAAAATCAGGATTTTCGCCGACAAATTTAGCTTCTATTAAAACTTTTGTGCCTGCATTTGAATATTTTATCGCATTATCAACAAGGTTTGTTATTATTTGTTCAAATTTGTCCGAATCTGCCCACACAGGCGGAAGATTCGACATAATCCGAACTTCAATTTGATGTTCCTGTGCTTTTGGTTGAATGCTATAAACTATATTTTCAAAAAATTTAGGAAGGTCAATTGCTTTATAAATCAGTTTATCTTTTTTTGATTCAAGCTTTGAAACGGTAAGAAGATCTTCTACAAGGCGTGTAAGTCTGTCAACCTGACTTTTTATTATGCCTAAAAACCTTTTTTGTTGATCAGCGCTTAATCTGTTTCCAGAGCTAAGAAGTGTATCGGCAAAGCCCTTTATGCTTGTAAGCGGTGTCCTTAATTCATGACTTACAGTACTTACAAAATCAATATGCGCCCTGTTTAAAAACGCTACATCCGCAAGCGGAATTATTAAATAAATAATTTTATCGTCTTTTGTTATTGAAAAAGTTATTCTTACACAGATTGATCTGTTGTCTCTATCTATTAATTCACCGATATAATATGATTTAGATTTATTTTCTTCCTGTGAACAATTGTCACAATTTGTTCCCGTATTTTTTATAAGAACAGAAATATTTTTACCCGTTAAATCTTTCTTAAAAAAACCCGTTAACCTTTCAAAATTTTTATTAACATCAATAATATTTCGATCGGCATCACAAACCGCCATGCCTTCAGGAAGGTTATTCATTATATTTTTATAAAATTCTTTATCTAAACTCATATGCTATAAAAAATCTCCCATTACAACATTATAATCCTTGTGTTGAAATTAACGGAAAAATAAACAATTAATTAATAATGTTGATTAGTTATAGTAATTAATTATTTCGTTAATATTTTCTTTTTCTTTTTTAATTTCTCCACCTTTTTTTGTTTTTTTACTTACAGGAAGATTTTTATCTTCAAGTTTCTCTTTTAATTTTTTATCTTCTTCATTCTTTTGTTCTAAAAACTCAGGATATTCCGTAACAATTTTTTGATGAATATTTGCAACTCTGATACTGCCTTTAGGATGAGTTCTGAAAAAATTCATATAAGACCCGTCTGACATTATTCTTTGAAAAATTGATTCCATATAAAGCGGGTTATATCCTGCTTTTACCATTAAATCAACTGCTGTTTTATCTGCATCAAGCTCATATTTTTGATTAGCATTATCAGTCAAACCCCCTGTCAAAAATTTTCCAAAATGTGTAAAAAAAGGATAAGGCACACCTACGCATGCCATTGCAAGATCCCCAACAACACATGGGGGAAGTATAACCATCTTTATAAGAATGTTTTTAGCAGTATGTTTTGTTATATGCCTGTTAATTATATGAACAATCTCATGGGATAAAATTGCAGCAAGTTCATCATCGTTTTCTATAACACGTAAAAGAGGTCTCTCAACAACTACGATTCCGTCAAATTCACTTGCACTTGCATTTACCCGCGATTTACTTGTAGTTTTTACAGGAACCCTAAAAGTTATCATTTCATTAATTTCATTTGCACGCAAAATTCTTTGACCAACAGTATTTACTTTTCTCTCATAAGAGTTTATTCTCCAGAGAGAATCATTTTCTCCTTCCGCAAAGGATTTTAAAGGAACAAATAAAAGAAAAACAACTATTGTATAAATTAAAAACAGATTTTTGATTTTCATACACATTCCACATCTAAACATAAAATATACTTATTATTATATTTTATAAAGTGCAAATGTAAAATTTTTATATAAATCAGCAATTTATTTACATAAACAAAAAGATACAGGCATGGAGGTGCCTGTATCTTTTTTCATACCGAAGTTGTAGCTGGTCGGTTTTTTTGAACTCAAAAAGAACAAATATATTAAAAATTTTTCTCTATATACATAATATATATTATTTAAAAATAAAAAGAATCACGAATATTGGTTATTTTTTAATCACCCTACAAATATCATGAGGGTTAGTACTTTTTTATAGAATGAGTTTTACAAAACCGAAACGAAAACGATAAAGCTTTATTCAAACCCCTTTTTCGTATTTTAAAACTTATTTTCTACAATCTCGCAAATTATATGCAAGATTGAAATATGGGCATTTTGAATTATTGGAGTATTGTTACTCGGAATTTTTATAGTTATATCAGAAACTTCTGCAAGTTTACCGCCTCCTTCTCCCGTAAAAGAAATTACTTTCATGCCTTTTTCTTTTGCTAATTTGGCTGCTTCAAAAGCATTTACTGAACTTCCGCTGGTAGAAATTGCTATAAAAACATCTCCTTTTTGCCCTAATCCTTCTACCTGTCTTGAAAAAGTCATTTCATAACCAAAATCATTTCCGATAGCTGTAATAATTGAAGTATTTGTATTTAAAGCTATTGCAGGAAGAGCAGGACGATCAATTTTATAAAATTTCCCTATAAACTCTGCTGCTATATGCTGGGCATCGGCAGCACTTCCGCCATTTCCGCAGATTAACAGTTTATTTCCCGATTTAAAGGTTTCTGTAAGGGTTTTTGCGACTTCGTTTATTAGTTCTATCTGTTCTTTTTTTATTTTTGTCAAAACTTCCAGAGTTTCATCCAGACGGTTATTTATAGTGTTTATATCCATGCTCATTATTTTTCTCCTCAATATGCAAGTTCAGTGCGATAATTCACTATTGGGCAGATCTCCCCCTTCTTCGGGGATACTTAATCCCCAAAAGCGGGTTCCCTGCTTCGCTCAGAATGACAATCCTATTACTTATGCTAATCGCCAGAATTATTTATATTTTATAATAATTAAGAATATTAAAACACTTAAATCTGATTTTTGGTACAATTAATTATGCAAAGTGGGAGCGTTAATAAATAACAGAGGTTTAATATAAATGCATAAAAAGATTGCTATTGGCTTATTGGGGCTTGGAACTGTCGGCAGCGGTGTTGTTAAGGTTTTAAGCAAATTTGACAATATTGAAATAAAAAAAATCGCAGTAAAAAACCTTACTAAAACAAGAAATATTAAAAATTTAAACCCCGAAATTCTCACAGACAACCCTGACATCATTATAAACGACCCTGAAATTAAAATTGTTGTAGAAGTTATGGGTGGAATCAATCCTGCATTAGGACTTATTACAAAGTCTATTGAAAACGGGAAACACATAATTACAGCAAACAAAGAACTTATTGCAAAACATGGAAAAGTTCTTTTTGAACTTGCAAAAAAACATAACGTTGTAATTCTTTATGAAGCAGCGGTTGCCGGAGGAATTCCTATTGTAATGCCTATTGTACAATCTCTTGCAGGCAACAAAATCTCAAAAATCGCAGGAATTTTAAACGGTACGACAAATTATATCCTTACAAAAATGGAAGAAGAAGGCAGTGAGTTTGAGCATGTTTTAAAAGAAGCCCAGGATTTAGGCTATGCCGAAGCTGACCCTACAGGCGATGTTCAAGGATATGATGCGGCTTATAAAATAGCTATACTTTCTTCTATTGCTTTTAACAAACGTATTAACATCAACGAAATCTACAAAGAAGGCATAAGTAATATAAGCCCTGAAGATATAAAACATGCGAACGAGTTCGGATATAAAATAAAGCTTATTGCTATGGCTCAAGACTGCGGTGAAACTCTCGATGTAAGAGTTCATCCTATGCTTGTCCCTAAAAAACACCCGCTTGCAAGTATTAATGATGTTCTTAATGCTGTTGTTGTTGAAGGTGACGCGGTTGGCAGGGTTATGTTTTCGGGGCCGGGTGCTGGAGAATTCCCGACAGCAAGTTCTGTTGCCGGAGATGTGCTTTCTATAGCAGGAGAAATCGAAAAAACAGGTTTCCCTCTCCCGATAATGCGCTGCAAGCATGATGATACCAATGCTAAAATACTTGATATTAATGAAACAAAAAACAAATATTACATAAACGTGCAGACTGAAAACCTCCCGGGAGTTATAGGAGATCTTGGAACAATTTGCGGAAAACATGGGATTAATCTTTACAGCATTATTCAGCAAGGAATTGTTAAAAACAAAACGGCAAGAATAGTGCTTCTTACCGAAGCTGCCTGCGAAAAAGACATTCAGGCTGCCGTAAAAGAAATTTCTGAAAGACCTACAGTAAAAGCTATCAAGAACTTAATCAGGGTTATGTAAGAGTTGTCATTGCGAGGAGGCACAATGTGCCGACGTGGCAATCTCATAAATAAAGAGGTAAAACAATAATGAACACAAAAAGCACACCATACACAGGATTAATAAACAAATACAGAAATTTTTTACCGGCAAGCGAAAAAACACCTGTTGTAACAATAAACGAAGGCAACACACCGCTTATAAAAGCAGACAATCTGGCGAAAAAAATAGG
>Ga0209212_1003187_pt1 | contig 22077 bp, 20 predicted proteins | sample RifGroC2_FD_183996 | JGI IMG/M metagenome (GOLD analysis project Ga0209212, IMG submission 183996) | Groundwater microbial communities from Rifle, Colorado, USA - Groundwater C2 (SPAdes) (version 2) | ecosystem: Environmental > Aquatic > Deep subsurface > Groundwater | place: Rifle, Colorado... | reverse complement strand
GCAAATCGGCCTGCGCGCCGCGATGACCGGCCACCTGGTGTTTTCCACGCTGCATACGCGCGACGCCGCCGGCACGCTGTTCCGCCTCGTGGACATGGGCATGCCGCGCGCCATCGTGGCCTCATCGTTACAGGTCATCATCGCGCAGCGCCTGTTGCGGCGCATCTGCGGAAGCTGTAGCGAAGTGCATCTTCCCACGCCGCAGGAAGGCGAGTGGTTGAAAACCAAAGGCGTGCCGCCCGAGCAATGGGGCGGCTTGCTGCAGGGGCGGGGCTGCTCGAATTGCAACGGCACCGGCTATCGCGGCCGCATGGGCGTGTATGAAATGCTGGAAATGGGGCACGAGATGGTCGAGGCCGCCGCGCATGAGAGCCCCGCCCACTTCATGCAGATGGCGCGCCAGCACATGCACGGCGAAAGTATCCTCGATCGCGCGCTGGAGCAATTGAAGCAAGGCAAAACCACGGTCGCCGAGGTGATGCGCATCAGCAACCAGTTGGAAGATTGACGATGGGCGTTTTCGCCTACAAGGGTCGCAATGGCCGCGGCGATCTGGTGGAAGGCACACTGGACGGCGATGACAGCGGCGCGATCGCCGACCAGCTTGTGAAAACCGGCATCACGCCGACCGCCATTACACCGTTCCGCGGCACCATCGGCAGCGCGGTGCGCAAGCCGGACTGGCTCAAGCGGTTGCTCACCGAGAAACCGGTCACCCCGTTGGATTTGCTGCTGTTCAGCCGCCAGATGTACACCCTGCTCAAGGCCGGCGTGCCGATCATGCGCGCGCTGGCAGGCCTGCAGGAATCCACACAAAACCCGGTCTTTGCGGCAATGATCCAGGACTTGCGCGAGAGCCTGGACAGCGGGCGCGAACTCAGTACCGCGATGCGCAGCCACCCCAAGGTTTTTTCGCCGTTCTACGTCAGCATGGTGCAGGTCGGTGAAATGACCGGCATGCTGGATGAAACTTTCATCCGCTTGTTCGGCTACCTGGAATTTGAACGCGACATGCGCGAACGCATCAAAACCGCGATGCGCTACCCCGGCTTTGTGATCATCGCCATGGCGATTGCCATCGTCATCATCAATCTGTTCGTGATCCCCGCTTTCGCCAAGGTGTATGCGGGTTTTCATGCCGAGCTGCCGCTCATCACCAAAATGCTGATGGGCTTTTCCGGCTTCATGGTGGATTACTGGCTGCTGATGCTGGCGCTATTGATCGCTGCAGTGATGAGCTTTCGCTTCTACATCAACACCGTGGACGGGCGCTACAACTGGGACAGATACAAATTCAAGCTCCCGGTTGTCGGGTCCATCATTCTCAAGGCCACATTGTCGCGTTTTGCGCGCAGCCTGGCGCTTTCCTTCAAGAGCGGCATGCCGATCCTGCAAGGCATGAACGTGGTCGGGATGGTGGTGGATAACGAATTCATGCGCAGTCGCATCGGGCAGATGCGCGAAGGGGTGGAGCGCGGCGAAAGCATCCTGCGCACTGCCACTGCTGCCGATGTATTTAATCCGGTGGTGTTGCAGATGATTGCGGTCGGCGAAGAAACCGGCGACATGGATGGCATCATGCTGGAGGTCGCGGAAATGTACGAGCGCGAAGTCAAATATGAAGTCGCCACCCTCAGCTCGAAAATCGAACCGATCCTGATCGTGGCACTCGGCATCCTGGTGCTGATCCTGGCGCTCGGCGTATTCCTGCCGATGTGGGACCTCGGCAAGGCGGCGATGAACAGATGAGAATTCAGGATTCAGGATTCAGGGAGGGATTGGCGGGGGGCGGTGCTTGAATCCTGAATCCTCAAAGGGCTTCACCCTGATCGAACTGATCGTGGTGATCACCATCGTCGTGGTGATGGCGGGCCTGTTCCTCAATCGTATGCTGTTTTACATAGAGCAGGCCGAAAAAACCGCGATGGTGGAAGTGAGCAACGCGATACAAAGTGCATTGACCATGCAATACGGGCAGATCCTGACGCGTGGCAAACCGTCCGATCTACCGGCATTGGCGCAGGACAACCCGATGAACTGGCTGCAGAAAAAGCCGCGCAATTACGCCGGGGAGTTTTACGACCCCACCCCGCTGTCGGTGGAGTCCGGCAACTGGATGTTCGATCTCAAGACACGCAATCTGATTTATGTCGTGCGCAATGCCAATCATTTCAAGCCGGGCAAAGACGGCAAGAAATGGATACGTTTTCATGTTGCCGTCAACCACGAAGCCTCGCGCCTGCCCTCGTTGCAAAACACCGCTCCCGAATTGACCGGCATACTGTTCGTGCCGGTCGAACCCTATGTGTGGTTCTGAGCATGCAACGGTAAATGTGTTATTCCATTTAGGGAGTTGGAAATTCTTGAAATACCGTTAATCACGCCTCTGGCATTTACCACACCCCCCATCCCAGCCTTCCCCCGCAAGCGGGGGAAGGAGTTGAATCCCCCTCCCTTGCACGCGCAGCGTGCGGAGGAAAGAGTTGAAGCTCCCTCCCTTGCACGCGTAGCGTGCGGGGGAGGGTTGGGGAGGGGGTGGATTTTTGCTGGTATGACGTAAATTTTTATACGCTATTTTAGAAAATTCCAGATCCCTTGGCTTTCAAGACAGCAATAACCATGCAGGGTGCATTCCATGCACCATTGCCCTTGGTGCATTCCATGCACCCTACGACATTTCACTGAGGGATTCACTGTGGAGAGGGTGCCGTGCGCACAAATATGATCGACGTTATTTTATGGCAGTCGCTGGCGATTTTCTTGCTGGTTGGCGCACTGGCGGGCGCGGTGCTTGGGCTGCTGCTGATCTTCAGGCCGCGTCTTATGCAGCATGTCAACCGCATTGCCAGCCGCTGGATTTCCATGCGCCGGATGAGCCGGCTAATGGACCGCAGCATCGATATCGAGGGCTGGCTCTACCAGCGCCATCGGACGCTCGGTATATTGGCCGTGCTCGGAGCGGGCTACATGCTCGTGTACTTTGGCCTGCTGTTCGACAAGGCCGCCGCGCTGCAACACCGGACCGGTTCCATGCCTGCCAATCTGCTGGACGGATTGCTGGATGCCATGGTGTTTGCCGCGCTGGTCGGTGCGGTGGTTGCGCTGGTCGTCGGCTTGTTTTACTGGTTGCGCCCCAGCCTGTTGCGCGGTGTCGAAAAGCAGGTCGACCAATGGATAACGGTGCGTCATGCCTCCAAAGTGCTGGATGCGACGCATGACCAGGTGGAACGCTTTGTGGCGGGCCATGCGCGGCAAGTCGGCTGGCTGCTGCTGCTGGGCAGCATCTACTTGTTTTTCGTCGTGCTCCGCTGGTTGGTATAGCGGCATCCCTGCAGGTGCGGATTTAGCTCGCAACCCGCCTGCGCATAAAACGCTTGCATGCCCGAGGGTTTTCTCTTAGAGTGCGCGCGACTTGTTAAATTCTTGCTGCGGCAAGGACTTGGCGGGCACAGTGAAGGTTTAACTTAACCGGGCCGCGGCCCTTCGTCGAGGCTCAGCACAGGCCCCGAAACTTTAGGAGAAATAATAATGAAACGACAGCAAGGTTTTACCCTGATCGAGCTGATCATGGTGATCGTGATTCTGGGGATTCTGGCGGCGGTCGCATTGCCGAGGTTTGTCAATCTGGGCTCCGATGCGCGGGTAGCCGCAGTCAAGGCTCTGGAAGGCTCGATGCGCTCGACCAATGCGATCATCTATGCCAAGGCAAATATTGGTAATGCAACATCCGGCGCCATTACCATAGACGGTCAAAATGTTAATGTCGCATGGAGTTATGCTTCAGGTGTTACCGACTTGGTAAATATGATGGACTTGAGTGCCGATTATGCTAACAACGCATCAGGGATTTGGCATACAGGCGCAGCAGCTTCTGCAACCTGCAGTGTTATCTATACTCGAGCTACTTCATCTGTCGGCGCCGTAACGGCGCCGTCATACCTGTTGAGTACAGGCGGTTGCTAATAGCACAAATAACAGGGGGCACAAATACAAATAACAGTACAAATAACAGGGGACAGACCACGGTTTCCCTGGTTATTTGAATCGTAGCGGTAAACAAAACATGGGGAGGCTTCGGCCTCCCCTGTTTTTTGTCCGCTGTTTGCGGTTTTTGTTACACTGCCAACGTAAACAAATATTCCGGCACGTTGTCTATCCTGCTTGCTTTGATTTTATTGAAAACAAATGAATCGTTCTGCTGGTTTCACCCTGGTCGAGTTAATCATGACGATGATCATCATCGGGATTCTCGCGGCAGTTGCCATTCCGCGTTTTTTTGACACGGATGTATTCAGGGCCCGTGGTTTTGCCGATGAAGTGCAAGCTACTTTGCGCTATGCGCAGAAGGTCGCGATCGCACAGCATCGCTTGGTGTGTGTGGCTGTGACAACTTCTCCTGCGACGGTGGCTTTAACGATTGCAAGTTCAAACGCAGCTACTTCTTGTCCTGCGGAGCCTTGCGCTGTCGGTTATAACCCCCCTCTCCATTGTCTTAACTTGCCAACCAGCGATAAAAATTTCGTTAGATCAACTGACGACAGTTTATCAATTGTGCCTGTGAAGTTTGCATTCAACGCACTCGGCAGCCCGTTTACCTTGCCATATACATTGGGCGATTTGAGTGCGGCTCAGGAAATTAAAGTGACCGACTACACCATTAAGGTTGAGAAAGAGACCGGTTATGTGCACCAGTGATCAGATGACAGACGTAGCGGGCGTAGGTCGGGTTAGCGTTTTTCCCCCGCAAGGGGGAGGCCGTGGTTGTAAAGCCGACAAGCCGGCAACAACCTCGCACTGCGTAACCCGACATTGCTCTGGCGTTCAGTTTGCGCACCGCAGATACCGTTCCTTTGGTGCTGGATGTGTTGGTCAAACCTGTGGTGCCGTATACGGACTTGCGCCAACATGCAACCCTGCTGGATGTCGGCGAATTGCAAATTGCCGTTGCAAGCATTGAACATTTGATTGCGATGAAAACAGGAACAGGGCGCGGCAAAGACCAAATTGATATTGAAGAGTTACGCAAGATTCAGGCGAACAATGAATAACGCTGAAAAAAATTACCAGGTGATTCGACAGGTTGAGGACGCGCGTCATTTTCTGCCGGAAATGTACGCGCGCAATCCAGAATTGTTGAAAAGTGCCGACCCGCGCATTCGCGAACTGTTTCAGCGCAAGCAAGCCACAGAGTTTGCGCAACCCTTCAGCCAGCGCGGCATCAGCCTGGTCGAGCTGATCATGTTCATCGTCATCGTCAGCGTCGCGCTGGCGGGGATTCTGCTGGTGTTGAACGTCACCACCAAGGGCAGCGCCGATCCGCTTGTCCACAAACAGGCGTTGGCGGCGGCGGAATCGTTGCTGGAAGAGATCGAGTTGCAGGGTTTTTCAAATCCTCCAGACGGAGGATTTACAGAGATAGGGGCGCCAACGCAGGGTAATCGTTGGAAGTTTGACAATGTGATGGATTACAACGGTTTTGCTACTGAGGGGATATTCCCGGTCAGCGGGATAGTGGCTGTGTCGGGGCTTGGTAGTTACAACGCCAGCGTAACCGTTAGCGGCGTCGCGTTGGGCACAGTCTTAGCGGGAAGTGCGGTGCTCATCACCGTGACTGTGCGCGATCCACAAGGCAATCCGATTGAAATTTCCGGCTACCGGACGGCTTACTGATGGGCACGCCAAATCACTACCAGCAGACCGGTTTCACCCTGGTCGAGATGATCATGGTGATCGTGATCACCGGCATCATCGGCGGCATCGTCGCGATGTTTCTCAGGGCGCCGATCCAGCAATACATGGATGTTGCGCGCCGCGCCGAACTCACCGACATCGCCGATACCGCCGTCCGCCGCATGGCGCGCGATGTGCGCACCGCCGTGCCGAACAGTGTGCGCCCGCAGGGACAGTCGACCTATGTTGAATTTCTGCCGACCAGGGATGGCGGACGCTATCGTGCAAATGCCCCCGGGACATCAAACTGTGGCGGGGCGGGGGATGCGTTAAGTTTTGCGCCAGATGTGACTGTGGCCGATACTTGTTTTGAAGTCATTGGCCCTGCGATGTCAGGAGTTGCTGGCCATTACCTTGTGGTGGGAAGCACTCAATCAGATGCAGACCCGCCATACAGGGGTAATTCGAATGGGGTATTGCGCCAAATTACCGGAGCGTCTGGTGTTGCAGGCATCTTGTTGGCAAGCTCGGGGGTGCTCCCGGCTTTTGCCCAATTGGATAGTCAGCGTTTTCAGGTGGTGGACGGAACGCAGCAGGCGGTGACCTATGCTTGTGTTGGGATGCAGGGGGGAGCTCTGGATGCGAACCAGAACGGGCAGGGCAAGCTCATGCGTTATTGGGGCTATGGATTCCAGTCGACTCAAGTAGCGCCCCCAACTGTGGTAGGTGGTAGCGATGGTATAGGTGCTCTTACACCGAGTAGTGCCATCCTCGCCGACAAGGTAAGGGCTTGCGAAATTACCTACGAGGTGCCCAACCAGCGCTTCGGCCTGCTCGCGGTGCGGCTGACCCTGACCAGCAACAACGAGAGCGTGACCCTGTACAACGAAATTCATGTGAACAACGCGCCATGATGAGAAATAGGGTTGAGGTGCGAGGACTGAGGTGCGAGGTGTGCGTGGGGTGGTCGCAAATTGCGACCTTAAACCCAAAAAATCCATTAGCCGGAAAATCCCATGTAGGAGCGAGCCCTGCTCGCGAATGGAAAGAACAATCGCACGCAGGGCGTGCTCCTACAATTGAAGAAAGTTCTATTGGACAATCCGGGTTAAACAAAACAGGCCGCTGTTTCATTACGGGTAGGAGAATGAGATGCCGACAAACCTGATCGCGGTTGAGTCAGTTGCCCAGCGTATCCTGCTGATCCGTGGTCAGAAGGTGATGCTGGATGCCGGTCTCGCCGAGTTGTTTGGGGTGCCGACCAAGGTGTTCAATCAGGCGATCAGGCGCAATCTTGAGCGGTTTCCTGCAGATTTCATGTCCCAACTCACTGAAGATGAACATGAGTCTTTGAGGTCACAAATTGTGACCTCAAAGACTGTGCGTGGCGGGCGGCGTTACCTTCCTTATGTTTTTACCGAACACGGCGCGATCATGGCGGCGACGATCTTGAATTCTCCTAAGCCGGACAAGCCGGAACCTAAAAAGGTAGCGGTTTTCGTAGGTCGGAAAAGCGCAGCGCTTTTCCGACCTACAACGGCACTGGCGGCGAAGCTGCTGGAATTGGAGCATAAGGTATCCGGTCACGACCAAGCGATTGCCGGATTGATTGACGCGAGCCGGCAGTTGATGATGCCCGCAACAGGAAAGAGCCGCCCAATCGGTTTCACGGCGGACATTGAGACAAAAAGAAAATGATGATGGCGATAATGTATAAAGTGCAGCGCGGTTTCAGCCTGGTTTCCGCGATCTTCCTGCTGGTGGTGATTGCGGCTCTGGGCACCTTTGCGGTGACGCTTTCCACCACGCAACACCAGAGCGCGGCGATGGACGTGATGGGTTCGCGCGCCTACCAGGCGGCGCGGGCGGGAATCGAATGGGCGGCGTATCATGTTTCCACAAAAGACCCGGGTGTGGAATGGGGCGGCTGCACTGCAACTTCGCCGGCTGCACAATTCGCGGTTAATGGCTTGGGCGGCACACTATCTCCCTTTGCGGTCGATGTGTATTGCACGCGTATGGCAGTGTCGGAGGTTGGTGCAAGTCCTACAAATACAATCTGGATCTACGACGTGAGCGCGGTGGCGAAGACCGGCACTCCGGGCGGCACGGATTACGTCGAGCGCGTCGTCAGCGCGAAGATGGGGAAGTGACCTGACTTGGTTTACACTGGGCGCGTGCTTTAACTGAATGGCCGCACAAGATTTTTTCAGCGAATGATGGAGGCATAATAAGCAACCCCATGTTGTCGAGATTGAGCGAACAAGAATATCTGCAAGGTGAATTGACCAGCGAGATTCGCCATGAATATGTCGATGGTGAAATCTATGCCATGGCGGGCGCTGGCGAAGCGCACAATTTGATTGCCGGGAATATCTTTGCCAAGCTGCGCGACTTTGCGCGTGGCGGCCCATGCCGCGTATTCATTTCCGACATGAAGCTGCATGTGCAGACGTGGAAGGCGTATTACTACCCCGATATCATGGTGACTTGCGACCCAAGCGATAGCCAAAGCTACTTCAAGGAACACCCCAACCTGGTAGTGGAAGTGTTGTCACCCAGCACTGAAAGCACCGACCGTAGAGAGAAGATGTTGGCATACCGCACCATTTCTACTCTGCGCGAATACTTGCTGGTTGCTGCGGATAAACGACAAGTCGAACTCTATCGCCGTGACGAGCAGGATGAATGGCAGCTTGCTGCTGTTAGCCAGGACGAGCCTCTGCTGTTGGAAAGCTTCGGTGCCCGCCTGACGCTGGATGAGATTTATGAAGACGTGCGTTTGGATGCACCTCCAATCAGCCGGTGAACTTCCATAAGTGGGCGGGGGGTGTTCGCGCCTGTGGAAAACGTGCCAGAGCCCCTCAAACATAATTTTGCGGGTTTCTGGTCCCGGCGCATCGACAGGTGTCGGGCTATGCCCGACATGGTGGGCGTAGCCCACCCTACGGACGGCGTGTTACCTTGATGCTTGCGTCGTTATTTATCTGATGGAAAATGTCGTATGAAAAAACCGTGGTCTGTCCCCTATTTGGTGAAAAAAATCTGGCCTTTCTCCGGTATTGTGGCTCGGGCCGGGCTGGCCGCGGCTGTCTTCGTCGGCCTTTTCTTGTTCCCTGCACAGGCTCACGCCGCTCGAACAATCACCTCGGCGACACTCAATGGCGGATCTAGCGTCACGGTAGCCCCTAGCGCGGCCATTACTGCGGTGGTGAATGTAACCACCACCGGGACCGGTACTGCCGCAAGATGGCGGTCCACCGGCTGGCGCATCGCCGCAGTGCCCGGTGCGGTCACCTGCGTCAATCATGCGAACCATGACGGCGCGGGAGTCTATAGCGAGACCTTCAGCATTACCGCCCCGGCCACGTCCGGCACCTATAACGCGTATTTCATCGCCTATAACAACGACAGTTGCTCTTCGGGCGCCAGCGCAACCCGTACCATGGCGGGCGCCGTCATCGTCACGGTAACAAATCCCGTTCCCACCATCACCAGCATTTCTCCAGCCAGCAAGAATGTAGGCGACGGCGCTTTCACCCTGACGGTGAACGGCACCAATTTCATGCCCGGCTCGGTGGTGAATTTTGCCGGATCGAGCCGGACCACCACCTATGTCAGCGCGACGCAGTTAACGGCGGCGATCCCGGCCAGCGACATGACGGCTGCCGGAACGTTCAATATCACGGTGTTCAACCCGGCGCCGGGCGGCGGCACCTCCAATGCGCAGACCTTCACGGTGACCACAGCCTTCCCCACGGCTACCACCAATGCCGCCAGCGGTGTGACGACGGAGAATGGTGGAGCGTCTTGGGCGGCGACGCTGAATGGCATAGTCAGCAGCAACGGCACGGATACCACGGTCAGCTTCGAGTACGGGCTGACCACTGCCTACGGCACTTCGATTGACGCCACGCAAAGTCCGCTGGCCGCCGGTGCAGTCAATACGGCGGTTTCGGCCGACCTGATCGGCCTGAATTGCAACACTTTGTTCCATTACCGGGTTGTGGCAACGAACAGCGCCGGAACCAGCTACGGTCTCGACAGCACGTTCACCACAGGGAGTTGCCCTTCTGCGCCATTTGCCGCGACCGATTGCGCCGCCGCACGCTTTGGCACCAACTTGGTCTGCACGGCCAATGACGTTAATCTCACCGGCATTAGCGTTGCGCCGGGCAGCGTCTCCTCCTGCGTGAGCGGTACGCCGGTAACCCTGGATGTCGACATGACGGTGAATTTTGCCACGCCCGATCGCTGGGACGTCGGTATTTTTATCGCCAACGACGGCAAATTGCCGACACTGCTGCCGGCCAATGGCGGGGCGAGCAGTTGTTCCGTGGATATCCTGCCGATAACGCCTCCAACCTCTGGCTACACCTTCCCGGACTTGGACGGCGTCCCACAGGGCCAGGCTGACACCTGCGGCGACGGCAACAGCGCAATCAACGGCGGCACCGGCAGCGGCGCCAAGCGTATGACCGGCGTCACCCTGCCCTGCTATGCGAGCGCCGATAGCGGCGGAAAATTATTCGTTCCGTTCGTCGTGTCCTGGGACAACCAGAAAAGCCCGATCGGAGGTTTATGCACATCCAATCAATACCCGGTGCCCAATACGACGTCAAAATGCAACGCCCCGCTGAGCTCCGTGGCCATCGAAGTCGTGGTGCTGCCCAAGATCATCAAGACCCACAGCGGCGCCTCGTTCAACCCCGGCGACCCTATTACCTACACCATTACCGTGTTCAACGACTCGGGCGGCACGCTGCAGGATTCGACCCTGACCGATCCCGCCGTCAGCGGCCTCACAGTCAACTCCGTCACTTGCGCCACCGCTAACGGTGCAACCTGCCCGACCCCCTTAACCACCTTCAAGGGGGACATACAAGGCTCGGGCATCGTGATCCCCTCCGCCAACCTGCCCAACAGCAGCAGCCTCATCTTCACCGTGACCGGCACCCTGTCCGGCAGCATCGGCCAAACGATCAGCAACACGGCCCACATCACCATCGGCAGCCACACCAACTCGTCCACCGACAGCGTGACGCTGGGTTCCGCCTCCGCCTCGAAGTCGTTCGCCCCGAACGCGATCACCGAGGACAACAATTCGCTGATGACCATCACCTTCACCAACCCCACCGCTATCGCCGTCAACAATGTCTCGTTTATCGACACCTATCCGTCCGGCCTGGTTAACGCGGCCAGCCCGAACGTGAGCACCACCTGCGGCGGAACGGTAACGGCAATCGCCGGCGGGCTCACATTTTCCGGCGGAACGATTCCGGCGAATGGCAGCTGCACCGTGTCGGTGTATGTCACCAGTGCGACCGCGAACAACTACATCAACTCGGTGTCCTTCACGCCCAGTTCCCTCGGCTCGGCCTCGGCGACGCTGACGGTCAACGTCGCGGTATTCGGCGCTTTCAATGCCTGCGATGTCGGCACGTCCTGCACCAACACCACGACACCCGCCATCAGCCGCATCACCACCAAGATTGCCGGCTCCGCGTTCAATCTGGATATTGTCGCGCTGAAAACCGACGGCACCCGCAACACCAATTACAGAAACGACGTCCTCGTCGAACTGCTCGATGCCAGCAACAACAGCGGCGCGCTTGACGCCTACAACTGCCGCGGCAGCTGGGCCATCATCGCGACATTGAGTCCCAATCCGGCATTTACGAACCCCGACAACGGCCTGATTACCGTGGGGCCGTTTCCTGTTCCTGAGGCATACCGCGACGTGCGGGTGCGGGTGACGAACAGCGGCGGAACCACCAAGAAGGGTTGCTCGACCGACAATTTTGCGATTCGGCCGGCAACCTTCACCCTGATTGCGCAGGATACCGATGCCCAGACGGCGGGAACAACGCGGACACTCAACAATGTCGTCGTAACTATCGGGCCTGCGCATAAGGCCGGTCAGCCTTTTACCTTCACTGCGACCGCCTACAATGCCGCCGGAATCCCCGCGCCAACAACCAACTATGTGAACAATGTGGGCTATCCCTCGATGACGCTGAGTGCCTGTGCCGGAACGGCCTGTACCTCGAGCTTCGGTACCTTCGCCCCCGGCGTCACCAACTTCACGTCAGGCACGCTGTCTTCGAGTGTGGCGACCTACAGCGAGGTGGGTGCGTTTAACCTTACGTTGCAGGATACCGACTTTGCGTCGGTCGATGCCGCCGATACTGCGGCAAGTTGTGCGGGCTATTACGTGTGCTCGGCAGCGACACCCGTGGGGCGCTTTGTGCCGGATCACTTCGATACGGCTGTGGTTCCAACGGCTACCTTACCCATGCCTTGCCCGACCGGTTTGACATGCCCGGCTTCGTATGACGGTTTCGTTTATTCGGGACAACCGTTCAGCATCAAAGTATCGGCGCGTAACACCAGTACCTGTAGCGGTATTGAGCCGGACGTATGCACCACGCAGAATTACCAGGGTGCCTTTGCCAAGGCCGTGACATTGACTGCATGGGATGCGAAGGGCGGCGCAACGCAGAATCCGGGAAGCGGCGTGCTGGGCAGCAATGCCGTCGCTTCCGCTGCGTTCATCTCCGGGGTGGCGACGCTTACCGACACGCCAACCTATACATTTGGCACTTCACCGACGGTGCCGACCGATATTTATGTGCGGGCGGTGGATACGGATAGCGTTACGTCGTTGCGCGCAATTCCGGAAAATTCTGTTGAGGGCGGAGTCAAGGTGGTGAGCGGGCGCGTCAAGATCGGCAATGCATATGGATCGGAGTTGCTTGATCTGCCGATGAGTGCGACGGTGCAGTACTACGACGGCACGAACTGGTTGACCAGCCTCACCGATAGCGTAACGAACTTGGTTCTGAGTGTGCCGACCAGCGTCTCCCCACAGTGCAAGTCCGGTTGCCCATGGACAACCACACCAGCACCGGTAAGCGGTCAGGTCATTGCGGGCGTTCTGTCGTTCAAGCTGTCGAAGCCCGCCGGCGGCGGAACGGGTAGCGTGGATGTGAGCATCAGCGCCCCGGATTATCTGCTAACGGGCAGCAATGGCGCGGCTGTTGATCCAAGCAAGCCCGGACGCGCCACCTTCGGCGTGTACAAAGGCAACAACCAGTTCATCTACCTGCGCGAAATGTATTGATCTGTGAAAGCAGGTTAGTAATTTCAGCGAGCGTAGCCCGGATGAAATGCAATGGAATCCGGGGCGCTCTTAATATACCCCACTGCCCCGGATTCCGCTTCGCTTCATCCGGGCTGCAGCCGAATGTGGGCATGCCTCTGTGTCATCCTGCGCCCGCAGGCGAAAATTTATTGACAACAATGGGTTATTGAATTAAGTTCGCGTCAATTATGCAAATCCCGTTTATCTCTTCGCTATTGGAGTCAAAAAGCCTTGGTGGCGGCCGGCTCGCCATCAGTTTTGGCGCGCATGGCGTTTATCTGGCGGAGGTTAAATTTGCCGGGGAGATGCCGCAGGTGAAGCGTTGCGAATATCACGAGACGGGCACCATATCGGCGGCTGTGCTGGAGAGGTTGCGTCGCGACGCGGATCTTGGCCGATGCCATTTCAACATGCTGCTGGCTCCGCGCGAATATCAGATATTGCTGGTCGAGGCGCCCAATGTTCCTGCCAATGAGCTGAAGACGGCGATTCGCTGGAAAATCAAGGATAGTTTGAGTTACTCCATCGACAATGCCACGGTGGATATACTGCAGATTCCCGCCAGCCAATCCGGCCCGGAGCGTGCGCGATCCCTGTATGCGGTTGCCGCGGCCAACGACATTATCCAGAAGCACATGGTGCTATTCGAGCAGGCGAAGATCAAGCTGGAGGTGATCGATATTCCCGAGGCGGCGCAGCGCAACATCGCCGCGCTGTTCGAGCAGGAAGGCCGCGCCCTGGCGTTGCTGGCTTTCGACGATAACGGCGGCTTGCTGACGTTTACTTCGGGCGGCGAGTTGTATGTGGCGCGGCGTATCGAAATCAGCGCGGGGCAGTTGCAGGATGCCAACGAGAATCTGCGTGAACAATCCCGCGACCGCGTCGAACTGGAATTGCAGCGTTCGCTGGATTATTTCGACCGCCAGTTTAACCATCTGCCAGTGAGCCGTATCCTGGTGAGCGCGCCCGATAGCACCGGTCTGGTGGAGTTTCTGGCTGCAATGATGGGCGCGAAAGTGGAGAAGCTGGACCTGTCGCAGGTGATGGACATCAGCGCAGTCCCGGCGCTGGCCGATAGCGAATTTTCCGCATACGCATTGCCGGCGCTGGGCGCGGCGTTGCGCCGGAATGGGCATGCGCCATGAGCCAGCAGATCAACCTGTTCAATCCGGCTTTCGTGACGCAGCGCAAACATTTTTCGCTGCTGACGATGTTGCAGGCGTTGGTCATGATTGTCGCCGGTTCACTGCTTTTCTACGGCTATGCGCTTTATCAGGTCGAGCAGATGGGCAAACAATCGGCAGAAAGCGGCAAACGCTATAACGCGGAGCAGGCGAAACTGGCGCGCTATGCCGCGGAATTTTCCCCGCAACAGGCCAATCAGGCATTGCAGGACGAGGTGCGGCGGCTGGAAAAACGGGTTGCCGAGCAGGCCGAATTGATTGAGGTCATCAAGTCCGGCGCGGTGGGCAATACCAGCGGTTATTCGGAATACATGCGCGCCTTTTCGCGCCAGGTGGCGCAGGGGCTGTGGTTGACCGGCTTCAGGGTGACCGGCGACGCGGCGCAAATCAGCCTGAGCGGCGCGGTAACAAATCCGGAGCTGCTGCCCGCCTACATTCAGCGCTTGAGCAAGGAGAGCGTCATGCGCGGCAAGACTTTTACCACCCTGCAAATGCGGCAGTCCAGGATTGACGCAAGCCCGGGCGCAACCCCGCGCTATGTGGAATTTACCTTGCATTCCGGTCCGGACAGCGAGGCCAAGAAATGAAGCGTTACTGGGAATTGGCGCGCGGCAAGATAGACGGCATGCAGCTGCGCGAGCGCGCGATGATTTTCCTGGCCGCGGCATTTGTGCTGGTCGCGGCGCTCAATGCGGCGTTGCTGGATCCTTTACTGGTGAAGCAAAAGGCATTGTCGGCGCAGGTGGTGCAGCAGCAGGAGAAAATGAAGGAGTTGCAGGCGCAGTTGCAGGTGCAGTTGCAAGCCAGGCGCGCCGACGAACATTCGCCGTTGCGCGCCCGGCTGGCGCAGCTCAAGCAGCAGTTGCAAGAGCAGAACGGCTATTTGCAAAGCCGTAGCGACCGGCTGGTCGAGCCGGATAAAATGGCCAATTTGCTGGAGCATGTGCTGAGCAAGAACGACAAGCTGCAGCTGATTGAATTGAAAACCCTGCCGGCGAGCCCGCTGGTTGAAAAGCCCCAGGCAGCCGCGCAGCCGCCTGCCGCGGATTTGCCGGCCGGGCAACAGCAGCCGGATGCGCAAAAACAAATTTTCAAGCATGGCATACAGATTACCGTGCGCGGCGGTTACCTGGACATGTTGCGCTATCTCGACGCGCTGGAAAAAATGCCGGCGCAGATGTTTTGGGGCGAGGTCAGCTTCAGCGTGGATAAATATCCCGATGCGGTGCTGACGCTGACCCTGTATACCTTGAGTTTGGGCAAGACATGGCTGACGGTATGATTCAGAAAGCAGAAATTCGTAGGGCGGATGAGCGCAGCGTTATCCGCCGTATGGGATTCATGCGGCGGATAATGCTGCGCTCATCCGCCCTACATTTGGCCTGTTGTCTGCTGCCTTCTGCCTTCTGTTACGCCGAGGAGCTGCCCGACCCGACTCGTCCGCCCGCCTCGATTGCCGCACCGGTCGCTGCAAGCAGTGTGGAAGCGGCCCCCGCAGGCCTGCAATCCATCATCATTTCAAAAACCCGCCGGGCTGCGATTATTGACGGGGAAACCGTCGAATTGGGCGGCAAGCATGGCGATGCAAAACTGATTGAAGTGAATGAAGGTAGTGTAATATTGCGTGGAGCGCAGGGGCGGCAGGTAATGACGCTGTTTCCCGATGTAAAAATTACCGGCAAGCAGGAAACAAAAATAAAGCCGCAGTTGCCAGCGGGCGATGTGCGATCAGGCAAGCAAAAAAGCGGGCCGGTCGCACACAAGGAGAAAAAGTGAAAATTTCGTTATGGCTGTGCGCAGGTCTGTTGGTTTTGACAGGCTGTGCGACTCCAGGCAGCAAAAATCAAACCACAGAGGCCATTCAGCACGAAATGAACCAGGCGGTGCAGGACAGCGCGCAGCCGGGCAAGCCAGATGCGGTGAGCAATGCCTTGCTGCCTCCTCTCACGATGGGACTGCCCAGGGTGGACAGTAAGCCGCTGGAGACCAAATTCGATTTGACGGTGAACAATACGCCGGTCAATCAGGTATTCATGGCCATCGTTTCCGGCACGCGCTACAGCATGCTGCTGCATCCCGAAGTCAGCGGCAATATCTCGCTGAACCTGAAAGACGTGACGGTGCTCGAGGCGCTGGAGGCGATCCGCGAGATATACGGCTACGAATACAAGATGGATGGCGCGCGCATCTATATCCAGCCGGTGACGCTGCAGATGCGGATTTTCCAGGTGAATTATCTGACCGGGTTGCGGACGGGAACTTCTTCGTTGCGCGTCACCTCCACTTCGGTGTCGGGCAGTTCCACGGGCGGCACGACAGGTGCGGCCACCACTGCCACCACAGGAGGGCAGGACGGCAGCAACGTAAGCATGACCAGCAGCGCCGATTTCTGGGATGAACTGGGTAAGTCGCTGCAAGCGATCGTCGGCAACGAAAAAGGGCGCAGCGTGGTGGTCAGCCCGATGTCGGGCGTGATCGTGGTGCGCGCGATGCCGGATGAACTGAGGAATGTCGCGGCTTATCTCAAGGCTTCGCAGATTTCCATCGAGCGGCAGGTGATACTCGAGGCGAAAATTATCGAGGTGCAACTCAATGACGGCTTCCAGAGTGGGGTGAATTGGGCGGCGTTCAAGAGCCCTGCATTGGGAAATATACCGAATAGCTCGCTGGCGGCGGGGCAAGTCAATGCTGGAACGATATTGCCTCAGACCGCTGCGGGTGTCGGCGCCGCCGCAGGCACGACTGCGGCATTGGCATCCGGTATGGCGGGTTCGTTATTTGGCCTGGCGTTTCAAACCAACAATTTTGCGGCCTTGCTGAGTTTTCTGGAGTCGCAGGGCAACGTGCATGTGCTGTCCAGCCCGCGCATCGCCACGCTGAACAATCAGAAGGCGGTGCTCAAGGTCGGCACGGACGAGTTTTTCGTGACCAATGTTTCCACGACCACGACCACCGGCACAGCCACCACTTCCACGCCGAGCGTGACGCTGCAGCCGTTCTTTTCCGGCATCGCGCTGGACGTGACGCCGCGCATCGACCAGAACAATGAAATTATATTGCACATCCATCCTTCGGTGAGCCTGGTCAGCACGGTGAACAAAACGGTAAATACCGGTACAGGTGGCACACTCAATTTGCCGCTGGCTTCCAGTTCCATTTCCGAAACCGACAGCATCGTGCGCGCCAAGGATGGGCAGATTGTCGCCATCGGCGGGCTGATGCGCCAGGCAACCTTCGACGACCAGTCCGGCCTGCCGGGGTTGCCGAAGGCGATATTCGGGCAGACCAGCAAGCGCAGCGAAAAACGCGAACTGGTGATCCTGTTGAAACCCACCGTGGTGGATAACGACAAGGATTGGTCGGATGACATCACGCAAAGCCGCAACCGGTTTAACAGGTTGAATGGGCAGGACACAAGACCTTGATATGTATTTACAGCACTTTGGCCTGCGCGAACAGCCTTTCAGCCTGACTCCTGACACCAGCTTCTTTTTCGCCGGCTCCAGTTATCAGGAGGCGCTCAACACCCTGCTGGTGGCGGCGCGCAACGGTGAGGGTTTTGTCAAGATTGTCGGGGAGGTGGGCAATGGCAAAACGCTGTTGTGCCGCAAATTCCTTGCCACGCTGAATCAGGGGCGGCAATCCACCACGCTGAACGGCGTGCCGGATCAAGCGCCGCCCGCACTGTCTGCATCCGATGCGTCGCCCCCGCCGCGCTTCATCACCGCCTACATCCTCAACCCCTATCTCGAGCCGCGTAGCCTGTTGCTGGCATTGGCGGAAGAATTCCGCGTGTCGCTGGACAAGGACACCGATCAGCACCAGTTGCTGAAAGGGTTGACGCGCGCGCTGCTGGAGTGCGCGCGCAACGGCCAGCGCGCGCTGGTGTGCCTGGACGAGGCGCAGGCGATGCCGCTGGAAAGCCTGGAGGTGCTGCGCCTGCTCACCAATCTCGAAACCGAGAAGCGCAAGTTGTTGCAGGTGGTGTTGTTCGGGCAGCCGGAGTTGAACGAACGGCTGCGGAATCGCTCAATACGCCAATTGCGCCAGCGCATCAGTTTTCAGCATGAGCTGAAAGGGTTGCGCAAGGATGAAATGGAACGCTATCTGCGCCATCGTCTGGCAGTGGCCAAATTTCCCGGTGAAACCCTGTTCGGCAAGGGTGCGGTGGGCAAGTTGTATCGCATCAGCGGTGGTACTCCGAGGCTGATCAACATCATTGCGCACAAGGCCTTGATGCTGGCGTTCAGCGAGGGCAGGCAGCAGGTATCATCCAGGCACATCCGCGGTGCGGCAGCCGATACGCCGGAAGCGCGCCGCGATTGGCTGCCCTGGGCGCTGGCATTGACCGGGGTCGCGATAATCATCTCATTGGGAATTGCGTGGATGGCACTGCAATGAGTGTCATCAACCAGGTGCTCAATCAGCTCGAACAGCGCGGCGCGCATACCGCACCGGAACAGACCCTGGTGCGCGCCGTGCCGCACGGCAAACGCAGCTTCGTCATGCCCTTGCTGGCATTGGGGCTGGCGCTGGCAGGCGGGATCGCCGCATGGCAATGGATACAGACGCGCAAGCCTGTCCTGAGCCCAGTCGAAGGGCCGCAGATTGTTGCGGTGAGCACCATGCAACACCAGCCGGTCGTAGCGGTACCGGCGCCGGCCCCCGCTGTTTCGGTTGTTGCCGGTGTTATTGGTGTCGCTGATGCCGTTGACGCAGGAGAAACCCCGCCGGCAGAAATGCCTCCACCCGCCTCGCGCCTGAGTTTTGAGCTAAGCGCGATACCGCTGCCTTCCTCCCTCCGGCAAGACGCAGCCTTGCCTGACGCGAAAAACAGCTCCATCCCGGGCGGGAGCGCAAAGCGGCCGTCGGCCAATGCAGCGCCGCCGGCGCAGGTCGCCAAGCCGCAGCCAATCCAAACCGCCTCGCCAAAGGCGCGAACCGCTATTCAGCCATCGGACGGCGTATTGCCGCTGAAGCAGGTCAGCCCCGAGCAACGCGCCGATGCGACATTCCGCCAAGCGGTTGCGTCGATGCAGCAGGGTCATGTCGCCGATGCGATAGCGGGATATGAAGCGGTGTTGCGTCTGGATGCGGGTCATGATGCGGCGCGTCAGGCATTGGTGGCTTTGCTGCTGGAGGGTGGTCGCGGCGCGGATGCCGAGCGCGTGTTGCAGGGCGGTTTGAAAAGCAAACCGGAACATACCGGGTTCGCGATGCTGCTGGCGCGTTTGCAGGTCGAGCGAGGGGCGGTTGAGCAGGCAACGGCGACACTGGAAAAGACCCTGTCTTATGCGGACCGGCAGGCCGACTATCAGGCGTTTTTTGCCGCATTGCTGCAACGCCAGAACCGGCACAAGGAGGCGATCACCCATTACCAGATTGCGCTGCAACTCGCCCCGGATAACGGCATCTGGCTGATGGGCTACGGCATTTCCTTGCAGGCGGCGCAGCGCACCGATGATGCCAGGGATGCGTTCAGGCGCGCGCTTGAGTTGAGGACGCTTAACCCCGAATTGCAGGCGTTTGTGCAGCAGAAATTAAGGGGATTGTAGTAGGGGCACGGCGCGCCGTGCCCCTACGTGCGGCGGTGTGACAATGTTCGCGCCACTACCCACGCGCTGATTTCAGCCGCACCGCGTTTCTGCACCGCGTCGGCGAGCGCGTTCAGGCTGGCTCCGGTGGTCAGCACATCATCCACCAACGCGACGCGCTTGCCGGTCAAATCGGCATCGCAGCAGAGCGCATCGCGCATGTTTTTCTTGCGTTCTTTCCACGGCAGGGTGGATTGCGGCGGGGTATTGCGCACGCGCCGGCAGGCATGCGGCAGCAGTTCGAGGTCAAGCTCGCGGGCGATTTTGGCGGCGAGCAGTTGCGATTGATTGAAGCCGCGTTCGCGCAATTTTGCCGGATGCAGCGGCATCGGGATGATGCAGTCGGGCAATCCGGTTTTGTCGATGCGGCACGCCAGTTTTTCTGCAAAGGCATACGCCAGGGCGAGTTGTTCGCCGTATTTCATTGCCTGGATCAGCTTGTCGAGCGGGAATGCATAGCCGAATACGGCGGTGGTACGGGCGAATAACGGCGGGTGTTTCAGGCACTGCCCGCATACTTCGCCGGACGGGGCCGGCAGGGCGCAGCTTGGGCAATGTGCCGCTGCAAGATAGGGCAAGGCGCGGTCGCAGGCCGCACACCACAGCCCGTCATGGCTCATGCAGCCGCACAGCACGCAAGGCTGCGCGGGTAGAATTTGCCCAATTCCTGCGCGGATGTTCAGAATAACATTGCGTAAAATTGACAAACCATTATCCTTTCAAGGATGATGCGCCGTTTTCGTTCAACCTGAATCATACGCCCGAACCAAACGCCTGAACCATATGTAGGGTGCGTTCTACGCACCAGATGATAATGGTGCGTAGAACGCACCCTACCAAATCATTATTGTTTATAACGCAAATTTGAATTAATCCGCCATGAACACTCAAACTATAGAATTCATCCGCCCCATCAAAAAAACCACCGCACCGCAAAGCTGGAATGTGGCCGATGTGGAAGCCCTGTTCAAGCTGCCGTTTGCCGACCTGCTGTATCGCGCGCAACAGATACACCGCGAGCATTTCGACCCGAATGCGGTGCAGCTTTCCACCCTGCTGTCGATCAAGACCGGCGGTTGCACCGAGGACTGCGGCTATTGCCCGCAATCGGCGTTTAATTCCGCCGGTGTGGAAGAAAGGAAGATGCTGGAGGTGGAGGAGGTGGTCGCGGCCGCGCGCGCCGCGCAGCAAAAAGGCGCCGGGCGTTTCTGCATGGGAGCGGCGTGGCGCGAACCGAGCGACGAGGACATGGCGAGCGTGGTGGAAATGGTCAAGGCGGTGCGCGATCTGGGCATGGAAACCTGCGCGACACTGGGCATGCTGAACGACGAGCAGACCGGGCAATTGCGTGATGCCGGGCTGGATTACTACAACCATAACCTGGATACCTCGCCGGAGTTCTACGGCAACATCATCAGCACGCGCGACTACCAGGACCGGCTGGATACGCTGGAGCGGGTGCGCAACGCGGGGATGAGTGTCTGCAGCGGCGGCATCGTCGGCATGGGCGAGAGCCTCACGCAGCGCGCCGGGCTGATCGCGCAACTGGCCAACATGAACCCTTACCCGGAAAGTGTGCCGATCAACAACCTGGTCAAAGTCGAAGGCACGCCGCTGGCGCAAACGGAAGACCTCGACCCGCTGGATTTTGTGCGCACTGTCGCGGTGGCGCGCATCACGATGCCGACGGCGCTTGTGCGCCTTTCCGCCGGGCGGCAGCAGATGTCCGATGCGGTGCAGGCATTGTGTTTTCTCGCCGGCGCGAACTCCATTTTCTATGGCGAGCAATTGCTCACCACCGGCAACCCGGATGTCGAAAAGGATAGAGCGTTGCTCGACAAGCTGGGGATGTATCCGCTTGCTGAAAAATCGTAGGTCGGGTTAGCGCAGCGTAACCCGACATGCATATCGTTGGGTTACGGCGCAAAACCGCGCCTGATGAAACAACTAGCCATTCGACTAGGCTGGCAAAAGACACTAACCAAGTCGCTGGTTATAACCCAACCTACAACCACCTATGCCTTTCCTTGAACTCCAGCAAGAACTCGAAGCCCGCGCCGCGCAAGGCCTGCTGCGCCGGCGGCGCACGCTCGACAGCCCGCAGTCACCGCACATCGTTGTCGATGGGGGCGCTTGTCTTTCGTTTTGCAGCAACGATTACCTTGGCCTGGCCAACCATCCACGGCTCATTGCCGCGCTGCAACAGGGCGCGCAGCAATGGGGTGTTGGCGCGGGTGCGGCGCATCTGGTGAGCGGGCATTTCGAGCCGCATCACCGGCTCGAACAGGAACTTGCGGCATTTGTCGGCAAGCCCGCCGCGCTGCTGTTCTCCACCGGCTACATGGCCAATTTCGGCGCGGTGCAGGCGCTGGCCGGCAAGGGCGATACGGTGTTTGCCGACAGGCTCAATCACGCGTCATTGAACGACGCGATGCTGCTGTCGCGTGCCACAGTCAAACGCTATCGCCATAATGACATCGCGCAA
>Ga0209212_1003185_pt1 | contig 22087 bp, 21 predicted proteins | sample RifGroC2_FD_183996 | JGI IMG/M metagenome (GOLD analysis project Ga0209212, IMG submission 183996) | Groundwater microbial communities from Rifle, Colorado, USA - Groundwater C2 (SPAdes) (version 2) | ecosystem: Environmental > Aquatic > Deep subsurface > Groundwater | place: Rifle, Colorado... | reverse complement strand
CAGAGAACTTAATTGATCAACCGTTTGCACAATACAAGACTTAATGCACGATTGCTCACTAGTGTATTCATCTGGCGCGCCTAATCGCGCGTAGCCTGGTCTCGCCCGTGTCAGAGCGCGGGAGACAACATAATGAAACGCATGCTATTCAATGCGACGCAGCCGGAAGAACTCCGCGTCGCCATTGTTGACGGTCAGAAACTCATCGACCTCGACATTGAAACCGCCGGCAAGGAACAACGCAAGAGCAACATCTACAAGGCCGTCATCACCCGCCTCGAACCCAGCCTCGAAGCCTGTTTCGTCGAATACGGCGGCAACCGGCACGGCTTTCTGCCGTTCAAGGAAGTCGCCCCGCAGTATTTCCAGCCCGGCAGCGGCAACCGCCCCTCGATCAAGGAAGCCTTGCGCGAAGGCCAGGAATTGCTGGTGCAAGTGGAAAAAGATGAGCGCGGCAACAAGGGCGCGGCACTGACCACTTTCATCAGCCTGGCCGGCCGCTATATCGTGCTGATGCCAAACAATCCGAGCGGCGGCGGCGTATCGCGCCGCATCGAGGGCGAAGAACGCGACGAGTTGCGCGAAGTGCTGTCGCACGTCGAAGTGCCGCAAGGCATGAGCATCATCGCGCGCACCGCCGGCATCGGGCGCAACGAGGAAGAGTTGCAATGGGATCTGGACTACCTCAAACAACTGTGGGATGCGATTGATGGTGCGGCAAAATCCGAAAAAGCCCCGTCGCTGATTTACCTGGAAAGCAGTCTGGTGGTTCGCGCCATCCGCGACTACTTCAACCCGGAAATCGGCGAAATCCTGATCGACACCGAAGATGTCTACCAGCAAGCCTTGGCGTTCATGAGCACGGTGATGCCGAACAACGTGGATCGCATCAAGCGCTACGTGGACGACGTGCCGTTGTTCTCGCGCTTCCAGATCGAGCACCAGATCGAATCGGCGCATGCGCGCGAAGTACGCCTGCCGTCCGGCGGCGCGATCGTGATCGACCATACCGAAGCGCTGACCTCCATCGACATCAACTCGGCGCGCTCCACCAAAGGCTCGGACATCGAAGCCACCGCGCTCAACACCAACCTCGAGGCGGCGGAAGAAATTGCCCGCCAACTGCGCCTGCGCGACTTGGGCGGGCTGATCGTAATCGACTTCATCGACATGGAAAGCAGCCGCAACCAGCGCGACGTGGAGAACCGTTTACGCGACTCGTTGCACCATGACCGCGCCCGTGTGCAGACCGCCAAGATTTCGCGCTTCGGCCTGCTGGAACTGTCGCGCCAGCGTTTGGCGCCCAGCCTGGGCGAAAGCAACTATATCGCCTGCCCGCGTTGCAGCGGCATCGGCCATATCCGCGGCACCGAGTCTTCCGCACTGCACATCCTGCGCATCATCCAGGAAGAGGCGATGAAGGAAAGCAGCACCGCGATCCATGTGCAGGTGCCGGTGGATGTCGCCACTTTCCTGCTCAACGAGAAACGTTCCGACATCCATCGCATCGAATCGCGCCTGAAAGTGGCGATCATGATGATCCCCAACCCGCATCTGGAAACGCCGAACTACAGCATCAGCCGCCTGCGCCAGGACGACCTGACCGCCGACATGCAGCAGGCCAGCTACAAGCTGGTGGAAAAACCGGTTGAAGAAAAGCCGCTGACCGCCGCTCAGGAGCAGCAAAAAGCGACGCGCGCGCAAGCCGTGGTGCAAGGCGTCACCCCGGCGCAACCCGCGCCGATGAAGGTTGAAGTTGAGAAGGCTCAACTTTCGATTTTCGGCAAGTTCTTTGGCTGGATCAAGACGCTGGGGGCGGAGGAACAGCCCAAGGCCAAACCGGCTGCCAGCGCGCCACGCAGCCAGCCGCGCCGTGAACGCGGCGAGCGGAGTGAAGGCGGCAAGCGTCGTGAGCGCGGAGAACGCAGCGAGGGGAGTGAAGGCGGCAAGCGCCGCGAGCGCGGCGAGAAGCCTGCCGAAGCCACTGCAAAGCCCCAAGAGCCGCGCCAGCAGGCCGAACGCGAACCGCGCCCACAAGGCGAGCCGCGTCAGCCTCGGCCACCGCGCCCACCGCGTGCAGCGCCCACCCCGCAACCCGAGGAAAAGCCCGTATTGGAAAGCCAGACTGCTGCGCCTGCCGCCGAACAAGCCGAAGATGGCAGCGCACGCGAAGGCGCCCGCCGCCGCGGTCGCCGTGGCGGCCAACGCGAACGCCAACGCCGCGATAATGCCGTACAAGGCGGCGAAATGCCGATAAGCAACGGCGAAACCGCCGTCGCAGAACAAGCCCCCGCCGCCGTTGCCCCCGCAGCTGCCGCGCCAGTCGATACTACCCCGGCAAAACTGAAACCTTCCGAGTACATCGCCTACCCCGAAGGCTGGACGCAGCCCGTAACGCCGAGCCCCGTAACGCCAAGTGAAGACATCGCCGCGCCAACCGCAACGCAGCAGGACGTGGCGGCAGTGGTGGCGCGTGAAATTACCGCGCCCATCGCGACAAGCAGCGGCGCAGGCCTGGTGCAAATCGAGACCGATCAGGGAAAATTGCAAGCGGTAGCGAACATTCCCGCCGGTTACGCGGACAAACCGGCAACGCGCCGCCGTACGCGCCAGCATGAAGTTTATGTAGAGAATGAACCTCTTGAACAAATAGAAACGCAACGCCCACAAGCGTAGCTCCGGCCAGGCAAAAAAGGTCGGGCAAAAAAACGAAAACCGCACGATAATAATCGTGCGGTTTTTTGTTGGGCGGATTCAAGTTCGAAGTGCGACAGCCAATAAAAGCCTGGTGTAATGAACTTCCACCCCATCTGTCATATACATTACCCGCTGATATAGAATACGGCCTGCGCAATAAGGATCAAGTTATCAACCCGCCCTGACAGAATTTCAAGGGTGGTAATTTTTCAGGGATATTGAAAATTATGTCGGCCATCGGATTGTGGTACCCAGTTTATGACCGCCGCCTCGCATGGGTTGGCGTGAGTTTGGAAACAGATACGTCGATATTTGTGCCACAGGATTTTTTTGACCTTATGAGCAGCGAAGCGCTGGCGGTCGATGGGGTCGACAGCAAATTGTTTTTCGTGGGCGCGGATGTTTTGGGCGCATGCAAACAACCGCTGAAATTACCTTTTTCGCCCTCCCGGTTGGTGGCTGTGCTCAACGAAAATTTTCTGTCAGCCGAGGCGAGCATGGCTGTTTTTCGCGCCTGGCACGGCAAAAATGTGCGCCTGGCCGTGACTGGGCTGGCTATCCCATCCGGACTTTCCCGCGACATGGTCGCCGTGCATGTTTTCGATGCCGCCACAGTACGCCAGTCGTTTAGCGAAAAAGCCTTGCTGGATGCCGGCCATTCCGGAGCAAAACTGTTTGTTCGGGGCATCGGCTCGATGGACGTATTCGAATGGTGTGCCGCGACGGAATTTAATTATTTCACCTTTGGCGAATTGGACACTCCGGAATATGGGAACCCTTCAAAGGATGCTTCCCGTCTGCCGTTGATGCGCCTGCTTTCCCTGACCGCCGCAGATGCGGATACGGCGACGATGGAGGAAGTTTTCAAGCTTGATCCGAAATTGGCTTTCGAATTATTGCGGCTGGTCAACTCCGCCTCTTTGGGCACCCGCAAAGAGATCACCAGCTTTTCCCAAGCCATCATGGTATTGGGACGGCGCCAGTTGCAGCGCTGGCTGCAACTGCTGATGTTCTCCCTGCGCAAGGCAGGCGATGATGCCCCCAACATCCTGATGCAACGCGCCGCCGAGCGTGGCAAAATGATGGAACTCCTGTCCCAGGAAGGCAACGAAAAATCCGACCGGGAACAAGCCTTCATGGTAGGCGTGTTTTCCGTGCTGGACATCCTGATGGAAACCCCGCTGGCGAAATTGCTCGAATCGATTTCCTTGCCGCAACCGGTGGAAGACGCGTTGCTCAAGCGTGAAGGGCGGCTTGGCGTCTTGCTCGACCTGATATGCGCAACCGAACAACGCGACTTTGCCAAGGTGCAACAACTACTGTCCAACTTGGAGATTGCGCCGGAGCTGTTGAGCCGGTTCCAGCTCGACGCCATTTTCTGGGCTTTGAAAGTCGCCGGATCCGAATGAAACCGCAAACCGGCTCCGCCTCCAGTATCGATAACCGCCATGTGTTTGCCGTGGCGGGCGGCATCGTGCATAGCGTGCTGCACACCGATGAAAAGGATTTGGCACAGACGCTCGATAGGGCAATCCGGGATGCGTTTGACTGGCCCGAAGTTTATTGCCATTTCACCGGGCAGGCGGCGCATCTGGCCGGGCGGCGCAAGCTGCCGGAAGACTGGCGCAGCCTGGCGGAACAAATCGGACGCGATGGCCAGGCGGCCTGCTTGCCGGCCAACGGCAACGAAGATGAACCGATACAACTAGGCTGTCCTTTATTTGCCCAAGGGCTTGCACCGGGCAAGGCGATCGGCGTGCTGTGTGTGCGTGCGCCGCTGGCCACCTTGCCGGCCTTGCAGTCGCTGGCCGAACTGATCGCGGCAACCTTGCTCGATCGCTTGCAGTTCGACGAGCGCAAGCGCGGCCTGCTGGACAGCGAGGATAAGCTGGCGCTGCAACAGCAGATACTCGACCAGATCCACGATTCCGTCATCGCGATGGATCTGAGCGGCTACATCACCGGATGGAACAAGGGAGCTGAACAACAATTCGGCTACACCGCCGAAGAGGCGGTAGGAAAAAATATCCTGTTCCTGTATGCCGACGAAGATGAAGATGCGCTGTTTCACGAAGCCTTCCTCGAACACGGCGGGCGGGAGATGGTGGTCAAACGCCGCAAAAAATCCGGCGAGGTATTCTGGGCCAGCCTGAGCCTTTCCCTGTCGCGCGATGCGCGGGGCAATCCCACCGCGATCCTCGGCTATCTGGTGGACATCACCGGGCGTCTCAAGTCGGAAGAAGAATTGCGCCTGCAGGCGGCCATCTTCGAATACAGCGACGAAGGCATCATCGTCACCGATGTGTCCAAGCGTATCCTTTCGGTGAACCGCTCCTTCACCAAAATCACCGGCTATGAGGCGCACGAGGCCATCGGCCAATTTCCCTCGATGCTGCAATCGGGGCTGCACGACCGGGCTTTTTACGACGAAATGAACACCTCGATCGCCGATAACGGAATCTGGATCGGCGAGCTGTGGAACCGGCGCAAAAACGGCGAAAACTTTCCGGTATGGATATCGATCAGCGGGGTACACAACAAGGACGGGGTGATTACCCATTATTTTTCCGTGTTCACCGACCTGACCGAACGCAAGAATGCGGAACAGCAAATTTATCGGCTGGCCTATCACGACGCGCTCACCGGCCTGCCGAACCGCGCCAGACTGTATACCCTGCTGCGCCAGACTTTACTTGAGGCGCAGCGCAATAAAACACATGGCGCAATCTTGTTTGTCGACCTCAACCGCTTCAAGCAGATCAATGATTCCCTCGGCCACGCACACGGCGACACTCTGCTCAAGGAAGTCGCCGGACGGCTGTCCGCCAGCCTGCGCGGTGAGGACATCATCGCCCGCATCGGCAGCGATGAATTCGTCATATCCCTGATAGGTATTGCCAGGCACGAGGATGCCGCCATCGTCGCGCAGAAAATTATCGACAACCTGTCCCTACCCATCATGGTGGAGGAGCACGAGCTGCAAATTTCCGCGAGCATCGGCATCAGCATCTATCCCGACGACGGCGATGACGCCGAAACCCTGATCAAGAATGCCGACGTAGCGATGGATCGCGCCAAGCAAGGCGAGGCGCCCGACGGCTACCTGTTTTTCTCACCCGACATGAACCGGCGCGCCCTGGAGCGCCTCAAGCTGGAAAGCAACCTGCGCCGTGCCCTGGAGCGTAATGAGCTGTTGCTTTATTATCAGCCGCAACTGAACCTGGAAAGCGGCAAGATCGTCGGTGCGGAAGTGCTGCTGCGCTGGAACCACCCCGGCACGGGCATGATTTCCCCGGCCGATTTCATCCCGCTGGCGGAAGAGACCGGACTGATCATTCCCATCGGCGAGTGGATACTGGAAACCGTCTGCGCGCGCAACAAGGAGTGGCAGCTTGCCGGGTTGCCCATCGTCAAGCTGGCGGTGAACATTTCCGCCAAACAGTTCCGCCCGACGCTGCCGCGCCTGGTGGCGGAAATATTGGCGCGCCACGAACTGGATGCGCGCTTTCTCGAACTGGAAATCACCGAAAGCATGATCATGCAGAACGTCGAAGGCGTAATCGCCATGATGGACGAATTCCAGTTACTCGGTACCAGCCTGTCGCTGGACGATTTCGGCACCGGCTATTCGTCCTTGAGTTACCTCAAGCGTTTCCCCATCGATAAACTCAAGATCGACCAGTCGTTCGTGCGCGGCGTTACCCAGGATACCGACGACGAGGCCATCACAAAAGCGATCATCAACCTGTCCAAAAACCTTGGCCTGCGCGTCATCGCGGAAGGGGTGGAGACGGAAGAACAACTGGCTTTTCTCAGGTCGTCCGGTTGCGAGGAAATACAGGGCTATTATTACAGCCGCCCCTTGCCCGAAGAAGATTTCGTCAAATTTCTGCGAAGCGCAAACCATTGAAACAAGCGGATAGCCAAAAAAACAGCGTAATGTTCGTCTGTTGATTCTATATTTACCGGCGGAAGCAGCAACGCTCACCCCGCCTAGCCTGAACCCGTTTGGATATTTACCCCCAATCTTCCGCCCCTCCGGTTGGCGCAATACAGGTATAATGCGCGCCGCCCTGCGCCAAACCAATCAGCGTAGCGGTCTCTCGATTCATTCCCGATCTCTTCGATCACTTAATTCGTCTGCCTCGATTGGTGCTGCTCTTATGGGCGGCAGGCCGTCGCAGGAGCCAAACTTTGTCAAATACTACGATCCCTTTGTCCAATGAAATTACTTTCGCCGGATTAAATCTGGCGCAACCCCTGATGCGCGCCATTACCGATGCGGGTTATACGCAGCCCACCCCGGTGCAGGCGCAGGCGATCCCGCTGGTGCTGGCCGGCGGCGACCTGCTGGCCGGTGCGCAGACCGGCACCGGCAAGACCGCCGGTTTCACGCTGCCGATCCTGCATCTGCTCACCGCAAAGCCCGTTGCGAATCAGCGCGCCGGACGCCCGCGCTGTTTGATTCTCGTCCCGACCCGCGAACTCGCGGCGCAGGTCGAGGAATCGGTGCAAACCTATGGAAAATACCTGCCGCTGAAATCGATGGTGATGTTCGGCGGCGTGAACATCAATCCGCAGATCAAGGCATTGCGCGGTCTGATGGACATCCTCGTCGCCACGCCCGGGCGGCTGCTCGACCATGTCGGGCAGAAAACGCTCGACCTGTCCGGCGTCGAAATCCTGGTGCTGGACGAAGCCGACCGCATGCTGGACATGGGTTTCATCCGCGACATCAAAAAAATCCTCGCGCATCTGCCCAGGCAACGCCAGAACCTGCTGTTCTCGGCGACTTTCTCCGACGAGATCAAGACGCTGGCCGACGGCCTGCTGCACAATCCCGGTTATGTCGAGGTGGCGCGCCGCAATTCCACAGTGGAACTGATCGAACAGAGCGTTCATCTGGTGCCGCAGAAGCTGAAAAGCTACCTGCTCGCCCACCTGATCAAGCACCACGACTGGAAACAGGTGCTGGTGTTCACCCGCACCAAACACGGCGCGAACCGGCTCGCGGAAAAACTGAACGCGGACGGCATTCCCGCCGCCGCGATCCACGGCAACAAGAGCCAGCCGGCGCGCACCAAGGCGCTGGCGCAGTTTAAGGACGGCTCGCTGCCGGTGCTGGTCGCCACCGACATCGCCGCGCGCGGGCTGGACATCGACATGCTGCCGCATGTGGTGAATTTCGAGTTGCCGAACATACCGGAAGATTATGTGCACCGCATCGGCCGCACCGGGCGCGCGGGCAGCAGCGGCGCGGCGATCTCGCTGGTGGACAGCGAAGAGCTGCCGTTTCTCAAGAGCATCGAGCGGCTGATCAAGCGCGAGATTCCGAAAATGGCGGTGGACAGTTTCGTGCCGCCCGCCAACCTTCCCGCCGAAGCCCCGCGCCCGCCGCGCCCGGCGCACGGGCAAAGACGTCATAGCAACACGACAGCAGGCGCGCCACGCCCGGCGGGTGCGGGAAACCGCAATCAACCGGCGCGTGACGGCCAGGGCCGGAAACCGGGCAACCCGCAACCGCGCAATCCGCAACAGCGTGACCCGCAAGCGCGTACTGGCCAGCCCAAACCGCGCCCGGCGCAAAAGCCTGACGATCAGCAGCATCTGTCCGAAGCGGCGCGCCATCAATCCATGCCGCAACCGGCTTTGTTCTCGCCCAGGTCAGGACGGCGCGGCAAATAACCACAGCGGCAGGCCAATACAATCCGCGTAGAGCCTCGTCAAATGGCAGAAGTTGTGCTACGGTTGCCGCCCGTTTTACCCGAGTAAAATTTGATGACTGATGCCGATTACATGCGTCATGCGCTGGAGCTTGCCAGTCAATCGCAAGCCGCCAGTGAAGTGCCGGTGGGGGCGGTAGTGGTGAAAGACGGTGAGATTGTCGGGCGCGGTTTCAACGCGCCGATCTCGCGCCACGACCCTTCCGCCCATGCCGAAATAATGGCATTGCGCGACGCGGCGCAGCGGCTCGGCAATTACCGCCTGGTGGACTGCGAGTTGTTCGTCACACTGGAGCCGTGCCTGATGTGCGCCGGTGCGATCATGCACGCGCGCATTGCGCGTGTGGTGTACGGGGCGGGCGACCCCAAGACCGGCGCGTGCGGCAGCGTGCTGGATGTATTCGCCGAGCAGCGTTTGAATCATCATGCCGAAGTAACGGGCGGCGTACTGGCGGAGGAATGCGGCGCGCTGCTCAGCAATTTTTTCGCGCTGCGCCGCGCGCAGCAACGGAATGTAGGGGCAATTCACGAATTGCCCGTCGAGATCAAATGAAAATCAACATCCACATCGCCACGCAACAGCTCGAATTGCTCGACGATGCGGGCAACACACTGCGCCGCTACCCCGTTTCCACCGCCGCGAATGGCGCGGGCGAAACATGCGGCAGCCATTGCACGCCGCGCGGCAAACACATCATCCGCGCCAAGATCGGTGCGGGGCAGCCGAAAAACACCGTGTTCGTGCGCCGCCGTCCGACCGGCGAAATCTACACGCCGGAACTGGGCGCGCAATTTCCCGAACGCGACTGGATCCTGACGCGCATCCTGTGGCTGTCCGGTTGCGAAACCGGCTTCAACCGGCTGGGCGAAAACGATACCATGCGCCGCTATATCTACATCCACGGCACACCGGATTCGGCGCAACTCGGCGCTCCCGCTTCGCATGGCTGCATCCGGATGCGCAATGCCGACCTGATCGAATTATTTGACTTGGTACCTGCAGGAACGGCTGTCCAAATTACGGATGCTTGCCTAATTTTGAGTGCAACTGGAGTCTTGTAAACCGGCGACATCCCTGCGTATGCCAGTGTCCTGCGTATGCCAGACTGTCCTGCGTATACCAGACTACTTGCGGCCCCGCTCTTTTTTCCGGAAGTAGTGGCACCGCTGTCCGGACGCCTCGATGACATCAAGGATCGGCTGCCTTTGACTTTTGAAGTCGAGAGCACGACAGCCATATCTGAAATTGGCATCGTGGGTGATGTAGTAGTGGGTGCAGTTGTTACAATCTTGCGGCTTGGCGTCTAGCTTGGTGTCCATAGAGGGCTGCATTCAGCAAATATGGTGCGTGAAAAAGATCGTTGCGCTTGTGTCCGTCGCCGGTTATGGCCGCTCGAAATGCCGGCTACCCGACGCCCGCTGTCAATTTAACCGAACCATTTATCCAAAGACTTTCGCCAGTTCCGCGCCCGGATCATCCGCGCGCATGAACGCCTCGCCGACCAGAAATGCATTCACCCGGTTGGTGCGCATCAGCTCGACGTCTGCCGCGTTGAGGATGCCGCTCTCGGTGACCACGATGCGCCCTGCCCCATTTTCAGTTGAAGAAATGCGCGGCAGCAAATCCAGCGTGGTTTTCAGGCTCACTTCGAAGGTGCGCAGGTTGCGGTTGTTCACGCCGATCAGCGGTGTGGACAGTTGCAGCGCGGCATCCAGTTCAGCGCCGTCATGCACTTCCACCAGCACCGCCATGCCGAGGCTGTGCGCCAGCGCCTCGAATGCCTTCATTTGCGCCAGATCCAGCGCGGCGGCGATCAGCAGGATCGCATCCGCGCCCATCGCGCGCGCGTCGTAAATCTGGTATTCGTCCACCATGAAATCCTTGCGCAGCACCGGCAGCGCACAGGCGGCACGCGCCTGCTTCAGGTACTCCGCGCTGCCCTGGAAGAATTGCGCGTCGGTCAGCACCGACAAACATGCCGCGCCATGTTGCGCGTAGCTGGCGGCGATTTCGGCGGGACGAAAATCGGCGCGCAGCACCCCCTTGCTTGGGCTGGCTTTCTTGATTTCCGCGATCACGGCAGCCTGGCCTGCGGCAATTTTGGCGCGGATGCTGCCTACGAAATCGCGTGTCGCCGCCGCCTGCTCCGCCTCGGCGCGCATGGCCGCGAGCGGTTTGGCGGCAAGGGCGGCGGCCACTTCCTGCGCCTTGACCGCGAGAATTTTTTTCAGGATGTCGGACATGCTATGCCTGCAATTTAATTAGCAACGTGCATTTTAGCGTAGGGGCGCGATTCATCGCGCCCTTTTTCTGACACGCGAATAACTAGGGCGCGATGAATCGCGCCCCTACAATCACACACCCGGGTGATAAAATGCGCCGCATTCGTTTCAGGAAAACATCATGGAAGACATCAAGCAATACATGAAGGGCATCGGCCAGGCGGCACGCGCTGCTTCGCGCATCATGGCGCAGGCCGACACCGCCACCAAGAACCGCGCGTTGACGGAGATCGCCGCCGCGCTGCAAAACCAGTCCGCGCAACTCATCGCCGAGAATGCCAAGGACGTCGCGGCGGCGCGCGCCAGCGGGCTGGACGACGCCTCGGTGGATCGTCTGACGCTGACCGAAAAAACCGTGCGCTCCATGGCCGAAGGGCTGCTGCAAATCGCGCAACTGCCCGACTTGATCGGTGCGATCAGCGACCTGAGCTACCGCCCTTCCGGCATCCAGGTCGGCAAGATGCGCGTGCCGCTCGGCGTGATCGGCATCATCTACGAGTCGCGCCCCAATGTCACGGCGGATGCCGCCGGGCTGTGCCTGAAATCCGGCAACGCGGCGATCCTGCGCGGCGGCTCGGAAGCGCTCCATTCCAACCAGGCGATAGCGGCCTGCGTGCATGCCGGCCTGCGCGCCGCCGGGCTGCCGGAGACTGCCGTGCAGGTGATTGCCACCACCGACCGCGCCGCAGTCGGCGAACTCATCACGATGAAGGATTACGTCGACGTAATCGTGCCGCGCGGCGGCAAGAGCCTGATCGCGCGCATCTCCGAGGAGGCGCGCATTCCCGTCATCAAGCATCTCGACGGCATCTGCCACGTGTACATCGACGACGAGGCCGATCTCGACAAGGCGATCCGCATCGCCGACAACGCCAAGACGCACCGCTACGGCGTGTGCAACGCGATGGAGACGCTGCTGGTCGCGCAAGACGTGGCCGCGAAGGTGCTGCCACCGCTGTGCAATATCTATCTCGACAAGAACGTCGAACTGCGCGGCGACGCGGCGGCGCGCGCCATCATTCCGCAGATGAAAAGCGCCACCGAGGAAGACTGGCGCAGCGAATATCTCGCGCCGATCCTCGCGGTGCGCGTGGTCGCGGGTCTGGACGAAGCCATCGCCCACATCAACACCTACGGTTCGCAGCACACCGACAGCATCGTTACCGAAAATTACACCCGCGCGATGCGCTTCCTGCGCGAGGTGGATTCCAGTTCGGTGATGGTGAACGCGTCGACGCGCTTTGCCGATGGTTTCGAATACGGCCTCGGCGCGGAGATCGGCATCTCCACCGACAAGATCCACGCGCGCGGCCCGGTCGGGCTGGAAGGGCTGACCTCGCAGAAATTCATCGTGCTGGGCAGCGGTCAGGTACGGACGTAGGGTGCGTTCTACGCACCATTTCCGGTGCGTAGAACGCACCCTACCCAAACAATTGGGGAAAAAGCCATGAGCCAAACCATCGAAGCCAGGGTTAATGTGGGCGACATTCACACCGAAGTGCTGGTGCTCGGCGCGGGCCCCGGCGGCTACACTGCCGCATTCCGCGCCGCCGATCTGGGCAAACAGGTGGTGCTGGTAGAACGTCATGCCAGCCTCGGCGGCGTGTGCCTGAATGTCGGCTGCATCCCGTCCAAGGCGTTGCTGCATGTCGCCAGAGTGATCAACGAAGCCGGGGAAGTGTCGCAGCATGGCGTGACTTTCGGTAAGCCGAAAATCAACATCGATCAAATCCGCGCCTGGAAAGACAGCGTCGTCACCAAACTCACCGGCGGCCTGAAGCATCTTGCCAAGCAGCGCAAAGTGCAGGTGGTGCAAGGTGAAGCGAAATTCGCCACACCCAACAGCCTCGTCGTCGCAACCGCCGAAGGCGACAAGACCATCAGCTTCGATCATGCCATCATCGCGGCAGGCTCCAGCGCGGCGCGCATCCCCGGCTTTCCATACAACGATCCGCGCCTCATCGACTCCACCGGCGCATTAAAACTCGAAGATGTACCGCAGCGCATGCTGATCGTCGGCGGCGGCATCATCGGGCTGGAAATGGCGACGGTGTACGACGCGCTCGGCAGCAAAATCAGCGTGGTGGAGCTGGCCGACGGCCTGATTCCCGGCGCGGACCGCGACCTGGTGCGGCCGCTGCACAAGCGCATCGAAAAACGCTACGAAGCGATTTACCTGAAGACCAAGGTCAGCAAGATCGAAGCGCACAAAAGCGGTTTGGAAGTCACCTTCGAGGGCGAGCAGACGCCCGAGCCGCAACTGTATGACCGCGTGCTGCTGGCCGTCGGCCGCCGCCCCAACGGGCGCGACATCGGCGCGGAAGCTGCCGGTGTCGCGGTCGACGAACGCGGCTTCATCCCGGTGGACAAGCAGATGCGCACCAACGTGCCGCACATTTTTGCGATCGGCGACATCGTCGGCGAGCCGATGCTGGCGCACAAGGCGAGCCACGAAGGCAAGGTCGCGGCGGAAGTCATCGCCGGACACAAGACCTTCTTTGAACCGCTGACCATTCCGTCGGTGGCCTACACCGACCCGGAAATCGCCTGGATGGGGCTGACCGAGACGCAAGCCAAGGCGCAGGGCATCGCCTATGAGAAGGCTGGATTTCCGTGGGCAGCCTCGGGGCGCGCGCTGTCCATCGGCCGCGAAGAAGGCGCCACCAAACTGCTGCTTGACCCGCAGACGCGCCGCATTCTCGGCGCGGGCATCGTCGGCGCGAACGCCGGCGAACTGATCGCCGAGGCGGTGCTCGCGCTGGAAATGGGCGCCGACATGGAAGACATCGGCCTGACCATTCACCCGCACCCAACCCTGTCAGAGACGCTCGGCTTCGCGGCGGAAATGGCCGAAGGCACGATCACGGATTTGCTGCCGCCACGCAAAAAATAAATTCGGAAACAAGATACCGTAGGGTGCGTTCCACGCGCCAGTGTCAATGGCGCGTGGAACGCACCCTACAAAATTATTGTTCAAGGAGTCTCACCATGCCGCTCCACAACCTCATTCGCAGCATTTTCGTTGCCTCATTTTTTTTATTCGCCGCCGGCGCATCCGCCCTCGACCTTTCCGGTTTCAGCAACCAGGATCAGGTCGGCAGCCTGAAGCAGGCGCTCACACAGGGCGCGGAGACCGCAGTAAAGAATCTGGCCAAGGAGAACGGCTATCTCGGCAACGACAAGGTGCGTATCCCGCTGCCTGATAGCCTGCAAAAAGTGGATGGTGCGCTGCGCAGACTCGGCATGGGCAAATATGCGGATGAGCTGGTCACCTCGATGAATCGCGCCGCCGAAGCCGCCGTGCCGGAAGCCAAGACCCTGCTGATCGGCGCGATCAAGAAGATGACGGTGAAAGACGCGAAAGACATTCTCACCGGCAGCGATGACGCCGCCACGCAATACTTCCGCAACAACACCGAAATCGCGCTGGCGGACAAATTCAAACCCATCATCAACAAGGCGATGCTGAAGGTGAAGGTCGCGGAAAAATACGGCCAGTTCGCCGGCAAAGGCGTGAAATTCGGCCTGGTGGACGAGCGCGATGCCAGGCTCGACGACTACATCACGCGCAAAACGCTGGATGGATTGTTCCTGATGATGTCGGAACAGGAAAAAGCGATCCGCGCGAATCCGCTGGAAGCGACGGGCAGCCTGGCGAAAAAAGTTTTTTCGGCGATCAAGCTCTAATGACCCCGTCATTCCCGCGCAGGCGGAAATCCAATCGATTGAACGCTCCCCGCGTAGCGGGACAGAATCAAGATATTGCCCGCTTCGCGAAGTATTGCCTGGCTGGATTCCCGCCTGCGCGGGAATGACAGTTATCAGGGAGTCTGCATGACTGAAACCGCCAGCCTCCTATCGCTCTTCCTCGGCAGTTTCTTCGCCGCCACGCTGCTGCCCGGCGGCTCGGAAGCCGTGTTGTTCGGCGTGCTCAAAAGCTATCCGGAAACGCTCTGGTCCGCGCTCCTCATCGCCACCGTCGGCAACACGCTGGGCGGCATGGTGAGTTTCGGTATGGGCTGGCTGCTGCCGCAGACCCAGCAACTCAAGCATGTGGAAAAACTGCGCCGCTATGGCACTCCCGCGTTGCTGCTGGCATGGGTTCCGCTGATCGGGGACGCGCTGTGCCTCGCCGCCGGATGGCTGCGTCTCAACTGGTGGCAGGCCGCGCTGTTCATGGCGCTGGGGAAATTCGCGCGCTATTGGGTGATTGCATTTGCCATTGTTTAATTCCATTTATCTTTCAAAATAGCGATAGCTATGTAGGGCGGTTCCATGCACCAATCGCGATTGGTGCATGGAACCGCCCTTCACTATCGATTGTGAAATGGAATTAATTGTCTTCGGAACGAAACTTCTCAAGCTGGCGATCATGCACCCGCGAAAACAACAGCAGCGCGGCGACTGCGCCGATGAGGGCAAAGAGCATGTCGGCCTGCGTGTCCCACAGGTCTCCCTGGGTGCCCAGGAAATCATAAGCGCCTTCCCCGAACATCAAGGCGGCAAGCCACTCGATTAACTCGTATACAGAGCTGATTGCCATTGCCACGCAGACCACGAGAAATGCGAGCATCTTGCGCCCGCGCACATACTGGCCGCGTATGAAAATTTCACGGGCGACCAGCGCGGGAACAAAGCCCTGGAAGAGATGCCCGATCTTGTCGTACGGGTTGCGGCTCAGGTGCAGCACGTCGGCAATCTGAAAGCCAAACGGCACTCTCGCGTAGGTGTACATGCCTCCGATCATCAGCACAACGGCATGAAGAAAAATACAGGCGTAAAGCAGCGTGGTCAGCGGGAAGCGGCGATAGGTTGCCCACATGACCGGCAGCGCGATGATGACCGGAAAAACCTCCAGCAACCAGGTCGCACGGTCGTAAGGCCGGGCACCAGATAACGCCAACAGCACCAGGAGCGCGACCGAGGCAAACGCGAGAGAGCGGGAACGCGAAACTGTCATTTGAACCTCATTCATGCCGGCACAGCCCCAAGGAATCGCCGATTTATTCAAACCGCTCTGGCCGAATCAACCGCAGTCAATCAGTAATCGACGAGCCTTCCCGCGAATGCCCTGCATACGCCTGACACCACCAGATTCGAATACTGGCTTCGCGCTTTCTCCATAGCATCCATGGGCGATTCGGCGAAGATATCACGGTCAAAATTAAAATACTTCCCGCCTTCGATCACAAACCCCAACACAGTAAAAGCAAACATGATTCACCTCGCTTCAATTTTGTTAAAAATCTTCAACCCTTGGGTTAGCTATCGGCATTATTTTGAAAAGCATTAGCATTCGTGCTCTTCCGCTATTATTCGGCTTCAATGGTCGAGCAACCCGGGGCGCGATAAAATCACGGCACAACTGGGCAGAGTGCCACTCCGCCAACAAACCGTTACAGGTAAAAAAGAATGTCCATCGGTTCCGCTCCGCCAAAGAAGACGCTACGCCTCGTGATTCATGGCCGCGTGCAAGGCGTGTTCTTTCGCGACTCGATGCGCCGTGAAGCGCAAAATCTGTCAGTTGCAGGCTGGGTGCGCAACCGCAGCGACGGTTCGGTGGAAGCCGCAGTGCAAGGCGACCCCGCCGACGTGGGCGCCATCGTGCGCTGGGCACGGCGCGGCCCGGATCGCGCGCAGGTGGAACGGGTCGAAATCGAGCCGTATGAGGGCAACTACACCAGCTTCGAAATCATCGGGTAAATGATGATCCGAAACTGACACATTGAATTTGACACATTGGATTTCACGGCCATGAGGCGGAAAACGCGATGCCTTTCTGCGGGCTAACTCTATTGACTCATAAGTCAGAAATACAGGCGACACTTGACGCTCTTCTCGTTCCCACGGTCTGATGAAACTAGCCATTCGACTCAGTGAGCAAAGAACGCTCACTCAGTCGCTGGTTATCCGTGGGAATGCACAGGGGACGCTCCGCGTCCCGTACCGCAGAGCGGCACGACCGGCGTTCCCACGCGGAGCATGGGAACGATGCAATGTCGCCAAGATTACTGACTGCTGTGTAATTATCGGAATTTCCACAGTACGGCGATACGTCAGAGCCCTAACGAGGCGAGCAGATCGTCCACTTCATCCTGCCCAGTGACGCTATCGTTTGCCTTGTGGGACGGACCGGCGGTCAGCCCTTCCGAACTGATCAGCGAGTCTTTGGTGTCGGGCGCATATTCCTTGAGGATGTCGAGCAGGATGCTCTCGACTTCGACAGCGGCTCCCACGATCTTGTTGACCATTTGCCCCGCGACATCGCGGAACTCCTGCGCTTCCATGATATGCATCAGGTTGCGGTGGATACTCTCTTCTGCGGCTGCAATCTCACCGAGCCTGGAAATCGTCTCCTCGATCAGGGGCATATTTTCCCCGAAGGTCGCACCCGCCAACCGGTTCGAAAGATCGCTACAGATGGCACGGTTCGCGCTGGTCATGGGCATCGAGATTTCCACTGCGCTGATGGTTTTTTCCGACGCTTCGTGCATGGATTTGTCGATGAAGGAGAGGCGGTCGCGCGCGTCGGGCATAGTGGAGGCTGATTTTTCCAGACTACGGGTATGGCCGAGCTCCTTCAATATGCGGTGCAAGCGGGCGGTGGCCTGGCCGATCTTTTCGACCTTGGCAGCGTTGGCCGGTGTAATGCGTTTCCTGCGTGGTGTTTCGGTAGTCATAGCGAAATCTCACTTCCTCATGATCAGAAAAATCTTTTTCAGCCCGGTGGGCAGGTTTTTATCTGCCCGCGCTCGTGGCCAGCATCCCCAACCCCCACGCCACGCCGAACCCCGTCACGTCGCTCGCGACGATGCCCAGCCCCTCTTCGCAGCGGCTGGAGGAAAGATCGATATGCAGCCACGGCACATCGTCGACAAAGTGTTTCAGGAAGCGTGCCGCGAGGATGTGGTCGGCTTCGCCGGCCAGCGAGCATTGCTTGATGTCGGCGACCTTGGATTCCAGCCCAGCCTCGTAGTCCTCATCCAGCGGGAAGGCGCACAGGCGCTCGCCGCATTGTTTGCTGACACTCACCGCACGCTGCACCAGTTCGTCGCGGTTGCCCAGCACGCCCGAATAGCGTGCGCCCAAGGCCGTCGCCATGCTGCCGGTGAGCGTGGCGAAATCGATCATCAGGTCGGGCTTGGCGCGCGCCGCGAGGGTCAGCGTATCGGCCAGCACCATGCGGCCTTCGGCGTCGGTGTGGATGATTTCGATGCTGGTGCCGTTGAGCGCCTTGACGATGTCATTCTGTTTGTAAGCCTTGGGGCTGATGTGGTTCTGCGCCAACGCGAGCCAGCAGTCGAGATTCACCGCCAGTTTGTTCTGCGTCGCGGCGAGCAGGATGCCGAGCGCGACGGCGGAACCGTTCATGTCCTCGTGCATGTTGTGCATGTAGCGCGATGGCTTGAGGTTGTGCCCGCCGGTGTCGAAGCAGATGCCCTTGCCGACCAGCGCGATGGTCTGCTTGGCCTTGGGATGCCGGTATGACAGATGCACGATGGCGGCGTCTTCCGGATCGCTGCCCTGCGCCACGGCGACGAACGCGCCCGCACCCATCTTGCGCAGTTTCTTCATGTCGAATTCTTCATGCTTCCAGCCGTGCTGCTGCGCCAGTTTTTTGATCCGCCCGCGATATATTTCCGGCGTCAGTTCGTTCGGCGGCAAGATGGTCAGCTCGCGGCATAGCAAATTGCCTTCTGCCTGCGCCTTGAGCGGCGCAAAGATTTTCTTGTCGGCGCAACCGAACAGCTCGATTTTTTGCAGCGACTTGTGCTCGGCCTTATTTTTGCGCACTGGTTTCTTGTGTAGCGGCAGCGGCGCGCCGTTCACCCATGCACCGTACACCGCCAGCCCGGCGGCGCGTTTGCGCTGCGCGTCATCGCCCAGCACGACGATGCCGATACTCCTGGGGGTTTCTGCCAGCAGCAACTGCAATGCCTTGCGCACCTGCACCTGCTGCGCAAACGTATCTTGTTCAAAATCCAGCATGCCCCACGCCACCAGCGCGCCGTTTTCGGCATTGGCGGCAACCGGCGATTTCGCCAGCTCGTCGGCCTTCATGTCGCGGCGCTTGAGCACGGCGGCAATCAATTCGCGTTGCGGCACATCCTTGGGCAACGCTTTGGCTTTCGGCAGCAGCACCAGCAGATGTTGGGCGTCAGGCAGGGTCTGGGAGTGGATGAGTTGTGCTAGCATTGCGGCCTCGATAGATGATGAACTTTGCCATTATCCCGTAAAAACATCTCGTCCGCAGATTACGCAGATTGACGCAGATTCAAACCTGAATTGCCTGCCTCAACCCGCCGTAATAACAGCGACTTTAATCTGTGTAAATCTGCGTAATCTGCGGATAAAAAGGTTTTGACCTTATGCGAACCTATCTCAACCTCATGCAACACGTGCTGGAACACGGCACAAAAAAATCCGACCGCACCGGCACCGGCACGGTCAGCGTGTTCGGCTATCAGATGCGCTTTGATCTGGCACAGGGTTTCCCGCTGGTCACCACCAAAAAATGCCATATAAAGTCCATCATCCACGAGTTGCTGTGGTTCCTGCAGGGCGACACCAACATCCGCTACCTCAAGGAAAACGGCGTCAAGATATGGGACGAATGGGCGGACGAGCACGGCGACCTCGGCCCGGTGTACGGCAAGCAGTGGCGCTCGTGGGCCACAGCGGACGGGCGCGTGGTAGACCAGATTGCCGGCGTGGTGGAGCAGATCAAAAAGAACCCCGATTCGCGCCGCCTGATCGTCTCGGCCTGGAACGTCGGCGAGTTGAACCAGATGGCGCTCGCGCCCTGCCATGCGTTCTTCCAATTCTACGTCGCAGATGGAAAATTATCCTGCCAGCTCTACCAGCGCAGCGCCGACATTTTCCTCGGTGTGCCGTTCAACATCGCCTCCTACGCCTTGCTCACGCTGATGATGGCGCAGGTATGCGGCCTCGAACCCGGAGATTTCGTGCATACCTTCGGCGACGCGCACCTGTACCTCAATCATCTGGAGCAGACACAGTTGCAACTGTCGCGTGAACCGCGCCCGCTGCCGACCATACGCATCAATCCCGAGGTGAAAGATATTTTCGGGTTCAAGTTCGAGGATTTCACGCTCGAGGGCTACGACCCGCATCCGGCGATCAAAGCACCCGTCGCGGTATGAGTAGCCTTTCAATCATCGTCGCGATGGCAAAGAACCGCACCATCGGCATCAACAACACCCTGCCCTGGCGCATCCCCGCCGACATGCAGCATTTCAAGAGGCTCACGATGGGGCATCACCTGATCATGGGGCGCAAGACGTTCGAGTCCATCGGCAGGCCGCTGCCGGGACGCACCACCGTGGTGGTATCGCGCGACCGCAGCTTGAAAATTGACGGGTGCATCGTTGCGCATTCATTGCCGGAAGCGGTTGCGGCTTGCGCCGCCGACCCGCAGGCTTTCGTGGTCGGCGGCGCGGATATTTATGCGCAGGCGCTGGGCTTGGCGGATACGCTGTACATCACCGAGATTCAGCGGGATGTGATCGGGGACGCCTGGTTCCCGGAATTCGACCGGTCGGGATGGCTGGAAACATCGCGCGAAATACACCGGCAGGAAACACCAGAGCCGCTGGAATACCACTTTACAACCTATCGTCGCAATGGCTGCTAAGTGCAAGGAGGCGATCGAGAAGGTTGGCATGAGTGCACAGTTCTCGGCCATAGTGGAAATTCAGGGTAGAGGCGCACTACTTCCGCTATGGCCAATAGCAGTCACTCGATTTTATGAGTAGCAAAAACAATTCGAGCCTGGCCCCTTTCCGTCCGATTTGCGTTCTTGCAGGAATAGCAGTCTAGAAGTTATCCATAGCCAACCCGCAAGCTTTGTGCTAAATTCTGACCCGTATGGTCAGAATTATCAACGGGGACTATCATGCACAGCGAATGGCAACTACAAGAAGCGAAGGGCAACTTCAGTCAGCTCATCAAGCGAGCGGCGGGCGGCGATGCTCAAACTGTCACCATCCACGGCAAGCCCACGGCGGTGGTTGTTTCGGTGGAAGAATACGCACGGCTCACCCGCCACCGGACAAAACTGTCCAGCGCGCTGTTGCGTCCCGACCTCGCAGCCGAAGATCTGGATATTTCCCGCAGCCGCGACACCGGGCGAGAAATAAAACTATGAGCTGGCTGCTGGATACCTGCACGCTTTCAGAATACGCCAGGAAAGCCCCTGAGCCGAAAGTGATCGCCTGGCTGGACGAGCAGGACGAAGCCAGCCTGTATCTCAGTGTCATCACGCTGGGAGAAATTGAAAAAGGCATCCTCAAGCTGCGCGCCAGCGACTTGCGCCGCAGCCAAAAACTTACCGCATGGCTAGGCAAGGTAGAGCAGCGTTTCGCCGGACGCATCCTGCCGCTCGATACCGCCGCCCTTCACGTCTGGGCGCAGATCGCCGCACACACGGAACTGGCCGGGCAACCCATGCCGGTGATGGACGGCCTGCTCATGTCCACTGCCCAATGTCACGGCCTCACCGTGGTTACTCGGAACGTGCAGGATTTCGCAATGTATCCGCAAGTCTTTAATCCTTGGGCGCTGTAAAAGCGAGCTGCGCCGATTTAGAAAAGGGGCCTGGCTCTCATGGCACTCGGTTAAGCGATAAAATCACTTGTCGGCACGAAACATTCCTTCCCCTTCAAGGGGAAGAGCGTAGCGAGGGGGTAATTAGGATGGGGATGGGGTAAAGGTTTGAATTGCGTGGTATTCCATACCCCATCCCCTCCCCAGTCCTCCCCTTGAAGGGGAGGGAGTTTGCGTCGTCAGCGGCTTAACCGAGTGCCATGAGGGCCTGGCTCAAATTGGCCTTGATTGGGCAGAGTTGTATCAGGCGGAATTGCTCGTAGATTGGGAACTCTGCGAAGCCAAGCAGCAACCCAAACCGATTGCGGTGATTGTCAAGCTAGTTGTCGCCTGAATGTTTTTGTTCATGCTGCCATTTTAAGCTCTAAATCTCCTTTCCTTTGTTCGTCTTTAACGTGCTGATCCGGGTTCAGATGCACGACGAGGACAGGCTGCCAGTTTCGGGTGGCACCGCTCCATCGCTCCGGGCGCTGTTGCTTGGCCGCTTCATAGACGATGGCGCGCTTCTCTAACAGCGGGACATCGAGGCCTTCATGGCGCTGTGCGGGCGTTACAAACCTGATGGCGCTATGCCGATGCTCATGGTTATACCATTGCACGAACACGCCGACCCACTGGCGGGCGGCAAGCAAATCTTCGAACGCCTGGTGCGGATAAGCCGGTCGATATTTCATGGTCTTGAACAGTGATTCCGAGTACGGGTTGTCGTTGCTGACTGCGGGGCGGCTAAACGAGGGCGCGACACCCAGCGCTTGCAA
>Ga0209212_1003182_pt1 | contig 22105 bp, 22 predicted proteins | sample RifGroC2_FD_183996 | JGI IMG/M metagenome (GOLD analysis project Ga0209212, IMG submission 183996) | Groundwater microbial communities from Rifle, Colorado, USA - Groundwater C2 (SPAdes) (version 2) | ecosystem: Environmental > Aquatic > Deep subsurface > Groundwater | place: Rifle, Colorado... | reverse complement strand
TTACATCAGGAGGGCCGGCAATAATTTTTCGGAGCGAAGCCTCCGCAGGCACCGTAGGTGCCGAGGACCAGCGAGCGGAGAAAAGATTATTGCCGGACATCAAAATTAATTTATGTCTTTTACAATAGTTCTATAAACAGGTCGGCCATTTCAAAAAGCTCGTCTAAATGTTTTTTTGACATAAAAATTATATCTTCTTAAAAATAATAAACAACCAAAAGCAAAACTAATCCGGCAAAAACTGCCTTATTATTTAAACTTTAAACCGGAGTAATTTTACCATAAAAGAAATTAATAGTCAATCTTAACAAAATGTTTATAAAATGCTGAAAAAGTATAATGCGACGCATTTTAAATTAATTATTTTTTGATTTAATATTAAGCGCCTCGAACCCGGATATGACGTCGAAAAGCTCTTCGTCGATGGAACTCTGCCTGAGCCTGTGAAACGACCGATCCAGGTCTTCGAGCATCTCGCCTATATTTTTTTCGGCGCGCTGCATCGCGGCGAGGCGGCTCGCGTTTTCGCTAGCTAGCGAGTCGGCGCACGCCCTGAACAGTATTACGAAAAGATATTCGCGCACCAGTGAAAGAAGTGTCGAAGGCCCTGTGTTTATAACTTCAGGTTTTTTGGGGGTGGGCCATTGTTTATTGACTAATCCAAGCCGCCATTGCTCGTCGAAAGGAAGAAGCCGCGACGATGCATGCTCGTAGACGGCGCCGCGCACGGGACGGTTGTAGAATGCGTAAAGATGTTTTTCTTTGCCGGATTCGCGGCCTGAGCCGCAGTCTAAAAGTATACGGCTGACAAGGGGCGCGATAGCGTTGACCGAACCCGGCACATCGAACAGGCCGGCCGGTTTTATTCCCGCGTCTTCGAGGCGGGCGTGGATGCGTTCGCCCACCGCCCAGATGTTTTTTTGGCCCCGCATTTTTTGCAGTTCGTTTAAAGCGAAATCGGCGAGGGTGTCGTTGAACTGGCCGACGAGCCCCTGGTCCGACCCGAACACGACCGCGTCCACGGCGTAATCCGGTTCAGGCGATTTTTCATCATTGGCGCCTGCCGGCGTGGAGATAAAATTCTGTCTTATTTCCGCCTGTCCTTGCTGTCGGAAGTAAACGGCCAGGCCCATTTCTACGGTGCGGCAGTAATCGTCGAGCGAAATTATGGCCCTTTCGTACTGTCCGATGCTCGAAGCGGCGAGCACCTTCATCGTGCGCACCACCGATTCGAGTTCTCTGGCGCCGTCTGTCTTGCGCCGCAGGCTTTCGAGAGTATCGCTCATGGCTTCCTCCCTATGAAAGGCTCCAGCGCTTTTCTCGCCGTGGCTAATATCGCCGCGCGGGCTTCATCGCCGAGTTTTTCCTTCGAAAAAAACTGCTCTTTGATCGCGGCCGGAAATTCCTCCGCTGCTTTAAGCAGGGCGATTTCGGCCTCGCGCATCGAGGCGGCGGGAACTTCGTCAAAAAGGCCGTTTGTAAGCGCGAGCAGCACGTTGATCTGCCCGGGAACCGAAACAGGTTGGAATTCGGGCTGCTTGAGGCATTGTCTGATCCTCCGCCCGTGTTCTATGATTTTGCGCGTGTTTTCATCGAGACGCGCGCCGAAGCGGGCGAAGGCCTCGAGCTCTTCGAACTGGGCGTAAGCCAGTTTGAGATCGCCAGCCACGGCTCTGTACGCGGCGTGCTGCGCCTTTCCGCCGACGCGCGAAACGGATTTTCCGACTTCTATGGCCGGAAGCACGCCGAGCTCGAAAAGTTTCGGCGAAAGATAGATCTGGCCGTCGGTGATCGAAATAAGGTTCGTCGGGATATATGACGACATATTCTGCGCCTCGGTTTCGATGATCGGAAGCGCGGTGAGGGAGCCGCCTCCGAGTTCGGCCCGCAATCGCGTGGAGCGCTCTAAAAGGCGCGAATGGATATAAAATATATCGCCCGGAAAAGCTTCGCGGCCGGGCGGCCTTCTCAGCAGCAGCGAAAGTTCGCGATACGCGCGCGCGTGATGGGTGAGGTCGTCGTAAACGATCAGAACGTCGCGGCCCGCCTCCATAAAGTATTCCGCGATGGAGGTCGCGGCGTAAGGCGTGATGTATTGAAGCCCCGGCGGGTCGTTGCCTTCGGTTACGACTACAACGGTATAGTCCAGGGCGCCTTTTTCGCGCAGCTGCGCTATTACCTTCGCGACCGAAGCCGTGCGCTGGCCTATAGCGCAGTAAACGCAAACGACGTTCTGACCGCGCTGGTTTATTATCGTATCGAGGGCTATGGCGGTTTTTCCAGTCTGCCTGTCGCCCAGGATCAGTTCGCGCTGGCCTCTTCCAATGGGAATGAGCGCGTCAATGGCCTTTATGCCGGTCTGCAGAGGCGCCGTGACCGGAAGGCGGTCCATTATCGGCGCCGCGTCGCGCTCGATGGGAAGCCGGCGGGTGAAAGCGGGCGGAGGGCCGCCGTCAAGGGGCGCTCCAAGAGGGCTAACCACGCGGCCGAGAAATCCTTCGCCGGCCGGCACGTCCATGACGCGGCCCGTGCGTTCGGCTTTGCCGCCGGCGTTTAGCCGCCAGTGGGCGTCCAGAAGCACCACGCCTATTTCGTCCTCGTCTAAATTAAATGCTATGCCGTATAAATCGCCCGGAAACCTGATCAATTCCTCAAAGCCGGCGCCGGGAAGGCCGGAAACTTTGGCGATCCCCGAGGCAACAGAGGTTATAAAGCCCGTTTCGCCGAGCGTGAGGCCGTGCGAATACGCCGTGCGGGCCCGGAAAAGGCCTTCGAAGGCTCTGCTTATAGCATTATTTATAAAATCATGCCCCGTTTCCATCGGCCTTCAACTCCGTTTTTGTTTTTTCAGAAAATATTTCACCGACGCTTTTTTCGAGCGAGGCGAGATAGTCCGATACGCTCCAGACGAACCTGTATCCGCTCGCCGTAAGCTCTATTCCGCAAATAAGCTCAGGCGAGGTTTCGTAGTTTATCGCGCGGCCCGCGCCGAATGTTTCTGCGAAAGCGTTTTCTATGGCGGCCCGCTGAGGGGCAGCTAGTTCGAACGCGCCGCAAACCTTGACAGGCGCCTGATTTGAATTAAGGATCCCGGTCACGCGTTCTTTAGTTTCCGCGTCGAGCCCGCGCAGCCGTTCTATAAAAACTTCCGCCATGCGCTCTTCGAGCCTGGCGCCCGCCAGATCTGAAAGCGCCGCGCGCGCGGTCTGCGTTACCTCCGCCCTTATTCTGTTAACTATTTCATGCTCGAATTCGCGCCGCTCTTTTTCCAGAGTATCTCCGAGCTGCGCCCGCAGTTTTTCGACCTCGCCTCTGGCTTCTTCTATCATACGCAGCCTGGCGTTCTTAGCTTCTTCGGCGGCTTTGTTCAAAAGCGCCGCGCGTTGGCTTTCCATCTCTTCGTTTTTACGGCGGAATTCATCTTTCTGCTTATCGGCGGCGTCCGCCTTCGCGTTAGCGTCGACGAAGCGGCCAGATATACTTTTTTCGCGCTCGTCGATAGCTTCGAGAATGGGCCCGTACAGGAAACGCTTTAAAAGCCATATCAGGATCATAAAGTTGATTATCTGGGCTATAAGCGTGAACCAGTTGATGAACATAACGGCCTCCTAAGGCTTTGCTGCTATAAAATGGTTCCAGAAGGGGTTGGCGAAGATCAGAATGATCGAGATAACGAAGCAGTAAATAGCCATCGCTTCTATCATGGCCAGGCCCACGAAAAGCGCCCTTGTGATCGACGGCGCCGCGTCCGGCTGCTGGGCGAGAGAAGTGAGAGCGGTCACGATAGCCTTTCCTTCGGCTACCGCGGGAAGCACGCACCCTAAAACGATTGTAAGCGCGGAGGCTACGATCGAGGCGAGAGCGATAATGGTTACATTGTCCATAAAATCTCCTTTTGGCCGTGTTGCGGCCGGTTATTCTTCGTTCATCGCCGCCGCTATGAAAACGGCCGCGAGTATGGTGAAAATATATGCCTGTACGATCCCGGTGAGAAGCCCCAGCGCGATTATCGCGATCGGGAATATAAGAGGCGCGAGCGAGATCAGCAGAGCCAGGATCATCGAGCCGCTCATAATATTTCCGAAAAGACGCGTCGCGAGAGCTAAAGTGCGCGTCACCTGGCTGACGATATGGAACGGCAGCATTAAAAATGTCGGTTTAATATATGTTTTCAGATATCCGATAAAACCCAGTTCTTTTATTCCGAAAACCGGCACGGCGATGAATACGCACAGCGCAAGCGCCGTCGTGGTGGAGTAAGAACCGGTCGGGGGTTCGTAGTACGGCAGGATGGTCGAAAGATTTGAAACGGCTATGAATAAAAACAGGGTGCCTATGAAACCGATATATTTTTCAGGGCGGCTCAGTCCGACGCCGGTGATAAGATCTTTGAGCGCGAGAACTATTATTTCGAGGCACGTCTGCCGGCGTGAAACGTGGACGCCTGCCGTAACGCCGCGCGTGACCCATCTGGCCGCCGCCGCCATGGCTATTATTAAAAACCAGGTCGTCACTACGGTCAGGTTTAAATTAAAATAATCACTATGCCATATGATGACTTCGTCGGGGCTTATTCTCATTTCAGATCTCCGTTATTCGTTACTTTATCCTGCGGAGGTTTTTCATCGGTAACTTCGTTTTTTAAATTTATTTTTTCGGCAGGGAAAAGTATTATATTCGCCGCCAGGTGCGCGGCTATAAAACCCGCGATACAGGCGATGAATCTGTGCGCTCCCGATTGCAGCGCGAGATAAAATCCGCCGAGAACGACCGAGGTTCTTATGAAGAGGCTCGCGAAAAACAACTGCGCCGGTTTATCCGACAAAACGCCTTTTTTAACGGTCCACCAGAGGCCGCCGAAGAAGAACGCTCCAAGAATCGCGCCGGCCGCGGCCGCGAGCGCCAGAGCGAGCGCGTCATTCATCTTTTTTATCCTCCGCTTTTTTCTTTTCGTCGTCTTTTTTTATTTTCATCTCTTCCGATTCCACCCAGTGCCACGCCGCAGCGCATCCGGTGAAAAGGCCGAGCGCCATGAGCGAAAGGGTCCACGAATGCGGTGCGGGGTAGTTTTTATCAAGCCATATGCCGCAGGCTACCCCTGCGAGCGTCGGAAGCGCCACGGACCAGCCTATCGTGCCGTACTTTATGAAACCGACCCAGACGCTCTGCTGTTCGCCGCGCCGCGCGGCGAGTTTGAGTTTTTCTTTGGCCGCGATAAGTTTTATGAACTCATCGCGTGATTTATCACTGCCCTTTTCCGGCGGCTTATTCATTGTTAAACTCCGTAAAACGTCTTATCATGCCCATTTCAAGCTTCGCGATCGATTCGCGGAGTCCGCGCTCACGCTCGTCGATGGCGATGAATTCCTTTCTGACGGCGTCTCGCAGCCTGCCGTGCGCGTCGCCGGCGAAAGCGTTGCGCACTGAAACCAGAACTTCGGGACCGGCTTTGACGAGTATCCCCGAATCGATCGCTATAAACGTCTCGCCTTCGGCTTCAGCCTCATAGCATAAAATTCCGGGCGCAAGCGATGCGGTGCAGTCGAGCCGATGCGGCAGCAGGCCGAACGAGCCCTGAGCGGTTTCGGATACTATCCGTTTCACGCCTTCTTTGATCAGAAAAACGCGGAAAGGCAGAAGTATTTTAAGCGTCATCAGATCGTCGTTCATTTTAACTCTCTTTACTTTTGCTTGCGATTTTCTGAACTTCGTCTATTTTTCCGGCGGAAGTTTTCGATGGTTTGGTATTTTTCATTTTTTCATCGGCATCGCCTATGGCGCCGATCATGTAAAGTTCGCTCTCATGGCGGTCTTTGAATTCATCATGCAAAATGCGCTCGCAGCCGTCAAGGGCGTCTTTTATGCCCACCGCTTTTCCCGTTATGCCGCTGAACTGTTCCGTCGTGAAGAACGGCTGCGTGAGAAATCTCTCCAGCTGGCGCGCGCGGAAAACAGTTCCGCGGTCGTCCGGCGAAAGCTGCTCCAGGCCGAGCATGGCGATTATGTCCTTGAGCTCTTCGTATTGCGCCAGCGTGCGCCTTATTTCCTGTGCTATGCGGTAGTGGCGCTCGCCGATAATAGAGGGTATTGACATCTTCGAAGACGACTGCAGGGGATCTATAGCCGGATAAAGTCCTTCGCCGGCGCGTTTTCGCGATAAAACTATCGAGGCGGACAGGTGCGAGAAAGTGTGCACCGCCGCCGGATCGGTGAAATCGTCCGCGGGCACGTAAACGGCCTGTATCGAGGTTATCGCGCCTGTGTCGGTATTGGCTATGCGCTCTTCGAGCTGCGCAAGGTCGGTGCCCATCGTCGGCTGATAGCCGAGGCGCGAAGGCATCTGGCCCATGAGGCCCGAAACTTCGGAGCCGGCCTGTATGAAGCGGAAAATGTTGTCTATAAGTAAAAGTACGTCGCGGCGCTCGTCGTCGCGGAAATATTCGGCCATGGTCATTGCGGCGTGGCCCACCCTGAAGCGGCTTCCGGGAAGTTCGTTCATCTGCCCGAACACCATGACCATATTGTCTAAAACGCCGGCCGTTTTCATGTCGCGGTAGAGTTCCTCGCCTTCGCGGCAGCGTTCGCCTATGCCGCAGAAGATGCTGACGCCCTCGTGGCGCTCCACCATGTTATGTATCATTTCGGTAAGAAGGACGGTCTTTCCGACGCCCGCGCCGCCGAAGAGGCCGGCTTTTCCTCCGCGCTCGAGCGGCACCAGGACGTCGATGACCTTTATGCCGGTTTCGAAAACTTCCGATTTCGCGGAGCGTCTGGCCAGAGACGGCGGCTGCTGGTGAATGCTTCTCCAGTTGACGTTTTCAAGGTCGGGCCCGCGGTCGATAGTATTTCCGAAAACGTTGAACATTCGTGAAAGGATATTTCGCCCGACGGGCGCTTTGATGGGGCCGCCGGTATTTTCGACCGACATTCCGCGCGCGAGTCCCTGAGTGGGGGTCAACGCGATGCCCCTGACGCATCCGCCGCCGAGCTGGGCCATTACCTCTAAAGCTATGGCGCCGTTTTTTCCGGTGCGAAGCAGAGTATTTATAGAAGGAAGATTTTCACTGAAATAAGCGTCTACTACGCTTCCGCGAACCGCCGTGATTATTCCGCGGTTCGGGGCGCCGGTTTTGTTTTGCATGCTTCCTCCTTTCCAGGCGGCGTATTATCAAAAATGCCGAAAAAATCGGTCACGGATATCAGTGACGCAGTGTCCTGAGTTTTATAGTTATCATTGATTGAAAAAATAAAGAATGTTTTAGCGTGGAGGCGCTAAACCATGAGCATGAATATAAATTTTGAAAAGAAAAAGAAACCATATGATCGCCTTCAATATTTCCAATTTCCGGCTCTTTTTACATTCTACTACATTCACATTATTATTTCAATCTTTATTAATATTTTTTTTAGCGGCGCCGGAAGGCTTCAATTTGCTGATTTAAAATTATCTTTATTTTCACTTCCATTTTATGTATAATTATTTCATTGAGATATTTTTAATCCGTCATGTTTTTCATTTTATGTAATTTAAGACAAGGAGTTATATATGAAGCGTTCAAAATTAATAACTTTACTCGCCGCTTTCGTTATTTTAGCATCGGTTCCCGTTCACGCCGGAAACCTTCCGGGGGCGGGCGGCGCTAAATCGGGTATGAAAGGCGGCGCTTCCGGACTGAAATCAGGGATGACCCGTCCCGAAAAAATTCCGGCCATGTCGAACGACGGTTCCGCAAAGGCCGGACTTGAAGGGCTCAAGAACACTCTTCCTGAAACAAGCGCCGCGGCGAAAGGAAAACTCAGCGGATTGAATGAGAAATCGGCGGGTTCGAAAGAAAAAGTTATCGACGCGAAAGAAAAAAGATCTTCCGTTTCCGCTGAAAAAAGAGCCGAATATGCCGTGAAATCAAAAGAACTGCGCGCGAAATTCAGCGAAAAAAAGACCGGAGAGCAGAAGGAGAATTTCGAAAAGCTGGCGGCCGACGTAAATTCGATAAAAGCCGGTTCTTCCGTTACGCCTGAAATGAAACAAACGCTGGCGGAAGATCTTAAATCGACTCTTTCAACGGCTGACAAGCCTTCCGAAGAGTCCGTCGAAAAATTCGCCGCCGATCTTTCAACCGCGATCGCCGACCAGAAAATAGGCGCGAAAGAAGCGGTCCAGCTTTCACAGGACGCTGACGCTATATTAAATTCGGCTGATATATCGGAAGAGGATGCCGAAGCCCTTAAAAACGACGCCCTTGAGATAATCGATGCGGCCGGAATATCAGGTGAAGAAAAAGAAGCGCTTAAAACCGACATGGAGAATATTGCGTCGGTTTCCACGGAGAATGCCGCCGCCGTGAAAGAAGCGGCCTCATCCGGGGACGCTTCAGCGGCGAAAGACGCCATGAAGGCGGATGTGCAGGAGGTCAAACAGGAGATAAAAGATATAAAGGAACGCAAGAACTCGGTCCGCGAAAGAATAAAAAATATCAGGAAGAATAAATAGATAAAAAAATAAAAAATGGAGATTTATATGAAAATGAAAATGAAAATGAAAATGAAAATGAAAACGAAATTAAATTTAAGGTTTATACCGGTATCTATTTTTATCGCGGTCCTTTATTCCGCGGCCTTTTTATTTTTAAATTACATGCCCGTATCCGCCGACGGCGGAGAAAACAGAAAAGCCTCGCCCGACGAGAAAAAGTTCCTTGAAACGGTCAATTCGGAGCTCCGGGCCGCTCTTCCGGAGGCGCCGGCCGGATGGAGCCGCAATGCCGATGAAAAGTCACAATACGACGAAGTCGGCGTCGACTTTGAAAAACAGCCTGTCATGATGTCGGCCGTCGCGACTTACTCTAAAAACGAAAGCCAGGCGGAAGGCGAAGCGAAAGCTAAAGCGGCTTCGGAAATCGGCGAAAAAAACAAACCCGCCCTTGACGCCATTATGAAAAAACAGGAGGAAATTTCCGCTAAAATAACCAAAGCGGCCGAGAAAATGGATTTTAAAGAAGTCGAAAATCTTCAGAAAGAGTCCGAAGCTGTCGCGAAAGAACTTGAAAAAATCGGCGCCGCCATGACGGCGGAAATGCGCTCATCGTCGGGCGGCGATATTTTGAAAAGCACTAACGCCACGATAAGCGCGGAAATAAATCCGGCTGAAATTTATATAAGCGAACCTTCCGAACTTCCTAAAATAGAAGGCTGCACGGTACTTCAGGAGAAACCCGAAAATCCTAAGAACGACGATCCTTTAAAGACCGTAATTCTTATAGGTCCCTGGACAGTTTCTAAAAACGCGGAAGGCGGCATCGAAATAAAATCGCCTTATAACAACACAGCGTCTTACGATAAAATAATGTGCGCCGCGGTCCATGTCGAAGCGACAAAAGACGTGACCGCCGGGTTTCTGAAATCGGCGGGAGTCAAAAAACTCGCCGCCATCATCAGCAAATGATCCTTTGAATCAAATAAATCAAAAATTAAAAACTAAATAAAATCGGCGGCGAATATTATGAAAAGTTTATATACCAGGTTTTTATCGGTTTTTACGGCCATAACCGTTCTGACGGGCGCCATGATAGGATTGATCAGCTATTACGAGGCGGAAGCCGTTCTCAAGTCACAGTTTTCAGCATCCCTGGCAGACGGCGCGAAAGCGATAAACAATATTATTGGCGACAGGGTCGTCTCCGCCGCGGGGATAATCAGCAACATATCGCAGCGCGACTTCGTCATAGGAGCCGACACTCCGAAGATCGCCGCCTACATCGAAAACGCGGTCGAGCTTTCCAACTTTTTTTATAACATATATTATTTTTCGTCCGAAGGGAAACTATCCGCCGCGGCTTATTCCGACAAGCGCGATACGAAACCTTACATAGGCCTCGACTACAACGGTTTCAAGGACGATGAGAACATGCGCGGCTTCCACTCGTCGATACTCAAATCGATAGAACTAAGGACGCCCATGTTTTCAGGCTTTTTTTACACTTCGGCGAAAAAACTCCTTTTTACATATATTGTCCCCGTCGTCCGCGACGGCAGGGTGAACGGTGTTATCAGCGCCGCCATATACGCCAGCGACAGCAACTTTCAGAGCTTCATCGGCGCGCTTAAAACCCATCCCGACCAGTTCATATGCCTTTTCGATTCCGAAAAGCGGCTGATAGCGGCGACCGACAATCCGACCGCCGGATTTTACGAATCCTTCGCGTCGCTTGAAACCGAAAAGGTCGTCTGGCAGGCTGGTACTAAAACCGTCGAGCCGAGCCTGGCCTTCTCGGTCAGGGAGGCGAATACCGGAATTTCCATCGTCGTCGGAATAAACGCGCGCGCCGTCAAAAGCACTCTGGCCAACCTGCGCGCAAAGATATTTTCTTACGCCATCATATGTATAGCGGCGGTCATATTAATAAGTTTTATTTTCGCCGGCGCAATGGTAAGGCCTATCAAGTCGCTGGTCGACGGTCTTAAAAAAGTAGGCGGCGGAGCATATTCCCAGCGTATCGACGGCGGCGGGGCTGGCGAAATAGGCGAGGCCATAACCGCCTTCAACAAGATGAGCGAAAAACTTTACAAGACGAAGGTAATTGAAAATATATGGAACGAGCGATGGAATGACTGACGCCCGCACGCCTCAAAAAATAATTTATCTTTACATAACCGGTTTTTTTCTTAAATTCGCGACGACCTTTTCGCTGATACTTACCAGCGCTTCATTTCTTAAAACGGCCGGGGCCGGAATGCTTCCCGTTTTTTACATAATACTGAACATCCTTTCGATAAGCGTCGGCACCACGCTCGCCGTCAAAAACGTTAAAAATTTCAAACTGCCCATATATGCAAGTTCCGTAATGGGCTTATATATGCTTTGGTTTTCCGCCGTCCTTTCGGGCGCAACTTCATGGGACGTCATGGCCCTGTACTCCGTCATTTCCATTTACGACATTTACGTCAATATCCTTTTCTGGACGCACATAAATCAATGCCTTACGATAAAGGAAATTAAAAGTTACGTCGGACTGATCTCGGGCGTCAGTTTTTTCGGAGGGATACTGGCCGGAGTATTCAATAAGCTTCTGCTGGCTTACGTTACGATCAAATCGGCTTTCGTGGTCTGCGGCGCGGTGCACCTGCTTCTGCCGCTGGCGGTTTTTCTGCACGTGGAGCCGCCTGCCGGAGGGGCCGCGTTTTTAAAGGAAGGTTTTGCCGGCATGGCCAGGCGACAGATCTCCGGCTCGAAACTTTTAAGGACGATCATGCTTATATTCGTGTTTTCGTCGTTTATAAGATATACCATAGGTTTTCAGTACGGCGCGGCGATCTCGGATCAGTTCAGGGACGAAAAAAGCCTTGCCGGTTTTATTGGGCTGTTCGATTCCGCGGTGAAGATATCGATCTTTCTTTCGCAGATAATCCTCGCTGAACGCCTTCTCAAAAATTTTTCGTTCAGGTCGAACCTGTTCTTTTATCAGACAGGAATTCTCTTTTTTTCTCTGGCGTTATTCTTCCACAGGTCGTTCTGGCTTATGATAGGCTTCCAGTTTTACTTCCAGCTTTTCGTAAAGCTGATCGAACATAACGTCGCCGGCGCTCTGTTCAATATATTCGCGCGCGATATCAAAAACCAGATAAAATTCATGGTCGAGGGAATGGTATTTCCGCTGGCCAGCATATTCATAGGCATTTTCATAACTTCGTTCAAAGGTCTCGCGGTTCAGGGTTACTTTTTCGTGTTTCTTTCAATTGCAGCGGTGCTGTATTACATCTCCACGATAAAGCTCAATGACGAGTATATGGATTCGATAGCCGCGGTGCTCCGCTCAAAAAGCTCCGCCGCAGATGATGATGGCAAAATAAGTCATGAAAAACCGGAATTCGAAGAAGGGTTCGACATCGAGTTCTATCTGTCCAACGAAAGGGAAGGGCGTATAGACATGGTCCACGAGCTCGGCAAACTTCCGCCGGGCATGACTGAATTTATCATTATCAGGCTTCTTCGCGACGAAAAGGACAAATTCGTGATGGCCTCTCTGGTCAAGGCGGCCTGTGGACATAAGAGCGAAAAGGTTCAGCAGCAGCTGGGCAGGACCATATTCAGCCTCAACGATAACCGCGTCACCGCCAATTTTATAGAAGCGGCCGCCGCGGGTGGAAACGAAGACATGGTTTCATATATTTCAGCTTATATAGAGCACTCCGACAACCGCGTCAGGGCCAACGCCATACTTGCCGCGGTAAAACTCTCCTGCGACGAGGAAGTTTTAAAAAGGGCGCTGGCTTCGCTTTCGGCCATGGCGAGATCGGATTCGGCACGGAATCGCGCAAGCTCCGCCGCCGTAATGGGCGAGCTCGGGCTTGAATGCTTCGTTGGCGCGATCGAAAAGCTGTTTTCCGATCCCGACATTTCAGTCAGAAAAGCTGCTCTGGCCGCCTCTGAGAAAACGGGCCTGCCGAAATTCATTCCAGCGCTCGAGCGGATGAAAGCGGCGCCGGGCTCTGAAAAATTATCGGCTCTGATCGATCGCGCCATGGCGAGAATTAAAAGCGGCGTCTATTGCAAACTTACGGAGGTAATGAATTCGTTTAACGACGAGGATAAACGAATGGTGTCTTCGCTGGTGAAAAACGCCGCCGACGCGCGAACGGCTGAAACTATAATAACGGTTTTAAGCATTCCGCCCGCGGATTATTCTTTGAAATTCGCTGAAATATTTTCAAAATATCATTCTGATGAAGAGCTTTCGAAAATAGCCGTCGAATATATCCGCGCCGGCAAATTTCCGGCCGAAGTTCTTTTGAGCTCGATGATAATGGAAGGCCGGAAACCTGAATGGGGCGGTGCGATCGTAGAAGCCCTCGCGGTATCGAACAGGCCGCGCCTCGAGGAATCGCTCTTATCGATACTAAGCGACGAACGCCTCGCGAAAGAAGAAAACGAAGGGGCGGTCAGGATCTGTTTCGATATTCTCGGCCGCTGCATCGACGACCGCGCGAAATCCTTCGCCATAATGGATAACGCCCGCTCCGACGATCCCGCTCTGGCCGATATGGCGCTCGAGCTGCTGGAGTCCGTGGAAAACGAACCGCTCAGAAAGGGTTTTATTGAATTGTGCGGCAGGATAAAAAGCAAAAAAAGGATTTAAAAAACGACATCGATAAGTGCCTCCAGACCGTTAAAAACAATATTAATCCAGATATAAAGCCGCTTATTACCGAAAAAGAAATAAACGAATTAAAAACATATATGCTCGAATTTATCTTTGAAATTGAAAGAGATTGCGAAAACTGATTATTATGTGAGGCATTATGAAGATTTTAAAAATACACACGTTAAAAAAAAGGTGGACGGATCGCGATAATTTAATGCTGCACGCTAATTTTCAAATTCTTGTTGACTTTGTTGAGCAGGAAAATCCATTCAAAATTGTCGATTGGAATTATAACAACGCACATATTAACGCCGCTAAAGAAATACGGTCTTTATATCGCTGGTGGACCAAATCAAGACCAAATCGGACCGACCCTTTTGACAGTTTAAAGAAAAATGAAATACCAGATTGGAAGGAACATTCAAAACCCGTGTATGCAGATGATGGAAAAACGATTGACCATTATATTTTTATAAGCGATCCTCCGGGTTATCCCAAATACAAAGCAGTTTCTAAAAAATCTCGCAAATTGGATATGAAATGGGAAGCCGAAGATCAAGATAATTTAATCCGGCTTATTAAAATCCGGCGCTTTTTATGGGTTTAAATTATGCTTGATTAACTTCCGATTTTTATTTGCCGAACCGCCAATCTCCCCGGAAACCAGTATAGCAGATTGAGGAGCGTTGAAAATGCCAGAAGCGTTAAGCATAACCAAGCCTAACACGGTCGAAACCTTTATGAAAGCGAATACCGATCTGCGGATCGCCGCGGACACTCTTAAAGAATTTCAGAAACAAATGGACGCCCTGGCGCTCTCGATCACGAAGGAAGCCGCCAAGCAGGCCCGGGCCGCCGACCGAACCACGATCATGGCCGCGGACGTTAAATCCGCCATGACGGCCGTCACAGGCTCGACTTCTGACCTTCCCTATCTTTTCCGCCAGCTTGAAAAGCTGACCGCCAAGGAAACCGCGGACCTTTCGACGCTGATTCAGAAATGGATCGCGGCCCACTGACGCTATGAAAAAAGCAGACATCATAAAAGCGATAATCAAAAAACATGGCCTGGCCGTCCGCCTAGCGGGGGCGGTCCTTAATACCTGCCTCGATGAAATAGTGTCCGGCCTGACGAAGGGCGAAGCCGTGGAGCTGCGCCGGTTCGGTGTATTCAAGACCAAAAAGCAAAAAGCCAGGACGATCATCCATCCGAAGACCGGAAAGCCGATCAAGCGCCCGGCTCGAGCGATAGTCTTATTTGAAGCCAGCACAGCGGTTAAGGTTGTCATCAACAAACCCCGACGAAAAAAGAAAAATTGACACTTCCTATTAATACGTGTTATAATAAAAGCAGATCAATTAAAGGAGCACGATTCAAACGGTTTCATCAGACGAAATTTTAAAAATATTATATAGTGACGGATGGATGATAAAGAACAAAAAGGGTTCTCATCTTCATCTTGTCCATAGTCAGAAAAAAGGCAAAGTAACGGTTCCGCACCCGCGGAAAGAAATGAATCAGAATACTTATCGCAGTATATTAAAACAGGCTGGTTTAAAATAAAAAAGCCTGGCGGGAGTGATTAGCATGAACAAAACAAAACTTAAAGACAGATATGTTTTTCCGGCGATATTCGAATATTGCGAAGGAAGTTATACAGTTACGTTTCCGGATCTTCCCGGATGCATAACCGAAGGCAAGGACGTCGACGAAGCGTTAAAAATGGCGAAAGAAGCCATGGAGCTGCACATATACAATATGGAAGACGATAAAGAAAAAATACCGACGCCAAGCAAACCGGAAAAAATCAAGCTGCCGAAGCATTCCTTTACCAGCCTTATAGAAGTCTGGATGCCGCCTGTCAGAAATGAGATGCGAAACGAATATATTAAAAAGACGCTGACCATTCCAAAATGGCTGAACGACATAGCTTTAGAAAGAAAACTCAATTTTTCGCAATTGCTTCAAACGGCCGTTAAAAGCAAATTAGGCCTACTATAAGGCATTGCCAGTGAACTCGACTTTCAACCGTCGTTAAAGCCCGAAACAACCCACTCAGGCCACTAAACCTCAAAAACAGCAATTCGCACGAATAAACCAAAAACCGGCCTGAATGGCCGGTTTTGACATTTGCAGATATACTTAATAAGCCGAAATATGTTAATTATGATCCTAAAAATCAGGTTGATGACGTGGCTTGCGTAATAAATGGAAAATTAACGACAAAATCAAAATATGAGCCGAAATATTACGGCATCAAATAAGGAAGTGATTTATGAAAAAAATATATTACTTAATAATTATTGCTGCCATTTTTTTTGATTGTTCAATTGTTCATGCCGATTCTGTTGAATCATATCGAAAGTTTTGCACACTTACCGGCCTTTATGATACTGAAGAAGGTGAAATGACCGCACATTTTTATGGTCACCTTGCAGTCAATTATGCGGTTGAGATATTGAAAGAAAACCCAAATTCAATTGAGGCATGTGAGATAGTCGAGTTGGTCACTCAAACTTTAAACGATGATAAAACAAAGGATTTTTATAATAAATTAAAAGAAAAACATATGCCAAATTTTGACGACCCTGATTTTGAACCGGCCGAAAAAATAATTTTTTTAAGTATGCTTAGATGCGGAATCGAGGCCAAAAGTTTGGAAGAAAATAAGCAATATCAATTACTCGCAAATAAAGGCTTCATTAATATGAAAGACAGCTGTAAAAATCCTGATTATGCTGCGCTTGCCACAAAAGGATTGTTCGTAATCAGAAACGACGAAGAAAGGCTGGGTTATACTAAATATTTTCTTCAAAAATATCCTCAACATAAATATATTCCTAAGGTAGAACAAGCCATCGTTAATGAATTATATTGCGTGGATGATCCTCAGAAATGTATTGAAGAATTATTAAAACTAGCGAAAAAATATAATGATTTCGTTACACCGCATGGCTGGCGCATTGTTATGGATTTTTATTGTAACATTGCATTTAGGTATAGAGCATTGAAAGATTATGAAAACGCAAAAAAGTACTACTATATGATTGAAAAAGAATCACCTAATCACTGGAATTTGAAATATCTTAAGCCGCGATTATTTCCAGATAGCCGTTAATTAATCCACATCTATCATAATCAGAGCTCTTTCCTGTCTCGCCCCGAGGAGAGAGCGCCGCCGCCTCGCCGATAACCCATGCCTTATGTAAACTTTCGCCGGCCGGGCTCAGACGCTCGCCGCGTCGTGCGGCTCGCTTTTACATAAGGCGGGTTTATCGTCGCGCGCCATCCGTGGGCGCTAACGGCGGCGGCTTCGTTCTGGCCGTTCTGTCCAGGTGCGCCGCCTCGCCGAAAAAATTAGCGACGGTCGAAAATCCTGTCCAATATTCTAAACCCGTTATTTTTGAAATGGTCTCCCAGATGGCTTCCAAGACGTAATATCGCGGAAAGCCCTTCGATGAGATGTGATCTTTCGATGCCGGCTGCTGACAGCTCCGCGTAGGTAAGCGGGAGCCCTAATTTTCCAAACGCTTCTGAAATCATATCGAATATATAATTGTCGCCGGTCTGTTCACTGTAAATGGCCGTGGCGATGAGAGTTCCGGCTGCGACTATCTGGCCGTGGGTTGGGCGGGCGCTGGTGTAATGCGGGTAAAGCCTCAGCAGCGCGTGGTATAAAAGATGCTCTCCCGCGGCGTTAAGATTGCTATTGTCCCTTTTCACCACTACCAGCGAAGATTCGTGAAGGAATTCAGCGAGGGCCCTGGCGGAAGATTCGTTATAGCCGTCGAACGAGTTTATGACCCATTCGAGCGCGCCGCCGCAGTCGCGTATATTTCCAAGAACGGCTTCGCGGGAAAGATCGCCGGCTTTATATTGAAGGTCTATCGAGGCCGCGACCATCGTGAAAAGGTCTCCGAATCCGGATTGGCACCATTTAGCGAGCTCCGCCGGCGGCATGGAAAGCAAGTCCGGAAGGCTGATGATGACTTTTTCGGGCAGTATAGTTTTTTCGAGCCTGTTGACGCCGGAGTATCTTATAACGCTTCTATCGAGGCTTATACACGAAGTCGAAAGTATCGTCGGAATTACGATAATGGATCTTCCGACGGCGCAGGCCCGGCCGATGTCGAGCGCGGCGCAGCCTCCGACGGCCACGACTCTGGTGTACGCGCACGAAGAGATCAACTCCGGTATCTGAAGGCTGTCGTTATTGCGCACGACAGCGACTGAGAGGCCCGTGTCCCCGATCTTCGGATAGTTGAACGGATCGGTCACTATAAGCGTATCTTTATCAGAAACGCGCCTGACGAGCGCGTTTAAAGTTTCGCCGGAAAATTCCAGGTTCGGTAGTTTTAAAGGCGTTTCATTAATGCTGTTTATTCCTTTGCTGCCGGCCATTTCGATCAATCCTCCAGGTATTCGTGCGGCGAAGAAACCGGTTCGGCGTTTATGCAGAAAGGATTTCCAGCCGCGCGGCCCGATAATTTCTCTATTTCCATTTCAAAATTTATGCCGGAGCATCTGTTGCGGTATTCGCCGCATTTTTCGCAGCGGTCGCGCAGCGACAGGAGCCATTTTCTGAATCCGTCAAGTTTTTTCGAGCCGCTCCAGATATCGATGATCCGCTCGAACGGAAATTTGCCGAGTTTGAAATTATCGCCCTGATAGATCGAATAGTGGTGCGGCCAGTAACTGCCGTCGGACGCGATTGAAATGGCTATATTTCCGTAAGGATAACTGATATCGGGAAATTTCGAGTCCGGCGCGGTGTGCCTGGAAACGTAAAATCCTGAATGAGAGACGTGGATCATCGGGTATTTTTTCCAAAGCTCGATGATATCGGCGGCCGATCTGGCGTGCTCTTCGAAATCAAGAGATATTGCCGCGTTAGAGGCGCCTTTTCCGAGCGAGCGCATATAAAAAAGATTTATTGAAACGCCGTACTCGCTGACTATATCGAATATCTGAGGCATTTCGGCGGCGTTGGTCCTGGTCAGTATCGTATTAAAGCGGAGCTTTATACCGGCCGCCTTCATGAGTTTCATGGAGTCCATGAGCTTGTCGAACGCCCCGTGGCCGCGGAGTTCGTCGTGGGTCCGGCCGATGCCGTCAAGACTGACCGTGACCTGGTCGATATCAAGACCCGCGATCTTTTTAACCGTTTCGGCCGCATCTGTGTAAACTCCGTTGGTTTGAAGCGATACGGCGAAACCGAGTTTTTTCGCGTAAGACAGTATTTCGTACCAGTCGCTTCTGACGGTGGGCTCGCCTCCGGTGAAGCGGGCGTTGATGACTCCGATGGAACTCATTTCATCGAGTATCCCGAGCCACGACTGCGTGGAAATGCCCTCTGAAGCGGCGCCTGAAGCGCTCGTAAAGCAATGCTTACACATGAGATTGCACTTCTGAGTGAGTTCTATATAAACCTGAACAGGTGCGGATACGATGTCAGTCCGTTCGTTCGCCACGAGCATGGGGATCATCCGCCCGATCTTCGCGTTTTCTTCGACCGAGAGCTTTTCGACGAATTTATATCCCATGGTTTCGGTATTGAAAATTATTCCGCCGAATTTTTCCTGCCTGTATATCAACATATTTTATCACCGTTTCAGGGCTTCTATTTCAGCCTCGCTGATATATAGCCCGTCGTTAATTTTACCGTACGCGATCTTCACCAGTTCCACGAGCTGGACGTTTGTTAAGTATTGATTTAAATTGACCGCGGGAACGCTCGAATAGCGGCTGAATTTTTCTTCGCCAAAATCTTTTACCGCGGGCTCTTTCGAAGTTTCGCCCGTCGTATTTTCACCGCTTTGATAGATCATGGTTTTCCAGAGTTCCTCTTCGAAATTTTTAGACATTTCCGTTCCCGCGTAAAGGTTGGTGACGAAGAAAGTGCAGTCGCTCATGCCGTTTTTTTTGAGTTCGACGGCAAAATTTATGGTTTCGGCCATTTCCGAAAAAGTTTCGCCGGGAAAGCCTATCATGAAAAAGCAGCGGCAGTAGATATTATGCCTGTGAAAAAGTCTGACGGTTTTCATCACGGCGCCGAGGCTTAAAAATTTTTTGAGTTCTTTCTGTTTATTCTCGCTGCCGGTTTCGACTCCGATCGAAACGAAACTACAGCCGGTTTCAGCCAGCCGGCCGATGATCTCTTCGCTTATGTGATCGGCGCGGCCTATGCAGCTGTAATTCAAACCGGTCCCGGGGATTTTGTCTAAAAATTCGGACATCCATTTTTTATCGGCGAAGAACGAATCGTCGAGAAAACCTATATTGATCTTTCGGAATTTACTCCTGTGATACATGATCTCATCGATAATTCTATCGACCGAGTGGCGCCTTACCCTGCCGGGCCACAAAAAAGGCGAGGCGCAGTAAGTGCATCTGAACGCGCATCCGCGGGAGGTCGTCATAAAGATCGAGCGCGGAACGTCGAGTTTTTTCTGCAGGTCGAAATAAGGCTGCATATCGATGAGCGAGTAATCAAGGAAAGGCAGCGAGTCGAGGTTTTCGATGTAAGAAGTTTTAGGACTGACTTTTACGAAACCGTCGGCCTTACAGGCGATGCCGTTGATAGCGCCGTAATCGCCGGGCGCTTCCGTCAACAGCCTGTAAAGCGTTTCTTCACCTTCGCCGATGACGCCGATATCGATCTGCTTGTATGACAGGACCTTTTCAGGAAGCGCCGTCATAAGAGGTCCGCCGCCGATAATTTTGATTTCCGGCGAAACTTTTTTCACTTCCGCGCAGAAGTTTAAAACGACGTCCATGCTTCCCTGATAAAAAGCGGCGCCTATAAAGCGCGGCTTTGCGTCCAGAGCCTTTTCGACGGCCTCCTGCAGGCTTATATTTCCGGTGCCGGCGTCGACGATCTTCGCAGAAAGACCCTTCGAGTTTATATATGAAGCCAGGTACAGAAGGTTCAGCGCCGGTTTTATGTCCATGCGCGATCTTTCGTCCCAGCCGAGAGGGTTGGCTATAAAAACTATGTCGCAGGCGTTTTGTGTCATAAAGTTCAATCTCTTCATATTTTGCGCCGGGCGGTTTAACCTTTTGCGCTGTTCTTCAGAAGCGCAGTTTCTGTCGACAGCTAATAACAACGGCAATTAATTATATCATAATAAGCGGTTTTGTCAAAATATTCATTTTTACAAATTATTAAGATATGCCATTTTGATTATAATCCGTCTAAAGCGCGGTCTTTATTTCCGTCATCCGACCGGTTTCATCATAAATTTCAAAATAGAGGGCCTTTACTTTCAGCGGGCAGAGCGGCGATACGTTTGCGGCGGTTTTTATATCGTAAACGCCTTTATGGTTATGTATTTCGATATTCAGTTTCGAAAAAGTTCCTTTTTCGAAAGCGAGCGTTTCGCCGTCGTCTTCGTAGTAAACGAAAGACGCCTTATCCGTTACGAACGCGATCACAAGCAGGCTGTTTTGTACGGCATCAGAGACGCCGCCGCCGTCAGCGAGGTTGAGAGCGATCATCGAATTTTCGGCTATGAAAATCGGTGTTTCGTCGAGTTGCGCCGAAATATAGTGCGCTCCGGGCTCCATGACGGCCATTTCGCGTATGTCGGGCGAAGAGGCCGGCCAGTAGAGCCATCTGGATTCCGGAAGATAAACGTGCCGCCCGGAGGCATTCTGGATATGAACCGGCGCGGCCATAAGAGAGCCGCCGGCCATGAACTGGTCTTCTATTTCGGCTGAAACCGCGTCGCCGAATTTTATGAAAATCGGCGAAATAAAAGGCGTAAGTTCGTTCACCGAGCGCATGAATTCAGAATACAGATACGGGATCAGCGCATAGCGGAGCCTTATGATATTTTTAATTATGCCGGTCGTATGATCGTCGAATGCCCACGGTTCCTGATGCCTCGTTCCCAGAGCGGAATGGTTTCTGAAAAGCGGCGTGAGCGCGCCCAGCTGCGTCCACCTGATGACCAGATCCGCCGAAGCGTCGCATGAAAAACCGCCCACGTCGGCGCCGCAGTAAAAAAATCCGGCCATGTTCAGCGACATGACCATTCGCATGTGGACGCCGAGATGTTCCCACCAGCTTGAATTATCGCCCGTCCACACCGCCGAGAATCTGTGCATTCCGGCAAAACTGCTGCGCGAGAGCAGAAAGTGGCGGCGCCCCGGCCTTATCGCTTCAAGCCCTTCGGAAGCCGCCAGGGACATGTTAAATCCGAAAAGATTATGCACTTTTTCGTGTGCAACGAGGCTTTTTCCGTCAGGCGAATGATAGAAGAACGAGTGGTATTCGCGGGCGTTGGCGAGTTTATTGAATTTTTCGCGAGTGTCGAACAATAACCGCCCGGGCTCCGGATCTTTTGACGCGCCTGCCGCGAATTCAAGCGCTTCCGAAAGTTTTTCCGGAGTATAAAAGATCGACGGCTCGTTCATATCGTTCCAGAAACCTTCTATGCCGAGGCTGACGAGCCTTTCGTAAAGCGCTCCCCACCAGCGGCGGGTTTCAGGGTTTAAAAAATCCGGAAAATGCGTGAGCCCCGGCCAGACGGCGGCAGTGAAAGATCCGCCGTTTTTATCGCGGCAGAAAAATCCGCGTTCGACCCCTTCTTCGTAAACGTCGTATCCTTTTTCAATCCTGACCCCTGGGTCTATTATGGCGATTAGTTTTATTCCAAGATCTTTTAATTCAGCCGCCAGGCCTGAAATGTCGGGGAATTTTTCTTTATCGACGGTAAAAACCTTGTAATCTTTCATATAGTCGATATCCAGATATATCGCGCTGCATGGGATTTTATGTTTTTTAAAATTTCGTGCGACCTCTTCTACGCTCCGCTGATCTGGATAACTCCACCGGCACTGCTGGTAGCCGAAGGCCCATTCAGGCGGGACCCATGGGCGGCCGCAAAGGCGCAAATAGTTTCGAATTATTTCGCCCATGCCGGGCGATTTGAAAATATAAAGGTCGAAATCTTCCGAGCCG
>Ga0209212_1003180_pt1 | contig 22118 bp, 20 predicted proteins | sample RifGroC2_FD_183996 | JGI IMG/M metagenome (GOLD analysis project Ga0209212, IMG submission 183996) | Groundwater microbial communities from Rifle, Colorado, USA - Groundwater C2 (SPAdes) (version 2) | ecosystem: Environmental > Aquatic > Deep subsurface > Groundwater | place: Rifle, Colorado... | reverse complement strand
GAGCCGGCGATGATCAGCTCAATAACCGCGGTAACATTACGCAGAGAGGCGCGCATATAAATGTCTTTGAAGTCGTCCACGTATTTTATTTCTTCCTGCAGTTTCACCAGATTTTCCGGCGTGATTTCTATTGTGCCTGATATGTTTTCTTTTTCTTTAGGAATCAGCGAATAAAATTCCCAAGCTCTTTTCAGACTGCCTTCGGAAACCAGCGCCAGGTCAACGACAAACCCTTTGTTTTTAAGATTTTCAATCGCGAGCATGGTTTGCGGGTTTTTGGGGTTTTTGATCGCGATTTTAAGATGCGGGCCGTTTTTGGAAATGACGCACAAGCCGCTATGCTCGGCGGCCGATTCATCCAACACCGAAAGCGCCTCCGCGTTCACGGCATAACCGGTCAGATTGGTGTAAGGCAGTTCCATCTTGGAAGCCAGGCGCTCCGTAGCCGCCTCTTCTTCCTTGTGCCGCAATTCATCGTATTTTTCCTTGCGCCTTCTTTCTTCAAGCGTGTGTTCCAGAGTCATGCTTCCATATTAGCGCTAAAACGCGGAAATAAGCAAGCCAGATAATAGAAATTACTTTGAACTTGATCATTCCGCGCCAGTTTGTTGCGCGGTTACCTTATAGGGTACCTTACACAATCTTTTTTTGTGAACTGAATCGGGGGGTTGCCGTATGTAATATATGCTGTATAATGTATAATACTTTAAATTACGAAATGCGGTTTTCTTGCTTTCCCTGTCATTCCCGCGAAAGCGGGAATGACAGAAATAGGTATTTCATAATTCAAGGTATAATAATATCATATGGAACAGCAGACATCTCAAGTTCCGGCAGTAGCAGCAGAAAATACCTCACAGGACAGGCATTGGCGAGGTTTGTTTGTGTTGTTTGCTCTTGCCTTGTTTGGAGTATTTTTGACGGGACTTTATTGGATCTTTACCGCGAGCTCCGGCTCGCCCATTGGGACGGGCTGGTTTTTATTCAGCTTCGCGGCCGGGCTTTCCATGATTGTTTTACCCTGTACTCTCCCTCTTGCTTTTGTCATCGTGCCTTTGTCTATGGGCAAAGGATACGTTAAAGGACTGGCCATTGCTCTTGCGTTCGGACTCGGTGTTGCTTTCACGCTTTCCATGTATGGCGTGCTGGCGGCATTGCTTGGCAAGGCGGTATTCGGGTTTGCGGGAGCGGGCGGGAGCGGGGAAATTATCAAAAACATTTTTTACACCATCGCGGGCGTATTTGCGATGGTGTTTGCGTTGGGCGAGCTCGGGTTTGTGAAGGCCCGCTTGCCAAGCTATATGGGCGCGGCGCCCGGATTCATACAAAAGCGCAAAGATATCACCAAAGCGCTTATGCTCGGGTTGTTTTTGGGGAATATCGGCATCGGGTGTCCGCATCCCGCGACGCCGATCATTTTGGGGCAAATCGGTGTGACGGGCGACGTGTTTTACGGCTGGCTTTTGTTTTTTGTGCACGCCATCGGCAGGATCATCCCGCTTTTGCTGTTGGCGATACTCGGCATCTTGGGCGTGAACGCGACCAAAGCCCTTTTACGGCACAAAGATAAAATAGCGCGCGGGACGGCCTGGGGCATGGTGTTTGTCGGCGCGTTTTTATTTACGCTCGGATTTTTCTCGCACGATTGGTGGGTGGCCTCCGGCCAGCACACCCTGCTTGAGGAATTTACGCAGGAGGAAAGATTTACCAATATCATTTCACGGCAGATCGGCGCCGCGCCCGCGCATACGCATGGGCTGGAGGAAATTGCCGGCGGCGCTGGATTTCTCGGCTTGCCTTTATGGATGGGCAATTGGGTATTTGTGCTCTTAATGATCATTCCGTTGTGGTGGTATCTCGCGCGGGAACAAAAGCGAGCACTTGCGCTACCCGAAGGAGAGCGCACTGTCCCGCTTACCGTGTGGCGCTCCAAGAGATGGTCTATTCTTTTACTCTCGCTTCTTCTTATTATTGTGTTTGCCTATGTGCTGCCGCAGCGGTTTTATTGGCAGGCGGCACAGCACATAGAAGAGGAAGAAATGGCACACCAGCAGGAAGAATCCGCCCACACACGTCAAGCGGCAGTTTCTCCGGCATTAGCCGTAGATGTTGATGAAATCGGAAAAAGAGCCGATGATTTGCCGGCGCCAATTGTTCGCCGAGAAAATGAAAAAGTTGTTGTGGAATTGGAAACTCGGGAAATTGTCGCTGAAATCGCGCCTGGCATCACTTACGAATACTGGACCTACAATGGCACTGTGCCGGGGCCGTTTATCAGAGTCAAGGAAGGCGATGATGTGGAAATTCGGCTCACTCATACGGCGCATAGCCACGCGGCTACGGCTGACATCAATCATTCTTTTAATATCAGCGCTTTTCCTATTAAAATCGCAAGCGCCGACAGCGGAGAAGACGGGCATTCGACATCGGGACACGAAAAAGCCGGCCATGCCAAGCACTCCGTTGACCTTCACGCAGTTGAAGGTCCCGGCGGAGGGGCGGTTTTAACGCAGACAGTCAGCGGCCAAACAACCGCTTTTCAATTTAAAGCGACGCGGCCGGGAATCTATGTGTACCATTGCGCCAGTCCCCACATTCCCACTCATGTCGCCAACGGAATGTACGGTTTAATTTTGGTTGAGCCGAAAGACGGCTTGCCAAAAGTGGACAAAGAATTTTATGTGATGCAGGGAGAGTTTTATACAAAAGGAATCTTCGGTGAAACCGGCCATCAAGAATTCAGTCTGGAAAAATTGCTGGCGGAAGCACCGGCATATTTTCTGTTCAACGGCCGCGTTGGTTCTTTGACCGGCGAGCGCGCTTTACGGGCTAAAGTCGGCGAAACAATCCGCCTTTATTTCGGCGTCGGCTCACACATTCCCGCTTATTTTCATATTATCGGCGGAATTCTGGACAAGCTTTATTCGGAAGGAGATATTATATCCGCACCGCATCGCAATGTTCAGACAACGGTTGTGCCTCCCGGAGGCGCGATGATAGTTGAATTTAAATTAGAAGTTCCCGGCAAGTATTTGTTGGTTGACCACAGCTTGTCGCGCGCCATTGACAAAGGAGCGATTGGAGAGATTGTTATAGAAGGAGAAGAAAAACATGAGATTTTTACCGGCGTAAAATAAACAAAAAAGGTCATTATGAGAATTAATAAAATTTACATATAGTAATTTCCAATTTCCAATTCACAATGAATTTTCAATGACTCAATTTTCAAACTCCGTCGGCTGGCGGATGGAATATTGAAACATTGTGACATTCAATGAAAATTGCAAAATTGATAATTTGATTATGCAGTACGTAAAAGTTTCTTTCTCGGTGCTCGCAGTTTTTTTAGCGGTCGTTTTTTGGGTGGGAGGCATTGCGCTTGCTCACGGCGGACCGGCAGAAACGGGAAGCCATAGCTCAGCCATGACAAAAATGGATGAGATGATGAACGGTATGATGGCGGATTCGCGCAATCTGGATTGTGATATGTTGAATTCCGATCAATTTATGGAGCAAGGGGAGAAGTTGATGGAGCGCATGATGGGAGGCGATGAGGAGAAACATGAACGGATTGAGCAGGCGATGGAAAAAGAAAGCCAGGAATTTCACGACTTAATACACCTAATGATGGGACGGGCCGCGACCGGCTGTTTCACCGATGAAGAGCAAGCGCACCTTGAGCGGCGGCTGGGCGTGGCTGGCGTGGCGGGAGGAGTGGCGACAGACCGCTCCAGTCAGTTGCCGGCGGCGTTCACGGGGCTCGTGATCGGTTTGATCATCGGCGTTGTCGCGGTGAAATTTTTCTTTACCCCACGCACCCTTAAGGTATAAATTCAAATATCAAATATCAAAATTTTGCATTGCCATTTTGCATTTTGATTTTTAAATTTTGATTTATTTATGAGACCGATTCTTTTGGAGGAAGTTTCTTCTCCCGGGTGTCACAATTGCCGCGCATTTCGCGAGTGGTGGGACACGGTGAAACAGGATTATCCCAACGTGACCATCAAAGAAATTGATTTGACGACGGATGAAGGACAAGCCCTGGTGCAAAAGTATATGATCTTCGCGTCGCCCGGCATTATTTTGAACGGCGAGCTTTTTTCAACCGGCGGATTCAGCAAAGATCGGCTGATCGCGAAGCTGAAACAACTGACAACAGACAACAGACAACAGACAACAAAAAAATAACTAATAACTAATAACACGCATGAATGATTTCGCCGAAAAATTGAAGTCGTGGGCGCCCGTGTTTTTGCGACTGGGACTGGCGGCAGTATTTTTAGTGTTCGGGTTACAAAAGTTATCGTTTCCTTCGCAGGGAACGGCGGAAATCCAGCAGATTTTTACTTCAGTGGCGGGAGAACAGCTTTTAAGTTTGGGCGCGGCGTCAGCCATGAACTACTACATGGGATTGTTTGAACTGATGTTGGGGATTTCGCTTGCGGCGGGATGGGCGATCCGTTGGGCGGCGCCGCTCTCGGGCTTGATGGTGCTTGGGATCTTTGCTTCCATCACGCTCAAATACGGTTTCAATACGGAAGATGAGACACTGCTTCTGGACGCGGGGCTTATCGGCGCCGCACTCGCTCTGTGGGTGCTCACTTACAACAAACAACAAACAACTGACAACTTACAACAAACAACAGAAAACAAATTTGCGGCATGGGCTCCAATGATGATTCGCGTTGGTTTGGCGCTTTCGCTTCTGCTCTCCGGATATCAAAAAGTCGCTGGTGACGGATTCCTCATCGGTTGCGTTGAGTTAGTATTCGCGGTATTCTTATTAGGAGGATTCCTGATCAGATTCGTCGCGCCGCTGTTTGTGCTTTTAACCATATGGAATCTGTTTGCGGCGATCGCTGAACGCGGACTTTTCGTGCAAGGGATTCTGCCTGACCCGACGCTCACGCGCGACATTGGTGTCATCGGTGCCGCACTCGCCCTGTGGGCGCTGGGAGCAGGGAGGTTCAGTATAGATGGAATAATGAATAAGGAATCAAGAATTATGAATCAGATTTCCCATTCATAGTTCATAGTTCATAGTTCATAATTCCTCATTCGGTAACAATGAATGTTCCGGTTTGCTGATAGTGTCCTTCGCCGCATGGGACAGAGCAGTAGAAACCAAACGCTCCCGCCTTGGAAGCGGTAAATTCAATGATGGTTTCGCGCTTGGGGAAAAGCCGTTTGTTGATGCCAAATTGTTCAAGCGCGAAGCCGTGATCGTATGAGTCCTCGTTGAAAATCTTAAGAACCACCGTATCGCCGACTTTGGCTTCAATGACCTCGGGTTCCCACTTCCATGCGTTTTCCAGCACCCGCACCCGCACATCAAGCACCTTGCCCGATGCTTTCACCGGGGCGATTTCGGCGGGACGGTAAAAGTTTTGATAGACGATGCCGCTGGCAATGAGGAAGGCGGCAAAGATCAGCATTTTGGTGAATTTATTCATCCCGTTAGAAGTTTGCGTATTCATGCAATATAATCCAATAAGATATACTTAATTTTTTATTTTCCGTTGAAGCATATTTTTACAGCGACTTCTAACGGGATTCATATAACAACAAATATGTTAGAGCGAAAAATATACAAGGTTAGAGGAATGCACTGCGCGGCGTGCTCAAATCTGATCAATAAGTTTCTTATCAAACAAAAGGGCGTCAAGGAGGCAAACGCCAGTTTCGGTTCCGAATCGCTCAATGTCGCGTACGATCCGTCGGAGATCACGCCCGAGCAGATGAACGCGGCGCTCGGCAAAATGGGTTACTCCCTCATTATAACCGAAGAAGAAGAAAAAAGCGAAAAGCTTTTTGAGCAAGAGCGGTTGCGGGAAATCCGGAGCTTAAAGAAACGCGCCATTATCAGTTTTATTTTATCCTCGCCAATCATCGTTTATTATATGGCGGTGCATATGCTCAATCTGGAACATATTCACGCGTTTTGCATGGGTGGCGGCGGATTGGTGGTCGGACTGGCCACAGGGTGCCAAGGCGGATGGTTCTTGGATTTAAACTGGATTTTCTTTGCTATGACGACGCCGGTGCAGCTTGGGGTGGGTTGGATTTTCTACCGCAACGCGTGGACGGCCATCAAGGTCGGTTCTGCGTCTATGGATGTGCTGGTGGTGCTTGGTACGACATCGGCTTACGCCATTTCGGTTATCGGATTTCTTTTTTCGGATGTAGCATTTTTAAACCAGTACTGGGGCGGACTTGATCATCCCTTCTGGGAATCGTCCGCCGCGCTGGTGTCTTTCATTGTGTTGGGGAGGTATTTTGAAGCGCGCTCAAAAGGACGGGTGGGTTCTGCCATCCAAAAGCTCATGGGGCTGGCTCCCAAAACGGCGATCGTAGTGAGAGATAATAAAGAAATGGAAATCCCGGTGAAAGACTTGGCGAAAAACGACGTGTTTTTGGTAAAGCCTGGCGCGAATGTGCCGACGGACGGCGTTATTTTGGAAGGAACATCGTCCATTGACGAAAAAGTGGTGACAGGTGAATCCATTCCCGTGGATAAAAAAGAGGGAGACGAGATCATCGGCGCGACGACCAACACCTACGGTCTTTTAAAGTGCAAAGCAACAAAAGTCGGGAAAGACACGCTGTTGTTTCAGATTGTACGGATGGTGCGCGAGGCGCAATCGTCCAAGGCGGAGATTCAAAATGTCGCCGATCAGGTGTCGGAGCGGTTTGTGCCGGCGGCAATTGTGATCGCGCTTTTGGCGTTCGCGTTTTGGTATTTCGTCATGGGGCTTGAGCCGATCCCCGCGCTTTTATTTATGACGGCGGTGCTGGTGGTGTCGTGCCCGTGCGCGCTGGGGTTGGCGACACCGACCGCGCTTATGGTGGGTACGGCGCGCGGAGCGCAATCGGGAATTCTCATTAAAGGCGCCAAAGCGCTTGAGAGCGCGCACAAGATTACCGCCGTGGCGTTTGACAAAACAGGCACGCTCACGAAAGGCAAGCCGGAGGTGACGGATGTCGTGGCGTTTTCCGGCCGGTCTAAGGAAGAAGTGCTACGTATTGCCGGTTGCGTGGAGCGCGGCTCGGAACATCCGCTGGCGCAGACCATCGTAAAAGCGGCCGCCAATCCCCCGGAACCGCAAAGTTTTACCGCGCTCACCGGCCGCGGCGTGCGCGCGGTTTGCGATGGGAAAACGGCGCTCGTTGGCAACGAACTCTTGATGTCGGAAAACAAAATTGACGTTTCTTCGCACCAGAAAGAATACGAAGCTCTGCAGGAGCAAGCGAAGACGGTGGTGTTTGTGGCCGAAGACGGAAAAGTGGTCGGCCTGATCGCGCTGGCCGATACGCTCAAAGATTACGTTCGGGAGGCGATCGCGGAACTCAAAAAAATGAAAAAAGAAGTGATTATGATCACCGGCGACAATGAAAAAACGGCCAAAGCAATCGCTCAAAATCTTGGCATTGACACCTACTTCGCGAAAGTGCTTCCCGAAAAAAAGGAAGAACTCATCGCGGGGCTTCAGCAAAAAGGCAAGGTGGTCGCGATGGTCGGCGACGGCATCAACGACGCGCCCGCGATCGCGAAAGCGGATCTCGGTATTGCGGTCGGCTCGGGCACCGATGTCGCCATTGAAACGGGAGACATTATTCTTATCAAGGACGATTTGCGGGACGTGGTGACGGCGATTGACCTTTCACGAAAGACGATCCGCAAAATCTGGCAGAATTTTTTCTGGGCGTTCGCGTATAATGTCATCGCTATTCCGATTGCCGCCGGGTTTCACTTATTCATCACGACCAGCGGCAGTGAGCCGCTCGCCTGGGTGGTGAGCGTAGCGCAGTTGCTTGGTCCCACGTTCGGCGTGATATTTGAGAATCTTTCGCAGTCATCTCTGCGTCCCGAAATCGCCGGCTTTGCCATGGCGTTCTCTTCCGTATCGGTCGTCACTAATTCACTCTTGCTGAACCGCTACAGAGAACCGAAATTTGCGAGAATAACTAATAATAAACAACAAACAACTGACAACGGCAGAAAAGAATCCGAATTTTAGTTGTATAAGTTGTAAGTTAAAAGTTATGATCAAAAAAACATACAACATAGAAGGGATGCATTGCGGGGCTTGTTCCACGGGCATTGAGCTGTTTTTGTCTAATACCGAGGGGGTCACATCGGTAAAAGTGGGTTGGGAATTAAAAAAGGGTGAGGTGGAATATGACGAAACAAAACTCAAAGACGAGGATATTATCAAGATAATAGAAGAAGCCGGTTTCAAGGCGAACGTTCAGTCAGAAAACGGTGTCAGTTTCAAAAACGGTGTCAGGTACCCTTTTAGTCTTACTGACGCGCCGGAAAAAACAAGTTTTATTTCCCGTATGGCAGGCGCCCGAACCGTTTTGTCTGACGACATACGCCAAAGCGTCGCCGTCGCAGTCTAGTAAAACTTTTCGTACTGTTTGCGTGCTCCCGCTCATTTCGCCTTTTACCCATATTTGCTTGCGCGAAGTGGAATAATAAGTGGCCAGGCCCGTTTCCAGTGTTTGGAAATACGCTTTTTCGTCGGCGTAGGCCAGCATCAAGATTTCTTTGGTGGCTTCGTCCTGCGCGACTACCGGCACCAGACCGTCCCGTTTTTTGAAGTTCGGTTTTAAACTTTCCATAAATTAATCAATTATTTTATTCAACGGATATTCAACTATCTTTTCCGCTCCGATTTTTTTGAAAATCGGGATCAGCTTTTTCACCTCGTTTTCTTCCAGTATCGCCTCAAGCGCGACCCAGCCTTTTTTTGACAAACCAGAGACAGTCGGCTTGCTTGATAACGGGAGAGTGTCGATGAGCGCACGCAAATTTTTCTCAAGATACTTTTTCGTCACATTCACCAGCTCGGTCGCTATTCTTTTGCCGTTTAAATCGCGGATTGTTTTTATCGGTGAATTTTCCGGTGCCGCCAAGCACAAAGAAACTGGATTAAAGCCTTTTTTGGAATACATCAATTCGCCCAGCTCAATTACCCCCGCGTTTCTTTCCTTAATCCAATCACTGCCGGTAATGCCGAAATCCAAAACCCCTTGCTCCACATATATTGGAATCTCCTGTGCGCGGATAAGCAGGCATTCAATTTCCGGATCGTCTATGGAAGGAGAATACGATCGGTCTTCCAAAGAGATTCTGAATCCGGCCTTGCGGAAAAGCACCAACGTCGCTTCTTTCAGACTGCCCGCCGGCAGCCCGATTATTAATTTTTCAGATTTATTTTTATTGGTCATATTTTTGATTTAAATTATTAACGCAAAACAAAAAACCCCGCATGGCGGGGCTTCCATAAAAATACTATATAATTTTTGCTTTAATGACGAAAAACAGCCTCGCTATGCGTGGAATTACGAATATGAGTATGTAATTGAATGCCCTTGAATTTCTTCATATATTTTTATGCTAATATGAATTATATAAAAAGTCAAATTACAAAAAGCCGGTAGCGCATATTTACACTACCGGCTTTAATTACACTTTTCCACTGCCATCGCATGCATCACAGTCAACATATTTACGGCCATAGCATTCAGTGCAATGATCAAACCCGCCGACACCCAGAGTCAAAAGATCAGCCACATGGTCTACTACACTGCCTGTAACACCTGAACCATCGCAAGTAGGACAAATCATTTTTCCACTTCCATCACATTTTTTACATGTTGCCATAACCACCACCCCCTTTCTGTTATAAAATTTACTATAAAGAGCTAAAATTGGTGTATTTTATTAATGTTTTTCACAAACAAGTGAACATACTCCCGCGCATTGATATTTACCATAGATCAAATAAAAAGTCAAATTCTGAAATTGGCGATAGTTTATGATATAATGCAAAATATGACAACTAAAATAATATTTGTGACAGGGAATAAATATAAAGTTGATGTTGCTCGGAAGTCTTTAGTCGGCAGCGGTATTGAGCTCGTGCAGAAAAAGATGGAAACGCCTGAAATTCAGAGCGGATCGGTTGAGGAGATTGCCGCGTTTTCGGCAAAATGGGCGGCCGATTCTTTAAACAAACCGGCAGTTGTGTCGGACGGCGGTTGCCATATAGAGGCTCTTAATGGTTTTCCCGGTCCGTTTATCAAATACGTAAACAAGTGGTTGTCGGCAGAGAATATGATTAATTTAATGCGAGGCGAAACGAACAGGCGAGTGATGTGGAGTGATTGCATCGCTTATTGCGAGCCAGGTAAAAAGCCTAAGACTTTTGTGTGTAATTTCAGAGGCGAGGTGGCAACCAAAGCGGGCAAGGTGATGTTTAGAAAAGATTACGGTTTTATTGACACTATTTTTATTCCAAAAGGACATTTAAAGACATTATCTGAATTGCCAATGAAGGATTATCTTAATTTCTGGACCATGCCGGAAGGAGATGATAACTGGCCGCGTCTTGGCGAGTATCTAAAAAAGCGGGTGGAAACAAAAATAAAATCATGAGAGCGGTTGGTGTTATAATTCGAAATGGCAAGGTTTTGCTGTTGCGTCGTATTAAAAATGGTCAGGAATATTATTGTTTCCCGGGCGGTGGTATTGAAAAAGGGGAAACTGCCGAAATAACGATGAAAAGAGAAATAAAAGAAGAGCTAAGTTTGGATGTCCAAAGTTATGAAAAATTATTTGATATTGTAAATTTAGGCGGTAAGGAATTTTATTTTTTGATAAAAAATTATTCGGGCGAACCAAGGCTCGGCGGGCCGGAAAAAGAACGAATGAATGAGCAAAATCAATATTACATAGAATGGGTTGATTTTTCAGAATTGGGCAAAATCAACAATCTTTATCCGGAAGAGGCGGTTAAAAGGTTGTTTCAAATGTTTAGTTTCTAAGTCAATAAAAAATTGCGTTTTCGGGCGGATTGGTGTAGTATTTAAGTAATGCGTAACCATCCGATTCTATTTCTAAGAGAGTTGGGAGATTGCAAAAAAGCGCCGCGATCGGCGCGGGAAAACTATTTTTAATTTTGTTTTTATGGAAGCGCCGTTTGGGCGTTTTTTGTTAATATAATGGACAACTTGGAAAAACCAAAGATTTTTTTCAAACGAGAAGACGCGCCAGCCGGCTCGGAGGCGATCAACGCTTTTGGCAGCGCGCTAAAAGAGCTGTTTTTTGCGGAAAATCCCCGCCTGAAGAAGAATATGCCGGAAGCGGCCGACGCGCTCGGCGAGTTTTTAAAAGGCCACGATATTCGCAATGCCCCCACCTATTCTTTAGCTATGCGTTCTGATTGGAGCATGTAATTTTTTATTGTTTTTTAATGATTTTTGGTAAAATTATTATGTTTATACTTTGAATTACGAAATACATGGATTTGTCATTCTGAGCTTGCGAAGAATCTCTGAAAATTAAGCAAAATACTAGATTCTTTGGTCGCCGACTCCATCAGAATGACGCAAAAAATATCATTTCGTAATTCAAAGTTTTTATACTGTTTTGCAATTACACATGAATATATGGAAAATATTATTACCATAGGAAGAGGGCGATTGTTATGTCTTGAAGATAGTAAAAAAATCGCCAGAAATAACGCAAAGATCATATTTAGCAAAGAGACATTCCCGGCAATGCGTAAATCGCGGGAGGTGCTTTTGAAGTTCGTTAATAATCGTACGCCGGTATATGGTTTAAGCACGCAGTTTGGCAATCAGGCGAATTTTCTGGACGATAATATAAAGAATGATGATGCGGATTATTTTCATTCTTTGAGAGAGCGTCAGTACAATCTCATAAAATCACACAACATCAGCCTCGGAGAAGAGTCGCCTGAAGAAGTGGTGCGTTCTGCTATGTTGTTGCGTGCTCATTGCCTTGCGCAAGGTCATTCTGGAGTGCGGCCGGAAACCGTGGAGTCGCTTTCCCTATTTCTCAATAAAGGCGTACATCCGGTTGTTCGGCACTACGGATCTATTGGCGCAAGCGGAGATCTTATTCCGCTGTCAGGTATTGCCGCCGCGCTTACGGGAGAAGATACCCATGTATATTATAGAAGAAAAAGAATGAAGGCGATCGCAGCGCTTCGCGTGGCGGGAATTAAAAAACTTCAAGTGGAGTTGCGCGAAGGACTCGCGCTTATCAACGGCACTTCGTTTGGGACGGCTATCGCTTCGTTGGCGGTTTTTGATTTACGGCGGCTGTTTCCGCAAATGCTTTCCGCGATCGCTATGGCATTTGAATCGCTTACCATTATCGGAAGCGCTTACAATCCGTTTGTGCACAAACTGAAAGGCCACAAAGGGGAAATTGAAGTAAATGAATTTCTCAATGAATTTTGGGACGGGAATCGTCTGATTAGAAGTCTGACGGATGTAAGAACGGAAACGCTTTCTTTTTTTGAATCTAACGGCAATGGGCGCGGGGAGGCAAAGAGTTTGCAGGATTACTATTCGTTGCGCGCAGTCCCACAAGGATTTGGGGCATTCAAAGAAAATTTGGAGCGTTCAGTGGTGTGGGTGGAAAATGAAATGAATGCGGTAAGCGACAATCCAGTGGTCAGTATGAATCCGGAAAAAGTATATCATTGCGCGAATTTTATGGGGTATTACGTGACCGAAGCGAGCGATGTTTTGAAAATGGACATCGCGCAGGCTTCGTCGTGGTTGCACGCTATTTTAGCTAACATGGTGCACTACCGAAAAAGTTCCGGTCTTCCCGCCAATCTAGTAAAGCGACCACAGATACACAACGGATTTCGACCACTCCAGATACTTGCCGCCGCGCTGGCGGTGCAAAATCGCAAGCTTGCGCAAGTCCAGCAGGTGTTTATGATTCCGACCGAGGGAGATAATCAAGATGTCAACAGTCTGGCGACGCATGCCGCGTTTGATTTACGCGAAGCTGTGTCCAATCTCGAACGGCTGACTGTTATTTTATTACTTGCCTCGGCACAGGCATTGGAATTGCGCGGCATTGCCAAAGCGGGCGCGCGAGCAAGACGTATCGTAAGAACAATCCGCGGCAAATCTTCTTTTCTGGAGGCTGATCGCCCATTACTTGAAGAAATGGAGGCGGTTACCCAGCTTTTACGTGAAGAGAAAATATAGTTTTATAATTCATTATGAGCAACGAATCCAATATCTTTTCCGCTTTTGATTTTAAAAAAGATCGAAATTGGATTGATTGGTTCTATCGATTTGATATCGCAAAATTTGAAACTCTTTTGAGAACGAAAAACGAATCGTTCTGGCAAAAAGCGGGTGAGCGCCGCGCGCTTGAGCTTTTCCATGCGGCTGCCGAGCGAGTGCCCGCTTATAAAGACTTTCTTAAAAAACACGACATTCGCCACATGGAGATAAAGACGATCTTAGACTTTCGGGGCGTTCCTCTTACCGACAAAGAAAATTATATTCAAGCATATCCGCTTAAAAAAAGATGCTGGGACGGATCGCTCGCTCGCCAAGCAGTGATTCCGGCAAGTTCCGGTACTAGCGGCGAGCCGAAGTTTTGGCCCCGTGGCGGTTTTCAGGAATTTGAGGCGGGCGTGATCCATGAGCTTATTTATAAAAATATTTTCCACATTAATAAGCATAAGACACTTGCGCTTATCGGTTTCCCGATGGGGGTGTATGTTTCCGGCGTGGCGACAGTTTTGCCGACATGGCTTGTCGCCAATAAAAAATATGACCTCACGCTGATGAGTATTGGCAATAATAAAAGTGAAATGCTCCGCGCCGTCAGAAACCTTTATAAAGATTACAGTCAAATTCTTCTGATAGGCCATCCTTTTTTTATCAAAGATGTCATTGAAGCGGGCAAGAACGAAGGTGTGTTGTGGTCAAAGATGAAGTTAGGGCTTATGTTCTGCAGTGAAGGGTTTAGTGAAGGATGGAGAAGGTATATTTTAAAGCAGGCAGATATGTCTTTCGGCCGTAATATGGCAGTGAGCACATATGGTTCATCAGAAATGCTGCTTATGGGGCACGAAACGCCGTTGAGCGTTTTCGTACGAACCGCTCTTGAGAAAAACACAACTATCGCGCAAAAAATGTTTGGAGATATCGCTATGCCCGATCTATTTCAGTACAATCCGTTGTTTCGGTATATTGAATCTGTGCATGATGATCTAGTGTTTACTTCAGCAAGCGGGATCCCTCTTGTGCGATTTAATCTTCGGGATAGCGGGAAAGTGATTCCGTTCGTCTCTATAAAGAAAATCATTAGTAAAACAAACGCGGACGACTGGGAATTGCCTTTCGTGGCATTACGGGGGAGAAGCGACCAAACGATTGTGTTTTACGCGGCGAACATTTATCCAGAACATGTCAAGGCTGGGCTTGACGATGTAAAGTTTTACGGCAAACTGACGGGAAAATTCGTGATGCGGAAAGATTATCTTAAAAATATGGACGAATTTCTGGAGATCAATATAGAGCTGACGAAAGAAACAAAGACGCGCAGTAGTCTTGCCGCCGCGATTCAAAAAGAAGTTGTAAAAAAGTTGCGGAAAATTAATATGGAGTATCTCGATGCCTCAAGCCGCTTTGGGGAAAAACTTATTCCACGAATTATTTTGTGGCCGTACCAGCATGAAAAACACTTTCGTCCGGGTCTAAAACCTAAATATATAGCAAAACAATAAAATTATGAATACCAACATTGAAGATGTTTTCAAAAACAGTAGCAAGCCAAATGTTTCTTCGCGACCTATCATATTCAATGTAAGCGCTCCAGAAGAATTGGCGGCGTTGAACAAGTTGTATGTTGAAGGACGGGCGCGACACATAATTGACGATTACGAAGAACAGCAACGTGAATATTTTCAAATTCAAAATCCGACACAAGTTTTCGCATCAAACTTTGAAGAACAATTTACGGCGCATCTCGCGAAGCTTCGGGAGCAAATGCCGTTGTGGCGGCACGGGCGATGGGCGTATTTTCCGTGGATCTCTACGCTCGCCCATATTTTGGAAGACGAGTCGTTTCAGTCGGTGCGAATGGCGCGCAACAGAAACCTTATCACCGAAGAAGAGCAAGAAAAGTTTTATAATTCCACAGTCGGCGTAGCTGGTTTAAGTATTGGCAACAGCGTGGCGCTTGCCATTGTTTTACAAGGAGGGGCAAAGCGCATCCGGCTTGCCGACCACGATCGGTTGGCGCTTTCAAATCTAAACCGCATTCGTTCCGGTGTTGATAATCTTGGCGTGCTAAAGGTTGAAATGACGGCGCGGCAAATTTATTTGCTAAATCCCTACGCCGAAGTTGAGCTGTTTCCTGATGGATTAAACAAGGAAAACATTGAAAGGTTTTTCGGCGGTCCGCCCGCGCTTGATGTTGTGGTGGATGAAATAGACAATTTGGCGGTGAAATATCTTATCCGCGAACAAGCGCAGAAACATAAAATTGCCGTGGTGATGGGCGCTGACAACGGCGATAATGCGGTAATTGATATAGAGCGCTACGATGAAAACTCGGCGCAAGAATTTTTTCATGGAAGAATAGGCAGGGTCACATATGATGAACTTGCCAAGCTTGATAAGATCGGCACCGGCAAAAAAATAGTTCAACACATCGGTATTGAAACGGTTACCGAGCAAGCATGCTCATCTTTCATGGAAATCGGCAAAACTCTTGTGTCGTGGCCGCAGCTTGGAGGCGTGGCGCTTTTAAATGGGTGCGCGATTGCTTATTGTGCGCGAAAGATTTTAAATAAACAGCCGCTGGAACCAAACCGCGCGCTTATTTCTTTAGATGAGAAACTGATTCCAAACTACAATTCTCCAAAAGAAATTAAAAAAAGGGACAAAGTTTCCAATGAATTTAAAAAATTTTTGGACTATAAATAAAAATATGCAAAACGAAATCAAAAAAATTCTTGAAGTTGCGGTAAACGCCCCATCGGGTGAAAATGCCCAGCCGTGGCGGTTTACGGTAAAGGACAATCAAATATTTATTTTCAATATTTCCAAAAGAGACCAGTCGCTTTACAATTTTAGTCAAAAAGGATCTTTGGTGGCGCACGGAACGTTGATAGAAAACATAGTCATCGCCACTTCGCAAAACGGCTATAAAGCGGACATCAGTTTGTTTCCCGACTTACAAGAGCCGAATTTAACAGCTGTCATAAAACTGGTTGAAACAAATCCAACGGAAGAACGATTTTATCCATTCATCAAAGAGCGGGCTACTAACCGAAAGCCGTATGAAAATAAAAAGTTGAACGAAGGGCAAAAAAGAAGTTTTTTGAACGCGCCGGAAGAAGTGGGCGGAGGAGGAAAAATAATATTGGTTGACGAGGAAGATAAAAAAAGAGCGTTGGGCGAAGCGGCAAGCGTAAACGAGCGGGTGATGTTTGATAATCAATTTTTGCACAATTTTTTCTTTAATCACATTAATTGGACGGAAGAAGAGGAAAAAGAAAAACGAATCGGATTTTATATTAAAACGTTGGAACTCCCTCCGCCGGCGCGGGTTTTATTTAAAATAATCAGATATTGGCCGGTGATGAAAATATTTAATCTGCTGGGATTCGCAAAAATGGCGGCTAAAGGTAACGCCAAGCTTTACGCGACTGCTGGAGCATTCGGCGCGATCGTGGTGGATGGAGACAGCTCGCGCGACTTCATTAATGCCGGCCGTCTGATGCAAAGAGTATGGTTGAAAGCAACTAAAATGGGGTTGGGATTTCACCCGGTTACCGGCATTTTATTTTTAGCTCGGAGAGTGATAGCTGGGGAAACAAAAGAATTATCGGAGACGCATATCCAACTCATTAAGAAATCGCACGAAACAATCAAATCGGCGTTTGGCGCGGAAAACGGCGTCATCGCCATAGTCTTCCGCGTCGGCTATGCCGAAAAGCCGAGCGCTCGCTCGTCAAAACTCCCGCCGGATATTAAGTGGGAGTAAGAAAATAGGCCCCTCTGAAATTTCAGAGAGGCCTATATTACAGATACACGTGCTGAAGCGAACAAAGGTGTTTGTAAAGGCCGTCTTGCCGGATGAGTTCTTCGTGTGTTCCGGTTTGGACGATCCTGCCTTTGTCCATAACGATTATCTTGTCGGCGTGTCTGACGGTGGAAAGACGATGCGCGATGATAAAAGTTGTTTTGCCTTTAATCAGGCGCGCTAACGCTTCTTGCACCAATTTTTCCGACTGCGAATCAAGAGCGGAAGTCGCCTCGTCCAGAATAAGAATTTTCGGATCTCTCAAGAGCGCTCTGGCTATGGCGACGCGCTGTTTTTGACCGGTGGAAAGCTTGATGCCGCGCTCCCCGACGATCTGATCATATTTTTTAGAAAATTTTTCAATGAATTCGTGAGCATTTGCCGCTTGCGCCGCACGGAAAATTTCCTCATCCGCCACCCCGACCTTTCCGTATTTGATGTTATTTTTGATTGTATCGTTAAATAACATCACTTCTTGCGGCACGACGGCAATGTTTTTTCGCAAGTCTTTCAAGCTGATATTATTTAGCCGTATGCCGTCAAGGAAAATCTCTCCGCTTATTGGGGCGTAGTATCGGGAAAGCAAACTGACAAGCGTGCTTTTCCCGACCCCTGATTCTCCAACTAATGCCACCACTTCACCCGGATTTACTTCAAAAGAAATATCCGTCAAAACAGGCCCTTTATCTTTTTTATAAGCAAAGCAAACATTTTTAAACACAAAATGCCCTTTGGTTTCTTTCAGTCTTTCAGCTCTCGGGTCGTCATACGCTTCGGTGCTTTGATCAAGCAGTTTCGCCGCGCGTTCTATGGCTGTTGTTCCTCGTTGCAAAGTTCTGATGTTGTGAGTGAGGTTCCAAAACGGCCGATATATCATGCTCATATACCCTATAACCATCACAAATTCTCCGATGCTCAGCGAGCCCTCTCTCAACATGAATAACGCGGCGCCGAAAATTATTATGAAGCCGAAGCTGGATACTCTATTCTGCCAGGTTTGGAAAAATTTCCAAATATTCTGCTGTTTTACGAATATGTTGAATCCTTTTTGGAAGTGCGTCTTGTATTGAGCGGTTGAGAGCCGCTCGTTTACATTAGCTTTCACAGTGTCTACATTCAATACGGTGTCATACATCTCCCCGAAAGCATATTCGTATACCTGATTCAGCCTTCTTTGCATTTTTACAATCTCTCTGCTTTTTCTTAAAGTGACCAAAGTAAAAAGCGTGAGCAGTATGAATATCAAGATGCCGATTTTCTAAGCGGTTACGGATAAGAATACGAATACAAACAGAATACTGACGATATTAGGTAAAGTGCCGAAAACAACCTGGCTGATGATTTCTTGCAGATAATCCGCCGCGCGGTCTATTTTATTCAGAACCGATCCCACCTTTTTGTCTTTATGGAATTGAATAGGGAGAAATACCAGATAGGACGAGATGTCTGTCAGCATTTTTTGCCCGGCGCGGACGGCAAGCAGGGCCTGTCTGTAATCAACAATTCGTTCTAAGTTGTTGATTACTATCGTAATAATTAACCACGCTCCCAAATAGGCGAAGAGTGGTTTTATACTGCCAGGCCGCGTAGCCGTATCCACAAGCTTCCCGTAAATATAAGGAACGGTCGCGCTTAAAAGAGATGTGAGCAAAGACAAAACCGCCAACAATAACAGCTCTTTTTTATCATTTTTAAGGAGCTTGGCAACCAATTTTACGCTTTTTGCGATTTTCATAAATACCTCCTTTCAGGTTTTTAATTTGGTCACATGGTTTATATTAACATAATGTATAAACTTAATTCTGTCAACTCGCCGGTTTTTGCGAGTTATGGTAAGATTTACTCTATACCCAGTAGTGAAAATTCGACTGGGCTTCACAAACCACATCGCTATTTCAGGCATTAGTCAGTAAATATAAGCATTAATGTATAATTCGATAAGCAGTCAAAGACAATTGTCGAATTTCTACTACTGGGTATGAGTAAACTAAAAATGACCGCCAAAAAACCAACATTCCCGAAGCGCGTCCCGGAGCCAAAGGAGATGGGGAGGGAAGAGGTGAAGGTGTTTTATGTTGTAATGTATAATTGTAAATACAATTGACAATTTGTAAAAGAAGCGCATAATGCCTAATATGATCAATCGCAACGCTATCCCGACACTCAAAAAACTGGCAAAAGGTTATCCGGTTGTTACCATAACGGGTCCGAGACAGTCGGGGAAGACGACTTTGGCAAAGTTTGTTTTTAAACGCAAGCCGTATGTTTCATTGGAAGACCCGGATAAGATGGAGTTTGCCAGCGAAGATCCGCGAGGGTTTTTGGCTCAATATCCCGATGGAGCGGTGCTGGATGAGGTCCAACGCTGCCCGTCTCTTTTCTCTTATATCCAAGGCATAGTGGATCAGGATAAACGACCGGGACTTTTTATTTTGACCGGTTCTCAGCAATTCGGACTTATTTCCAAAATTACCCAGTCGTTGGCTGGCCGGACGGGCATACTGCATCTTTTGCCGTTCTCTATGGAGGAAGCTAAAGCCGGCGGAATACTGCCAAAGAGTTTGGATGAAATACTTTTTGAAGGTCTCTATCCTCCCATTTATGACAGAAAGATTTCGCCCTCAAGCTGGTACGCCAATTATGTTTTTACTTATATTGAAAGAGATGTGCGGCAAATGGTGAACGTGCGCGATTTAGCTGCTTTTCAGAAGTTCATCAGAATGTGCGCGGCCAGATGCGGGCAGATGCTTAATCTTTCCGGATTGGCGAATGATTGCGGCATCACGCACAATACGGCCAAGGCGTGGATATCGGTTTTGGAAGCGAGTTATGTTATTTTTTTGCTTAAACCGTATTATAAAAATTTTGGAAAGAGATTGGTTAAATCTCCCAAGCTTTATTTTTACGATACGGGACTCGCGGCCTGGCTGTTGGGAATCAATGACGCGAAACAAATATCCACTCACGCCATGCGGGGGGCGCTTTTTGAAAGTTTAATAGTCAGTGAACTGCTAAAAGAAGGTTTTAATAAGGGGCTGGCCAGGGATATTTATTTTTGGAGGGACAACACGGGCAATGAGATTGATGCGCTTATTGAAAAAGCAGGGACTCTCATTCCCATAGAGATAAAGTCGGGGCAAACTATTGCGCGGGATTATTTTGCGGGAATTAACAAATGGCTGGCGATCGCCGGTTCCGCGGCCGGATCGCCGTATGTTATATACGGAGGCGATGATGGCCAGAAGCGCTTAGGAATAGAAGTCCTGTCCTGGCGAAACATCACAAAATTATTTAACAAAATTTAACTTTAAAAATGACCGCCAAAAAACCAACATTCCCAAAACGCGTCCCGGAGCCGAAAGAGATGGGGAGGGAAGAGATGAAGGTGTTTGAGAAAATGTCGTCGGATAATTATCAGAGGTGGATGATTCCTTTCGTTGATGATGTGCTTGAAAGAACGAATATAAAAAAAGGGGCGATCGCGGATATTGGTTGTGGCCCAGGACTTCTTTCAAAGGAGCTTGCTTCGCGATCGGTAGAGTTTCGCGTTACAGGGGTTGACATTTCTTCCGCCGCCCTTGATATGGCGCGTAAAAATTGCAAAGGATTGTCAAATGTTTTATTCAGATATGGAAATGTGAATAAACTTCCATTTCAAGATGGCACTTTTGATATCGTTGTTTGTAAAGACGGATTCCATCACTTTCCCAGTCCCGTTCGCGCCTTGCGCGAAATGTTGAGAGTTGTTAAAGGAGGAGGGATTTTGTATATGCAAGATATGCGGAGAGACCTGCCATCCTACCTCCTAAAACGCTCGGTTCCGCCCCAAAACACTCTTCAAAAACTTCAATATTACTCAACGCGTGCTTCGTATACGAAAGATGAAATTGAGTGCTTGCTCCGCGCGTTTTCTTTGCAGCATATCACCGTAAAAACAAGAATTATTTCCAACGTTTTGAAACAAAAATATGTAAAAAAAGGGATTAATTTGATGCGGCTAAAAGAGAGCTTTCAAGCTCGCTATATTGCTGTTGCGCAAAAGAGATGACTGATACTATACAAATTTTTCTTAAGCATTTCGATCTTATATTGGTGGGGGTAGTAAGTTTTTCCATCGGCGTACTTGGCTTTATTGTTTTTTTTAACAATAGAAAAAGCGTGACCAACGAAATTTTTCTGTTGTTGTCTCTCATCTCTATATCGTATTCCATTGTTAATTATATGAGCTATCAGAGCGTGGACAGAGATTTTGTTCTCTGGCTTCTTCGTTTGGTGATTTTTTCAGCGACATGGTATTCTTTTTGTCTCTTTAGCTTTTTTTATGTTTTCCCGCGGGAAATATCAGAGTTTCCGATTTGGTACAAGTATGGTGTTGCCCCCATCGTTTTTATTGTTTCTATTCTAACGCTAACGCCGCTAGTTTTTTCTGGAATCAAAGGACTATCTTCTATTCCAGGGGAAACTTCTGAGGCAAGTTTGGGCCCGCTAGTTTCTTTATTTGGAATTACCGCTATAAGCTTGGTATTTGCAAGTATATTTTTATTATTTAAGAAGACAAGGGAGTCAGTTGGTTTGGAAAAAAAACAGTTTCAACTCATTCTGATAGGAACTTTTACGACATACATACTTATTATTATTTTTAATCTCATATTTCCTATAGTTCTGAAAGATGTAGGATTTATAAAATTTACACCCATTTTTCTTTTTCCATCCGTAGCTTTTATTTCCTATGCGATTATTAAACACGGACTTTTTGATATAAAAATTATAGCAACGGAATTATTGGTGTTTGTCATATGGATTATTGTTTTTGTGGAAATACTGACAAAAACTTCTTGGGAAGAAAGAATTATTGAGAGCGTTATATTTTTATTCGTGGTAGTTTTTGGTATCTTTTTGATCCGCAGTGTCCGGAAAGAAGTAAGCCAGCGGGAAAAATTTGAATTGTTGTCAAAAGAATTGGGAGCGGCGAATGAGAAACTGAAAGAGTTGGATCAGATGAAAACGGATTTTATTTCCATCGCGTCGCATCAGTTGCGGACACCGTTGACGGCGATTAAGGGGTACTCCTCAATGATTTTAGAAGGAACCTACGGCGACACTTCCTTGAAAATCAAGGGCGCGGTGGATAAGATTTTCCAGTCCGCCCAGCGCCTTATATATATAGTAAACGATCTGCTGGATATTTCTCGCATAGAGCAGGGGAGGTTCCAGCCGGCGCTTGAGGAGG
>Ga0209212_1003179_pt1 | contig 22119 bp, 25 predicted proteins | sample RifGroC2_FD_183996 | JGI IMG/M metagenome (GOLD analysis project Ga0209212, IMG submission 183996) | Groundwater microbial communities from Rifle, Colorado, USA - Groundwater C2 (SPAdes) (version 2) | ecosystem: Environmental > Aquatic > Deep subsurface > Groundwater | place: Rifle, Colorado... | reverse complement strand
TGTTTCTTTACGGAGTTTTTGAGTTCATAAAAAAATCAGATGACCCGGATGAGAGAAAAAAGGGCGGACAGCATATGCTTTGGGGAATTATCGGTATGGCTATAATGTTTTCCGCTTATGGAATCATCAATTTTATTCTCAATACAATGTGGGGCATAAGCTACGGTTATTAACCCTTTTGTTTACGCGCGTTATTTGCATTAAAAAAGCGAGGCGAGATTTTGGATTTTTATCCATCATCCCTCCTCGCTTTGCGCGATTCAAATTCAATCTAATATTTCTAATTCAAAATATGCCCAATCGGAGAGGTAGGGGTCGTCAATTCCTCCTTTATAGAGTTTAGAGTTTTTCATATCTCTTTTGAGATACCACTTTCCACCATCTGGCGGATTTCTCCAGCTCCCCTCAATTCTATCTCCCCCGACTTTTCTCCCATTGTAGTGGCTATCTTCATTTCTCCCGACATGAACAGTGAAGCAAAATTTTGTATCACTGTCCTCTGTTAATGTAGCATTCAGGTAGCCACTGGTTCTTTTTTCCGGCTCACGGCCATACTGGTGAGGTTTCTTCTTCCAGATGACCGTCGTAGGTTTGGAAATGCCCCCCTTGAAATATTTCGGCGCTAGCCAGAAACCTAAAACTAATGCCGAAATTATTCCAATCGGGATAATCCAATTCCACATTTTTCCGTAACTCGCTTTGGATTTGATTCTCTGTTCTAGTTGCGGAGTTGCGGTGGCTTGATTCTCTGTTTCCTTCTTACCGTTATTGGTCAGAGATTTGATTAGGGAGAATATTCCCGCCACTACCAAAATGGCGGTGGCAATTATAAACCAATTCATTTTTTACCTCCTGTCTTTGGTTTACTGTCAGCATCAGTATTTTTCTTGTCAAATTCGTCGCGGGACTTTATCTTTTTCAGAGTTTCCATAATTCCCGCTACTATACTGGTAGCTCCATCAGGGACAATGCTGTATTGAGACCCTTTCAATCCCTGTTCCGCTACTTTTGCCACTACTGCCAGTTTTCCTTCCTCTGTTTGCGCAACTTTAGCAATTTTTTCCAGACCTGTTGCCTCAGCATTCAAGAAATCAAGCCTTGCGCTTGCAACACCTTTTCCTTTTTCAGTTTCAAATTTATTTTCACCTTCTCCTTCAAGTCCGCGCGCTTCTTTTTTTGCTTCCGCATCCTTGACGGTCACCCTCTTTCTAAGTTGCGAATCAATAATATCTCGCAGACTTACATTTATCGCTTTGGTTATATCAACATCTGTAAGCTGAACATTCAATATATTAATGCCCCAGCTTTCTTCTGGATTGAATGAATCAAGGTGTTTAGGATCAGGTTTTTCTCCGACCAGAATTTCAATTTTTTCCAGTAAAATTTTGTTTATCTCATCTTGTTCCATTATTATGAGAGCTGGTGTTCGTTTAGCGAATTCTATGCGCAGTACAGCGTCAACAGTATCCCTCATCGCAATTATAGCCTTCTCATCGTTGCCGATATTAGATAAGAAAGATATGTAGTCGTCGCTCCTTCTTTGGTACCTTACAAAAACTGAAGGTTCCAAAGTCATCATCTCATTGAGCGGATGTTTTTTGAAATCATCGTTTTTGTCAAGTTTGGCTTTGTATTCGTCAGAGAGCATATCTCTTGAGGCAGTAGTAACCCTTATCGGTTTTACAAAACCGGGAGCTACTGGTTTTGTATCATCGCCAGATTTATCTACACGCTCAGGCACTGCCGGAAATTGCACGGGGACGACATTTTTACCATCCCTAGATAACTGACAAACTATAAATGGCACATACACCAAACCGGATTTAACCTGATAAATAGGCCTGCCGAAAACCAGAACAGCTCCTAACGATGTCGGACCAATTCTTTTAAAACTCAACCCAAAATGCAAAAATTCCATAGCGAGTATTGCCCAACCCAAATTCCATTGATTTTTTGAGTCAATGGCAACTTCCTTTTCTATCAAAACCAAAGCAACTCTTGCAAAGATGGCATATGCCACCATTACCCATACCCACAGCCAAATCATTTTTTTAAACTCTTTTCTTTTCCGCGCCTTCTTAAGCTTGTCACTTTTATTACCCATTCCACACCATCCTTTCCTAAAATAATTTGAATTTGACAAATTAAATTAATTGAATTTGAATGACAAAGACCTATATAAAATCTGGTAAAACGCTATCATAACTCACCAACAAAGTCAAGGTTTTGCAATTACTCGGTCGTGGCGCCGTCAAATTCCGGACTGTCGGCTTCGGCTTCCGCCTTTGTCGTTCTTACGACTCCGTCTTTGTGATGAGCAGGGGAGTAAATAGTGTAAAGTTTGAGTTCCTCGGTGTCCGAAATATTTATGACATTGTGTCTAGCGCCAGCGGGAACAACTACAGCCGATCCGTCCCTCACTTCGTATTCGTTTCCGTCTATTACGCACTTGCCTTGTCCTTTTTCAAAGCGAAAAAACTGGTCGTTGTCCGGATGAACCTCCATTCCGATTTCCTCGTTCGGCTTCAAGCTCATCAAGACCAGCTGGCTGTGCTTGGAAGTGTAAAGCACCTTGCGATAATTTTCATTTTCCAAAGTCGCTTTTTCAATATTTGCGTTAAATCCTTTCATAGTTTTAAAATATTTTTTTTAACTTAATTCTTTTTTCTTTTCCTCAAACTCTTGTTTGTTTATTTCTCCGCGGGCGTAGCGTTCTTTGAGAATATCAAGGGCTGATTTGCCGGAACCGCCACCTCGGGATTGTCTCACCAGCCATCTTACGAAGTAAACAATGCCGGCGATTATCAAAACCCACCAGAGAATCATAAAAAACCAACCGAAAATTCCAAAACCATAACCAAAGTTCATCATATTGTTTGTTAAATTATTATTAAAAGGGAACATCATATTCATCATAGGCATCCAGCCAAAGCTTTCCGTTGGAAATGCCGCCAAAGTGTCGCAATTGGAAAGCCGTTTGCCCATAACGATATGAATCTGCTTCTCGCCGTCCTCTCCGTGCATTTGAATCATCATTGCGTTCATAGCCGCGTGCGACTTGCCGGACATAGTCCCCATAAAGTATTCGCCAAGAACCCCGTACTGCTCATCGTTTAAATTCTCGCATGCAACTTCTTTTGCCTGTAGTTTGTTCCAAAGCTCTTTGCCCTCGGCTTCCTCGCGGATTGTGTGGTCGTAAATTTCCTGCGACACGCCGAAACTTCGCCCTGTCATTTGAGCGTTCGCCTCTCCGGCGGCCGAAACGGCCGCGATTACTATAAATATAGCCAGAAAATATTTTTTCATATTTTTATTTTATACCGATTTAATTTGTTTGCAACTGGATTTTATTTTAGCCAAACGATGTCGTCGGTGGGCCACTCTGCAGGAAAATATACATCCGGACCCTCTCCACCTGCTATGGTCGGGCACGGGGCGGCGTCTCTTTTTTCTTTGGAAATAAGAACATCGCTTTCGGTAATGCCGTATTTCGCGTATTCGTCCAGCACATCTTGGGTCATATGGGCAAACGGAGCGTCAACAGCCGGCGTTCTCATTGGACGCGTAATCTTCACGGCTATGTCAAAATTATCCGTCGCCCCGTCTGGCCCGCGTGCCAAATTGGCGGTGCCGATAATCTGTCCGGCTTTCACCGATGAACCTTTCTTCAGGCTATCTTCCAAATCAATATGGAAAAAAATAAAATGCCACTCTACCGGGCTGGTTGATTCCGGCGTCAGCCAAATCTGCCGGTCATTCGGACCGCCCATATCGTCGTCTATCTCGGAAATCTTGCCGTCAAAAGGAGCAAGCGCTTTAACAACGCCGTTTTTCCCTCGCAAATTTCCGCGAACTTTCACGTAGTGCTTCATTGAGCGCGGCGTGTCTTCCTTTTTGCCGGCAGCCGCGGTTGGATTTCTAAAATCATGGCCGGCACAGCTTCTGTACTTGGAGAATCCGGCGATTTGAGACAAGTCTAACGGATTGGAAGTTATAAATCTGCGGTTTAGCTTTTCCGGCGAGAGAGGAGAGGAAAATATCGCCATGGCAATTCCCAACCCGCCCACAATCAAAATGCCCAAAATTATCAGTGTGATTTTAATTTTTCCCCGATTTGGAGAATATTCCTTCATAAAATTTTAAGTATCATTAAAGATTAGTTTTCAACGACAACGATGCCTTTCATCGTCGGATGAATCTCGCAATGATAGTTGACGGCGCCGGAATTGGTGAAGACGAAACTGAACGATTGCCCGGGAGAAAGATTTCTCGAATCGAGAAGATTGCCGTCATCAGATGTGACAGTATGAGAAACGGTATCGTTATTAATCCAAGTCACTTTTGCGCCAGTCTTGATGGTCAGGGTTGAAGGATTGAAGGAGAAGTTTTTTATATTTACGGAAATACTTTCTGGAGCTAAGGTTGAGGGCGTGTTTGAGGCGGGTGTCAGTCTTGAATTGTTATTGGAAGAAATATAATAAATTCCAAAACTAATGATTAGCACGATTGCAATAATTATGGTTGTTTTTTTCATATTAAATTTAATTTAATAAATATGAATTATAGCGTGTTTGGTTTATAATTACTAACAAATGAAAACAGTAATGCAATCTTTTTTAATATCTGCCATCGGCGTTTTTGCCGTAGATTATTTTTCTCATTTGTTATTTTCAAATCCAATGGAAACAATGCCTTATTTTCTGGCAAAAATGGCTCTTTATTTTATATTTTCAATCATATTTCTGCTCACTCTAAACTTAAACAAAAATGAGTTTATCAAAGTGGCGGTCGGAGGAATTTCCGTCTCGCTATTGTGGGGCATGTATTACAACATTCTTCCGGCGATTTTTGATTATTATCCTTTTGGAATTTCTTTGCGAGGTTTAACTTTTCTGGGAATGGGGCTTTTCGGAACCGGTCTTGCTTTTGGAACCGTTCATACCCTCGCGTTTATAGGCGGGTATTATTCAAGCAAGTTTGCGTTAAAAATTAAATAAAAAAACCGCTTCGTCTGGGAGACGAAGCGGACTTTGTCGGCGGATCTATTGTTTTTTTCGGAAAAGTGTTTAGGCGTCATTGCGGGCGCATTCGTTTGAGCAATAAACCGCGATTTGCGCCGGGTCAAATGGTTTATTGCAAGGCTTGTAAAGACATCGCCTACCATCAGGATGATCCTTTGGAGTAAGCCAGCCCTTGTCATCGCATGTCGCGCATCCAAAGCCGCCGCAACTGTCGCACTGCACAGAATCGGTCGGATAACTTTTGTCTTTCGGTATATCCATATTCATAAATTTTCCCCCTAAAAAAGTTGCCAAAAAATACTACACTGATTGAATACTATGAAAATGTTTAAAAAAGTCAAGTTAAAAGCAAAGAGCAGGGAATCTTTCTCTACTTTGAATTACGAAACTCGTCGAGACGCGGCATTTTAAGGGGGTTTTGAGCGCGGCGGCGTGAAAACTTCAGGATTTTTTAAGCTTCAAAAAATCCGTACCCTTAAAATGACGCGCCGAGTAAGAGTTTCGTAATTTAAATTCTCTGCGAGAACTGTACACCTTTTTTGTTTTTTGTCCGTCGGCTGACGGACTCCAGAAAACTGTCAAAGGTCTTCGATTCCTGCCCACCCCGATGTTCTTCGGGGTTTCCCCGGAGCCGAGAAAAGTAAAAGCGCCATCGTGAGGCGCTTTTACTTTTCTCGGCTCGCCCTGCTCAACGATTTTCGAACTTTTGACTGGGCGGAGGAGTACAAATATCCTACCGTGGTTTTGGATCAGATGAAAGGATTGCTGGCCAAGTACGAGAACCTGTAACCCCTGATTTCCCACTTGGTTGCCCTCGTGGCGAGCTTTGTGCCGAGAGTAAGAGCTTTACCAATTGAGACACTGACGAGCCGTAAGACGAAATTTGAGAGCGTGGGACGATTTGCTTAACTCGAGCAATGTTAAGCAAATTGCACCGAGTCATAATTGCTTAACAAAACTTCTTATCCGAACACGAGCACTTTATCCGACTCTTCAACCATCTTGAGCAAATCGGTCATGGTAGAGATCGGGCAGACCCCGGCCTCCTTTTTACCGCGAATTTCCAAACACGTGCCGCATGCGTACAGGTCTCCTTTTAATTCCTTATACTCCGCAACTTTCTTAGAAATATCAAAGTGTTCCGTATCGGCAATAGTATCGAGTTCTGATCCCTCACTCATTAAAAAGATAGTCACATCATGACTGGCTTTAAGCGAGGTGATGCCGAAACGAAACGTGTTCCAGATATGTTCCGGATTGTTGGATTGTAAAATAATACCGATTTTCATAACAGTCTAACTTAAATCTTTTTTCTTTTCTTCAAACTCCTGCTTGTTAATCTCGCCCTTGGCGTAGCGTTCTTGCAAGATTTCAAGCGCGGATTTCTCGTTATGGTGAGTACCACGCGATTGACTTGTGAGCCATTTGATAAGCGCGACAATGCCAGCGATTATTAAGACCCACCAGAGGATCATAAAAATCCAGCCGAAGCCGCCAAAAGGCCCGAATCCAAAATTCATCATATTGCTGTTTGTTGAATTATTACTGCCAAAGGGAGCCGACCACCCTCCCCACATCATATTCATCATCGGCATCCAACCGCCGCTGATTGCCGGAAATACCGCCGATGTATCGCAACCGGAGAGCCGCTTGCCCATGACGATATGGATTTGTTCCTCGCCGTCTTCACCGTGTACTTGAATCATCATGGCGTTCATTGCGGCGTGCGACTCACCGGCCATAGTCCCCATAAAGTATTCTCCAAGCACTCCGTACTGCTCATCGTTTAGATTTTCACAAGTGACATCTTTGGCTTGAAGTTTATTCCAAAGTTCTTTACCTTCTTGTTCTTCACGGGCGGTGTGTTCAATGACTTCGTTCCAATCAACTGTCGTGTTGGAAAATCCACCCATCATTTGAGCGTTCACCGAACCGGCGACAAGCATTGATCCGAAAATGAAAGTTGTAATGAGGAGTCTTTTCATATAGTTGCATTTTATCGCATTTTTTACATTTATACTATTTCTTGTTTTGCTTTTCCTGATACTCCAGCAATTTCTCGGCCGGGGAGATACCGCCAAGTATCTCGTGCGGGAAGTAATTCCATGCATCGGTTACCAGTTCGAGCACATTGCTTAATTCCGAAGCGTTTCCGCCACGGTCAAACATTGCCACGACTTTCATCATGTCGTCGTTGTCTTCCTCATGAAAAATAGCGTCCCGAACGTGACCCAAAGTAAAATTGCTCTCCGTTTCCTTGAGCATATCCGTGAGTTCCTGCTCAATCTCTTTCCGGCGTTCTAAAATTTGTTGTTTTGATTCGGTTTTCATAACTATTTTTTTGGTCTTTCGCCTTTCAATAGTCTCTCAAAAGCCTCGACATTACCCATCGCATCATGAACCGGGTTGTGATCGTGAGGCGTCTTGCGTAGCTTCTTCCAAGACTGGGCGTCCGTGAAGTCTCCGATGAGCCCTGCATAGAAATCACCGATCCTTCGTGCCGAATGTCCGAATGGATTCTTGCCGAGCGTTCTCCAAAAGCCGTCATTGATCCATTGCCAGTCAAAGGCGGGGTTATCGCTTACAAATATGGGCTTCGCTCCCTGCGTTACTTCAGTAAGCCATGTATCAAATTTCTCAAAGACCTCTTTCTCGTCAAACGTTTTTCCGGTTGCCACTTTAATCTTCGGATTTTCCTCCGAGTGGTTGCGTTCAACCAAGACACCATGAAAAGTCGCCCTAGACTCAAACGCGACCGCGCCAAATTCTGTAAGCTTCCCAAGGCCGGGACACTTACCGTTTGCTTCGCAATCAATAAAAATTAAATTATTCATATTTATAATTAGAGTTATTCATACCCTGCATAGTCAGTCCGCATTTTTTATTGTATCAAAAAAGTCATGGTATAAACGGTCAAGAAAATCGACTTTAAAAATTTCTGATCTTCCGGCAATCATATCTTGAACTGAATGAAGTAGATTTTGTTGTCTATCTTTCGATTGTTGGCATATTAACTCAAACTCCCAACAACCGAATATATAGAAATTATCGCTTCCGATCTTCATCTTTTCTTTAATCTTTTCTCTGGCATATTGATTCATTCCAAACATCTCATCCAAAAAGACGATCATATTGAAGATTTTTTGGTTTTTGTATATTACGCCCTCGATTTTATTATCCTTGATATGTTTCTCTTTCTCGGAAATTTTATCTAGTTCTTTTGAAATATCACCCAATAGATTATCAATGCCGGTGCCACTTTCACTTTGGATTCCTGCTTTTGAATAATTATCTATTTTTCTTTTTTTACACTCAATCTGGAAAATATAATCGTCGGAAACCAATAACCAATCAGCGGTTTTCCATTCGTTAGAACCAATTTTATAGGTCTTCTCTGGAATTATCACCGCTCGGCTAAGAGTATCAATGTTGTACTGCTTTAAAAACTCACCGATATACATTTCAAAAACACTCCCGATTTCCTGAAGTAAGGATACTTTGCCAGTTTGATCGAGTTTATCCAATAGAACGTAATAAAGCCCTTCAAATGCTCCGTATAGAAAATCAGAAAGTGATGGAATTATATATTGTTCATTCTTTTTTACTGAATCCGTTTTAATTACCGGAAATCGTTTGAGTGGGTTGAACTCATACTTTTTCAAAGAGCTATCTGCGAGATCGAACTTTTTACACTCTTCCTGAAATTGTCTTTGCGTGACTGCAAAGACATCAAAGTATTTAAGAATGTTCTGTTCCGATAATAAAGGTCGTAAAGCCAGCATGGAGGTATTTGTATAGCTATCCATAAGAAAAGATGTCGCAAACTTTCCATCCTCTCGTGGACAAAAATTAGCATAAATACAAGTACCGATTTTCATTGTATCAAAGACGTTTATGCCTAATACCTGATCTAGTTTCTGTCCAAGCTCTTTATTCTTTTCAAAAACTTTGGAAAAAATCCAATAATACCTTGCGATAATGCTTGAATGGAATCGAAGATAGTACCACTGATGATTAGTCGACCTTATAATCCAAAGCCAGCCATTCTCCTTTGTTTCTTTGCCGGACTTTAATTTGTGTAGGTCGATTTCCAAATTGCCATACAGATAAACCAAATTTGCTAAATCCACGTCGTTGTACTGCAAGTCTTGTTTTTCGCAATCCAATAAAAAGTATTTCGCCGCGAAAGAAACAAAGTCCCTTGTTAGCATTCCAACTCTATGTTTTATTTTTTGCGAAGCGTAAAATTCAAACTCCAAATTCACATTAACGGCAATTTGATTTCCCATGAGCGCGCCTAGCTTCTGTAGAGACATCAAAGAGCCGATTAGGTCAAAATCTTTTACCATTTTATTAAAATCTTCCACGGTAAAGTTTCTGGAGAACTCGATATCGGATGAAGTTTGGATTTTTATGTTAGACATAAGTCTATAATAATTCTCTAAATTCAATAAAACCTTTCGATCCCAGGAAGTTGATCAGGTCGTTTGCTTTCTGGGTAGCTTCCGTATTTTCGGTTGCTTTAACCCTGCGAATAACCTCTTTGTACTCTTCTTTTTTGTAAGAAAATTCGTGATACTCACGTTCGGCACGAGTAATTAAATCTAGTACAGTAATGGTCTCAAGAGGAAATTCGGACGCATAGTTTTGAAGTTCTTCGACAATTTCGTAAGCAACATCAATTATACCCTTCGATACTTCGAGGGTCTTCAGAAGCCAGTCAATGGTGTCTTTATGATCGAACGGACTTCGCTTAAACCACCAACCAAATTCTTGGAGCTCTTCAATGTCTGCGGTGCCAGATGTAGAAATTCTCTGATTCCAGAGTTTCGCCACTCGACTGATCACAATCTCCTTATCCGCATAACCTGACAGTTCACGCAAAATCACTCTGCCTACAAAGTTAATAGCTTGTCCGCGTGCTTTAGCTGGAGCGGTTAAAAAGAAATGTTCTAAGAGATCATCATGTTTTGGATCACGGATATAAACTACCATTAAGTGTTGAGGCAGACGCTCATCAATATCAGCCGCTCGGTAGCCTGTTTTATCATGGTTCTTATCTAACAACGCAATAGCACTCCAGTAGACTTTTTTAAGTGCATCAAATATGTCGTTATAAATACCATTGCTGATATATCCCTCCAACGCCGCCATTAAGAATGGTTGCATTTCTTCTTGCAGTGGAAAAATCGTATCCAATTTTTCTATTACCCATTTGCGATTCAAATAGAATAGGTTGGGCAGTCTCCATCCATAAACAGAACGGATCGCCAAAGAAGGATCTTTTGAAATATCGAGATGGGCATCCAAAACTAGTTGCATCTCGGGGGGCATTTTAGAGGCACTTTCGACGGTCTCTTTTCCCTGATTCCGTGATAGCCAAAGTCCATAATTAACAACAGCATGTATAGCTTCACCTCGCACAGTGTTGATGGCCAGCGTCATGGGGTCAAGATTTCCACCTCCATCACGTTTTTCATATTCCGGTGTTGGCTCTTTGTCTTCAGCTAAATGCGAAACAATTTCCCAAACCTTATCCCGTAATTCAATTGGTATTTCACAACGCTTCGTACCGAGCGCCTCACCGAGCAAATCGGCCATGGCGCGCCTTACCGAATGCCAATCTTGTTCGCGTTGACTAACTGGTTCAGTTAGATCAGAAGCTTTTAAATTTATTATTTGATGACACAGGTCAATAACCGGCTTCCAGTCGAAGCATTTATCTTTTCTCATGGCTTCTTTTAAGCCATATAAAAATTGGTAGATGTACAAAGGCCTAATTTTTTTCTCCAGTAAAAGTCCGCTGTCAGCAATGTATTTCTCTGGATTTTCTGTTACCACACTAGCAAAGGTCATTCCAAGACCATTGGAAGAAAAACTACTAAAAGGATCTTCTGGCTCGACGTATGTTCCAAGATATTCTATGGCTTCAGTTGAACCTAATGCTCCTAGATCATCTTTACTTACTGGGCTCTTCCCACCATCCCAAGTCTTAATTTCGCCGTCATCGTCTTCCGATTTTCCATATCGTTCCACAATTTTCTGATAAATTCTTTTGTATGGCTCCGGCAAATGTTCTTCAATTGGAGCTAAGTATAGAGCACGCCAATTCGCGCAAATATGATCAAACTGTTCCTGTGGCTGATCGCTTCTTTTGTGGAAATCGGGTCCGAGATCAATCACTTCTAAAATTTCTCGCTGGGCTTCTTTGGATATTTTATTGAAAAGTAGACCGAGCAGGGGCAGATATTCTCGACGGAGGTTATACGCAAGTATTATTTTTTTGTTTCTTAAAATAGCCTCAGTCTCACTTACAAAGTCATCTGGCCGGAGACTAAAGATAAACATTTCAATGCGTCTAAATAACGCCTGTGGGTGTTTGCGTATAACATCACTGAATTGCTTCAATCTCGATACATTATCCTTATACTGCTCCGCAAGGTTTATAAGGCCATCGAGCAGAATATTTTTTGCATCCTCGGTTCTATTACGAGCATGAGAAAGATTAGGCCGCCAAATATGAGAGTACTCGTAGAAATCGTCCGGTGGGTTTTCTCTTTTTTCCAACTGGAGGGCGTCGTGAAGTTTGTTTGCATAGACGTCGAATAATTCTACCGGTTTGACTGTAGCAAGTGTTTTGGTTTTCTTTTGGGCAATTTCGCCGAATTGCCATTCATCAAAATATGGCTTCGCATCGGGGTGTATAACTGAAAAAGGATTATTAGGATCGTCCGATGTTCGTATTGGCTCATCAATACGTAACTTAAAAATTTCATCAGCAAGAGCAACCGCGCTATCAGCCTTACCTTCGGATGCTAATTTTTCCATTAAATCCGCGCTCTTATCCGGGAGCCGTAAATTATACAGACCTCGCAACCATCCTTTATCCTTAATTAGCTTCACATACAACGAAGCAATATCAGCTGGCGATTTTAATGCCGCATCTAAAAAGTCATCAAGTACAGATTGATTTTCTGATGTAAGATTTTTAATAATGTCATAAATTTCTTGTGGTTTTTGATTAGCGATTCGAGCAAGATATTGAGATTCTGGCCAACCTGCAAACTGGATATATTTATCACGCCTAACTGGTTCTTGAGGAGACGAAAAAGCACCTCTCTTGCTTAAGAGTGCTAGCCAGTCTGGATTGTTACATTTATCAAAAAAGTAGCGGCGATGTTCCATCTCGACTATAAGTCGCATGAGCTCATCAGCACTTTTTTCGTCTGGATGTGGAAGCGCGAGTATTCTGTCTATCTCTTGAATGGCGCTAAAAAATGGTTCCTTGACCAATACTCTATGGATTAATCCCTCGAGAGTACTCCAGTTAGCATCGAGCTCTGCTCCTGAATCTATCGAAACATTTTTGTTCCTCAGTTCGTGGTGATGAGAATTTTTTACAAAGTATTCGTGAACAGCCATCCATTGCTTAATAAACTCCTCGTTCAAATATGCCGGTCGTGTACTCAGTGCTGGGTGGGTATTAACAATAGCTTTGATTTGATCTCTCTGTGATGGCTGATTTTGAAAGTTAGATGATAATGTTTGCACAATCTCACGAATTTTTGTGTCATTCTCCGTTTTTTGACCAGTGGAATCAAGGACTCCGACAATACGATTAAGCTCCTTGAGTATTTGGTCATTTGAGGGAGGTTTTTGTCTTACTGGAATATCGGGGATGTATATCGGTAATATTGCAGAAAGTTCTCGTGCTAGGTGACAAACAATTGAAATCTTTTCCGGATTATTACTCTGAAGAGACAGGATGATACCCTCATACATGCTCGCTAGGCGGGGACCAAATTCTGCATCAAGACTTCCCAGCGCTTGCCAGACCTTGGTCTGGCGATCTTCAGAGAACTTTAAAACCCGCCCGGTATTAGTGGGGTTGCTTATATCTCCAGTTTTTATCGGGTCTTGTGCCATAAGAGTAAATAATTACCGAAAGTAATCCACAACCGACCATTTCCATTTTCGGTAGATTTTCGGTATACTCATAATATAGCAATTTAAACGAAAAACATCAACCAATTTTATGCCTATTTCAATTACAAAAAGACAAAAAGAGGTACTCGACTTCGTCAAGAAGTTCATTAGCAAGAAAAAATACCCTCCTACGCTTGAGGAGATCAAGGATGGACTCAAACTTTCCGCTGTCTCTACCGTCCATCAACACATAGAAGCTCTTGCTGAAAAAGGCTATTTAAGAAAGGCAGGGAATAATGCCCGAGCGATTGATGTCTATGAATCAGAGCCGATGATGAGGGTCCCCCTGTTGGGAATGATATCGGCCGGAGAACCTATCGAAGCAATTGAGCAGAAGGAGTTTATTACCGTGCCTAAAACAAGACTCTCTGCTTACGGCGACGTCTACGCATTGCGAGTCGTTGGAAACAGCATGATCGATGAGAACATCAATGATGGTGATATCGTTTTAGTTAAACATCAAAGTACTGCTGAAAACGGCCAAAAAGTTGTCGCCTTAATAAATGATCAGGAAACAACTCTCAAAAAGCTTTACAGGGAAAAAGGCCACATCCGCCTCCAGCCAGCAAATAAAAATATTGAACCTATCATTTTAGATAAAGGGACACCTTTTGCGATCCGTGGAATAGTTTTGGATGTCATAAAAACCGAAAATCCGACACGAGTAGAGGTAACGAAGAAAATAGAGAGGAAGCCGGAAATAAACCAGCGATCCCTTTTATCATCTCAGAAAAAAATAAAGATCGCAAACAAATACAGCAAGGAAGCGGATGTCGTCCTGTTTGAAGGAGATCGCCTTGATTTGATGAAGTCGATGCCGGACAAATCAGTAAAACTGATCGTAACGTCGCCACCTTATAACATTGGTAAGGAATACGAAAAACGAACGAGCTTGGATGTATATCTCGCGGCACAAGAACAAACCTTTGAAGAGGCGGTCCGAATATTAACTGATGATGGAAGCATATGCTGGCAAGTTGGAAACCATATCGCTAAAGACGGAGAGGTTTTTCCGCTGGATGCATTAATTTATCAGATTGGCAAAAAGTATGGGCTTAAGCTTCGCAACCGTATTATCTGGCGATTTGGACATGGCTTACATTGCACCAAGCGATTTTCGGGACGACACGAAACAATCGTCTGGTTCACCAAGGGCGACAACTACACTTTTAATCTTGATCCAGTACGCGTACCTCAAAAGTATCCGGGTAAAAAGAATTTCAAGAAAAACGAAAAGTACGGAACTTTGTCCGGTAACCCTCTAGGTAAAAACCCCGAAGATGTTTGGGATATTCCGAACGTGAAGAATAACCATCCAGAGAAGACAAACCATCCGTGCCAATTCCCAATTGAGCTTATTGAACGCTTAGTGCTCTCTATGACGAACCCAGGAGATGTGGTGCTTGATCCTTATCTCGGCGTGGGGAGTTCGGTTTGCGCGGCCGTCATCCACAACCGCAAAGGATATGGATCAGACATTATGAAAGAATATTTAGATATTGCCGAGGAAAGAGTAAAAGCGGCCGCTGATGGAACGCTAAACCGCCGAATGATGGGAACTCCAGTGTATCAGCCGACTAGTAGCGTAAAGCTTGCAGAATTGCCGGATGAATTTAAGAAAGCTCGCGAGAGTTTATTTGGGGCCCGGCTTTGATCCGTTATATTTACGTAACTTCATTTTTGTCAAAGCTTCGACTCGGTTTGATCTAAAAAGTTCTCTTAGAGTTTGGGACTTAGCTTTTTCTTCGTCGGTAAGACCGATGCTCAATACGAATACCGGAATATCAATATTACTTTCGCCCCGATGCTCGAAATCGACAAGTAATTGTTCAAATGAAGAAACGCCGGTAGACATCTGTTTAACCAGCTCACTGCTCGGAACAATTTCCACACCGCATTCGATGTACTTAAGATTCTTAAAAATGATCATCTTGGAAAAGATGTCGTAACCCATGAATGCGTATTTACCGAATTGAATTTCAAGGCCCACCTTATTCCGGATGCCATCCATTTCACGAAATCGTCCCTTACCAAAAGCATGGCGTGGTTCAGCGAATTTTCTCTTTTTGCCGTCTTTTGCTTTTTCAGTCCAGCCTTTTCCATGAAGAACGGTTTTGAGATAGTTGTTCATGTCCACCGGCGAAAATAATACCTGCCCTTTCTTGGTCTTTTCCTTGCTCTCTTTTGTTAGGCAAAGCGTAGCATCCAATGCTTTGATCGCATTAAAAATCTCCTCAAGTTCTTTGGGGTGTTTTTCTTTGAGGAATTTTTCTCCGCCCTTAAATGAATAGGTGTTAATAATTTTCATAGCTGATCACTCTATAACGATAGGATAGCAAAAAATTCATTTTTTAACTATCTCCTTGATCTAAATCACCACCACAACGAAGCACGCGGTCAATTCACGGTTTATTGTCAAAATTTAGTGAATAGATGCTAGAAAATGGGTTCCATTCACTAATAATCGTGAAAATCTCTCTTTTTCCAATATTTCCACGTTTTCAAATACGTCAACGGAAGTAAAACAGTAATGACCGTTACTATATCAGTGTAGTGATATAGAGCTCTAAGATAGGCATTTTATCCATAAAATAAAGGCCTTTTTGAGTGATTTACTAAATCGCCTTAGTGGTTTTTGGCGTTTCCGAAGTAATACACTTTGGTATCATTACGGAAAAGCCGACTGGTGGTTAGTTTTAACCTAACTTCCAGTTCAAATATGAGCCCAAGGTACCCAAATCTGGGTACCACAGCTCAAAAATGGATTTTGTCCAGTTAGATCACTGTAGTGGACAAAAAGTACCGATTTTATCCAGTATACTATGTTAAAAAAGGGAAATAAGCATAGTACAATGTGAATACTATACTTATCGGGTCATCCGGTCTTTTTGCATAAGGTCGCTATGATGCAATAGTAAAAAGTGATAAAATAAATCCAACAGTTAAATAAACGCCTCACGAGGCAACCTGAAAGGTATTCCGAGTCCAAGGGCTCGCGGTCTAACATCACTTTTGTGATTACGGATCGCGAGCCCTTTTGTTTAACTGACAATGATTATGAAAATGACAATGACAATGGTCTCAATGGAGACCTGCTACAAATTTGATATTGTCGAGACGAAGGACGCGGTCCAAAATGCTTTTGATAATGCTGGACTGATATTGGCTTTAAGAGAAGCGACTGGAGTCGTAAGAACACTGGCTGATGAATTACGAGAGACGAGACAGGAATATAAAAACTATGTCACCAAGACGGAACAGATTTTGTTGGGCATCAAAGAATATCGGAAGCAAGATGATGCTGAAAGAAGAAAGATAGCCAAGGATGTAGTGGAATATTGGTTCGATAAAGTGAGCAGGTCGAAACAGCCGATTAAAAACAAAATTATAGTCTATCTTTCAGTCGATAATGAACTCTACTGCGAACCAAAAGCCACACATTGTTATCGTTTGGAAACAAATAGCTACCGACACAGGATGATCCGCACATTGATAGCACACAAAACATATACGCCAACAGAGTCTTTAATTGAGACCAGTGGTTTTGTATCCAGAAAATCACTTGAAAGCGCGGTCCAAGCCATGAATCGTATTGCTCATAAGAAACTTAATATCGAAAAACTTATAGACGGCTATCAGGATTCCGGATACCGGATAGACCCCGACATAATTTTGAAAAAAGAATAAAACTCTCAAGGTACTCTCAAGACCCTTCTTGATAACTTTTTAAGAAACGCTGATTTTACGGCGTTTTTTTGTTTTCAAAATTACTCGAAAGAGTATGTAAAGAGGGCCTGCCGGATTGCTATAACAAATATGTGTGAGAGGAAAGTTAATGACAATGAAAATGCCACAATATGGAAAACAATTACTACAAAACCGCCGACCTGGCATTGGTCGCGGTGCTTTTATTATTTATTCCTGATTCTCTCGAGGTCGTGGATCGGGGAAATCCGCACAAGGTGCTCTTCTGCTTCGGCAAGAGCCCTGACTTGGATTCTCTGGTGAAGCGATATTGGAGCCGCGAGCTTCAGGTCGAGCCTCAGGCGTTCTTCAACGAGGTCAAACAGGTCAAGGTACGGATTTATGCCGAGAACTAAGACCTGTGAAAATAAAACCGGAAACGCTGGAGAAGCTCCGTGTGATTCTCAAAAGAGACTTCGGTCAGGAAGTGAATGACCAAGACCTGCACGACATCGCATTCAATCTCGTAAGTTATTACGATGCTTTGTCGCGATTCTACACCGAGGACATCACTAGTGGTCGAACGCTCATAGAACCATATGACAATGTACCCAAGCGACAAGAAGTATAAGGTCCGAGATTACCGCGAAGCTCCGTTTGCCTATCAAGACAAACCGGCTTTGCGGTTTATGCGTCAACAATGGCTTGATAAGCATATAAGCGATGATGCGTATCGTAACTTACGCAACGTGTATTGCGCCCTGACTGAGATCGCTTCCAACAAAGCGAGCCAAACCATAGAAGCATCAAACAAGACGCTTCGGCTTTACTGTGGCTTGAAAGATTGGCGAACGATTAAGAAGTGTTTGGACAAACTCGAGGAGTGGGCTTTTGTCGCGATAACGAAAATCCGAGGCGAGGATGCCAAGTTCAAGCCCCGAAGCATCACCTTACTCTCCATTCTACATCTGAAGCAGGACGGTGGCCGATCAACACGAAATGCCGGACGGCATGACACGCACACTGCGTCCGACGGCGATGATATAGAAGTTAAGGGATTAAAAGAAATTAAAGAAAATAATAAAGAAGTTAACGGCCAAAACCAGATCAAGAAAATAAACGATATGAAAGCCGACCTTGTCGCCAAGATGTCGTTCTCATCAAACAGACATAAACGTAACTACTAACTAACACACCTATGACCAAGCATAAAAAGAAAACAGAAATTGAAATCGCTGATGAGATCATCCTAAAGAATATGCCAAAAGCGGCAGAAGTTCTGGTCTCACTTCTGGAAAGCAAAGACAAAGTGGTAAGAGCGCATGCGGCCGCTTACATCGTTGAATGGGTAACCGGAAGACCACTCCTCATCATCCCAATTGAGAGCAAGAAAAGACTCTACTAAACACAACTTTTTATGGCCAAGCTGAAACACATAACCAAATACCACGAGCGTGCGCTCGAGCTGAAATATAAAGGCTATTCCTACCAAAACATCGCCGAGGATATCAATCACCGATTCCAAAAAAGTAGAAGGCCAAATTCACCGAGCAAACGATTAAGGATTGGTTCAAGCAATCAGGAACACTACAGGAAACCTACCGGCTCTATGCGCAGGAATTGGATCTCATCCACCAAGAAACTGTAGACATAGTCCGGAAAGCCGGTGTACGTGTTCGTGAGCAGAATTTCCGCCTGGCCAATGAAATGCTCGTCGCTCTTATGGGCAGTCAACAAGACAACGTGAAGCTGGCCGCTATCAAGGAATTGCTAGATCGTGTTGAGGGTCATCCGAAAGACAGAATTGAACTCAGTAAGCTGAATTTCAGCGAAATGTCGCCAAGTGATCGCTGGGAATTTATACCCTATGAGATGCAACTTGCCCTGGCACGCAATCAATATCCCGATGCGAAAGCCGCGATAATAAAAAAGTGGCTTGCAGACGGGCAACCAGCTGTGGGCAACTCAAGCTTAGCGGATGAGCAAGATTAGTATAGGGTGTGTCTTGGTACGAAAAGTCGCATTCGAACCAACAAAATTATTAACTAAATGATTATGACAATGAATCAAGAAAATCAATCGATGCAAGCCGTAGGCTATGCCCGGGTGTCTTCCAAGGATCAGGAGGACACCGGCTATTCGCTTCCAGCTCAAGAGAAACTTTTGCGAGATTATGCCGATCGGAACGGCTTTGAGCTCGTAAAAGTTTTTGCCATTCAAGAATCGGCCGCTGGAAAAATCCAGCGCAAGATATTTCACGAGATGCTCGAGTACGTGACCAAGTCAAAGATCAATACGATCTTCGTGGAAACGACCGACCGCTTAACCCGTAATTTTGCCGATGTGCCAATAATCGACGAATGGATACTGGCGGACGAAAAGCATACGATCCACTTGGTCAAAGAAGGTTGTACGCTCCATAAAGACTCCAAGTCGCATGAGTGGTTTATGTGGCGAGTGAAAGTAGCCACAGCCGAATATTACATCCGTCTACTTTCCGAGAACGTGAAAAAGGGACAGAAAGAAAAACTTGCTCAAGGCTGGCTACCGAGCAAGCCTCCGCTTGGATATAAAACGATCGGCGAGAAGGGACACAAAATCCATGTGATAGACGAGGAGAAAGCACCGATAGTTAAGAAAATGTTTGACCTTTATGCCACCAACGTGAGATCAACTAAAAGACTAGCCGATGAAATGTATAAGCTCGGCATGCGATCTCGAGGAGGAAACAAAGTGAGTCACTCGCGAGTCCACCAGCTTCTCGGCGATCCGTTCTACTACGGAATGAATCGCTGGAACGGCAAGGTCGGCAAAGGTGAACATGAGCCGCTGATCACCAAAGAATTATTTATGCGGTGCCAAGACATCATGCATAGCAACGGCACGCCGAAACACAATAAGCACAATTCGCTGTTTAAAAACGTCTTCCGCTGTGACGAATGCAAGGGAAAAGTAACCTGGGAGATACAGAAAGGCCACTGGTATGGCCATTGCAACCATTATAAAAACTGCTCGCAACGAGAATGGGTCAAGCAGGAAAATGTCGATCTGCAAGTAATGGAGAATATTGAGCAGTTAAGCTCAAAGCATGATGAGGCCATAGAGAACATGCTTGGCTGGGTCCAAACAGCTCTCAAGGAAAGCCACGGTGAGGAAATAGAATTCAGGGAAAAGGCTACAGGCGAGCTCGAGCGACGCTACCAAGTAGCCACGCAAAGGCTCGACAAGATTTATGACGACAAGATCGACGGCAAAATCAGTGAGGACTTTTACCAGAAAAAGTACGAGCAATACAAACTTGAGCAAGAGGAAGTGATGGATAGCCTCAACAAGCATAAAAATGCCAACCTCAAATACTACGATATGGGATCAACCTTCCTGCAAATGGCCAAGGAAGCGAGAAAGATTTATGTAAACCGAAGCAGTATCGAGATGGTCGACGACAAGAAACTGCTTATGTCCCTTTTATTTTCGAACTCGACGATAAATGGCAAGAAAGTTGAGATTTCATACCACAAAGCCTTTAAAATGGTCTCTGCCCGAGTAATGCAGATGTTGGGAGAAAAGATAGACGAAAAAAAGACTTTCGAACCGCCAAAAGAGCCCGTCAATAAAGGAAAAACACCAGCTTTCGCTGATGTTCATCCTATCTGGCTCCGGGAGCAGGGATCGAACCTGCGACCAATCGCTTAACAGGCGACTGCTCTACCGCTGAGCTATCCCGGAATAATTTGCTGATTTTCTCTCGTTAAACCGTGTAAATGTATGATAGCAAAATCATCTCAAAATGCAAAAATTTTTTACTTGACATTGATGAGAAAGAGAAATAATTCAAAGACAAATGAGTCACGCACCTTTTCAACATATCTCTAATTCGCGCGAATAGGCGAATAGTTCCGATGTGTGATAACGAATGCAAAAATAATTTTCAAGAGGAAGAGTAATATGTTAAATTTATCATATGTACATAAAAGTCAGAGTCTTCGCCGGCGCAAGCAAAGAAGAATTCAAAAAAATTTCCGACACTCATTTTGAGGCGCGAGTGAAAGAAAAGGCGGAAAGAAATATGGCAAACAGGAGAGTTGTTGAATTGACCAGAAAGCATTTTGGCACGGCGGGCGATGTGAGAATAATAAACGGGCATCATTCGCCAAGCAAAATTTTGAGCGTGGATACGGACGAACTTAAAAAGTAATCAATATTTAATTGTTTTGAATTACAAATTCAAAATATTTCTTAATTCTCTGTTTTTTCCTACAACCTACAACCTACCACCTAAAACCTACAACCTTCTTGTGCGGTTGCGCCCATTTTAAATTTTGGTAGAATGATTTTATGAACATAAATATAAAAGCAACCAATGTGGAGCTTACGCCGGCAATCCAAGATTATTTAAATAAAAAGGTTGCCGCTTTTGATAAGCTGATAAATAAAAATGACGAAAGCGCGGCGTTGAATGTAGTCTTGGCAAAGATTACTCAACACCATCAGAAAGGGGATATATTTAAAGCTGAAATGAATTTGCACATAAGCGGAAAGGTTTTTCAAGCGTCATCGGAGGAGCAGGACATATTCATTGCCATTGATCTTGTTAAAGACGAAATGGTGAGAGAATTAAGATCTTATAAAGACAAGAGAATCGGCGTTCTAAAAAGAGGCGGCAACAAGGTCAAGCAATTTCTAAGGGGAATTTATAGAAGAGACTAGATATTTATGAATGGCAAAACAAAACTGCTTTTCGCTTTGGCCGTCTTTTTGATAATAGGCGGAATATTGGTTTTTTCAGGATTCGGCGGCGAATCAAAAGACTCTGATTTCAGCGGCAGAGCGGCGGATAGAAACAAGCCTTTTCCGAATAAAACTTTTTCCGGAGCTTTGCTCGTCACTAATTTCGGAGAAATTGAAATACAATTCGCCACGGGGACGGCTCCGATTGCTGTGAGCAATTTCATAAAGTTAGCGAATCAGTCTTTCTATGATGGAACTCTTTTCCACAGAGTGACGAAAGACTTTATCCAAGGAGGTGATCCTTTGACTAAAGAAAAAGATATTTCAATTTATGGAACGGGCGGACCCGGTTACAAATTCAAAGATGAAGTTAGTCCAGATGATAAAGTCGCGAGAGGCATTGTCGCGATGGCGAATTCCGGACATGATACCAATGGCAGCCAATTTTTCATAGTTGCAGTAAAAGAAGCTCCATGGCTTAACGGCAATCATACGATTTTCGCCCGAGTCGCGCGAGGGATGGATGTCGTGGACAAAATCAGTCTGCTTCAGACTTCAAAAAATAATTTTCCGATAAAGCCGGTTGTGCTGGAGAAAGTAGTTTTGAAATGAGTTCTAACTATAATCTAGCTTTCATGCCACTTGTAAACCTGAAAGAATAATTGTTAATTTAAAAGTTTCCCACATCGGCAGTTACATA
>Ga0209212_1003167_pt1 | contig 22195 bp, 15 predicted proteins | sample RifGroC2_FD_183996 | JGI IMG/M metagenome (GOLD analysis project Ga0209212, IMG submission 183996) | Groundwater microbial communities from Rifle, Colorado, USA - Groundwater C2 (SPAdes) (version 2) | ecosystem: Environmental > Aquatic > Deep subsurface > Groundwater | place: Rifle, Colorado... | reverse complement strand
AAGCGTGTCGGGCAAGCGGGGACTCTACAAAAGCCCCGCCGGTTATATCCTCCCTTCTCTTGTTGTAAGAGAAGGGGGGCGCCATTCAAGGGGGGATGAGTTCGCGAAACCAGGGTGGCCTCATATGTCAGAAAGAAATTCCTGCAGCACAAACGATGGCCTCACCAGTCCATGCCGGCAGAATTTCCTCGCCGGGCAATTTCCGACAGACGAGGCGGAATGGTCCAGTCGGAATGACATTCCGACCTACAAGGCCCTCTGACTCTGTGGCCTCACCGGTCCGATTGGGGATCGGACTCTACAAAAGCCCCGCCGGTTATATCCTCCCTTCTCTTGTTGTAAGAGAAGGGGGGCGCCATTCAAGGGGGGATGAGTTCGCGAAACCAGGGTGGCCTCATATATCAGAAAGAAATTCCTGCAGCACAACATATCCCCCCTTCTCTTGTTGTTGTATAGACCGGGGAGATAGGTGACACCTGTTCGGAGACATGGTTTACACGTATTTTGGCATGATGAACAGCTTCAAGGAGGAGCATCATGCCTTGGAAAGCAGCAACGCCCATGTCTCTACGTTTAGAGTTTGTTCAGTTAGCGCTAGCCGACAGCGCTAATATCCGTTTGCTATGTCAACGATTTGGTATCTCAGCCATGACAGCCTATAAATGGATTGACCGCTTTCGACAGGGCGGTATAGCGGCCTTAGAGGATCGCTCTCGCCGTCCGCATAGGAGTCCTCGGAAGATTGCATCAGCGCTGGAAGCCGCTATTGTCGCAGAACGCCAGCGTCATCCTGCCTGGGGAGGCCGCAAGATCCGCCATCGATTGCTCATGCAGGGATACTGTGATGTTCCTAGCGCGAGTACTCTTACGGCAGTGTTTCGTCGTCATGGGTTACTTCCTATGCCATTCACACGGCCAACACGAGACCTCCAACGTTTTGAAGCTCCTGCACCGAATGCTCTCTGGCAGATGGATTTCAAAGGTGACTTCCCGTTACTCATCGGCCGGTGTTATCCGCTGACCGTGTTGGACGATTATTCACGCTTTGCCTTGGGACTGGTAGCATGTCCTGATCAGCGTTTGAACACTGTCCAGAGCCATGTATCGTCGATCTTCCGCCGCTATGGACTTCCACAGCGTATCCTTGCCGATAACGGCGGACCCTGGGGAAGTTGTGGCAATGACGGCTACACAGCCTTGGAAGTCTGGCTCATTCGCTTAGGGATCAGTCTCAACCATTCTCGTGTCTGTCATCCCCAAACACTCGGCAAGGATGAGCGCTTTCACCGGACGTTGCAACTTGAGCTCCTCTCCCAGCGTCCTTTTGTCGACCTCACCGATTGTCAACGTCACTTTGATCTCTGGCGCGATCCGTATAACTTGGAGCGTCCCCACGAAGCCTTGCAGATGGCGGTTCCTGCCACGCGCTATCAACCCAGTGTACAACCGTTCCCAGAGACTCTACCACCCATCGAATACGATACCGGTGTCATTGTCCGTAAAGTCCAAGCTAAAGGAGAGTTCTCCTTTCACAACCGTGAGTTTAAGGTCGGCAAAGCCTTTGCAGGGCTACCCATTGCTCTTCGACCAACTCTCACCGATGGACTCTATGACGTCTTTTTCTCCTGGAAACGCATTGCTCAAATCAACCTCAATGACTATACTCCCTAACCCAAAGTGTATACCATGTCTCCGAACGCCTGTATATCATCTCTCTCGTCTATACAGTTGTAAGAGAAGGGGGCGCCATGCAAGGGGGGATGAGTTCGCGAGCTTCCGCCCTCTGTTCCTTGATTCTTTCTCCTTTTCTCTTCATTCTTCCTCCCATGAAACCAATCTTCCTGTTATTTTTTCTCTCAACCTCGTTCTTGTTCTCCGACCCTCTGCAAATATCTTCCCCAAACGGCAAGATTAAGATCGAATTCAAGGTTAATGTCGAGGGTGGGGGAATTGCTCAGTGGAAAGTCTCCGGCCCCGGAGGGGTTCTTCTGGACTGGTCTCCCCTGGGTCTTACGTTTCTCAAAGGAGACCCTCTGACCTCTCATTTTACGATCGCCAACTCTGCGGTCGTCGAACGGGACGAGTCGTACGAGTTGGTGATTGGAAAAACCAAAAAGGCGCGGGACCATTACCGCGAACTTCAGATACAGTTGCGGGAAGCATCGGCTGAGCTTGTCGAAGCCCCGCTCAAACCGTATCGGCGCCTCGACCTTGCGTTCAGAGCCTACGACGACGGTGCGGCTTTTCGGTACATCCTTCCGCTTCAGGAGGGTTTTTCAGACTTCGAAATCACGAGGGAGAACACCGAATTCCACTTTCCCGCTGATATGAAAGTGTGGGCGTTTGAGATCAATACGTTCGTTCACTCCTACGAAGGAAACTACCTTCCGACGACGATCGATGCCCTGCCGGATACCGGATTGACCTATCTTCCCCTTACGATGCAGCGGCCGGACGGGGTGACGCTTTCAATCTGCGAAGCGGATTTGACCGACTATGCGAACATGTACGTCCGGGGTTTGCCCGGGAACGCACTGCAGGTGGCGCTCTCGCCCCTTCCGGACAAAAGCGGCGTTTGCGTGCGCGGCAGGACTCCGTTCTCTTCGCCGTGGCGGGTGATCATGATCGGCGAGAGGCCGGGTGATCTGATCGAATCGACAATCATTCTCAACCTCAACGCCCCGTGTGCCCTTACGGACGTTTCATGGATCAAACCCGGAAAGGCGATCTTTCCCTGGTGGCCCAATTTCTATTGCGACAAGCCGGGTGTGCCGAGCAAGCTCGATTTTGAAAATCAGAAATACTACATCGATTTTGCGTCGGAGAACAACCTGGAGTACCTCGAGCTGGAGCCGCCGTGGTACGGCGATGAGGACGGCGCCATCAACCGTCCGCAACAATACGACATCACGAAATCAATCCCCGGGCTTCAATTGCCGGCCCTCTTCGAATACGCGAAATCGAAAAACGTGGGGATGTTCCTGTGGACCCATTGGGACAACGTGAACCGTCAGGCCGATGTGGCATTTCCGCTCTTCAAACAATGGGGCGCGGCGGGAGTGAAGATCGATTTCATGAATCGGGACGACCAGGAGATGGTCAGATGGTATCACATGATCCTGAAGAAAGCCGCCGACCACCGCCTGATGGTCTTCTTTCACGGGGCATACAAGCCGACGGGGACGCAGAGGACCTATCCGCACCTCCTCACGCAGGAGGGGGTATTAGGGAACGAACAGAACAAGGTCACGTATCTTTGCTCGATGGAGCACACGATGACACTGCCGTTCACTCGGATGCTCGCGGGCCCGATGGATTTCACCCCGGGCGGGTTTCGGAATGTGACGCTTGAGCAATTCAAGCCCGACATGAATCAGCCGAAGGTTTTGGGGACGCGCTGTCATCAGCTGGCGATGTTCGTGGTGTACGAGAGTCCGCTCATGATGGTCTGCGACGATCCGGCTGCCTATCGCGACCAGCCGGGGTTGGATTTCATTCGGAATGTCCCTTCCAGCTGGGACGAGACGAAGGTGATCGAGGGGAAGATCGCGGAGGAGATCATCATCGCCCGGCGAAAAGGGTCGGATTGGTACATCGGCGGGATGACCGATTGGAGAGCGCGAGACGTGAGCATTTCCCTCAGCTTCCTCGGCGAAGGGGAGTATGAGGCGGAGGTTTATCGGGATGTCGCGGCTGACCGGCCGACGGAGCTGGAGGTGGTGAGGATGGTTGTGAATGCGCGAAGTGAGCTTGCAGTTCGTATGGCAAGCGGAGGAGGTATGGTGGCGCGAATGAGGAAGAGGTAAATGGGTCACAAGGTTCGCGGTTCCCTGCGCACAAGGTTGAAGGTTATGATCCTTGCTTTTCTCCCCCAAATTCTTCATTCTTGACCTGATTTCTTGATTCTTCAGCCCGGATGAAAACCTCGCTCCTCATTTTTCTTATTCCGCTCGCTGCCTGGGGGCAAGACCCGGATTCTCTTCGACAAACAGCGGAAGATCCAACGCCTATGCAGGGGCGAAACCCATGGTCGGTGACGACGATCTCCGCACAATCCCTTCAAACGCTTCCCATGCGCTCTCTCGACGACTACCTCTCTCTTGTGCCGGGAGCGGCGAATGTCTCGGGATCGTTCCTCTTCCGCGGAAGTTCCTTCAACGCATATTATCTCGATAATATTCCGGTAACTAATCCGTTTCTGAATTCGTCGGGTGCGCCGATCATTCCGCAGGCGCTCGAATCACTCGAACTCCACTCGGGCCCCTATGGGACGGAATTTGCCGGGACGACGGGAGGCCTGATCATATCAAGAATGAAGCGCGGAGGGGAGGATCTTACATACTCGGTGGACCTCCGGACCGACGAGATCGCTGCTCCCGGGGGGAATCTGACGGTAAGCGGCTACAAAGACGTCGTTGCCACGGTCGGTGGGCCCCTCCCGATGGGGATCAAGTTCTTCCTGGCGGGCGAATACGGCTTTATGCGGAACCGGCAGTCGATCTTCCTCGAACCGTTCCGGTTTGACAATCTGGTCACCGACGGTATGGGCGGGAGGCCGGCGGGTGAGCCTCTACCCGGCGCCTTGGAGGTGAAGCGAAACCATGTGCCGGGCAACGAGAAATACAGTTTCGTTTTTCAGGGGAACGCGTCCTGGGGCATGGGGCCGCTGGAGGTCGAGGCAAGAGGGAGCTATCAAAATGATGAACAATCAGAAGGTGGGAGCTGGCCTGCGGCGTTGCAGAATATCTTTCGGCAAAAACGCTTCATGCGGCTGAAGCAACAGACTGGAATGGCCGGCTTCAACGGCCGCTACGTCCTGACCGGGACAACACATTTGCACGCTTCGGTTTCGTTTCATGGAAATTCGCTCAAGATGCACGATCCCGATTTTGGGGATGATTGGCGGTCGTACGTGGACAGCGTGGCAAACGAGCGGAAGGGATACACGGGGTTCCGTTTCCGATACACTGGACCCGCACCGTACAGCGTAATCTACAATTTTCCTCTTCTGGCTCCCGCGGAGCCCAACAACATGTACGGGAAGGCAGTTCAGACAGGCCTGCGGTTCGGCGGCGGTGTGACTTCGTCCGTGCTCTCCTTCCTGACGGTGAGCGCAGATGTGGAGGCGGAGAATTGGACATTCAGAAATTTTGTGATTCAGGATATTCAGGGATTTCGGTATTTCTTCGATACGAACGGCGATGGCATTGACGACAGGACATTCACTTCGGAGACGGAGGAGCGTGAGCGCTCAGCCGCTGCGGGAATGATTACCAATTACGGCTACACATACCGCGGTGAGGAGACGGATAACAGCTCTGACGGTCCCAGAAAATTCTCGAACACCGCTCTTGCCGCCACGGGTCTGCTTCACCTTGGGGATTTTGAGGCGAGGCTGGGGGCGCGGTATGAGATGCATTCGGTGAGCGGTGCCTTTTCATCCGAACATAAATCTTCAGATGAGTATTTCCTCCCCCGGGTGAGTGCGGCATATACCATCCCGTCTTTTCGAGGATGGCTTGCATGGGGAGAGTATCTCCAGTATTCGCCTTTGGACGGGGAGTTCCATGGCTCTGCAATGTTCGCCTCACTGCCGCCTTCTCTGGATATCCAGCCAAACCGAACGAGCCATCTTGAAGCAGGGGTGGTGTTGTGGCCCGCCGATTTGGTCAGTCTTGAGATCGCAGGATTTCTGAAAACGAGGATTCATGTGCCTGTTGGTCTCATCAGGTTTAGTGGCCCGTTGGTTTCCAGGATCCCGGGCACTGCGGAAGTCTCGTCGAAGGGGATTGAGCTTCTTGCGCGAACGACACGCATCATGGGTTTCCTTTCCGAGGTGGGTTCTTCTTTTTCAACGACAAAAGAGAAATATACCGGAACAACCGACTTTGTTCCCGCCGAGATCGATCAGTCGCCGAGGATTGGGGCGCTTGTCGATTACAGTACCGCGGGGGAACATGGGCAGGAGATGTTCGGCGTAACACTCTTTGCCCGGTTCTTCGGCGGACACGCGTATACCCCGCTGACACAGCCGGTCCCTTCAGGCACGATGACGCCCTGGAACGTTGGTGTGCAAGGATACATTGATCCGAGGTCAAGGGTGCTTACAGGGTCCATCGGGAGCGCGAGAACACCGTGGACGTCGAGCATCGATCTTCAGCTGCGAACCGGTTTTCGGCTGGGGGGGATGACGCTCTCGGTGTACGCCGTCGTCGTCAACTTGCTGAACAAAAAGAACATAACGAACGTCTACCCGCAAACGGGGAGTGCAGAGGATGACGGCTGGCTTGGCTCACCGTACTCCACCTCGTACAGGAGTATTCAGAATTACGAGGCATTCTACCGGGCGATTAATCTGGATAATCGGTGGGCGTACGGGACGTATGCAGAGGGAGATATCTACGGATCTCCGCGACAGTTTTGGTTAGGTGTCAAGGTTGGAGGGTAAATTCGAAGTTCCGTGTTTCGTTTAGCAGCGGTGGAGGCTCAACGCTCTTGCCGACTGATTTCGGGGCTGATTCTTTATCCCCTCAAGGGGGATTAAGATCCGCTGAAGGGCTTGTAGCCCGTGGTTTTCAAACACGGGTGTGGCTCACGCGATTGCATATTCCTGGGATTTATCCCTGGACGTGGCCCAGCGGCCTCACTTCCCCACCACGGCCTCACCTGTCCGATCAGGGATCGGACTCTACGGGAGCCCGCGTTTTGTGACCTCCGACTTCTGATCTCTGCCCTCTGCTTCTTGCTTCTTTCTCCTTTATTCTTGATTCTTCTTCCTGAATTATCACCAAACGCCGTTTGCAAGGAGCCTTCATGAAGATCCGCACCCTGATCCTCTTTCCACTCCTCCTCTCCGCAGCCTTCTCGCAGACTCCGTCCGAAGCGAATCTCGATTTTGAACGGGGCGGAGGAGCGTGGCCGATGATGTGGCAGAAATGGGGGAGAGGTTATTCTCTGTCGGTCGATTCGGCCATACAGCACGCCGGAAAGTACTCCGTAAGAATCTCAGCGGATTCGGGACGAACCAAAGGGAATTTCGGGTGCGCCGTGACGGCTCTGAAGGCTTCGTTTAGCGGCTCGACGATCGAGCTGCGCGGATATCTGAAGCTCGAAGGCGTGAGCGACGGCAAGGCGGGACTCTTCATGAGGACCGACGGGGCTGCTGGAATGGTGGGGATCGTGGATGTGACCGAAACGGGAACGGAAGGAACGGTGGACTGGAAACAGTATTCGGTCTCTCTCACGCTGCAGGGTGTCGCCCGCATCTGGGTTGGGGCGTTGAATTCCGGAACCGGTACCCTTTGGGCGGATAATCTGGAAGTCTTCATCGACGGGCGCCCGGCGGCCGAAATGATGAAGACCTCTCCGGCCGACGAGGACCGTCAGTTCGACAAAGGATCGGGGATCAAGATGTTGGGCATCTCGCCGGACACCATCAGTAATCTCGTGGTGCTCGGAAAAGTGTGGGGATTCCTCAAGTATCACCACCCCTCCGTCGCAGAAGGAAAATACAACTGGGACTACGAGTTGTTCCGCATTCTTCCGCGTTATCTGAAGGCTCGCTCGAAAAACCGGCGCAATGCGGTGCTTGCCGGCTGGGTTGACACCCTGAGCGGCGCGCGACGAGTTGCGGGCGGTGAGCCGTCGAAGCTCGATTCCGCCGGTGCGAAGATGTTTCCGGATCTGAACTGGATCAGAAATACCTCCGAGCTCGGGAAGGCGCTCAGCGCGAAGCTCGTGAGGATACGCAATGCCTCAAGGCCTGTGGAGCAATACTACGTCACGCAGTTCCCGGGCGTGGGGAATCCGAACTTCACCAACGAACGGGCGTATGCGGAGCCGTCGTATCCCGATGCTGGGTTTCGACTCCTTGCGATCTACCGGTACTGGAGCATGATTCAATATTTCTTCCCCTACCGGTATCTCATCAAGGACTGGAATGCTATGCTCTCGGTGTATCTGCCGAGATTCCTGCGCGCCGCGAATGACAAGGAATACCGGCTTGCGGCCATGGAGCTGATAGGCTGTGTGGAGGATGCGCATGCGAACATCTGGAGCGACAAGGTTCTTGACGAGTATCGGGGAAAGAACCTTCCGCCGTGCGAAGTGACGTATGTGGAGGGGCGTCCGGTGGTGGTGAGGACGGCGGAGAATGACTCGATGCGGAGCGATCTGAAGGTGGGGGATGTGATCGAGAGCGTCAACGGCCAGCCGGTGCGTGGGACGTTCGTGATGAAATTGCGCCTGCTGTCCGCGGCATCAAACCATGAGGGGCGGCTGCGTGATATCGCCCGGCTGATGCTGAGGACGAACGACAAGACGCTGGGCGTGGGGATCGAACGGAACGGCAAGCAGATGGATCTTACGGTGGGGTGCTATGAGGGCTCGCCCCGGGCGCTCTTGGCCAACACGCGCGCACGAGAGATGTGGAAGCTGTTGCCGGGGGATATCGGGTACATCTTTCCAGGGTCGATCAAGAATGATTCGATACCATCGATCATGAAGTCGCTCAGTGACACGAAAGGGCTCATCATCGACCTGCGGTGCTATCCGGCGGAGTTCATGGTCTTCACCTTGGGTGAGTACCTCATGCCGCGCCCGGCGCCGTTTGCGAAGTTCTCGACGGGAAGCATCACGCAGCCGGGATTCTTTCAATTCACCGAGCCGATCTCGGTTGGGCGAGACAATCCGGAGCACTACAAGGGGAAAGTGGTGATTCTGGTGAATGAGATATCGATAAGCCAGGCGGAGTACACCGCGATGGCGTATCGGGCTGCCCCGCGGGCGACTGTCATCGGGAGTACCACAGCAGGTGCAGACGGGAACGTATCGCCGATCGTCCTTCCGGGCGGGATCAGAACGTTGATCTCGGGAATCGGGGTGTATTATCCTGACGGTCGCGAGACACAGCAGGTGGGGATTGTTCCGGACGTTGTGGTGAGGCCGACGATCAAGGGGATACGCGAGGGGAGAGATGAAGTGTTGGAGAGGGCGGTGGAGGTGGCGGGGAGGAAAGATCGGCATACACAACGAAGGATGGTTGATTGGTTAGTATGTTAGTGGTTAGTAGGCACTAACTACCAACCTCTAACTACTAACTTCATTTTTTTTCATCTTTGATTTTTCATTTCTCATGGACAGCCAATTCGATGCTATCATCGTCGGGGCCAGGGTGGCGGGGTCGATTGTTGCGACTCTCCTCGGTGAGAAGGGATACCGCGTCCTTGTGCTCGACAGGGGACGTTTCCCGAGCGATACGCTCTCGACCCACTTCTTCCGCACTCCAACCTTCAGGTCGCTTCAGCGTCTGGAGGTGTTTGACAATGCCCTGAAACAAGCCCCCCGCCTCGTGAATAACTTCAACGACCTCGACGGACATGTCTTTACCGAGCCGGTGACAGACTCGGATGGCCCGAGCTACTACCTCTGCATCCGCCGAATCACGCTTGATACGATCCTGTTCGAGCGAATGCGGCGTGAACCGCTGGTGACCATTCGTCAAGGGGCTCTTGTGGGCGATCTGCTCCGCGAGAACGGAACTGCGACCGGCGTAAAATGGACGGAAGATGGAAAAGAGCATCAGGCGACTGCCCGCGTTGTCGTGGGGGCCGACGGGCTTCGGTCGGTTGTCGCGCAGAAGGTGAATCCGACGGTGGAAGATTCTGTGCCGGTGCAAAGGGCGATGTATTACGGCTACTTTGAGAACCTCGTCTCTTCGCCCGGCCCGGCAGCCGAGTTCCATTACAGGGGAAACAGACTGGTCTATGTTTTTCCTACCGACGCTCATTTGACTCTTATCGCGAGCTCAATTCCGATCAATGATTTTATCTCCTTTAAGAAGAATCTTCCGAACAGTTTTGTTGCCGAAGTAGAATCGATGGATGCGCTGAAGCCGAGGTTTCAGAAAGCGAAACAGGTGGGCCCTTTGATGGGGAGCGCGTCGATTCCCGGATATCGGAGGGTTCCGTTTGGTGACGGTTGGGCTCTCGCGGGCGATTCGGAGCAGGTGATGGATCCGTGGTCGGGGCAGGGGATCGATCAGGCGTCCACGCACGCTACGATGCTGGCGGACGCGCTTCTCGCCTGGTTTTCGGGAACGTCGTCGTGGGCCCAGGCGATGTCGGAATATCACCGCCGGCGCAATGAGTTTAGTGTGAAGACGTATGAGCGGACGTGCAAGATTGCTCGTGATTTGACGTTGTTGACGGGGCCGGCGTTGAAGAAACGAGGATTGAAGTAGGAAAGAGAGCTGTCAGTTTTCAGTTTACCCGCCGACATGCTTGCCCCGAGATTCTTGCGAGGTCCGCCGGGTTCGTTTCCTGAACGAAGGCGGGCGGTCAGCTATCAGTTTACAGTTCATAGTCTTTAGTTCTCAGCTGTAAACCTCCCCTCTGCACCCTTCAAGGTCCGCAGTTCCCTCTCCGTTGCACCTCTGTACCGTTGCTCCCTCTCGAGATCCGCTCTGTCAAGACCCTCATTTTTACCTTCCTTTGACAATTCCCCGACAACTAGCTCCCCGGGAAGGAGTAGTATGGTCAAAAGGGAGTTGACCAGGCCATGTCTCGATCACATCACATTCCCCAGTTTGTTTCATGCTTGATCTTTGTCTTCGCCGTCCTCTGGCCGTCGGCTGCGTCGTGGGGCCAGACCGATTCTGTGATTGTCCTCAGCCCAAGGGTCGGCAGGATGATCGATTCTCGCGAGAGAATGTACTTTGACCTCTTTCGGGATTGCCCGGAGTCGGAATTCGTCTTTTTGGCGGAAGATGCAGCGGAAGCGGGGAGATTCGTTTTTCGTTCATCCAATCCGGAACGTAACCTCGCAACGATCGACTCCGCAGCGTTGATGAAGCTGAGGGAGTCGGTGGATTACCGCGAAGCCGTGAGAGAAGGGATTGTGGAAGAAGAGCGTGCGGATGCACGAGACGAATTGGAAGGGGCCGAGGTGACGGTTGAGCTGACGTCTTCCCGGCGCCGGTCCGGAGAATTGCTCTTTGCCGATCTCCACGGAATGGTGATCCGGGACAGCGTGACGGTCTCTCTTCTGGCATCGGATATCCGCTCCGCCACGACTCCGAGGGTTTTTGGGGAAGGGACACGTGTAATGGCGCAAGTGGGTATGGCAGCGGGCATTGCGATCTTTGGTGTTGGGGGGGCATTGGGTAAGGATGCGGAGGCTGCCGGCGGTGTTTTCATGACTGTGTTCTTTTCCGGACTCGGTTCCATCGTGGGCCTGCTCTACGATATCTTCGCCGCTGCGGCCGGCGACGTGAAGCTGGTTTCAGCCCACCAGCCGTGGGACGAGGAGGTCGTTCTGGACCTTCAATCGATTTCCCGATTTCCTTTTGGGACCCCCGAGCTAAAACGCTTGCTCGGCGAGGCGCATGAACTTTCTCTGAGGCAACCATGAATACGCTCAAGGCTGCTTGGATTCTTCCGCTTCTTTCTGTCGGGTTGCAGCTGCCGCCCGATTCCACCGAGACAAGGTTCGGCTATTCGGGAGGCGGAGGCAACTACTCCTTTATCACGCGCGACTGCAGCGGGAATGCGGTAAGGGCAACCGAGATTCCCTTTGCCGCCTCCTCCGGCTCAATTGAGCAGCAGATTTCAGACGTCATTTGGATCGGGGCGAGGATTGAGAGCTTTAAACGAAAGAAGATTCGGGAGTACGATCAGGTTGCGACTTACAACCGGGAGATCGAGGATTTTGATTATGTCACCGTCGACCGATCCACAGGCACCGTGCTTGTCTCGTATGTGGCGCTGGAAGGGAAGAACGCGGGAATAGCGGCAGGTATTATGCATCCCACCAAGAAATTCACGCTCGGCAAGGTGAGCTTTGAAAGGAACCAGCCGTGCGGAAGGGTGCGGCTGGGACGGCTCGACCGATGGCATGTCGAAGGATCGTACGGCTTCAACACACCGTTGGTGGCGGGCGGCGGATTTATCGATATAGGCCTGGGCTATCCCATCGATCATGCGGGGGGAAGAATCTGGTTTGGCGTGGATACGGGCCCCTATGAGGCATCGGGTCTTCTCGTAAAACTCAATACCCGTATTGCGAAAGGATTCTATCTGACAGGTACCGGCAGGTTGGGTTCCGCCGGAGGTGTTGCGACCGAACGCGCAGTGTCCGTGGGCATTACCTATCGGTGGAAACATTAGCCCATGAGGAAGAAAACCATGAAATCCGCGATGATGTATTTAGCATCTCTCCTGTTCGTCTCCTTCCTGAATTCCTGCGGGGACCTTGATTCGTTTGTTGAACCTGCGGAGCCGGCTCTGCCGCGCCTCCCGGCCGACGACTGCGGCGAGTTTCTCGCGGACGCGGAACACGTTTTCCGTCTGCGATGGTCCGGTAACGACGAGGAGATCTTTCTTGATACCTGGAACGACATCCGTGCGATCCGGCTCAATGACAAATCGGCCCGGACTGTCGTCGGAGCATTCTTTTCCCCCAAGACACTCTCGGTGAGTGCTGACGGTCAGAAAGTCTATTTCACCGCGATGAATGAGCAGTGGCAGTCCGGCCTCTATGTTGTATCGTCAGGCGGTACACCGACTCTCCTCCGGCAGGATGTGTACTCGGCCCTCGTCTCCGCGGATCAGCGGATTGCGGTCTATTCCACGTCCGGCTCGGTGTACGCTCTGGAACTTGCCACAGGTGCGAGCCGGTTGCTGCATACGGGAGAGGCCCTGGCGCTCTCGGACGACGGTGCCTATGCGGTGGTGCGTGATTTTCCCGCACCATACTACAACGAGATGTGCTATCATGTTTCGACCTCCACCGGCTCTGCGGGGTACTTCTCCCTTCCCAGCTGGAACGTGTGGAGGTACGCGTGGGTCGGGGGAGAGCTGGTTGCTTTTACCGTGGAATGGGTCGAATCGGGGTTCCGACTGCGGACATGGAGGAGCTCTAATGGTCAGTATTCCTCCCCGGTATACCTCAGTGAGGGTGCGACGATGGAAGCGATAGATGTGTCGAAGGACGGAAACCGCGTGGTATGGTGGGGCACTACTTGTACTTCATTGAATTCGTGGGGCGGCTGCGATCTTCAGGAGTTGAGGCTGCACGGGACGAGTCTTGCCACCCTGAAGGATACAACACTTGCCACCGCCTACACCCGCTTCATGATGTATGGTGCCCTGGTTGCTCTCTCAGGTGACGGGAAGAGGGTGGCGTTACTGGCGAAGGGGAGATTGTATGTGAAGGATGTGATGTGAGGAAAGTTATCGGTCATCGGCTACCGGTTGTTAGCCGGGAGGCTCATCCGATGAGAACACGATGTATCATACCCTTCCTCTGTTCATCCCTGGCGTTCTTGCAGTCATGCCCGCTCGACGAGTCGATCTACGATCCTCTACGAGGTCGTTCTACGAATCTACGATTCGTAGAATCGCAGATAGACCCGTAGGGAGTCGTCGACCGTGTTTTCTGGCGGGCCTGCCCGCCGAGCTGTTTGGCGGGTGTGGCGGGCAGGCAGGGGATGAGATCGTGAGATATCGGGCTTCTACCTCAAGTAATCCCGAAGCTCCTTCCGCAGTATCTTCAGCCCGCGCGTGATCTGATTCTCCACGGTTTTCACGCTGATACCCAGATGCCCGCTTATTTCCGCGTTTGACATTCCCTCAACTCTGCTAAGCAGAAAAATCTCCCGGCATTTCTCGGGCAGCCGATTTCTGACCGCCTCTTGCAGCCTTTCCTCCAGTATCCCCGCCTGAAGCGATTCGTCGGGACTATCGGAATGGAGGGTCTCCGGCATTTCCGCTTCATATCTCTTCCTTACCCTGGAATGCTTTGCCATGTCTCGCACGAGGTTTCTGCTGATGCGGAACAGGTACGCGAGCAGGGGAAGATGAGGCTGTAAGGATGCCCGGTGATCCCACACCCGCACAAACGTCTCTTGAACGACATCGTGTGCAGTATCGGGGTCGGGAACGCTCTGCAGAACACTCCGAAAGAGTATCGGCTGATACTTCTCAAACAGGGCCTTGAAGGCCTCCCGGTCCGAATGCCGGACTCGCTCGAGAAGCTGCGCCTCTTCCGCCTTGTCGCCTAGCTGAGCCATTGTGGAGAAAAATAGGGACAAACTTCGGCAGGCGCAATTGTGGGTGGTGGGTCAGTTTCTTTGTAGTTTCAACGCAGAGACGCAAAGAACGCAGAGAAACGCAGAGGAATGCGACCATACTCGCCCTCTGCGAACCTTTGCGTCCTCCCCGCCTGCCTCAAAGATCTTTTTGAGGCGGGCAGGTGCGCCTCTGTGTTTTAGTCTTCTAATTCAAACTGACCCACTACCCAATTGTAAGGCGATTCTCCTCTCCCCCCGGCACCCACGCACCGTTGCTCCCTGCCCGTGTCAGTTTTCATGTGGCAGGTGGGCGTTGCAGGCTTCATTCGCCAATCGCTTGGGGGCTAGGGTGATGATAATCGTTATTACAGTCAGGAGGACCACCATGCGATTTCGCGAACGATTACTGGCACTGTTCAGCTCCCGCAAGAGTCAACAGACGGATGGATCATCGCCGGACGAGATCCTTCAGGAGGAATTTCAGCGTTTGAGGGGAGTTGATCCCGAAACGGATCGGCAATGGCTGCGGCTTCAGCAGACTTTGACGCAAAGGCCCGAAATCGTCGCGGCAAGGCCCCGTCCGATTCCCCGATTCGCGGTTGGCGTTGCCGTTGTCGCTCTTGCGGCGGTTGGCGTCTACCTCTCCTTCACGCTTCTTTCACCCACTCCCGATATTTTCACAACGGGCGTAGGTGAGCAGATAAAGGTCGATCTTTCCGACGGTTCCCGCCTGACATTGAATTACACAACTGAGATTGTTGTGCCAAAATTGCGTCAGGGCGAGCCGCGGCACGTTTCACTTGAAGGGGAGGCGTACTTCCGTGTCGAACGAAATGAAACTCCGTTCGTTATTTCGACAAGATACGCACAAGTCGAGGTCGTGGGAACAGAGTTCAACCTTCGCGCACGCGAAGGAACGCTCGAAGTTGCGGTGGTGGGCGGCACGGTGAACGTGCGCGTCGAGAAGGACGGGAAGGATAGCACGCTGCAATTAACGCGAAATCAGCGGGCGGTCTGTCCTCAAAACGACTTTCCGGCGCGTATCGGGGATATTCCGTCGGAAGAATATCCGGGCTGGATGTACGGGAAACTCTTCCTTGACGGGACGCCTCTTCTGACAGCATGTCGCGAGATTGAAATGAGATTCAATATCACGATTCGGCTCCAGCATCAGCGTCTCGGTTCCGAGATTATCACGGGGATTCTGGATGCCGGGAACGCCGAATCCGCAGTTGCGGCATTGTGTGAGCTGACGGGGACAAGATACCGGCAGGAGAACGGGGATTACACCATGTACTCAACTCAGGAACGATAATGATGACCCGTCATGTCCGGCTGACCATCCTCTTTCTTCTCTTTCTTTTTGGAGCATGCAAAGAGTCAACGACTGGGCCGGAGATTTCTGTTAATCTCATCGCCAACGGGAACTTCGAAACTGATCAAACACCGACGCTGCAGGGATGGGTCCCCGGAAGTGCGCAACTGGCAGAGCTCGTCAATGAAGCTCCGCAGGGAGGGGGAAACTGGGCTTTGGAACTGACCGCCGATTGGGCGCCCACGATGGGATTTGTGTATACACCCGTTCTTTCAGTGGCGTCCGGAGACATAGTCGAGCTCTCCGCGTTTGTCAGGGCGATCGGACAGGAGGGGGGAGGATCAATTGAGCTCCGTACAGGAGAATCGATTTGGACGGCGACACGGTCAACGGCCCGGACGAGTGATACCGCCTGGACGCACTTGACTCTCGTTGATACGCTCAATCTTGGTCTCAACGACACAGTATGGGTAGTTCTCTCTTCCTTTGAAACTGAGCTGATTCCCAAAAAGTGCCTGTTTGACCTGATCACATTGAAACGAACGAACTCGCAATAGCATGGCCGTTTACCTTCGCGCTCTTTGCGGGATGTAAGAGAGCCCCGTCGACTTCAAAGAAGGACTTCTAACGCTTCAGGATCCATGTGGAATGACTCGCAGCCCAAAGTTCATCAGAGTGATTCTGCCCGCCTTCTTCCTTGTGCTTGGCGCACCCTCCAGGGGCGCTGCGCAGGAGCTGGAACGGACCCATTCATTTCGCCTTCGGAATGTTGAGCTCAGTGTCGCGCTGGATTCCCTGATGGCATGGTATTCTTTCCCTTTGATTTATCTCAATAAGGATGTTGAAGGGAAGCGAATCGACGCGGAATGCATCGAATGCGATCTTGAGGCGGCGCTCCGAAAGGTGGCGGAAGGCGGAGGACTTCAATGGAAAACCGTGGGCGAACAGGTCATTCTGACGAAGCATGAGGCGATCCCTGTCGGTACGTTCGCCGGAATGATCAGAGACTCTCTCACCGGAGCGGCCGTGGCCGGGGCTGATGTAATTCTCCAGATCAGACAAAACGCAGAAGAGACGGAGGAGCGGGGAGTTGCGGAAAGAGTCTACCGATGGTGCTCGGTCAACCAGTTTGGCTTCTTTTCGCTTCGTGCTATTCGGCCCGGCGATTATATCCTGCGGATACGACGGCTTGGGTATCGGCCAATCGAAGAGCCGATCAACGTCCGGGAGGGCTCGACGATGCGCGATTTCGTGATGACCGAACAGCAGCTCGCCTATCCGGAGATCACCGTTGAGGGACGCCGATCGGGGTTCTCTGCACTGGAGGGGATCTCACGCGGAGTGTACATTCGGGCAACTCCCTCGGATCATAATCAGTATCTCCTTGAAGGGGCCCGAATCTATAACCCGCTCCACTATGGCGGCGTGATGAGCACCTTCAGCGGCGATGCGCTGATGGATGTCCAGGTGATTGCCGGCGGTGTTCCATCGTACTACGGGGGACGCATCGGCGGGGTGCTCGATGTTGCTCTACGCGATGGCTCGGGCAAGGGACTCGGGGGCGCCGTTACTGCCGGGTCGATCCACTCGCATCTTTTTCTCGAAGGCCCCTTATTCAAAGAGACCACATTCTTGATTTCAGGAAGGCGGGGCCATGCCGATCTTCTCTCGCCGAGGTACCGTCCGGACACAAAACTGAGCGATCTGAATTCCTTTGAGGGGATTGCGAAGGTTACGCATCATCTCTCAACGGATCAGCAGCTCTCATTGAGCGCCTACGTTGGGCAGGACACATACGGCAACGGCATTGCCGGGCCCGGCGGCTTCTCCAATTCGCTCAGGTGGGGAAATACGGCTGTGAATCTGCGATGGAGCGGGGTGGTTTCTCCGTCGCTTTTCTTCTATACATCGGGGATCTACACGCGGTACGGATTCACCGCAGGGCATCGCCTGGAGGAAACCGGCGGAGGCCTTCCGGAGCTCTTTGACTCGGATTATTCAATTGAGAATGCGGTGGTCCGCGCCCACGCGGAATATTTTTATGACGAATTCCACACGGTGCTTGCGGGAGTCGAGCTGGTGCGCCACCGCATGGCGGGGAAGATCGACGAGTACTCGAGCCAGATCGCGCCGATGTCGTTCGACGGCTTCTCTCCGTTGGAGCTTGCTCTGTACTTCGAAGATCAGTGGCGCCTGGCCCCCTCGGTGTTGGCTCAGATGGGGTTGCGTGCAACGTCGTTTGTTGCGAAACAGGGCTCCTTCTCTGCTGTCGACCCGCGGTTTTCGCTGTTGGTCTCACTGAAGAATGACCTTCGCCTGTTCACGTCCGTCTCCGCCGTCAATCAGTTTGTTCATCCGTACCGGAACAGCGGAATATTTCTTTTCTATCCGACGATCTTCCTCTACCCCTCAACCGAGCATATCAAACCCTCCACGTCGATACAACTCTCCGTCGGAAGCGAAAAGACCTTCCAAAATGATCGGTACAGGCTCGCAGCGGAGTCGTATTACAGGACGACGCAAAAGCTCCATGAATTCGTTTTCGACACAACGATGTCGGCGAGTATCTCCGACGCCCTCGTCCTCGGCGAGGGGGAGGTCTATGGGGTGGAGGTGACATTTGACAAGCGGGCGGGAGAATTCACGGGGTCGGTCCGATACGGCCTCTCGTGGTCGTCGAACCGGTTCGCAGAGTTGAACAACGGAAATCCGTTCCGGCCCCGATTCGACCGGAGGCAGGAGCTGTACGCCACCGCCTCGTACTCTCCGCACGAGAATTGGAGCTTCGGGTTGGCGTGCCTCCTTTCAGCGAACGAGTTTCCGACGTTCACTCCAAACGGAATCGAAGCGCAGGCATCTCCTAACGCGGGGTTGGCCGCAAGGCAGCCCGAGTACGCCGAGCCGTATGATCTTGATGGAGGACGTCTGCCCGGCTTTCAGCGGATCGAGGTTCGTGTGCTGCATAGTTTCTCCTGGTTGGAGGTGCCGTTCCAGGCCTCGCTGCGTCTGCTCAACGGATACGGCCTTGTCGATCCGTTTGCCTGGCAATTGCGTTCGCCGAGTCCGGACAACAGATTGAGATGGAAGGTGACATTCGACGCTCCTCCGCTCTTTCCGCTCTATCCGGTGGTGAGTCTCAGTATGAGGTTCTAAGCCAAGGTTAGGGCGGTCAATGCTCATGAAAGTGAGATAACTGTGAAACTCTCTTTTTTCTTCACATGCATTCTGATTCTTCTGGGAACCGCGTGCAAAGACAGCGGGACTTCTTATGAAGGAACCTATCTTGGCGCATTTAAGTACTCAGCCTACGACACCTCAGGAACATTAGTGAGTTCAGGTGCATTCTATCTTTTTCGCAACGGATCTGAACTTCTCGGTCCTTGGGAACTTGCCGATGGAAGGTCGGGTGAGTTGAAGGGATCAATCCAGAACGACACCGTACGCGTTGACCTCTTTCCGACATTTCGAGATCACAATCTTTATCTGAATGGAGTCCTTTCCGGAAACTCAATTGTCGGAACATGGATTCTGATTGGTTTTCCTGGTGAGATGGCAAGAGGTTCGTTTACCGCAATCAAAGAATGAAATGGTCGGCCTAACCGCTCGCTCCCGCCAAAAAGACGGCGCCTGTCTGCTCTACGAGTCTTACGACTCGTGAGTCTACGACCCTATCGGGTCGAAGACCCGTAGGGAGTCGTAGACCGAAGCGACTCGACTGAGTCTTCGACCCTGAACGTCTCAGACCGAAGGGCTCGTCGAAGTTGGCAGCGCAGGCAGGGGCAAGCATCCTGACCCGCACAACAACATGCGGGGGAGGCTCCGCCCCGCGTTGGGTTTTTGTGGAAACGACGAGTTGGAAAGGTCAATGCTAAACGTGAGCAACGCTCTTAGAAACAGCAAACTGAACTTGAACTTTAGCATGACGAAATCAATGCTCATTCTCATCTTTGGTCTTGCGGCCCTTCTTGTCAGTGCCTGCAACCAAGAGCCGACGCAGCCGACGCCTGCACCTACGCTCATCGGTACATGGGTTGAACTGCGAAGAGAAGCCGATGCGACCGTCATGCGAAGGGCGCCCGGGCTTGACGCTGAGAGGCCCGGTTTCGTGTTCAATCTCGAAGGGAAGTTCCAGGAGAGGATGAATTCCGGATGGTGCGGCACGCCGCCGATCGTCTACGCGAATTATGCGGGGGAGTGGACTCAGCAGACGGACAGTACAATCCATATTGACGTTGACTACTGGGGCGGGAGGACGCACTACAACATGCGGATCATTTCATTGGACTTTTCAGAGCTGAGATTCGTTCATGAACTGCCGCAATGACAAATACAAACCGTCACACGAAAGGGGTGTTATCCAGATGAAGGCAATCGTTCTTGTACTGCTGACTTTGACATTGGCGGCATGCCTCGATATCGGCACCTCTCCTGAACGGAGAGAACTTTCCGCACCGGACGGTAAGCTTGTTTGGGTAGGACAGTCCTTTGTCGGGGGAAAGCAATGTGGCATCGAGCCCTATACACCCCCGGATACGAAACAACTTCTCAATTCCCATGGAATTGCAGTTGCAGATACCAGGATCGAATATCTTGCGGTCTGCCTGGCATGTACTTGCCCGGCATATGCCGCTCTCCATTATGCTTTGATCCCGGAGGATCAGGTGGACGACGCTGCAAAGCTGGGTTTTCAACCGATGAGTCCTCCGTTCTCGTTTCAGTACAAGGCTTTCGATTCCACGGGTACCTTGATTGTCCAGGGTTGGATGATGCTCACCATACAGGACTCAACCGACGTCGTCGGCGAGTGGCGCTTCACGACGGTCAATGAACCGAAGAATATTGGCCCGCAAGAGGGAGTCGGAACTCTTAAGGGGGGATTCTCCAGCGGCGAGCTCCATCTGAACCTCAACCCGGGCTTCGCCGACAACAATGTTGTTCTCAGCGGCGCTTTGGAAGATGACAGTTATTCGGGAAGATGGATGTGGATCGGTTTTCCAGGCATGCTCAACCACGGAAGCTTCCAGGCAGCAAGGCAGTAACTGCGCACCTGCGCAGGCGGTTGAAAGGAGCAGTACCATGAAAATTCATTTGAAACCCGTCTTTGGCGTTGCTCTTATCCTCTTCTTTCTCTCCACAGGCTGGCAGTTCTGGGACTGGACACCTGTTCGCTTCGGAAAGATGTATCTCTTCGAAGAAACGCTCTACGTGAGCGAGTTGACCAGAGGCGTCCGGCAACTGGATATTTCGAACACCAACAGCCCGACGGACCTCGGCCTGATCGATATCGAGGGAAACCACGACACGGCGCTCCGCACCACGGATGACGGGCGGCGTATTCTTTATGCCGACTCGCGCACCGACCTGATTGTGATCGATGTGACCTCTCCTGCGGCATGGCAGGTTGTTGACACCCTGCGGAACATCTTTGGACAATCGTATGCCCTGCGATGGGGTGACGATGTCCTCTTTGAGAGGCCCGTTCTCATGCCCGTGGGCCGGGTTGGCGGTACGAGCGGATGCTACGGTTGCTCGGAAACGATGATCGTCGAGGGGCCGGTGGCGGATGGTACCATGTATGGCGACGGGCTTCGAACGACCGCGGGCGCTTCGGGCCGGGGCGGATCGATGGCTCGCTTTGCAGCAGTGGATGAGTATCTCTACTGTGTCGATTACAACGAGATGTACGTTTTCGAGATCGACGACCCCGCCAAGCCTCGCTTCGTCAATCGGGTATACATCGGGTGGGGGATCGAGACGATCTATCCGTTTGGGGACTATCTCTTCATAGGCGGACAAAACGGGATGTTTGTCTACTCACGGACCGATCCGGGCGATCCGCAGCACGTCTCGACGTTTGAGCACGTCCGTGCCTGCGATCCGGTGGTGGTGGAGGGGTCGTTCGCCTATGTGACACTGCGGGGCGGAACCCGGTGTGGAACGCTCGTGAGCGCTCTGCACATTGTTACGGTCGCCGATCTCTTCAACCCGAAACTCCTTGTTTCGTATCCGCTTCCCCAGCCGATGGGGCTCGATGTCCGAAACAAGATTGCCTACGTCTGTGACGACAGTGCCGGGGTTTTCATTCTCGACACGAACAACCCGAACAGCATTCTCGAATTGGCACGAATCACCGAGAAACCGGGTTATGACACGATCCTGAACAATGACGTCCTGATTGTTGTGAGCGAAAAAGCGGTGTCGTTTTACGGCGTCGGAGACCCGCGAATGCCTTTCCTTCTGGGCCGATTCCAGCTTCCGGCGTAGCCCCTGCGGGAGAAGTCCGACTTCTGTCGAAGCAGAAGGTTGCCTTCTACAAAGGTTGAACTCAGTCGAAGGTAACCTCCTTCCCAGGCGAGAAGTCGGACTTCTACCTGGCGTTTGCAACTTACCCCCGATTTCCCCGAATACCCAACATCATCCATTTCAAAGGAGCTTTCATGAAGCTAGCCGGTTTCGTGGTCGTTCTGACACTCTTCGCTCTTTCAGCTCAGGCGCAAACGTCGGCGGATTCGGCGGCGATCAGGCGCACGGCACTGAATTATGTCGAAGGATGGTATGAAGGGAATGCCGAACGGATGGAAAGCGCATTACACCCGGAGCTGGCGAAGAGAATCGTGGGAACGGATGAGAAATCCGGAAAGAGCTTTCTGAGCGTCATGGGCGCAACAAGCCTTGTCCAGGGTACCAGGCGCGGCGGAGGAAAGAACACTCCGAAAGAGGAACAGCAGAAAGATGTCTATATCCTGGACATCTACAACAACACCGCCAGCGTCAAGGCGATCATGTCGGGATGGATCGACTACCTGCACGTT
>Ga0209212_1003164_pt1 | contig 22207 bp, 21 predicted proteins | sample RifGroC2_FD_183996 | JGI IMG/M metagenome (GOLD analysis project Ga0209212, IMG submission 183996) | Groundwater microbial communities from Rifle, Colorado, USA - Groundwater C2 (SPAdes) (version 2) | ecosystem: Environmental > Aquatic > Deep subsurface > Groundwater | place: Rifle, Colorado... | reverse complement strand
CCCCCTGATCAGTCTCCGGGCCGAAACCGGCGAGATCCTCTCCTCCCTCCTGAAACGGTATTACGACAGTGTGGCGGATATCCCGGACGAAATCGTCATCCCGGAGGGAGTAGAGGATGGCGAGGTGATGGCGGAGTGGCTTGCCGAGAAGCGGGGAAGGGGGGTGTCCATCCTCGTGCCCAAGCGGGGAGAAACCCTTGCGATCCTGGGGATTGCCGGCAGGAACGCCGAAAGCACCTTCCGGACAGAACGCCTCGCGGCCGACCGTCCGGAGGTGACGCTGCCGCTGATCGCGGATAAACTCCAGCTCCGCAACACTCCCCGGCGGATCGAATGCTTCGACATCTCCAATATCGGCGGCAAGTACGCCGTCGGTTCAATGGTCACCTTCGCGGCCGGCGTCCCTCTCAAGGAGGGTTACCGCCGCTTCCGCATCCGGACGGTCCCCGGGGCCGATGACTATGCGATGATGTACGAGGTCTTGAAGCGGCGCTATGCGAAGCGGGAGAACCTCCCCGACCTGATCATGGTGGATGGGGGAAAGGGTCAACTTGGCGTCGCCCTTGCCATCCTGAAGGACCTCGCCGTCGAAGGCGTCGACGTGATCGGCCTGGCCAAGGAGCGGGACGATGCTCCAACCGGGGCTTCCGATCTTTCACCGGAACTTCTCCGCACCTCCGGAGGGGGGCGAAACGCTTCTGATAGCGGCCCGGCGGTTTCCGTGCGTCCTGCGGGCGCCGGGAAGAATGGCGGCGTTTCCCCTCCGGCCGGCCGCGGTCGCCGGATGGACACGCCCGGAAAAGGTGAGGATCGCGTCTATCTTCCGGGGCGTAAGGATCCGGTCTACCTCTCGCGGTGGCCCGCGGCCCTCTTCCTCCTTCAGAGGGTCCGGGATGAGGCGCACCGCTTCGCCGTCTCCTACCACCGGAAGGTCAAGGAAAAAGAAGATTTAAGATCGCTTTTAGACCGAATTCCCGGCATAGGTCCTGCGCGGAGGAAAGCGCTCCTCGTTTTCTTAGGCGACGTGAGGCGGATCCGGGCAGCATCAGTTGAGGAGTTGCAGCAGGTCGAAGGGATTGGTCCGGAGACCGCCCGCCGGATTCGTGAATTTCTCGATGTGGGACAGCCCCCCGCACCGGCGGCTGACGCAGCCGTCGGTGGAAGGGGGGCGCCTCCTCATCCTGTCCCTGGTCGGCCTCATCGTCCGGTGGAAGAACCGGCGGGAGGCTCCGGTAGGGGCGACCAGTCCGGGGGAGGGGGAACTCGGCGCCATGGCTGAAACAGCTTCTGGTAAACCCGATAAGAAATACAAGGTGTAAATTTTGATACGCGAGTAAGGAGGTGTCGCAATGAAGACGAGTTTTTCTTTCGTCTATGAACTCATTCCCTCGCCCATGGGTGAAGTGGGGATTGTCCGGCGTAAGGACGGCGGGCGTGACTCGATCCGGCAGATCTTCCTTCCGGAGGCGGGGCGTTCAATGACGGGAAAGATCCGGGAAACTTTTCCCGGTGCGGCGCCGGGGAATGAGGAAAATGGAGAAATCTGCGTGCAGATGCACGCCTTTCTGTCGGGGAACGCGGTGGATTTTGTCCTTGAGGAAATCGACTTCGAGATCGTCGGTGGTTTTGCGCGGCGCGTCCTTCTTGCGGACCGGGAGATCCCGCGCGGGCGGGTCATGACCTACGGGGGGCTGGCGGCGAAACTGGGCCTCCCCGGCGGCGCCAGGGCCGTGGGAAACGCCCTGGCGGGCAATCCCTTTCCCCTCGTTATCCCCTGCCACCGGGTGGTCCGGAGCGACGGAGACCTCGGAGGCTTCGGCGGCGGAACGGACATGAAAAAGGCCCTCCTTATGCTGGAGGGTGTCGTCTTTGATCCGCAAGGACGCGTTCTTCCCGAGTATATCCTTTAGTTTGATGGAGATCTCTTCCATGGTCAGGCAGAGTTTCAGGGATACTCGGTTACACTTATCAGCAACTCCTGGTTTGTAATTGAAGTGAGGATTGCCGTTCCCCCCTTCGCCGTTGACAGCGCGCTCAAAGTGCTCGTGGGAACGAAGCGCGTGATCCTCGTCGGTGCGAAGCTGACGACGGCGTTCCTTGCCTATCCGGGCAAACCCAGCCTCATTTCACCGCCGGATTCGATCACGCATATCCTCGCATGACCGGAGCAGGAGGTAGTCAACGCCCTGGAATGGCTCGCCGAGGGCCGTTCCTGATCGAATTCCGGATATAGCAAACCCGGCCGTGCGAGCCGTTAGCCCTCCTAAAATCCAACCACCTGTAGCTGTTGAATCACTTCTTGATAATTTTTTGCCCTATCGAGAGCATTGAGATACTTCGTGAACCGCTGAATATATTTTTCTGCAGCCGGGCTGATATATGCTCTCCAATTTTCCTTTGCGTTTGCTTTTTGCATAACCCCGGAACCATCATGATAACAGACGACCGCTTTTTCTATCGAGTTATATTGTTTATAGAATTTACCAAATTCTTGCCCGGTTTTCACCGCGCTCTTTTTCGGATCAAAAGGAATGCTGGCGGGCTGGATTTTAAAATAGAAATAATAGGTGTGCTGCAAGGGTCCCAAGGCGCCTGTCGTCGACACCGCGAACATGTTGCCGCGAGATTCAATGGTAAGGAGAATGGCAATCCATTTGAACGCATCCAACTCGCTAATATCGATTTGTTTTGAAAGTTCCACCGCACCATTCCAAATATCCTGGCTGAAAATGGAGAAAAACTCCGTATACAAGATCTTATCCCCCGTTCTTCCCGCCGGGCTTCCAAAACGTTCCGCGATATCCTGCACTCGTTCACTGCTGATCTTTTGCATTTCTTCTTCTGTCAATTGGCTAAATATTTCGAGAATGAGTGGCCGGATGAATTCCATATGCACCGTATCCGGAATGCGTTTGAGGATCTCGGCAGTCTCCTGTTCCGCCATGAATTCCGTTTTGGTATATCCCAACAATTCATAGCGGGGCATGGTGATCACGCCACCCGGCAGCGTATATTCCTGCTGCAAGATGCTCTTCAATTTTGATGCGGTTAATTTTTTTCGTGCATAATCAAAAAACAGGTCGTCATTTTTTATATTCCGGTACCGTTGATAAAAATCCTGTTCATTCATATCGGCTAAAACGTAAATACGATTTCGAAAGATTTGATCCGACACTCGGTCATCATACTTACGGCTCTTCGGGTTATATTTTCTTGTGAGATGTGTGTATAAGGCCTTGACTTCCGGAGGGAGTTTCGTGGGATCAAACTTGCTGTATGCAATCGATGCCAGATATTGAAGCGGACTGCCGCGATATGCGAGGGTTGGTTTCTTCTCCGGCGGCGCAAAAAAACCGATGGTCAGTAAATAGATGGGTTTGGTTTTATCAGGTTTTGTCAAATCGGCGGTCAAACTCGATAGATTGAACGGTCCCTTACTATAAAAACCATTCAGCTCTTTATTTTCATACGAAAAAAACAACAGATATTGCATAAACTCATAATGGTCGAAAAAATTGAAACTTTTAATGAATTCTAAGGGATAAAAGGTCAATATAATTTCATAGAAGCTGGAAAATGATCCTGGATCATCCAAGGATACCCATATATATTGATAATCGGTATTAATCTTCGAAATCACCTGAGCATACTTCTTCCCGTTTGCCTCTAATGTTGCGCCCGACACCAACTTCTGGTCCGAGGAGATGATGTCCCTTCGCAGTTTCTCGATCTTTTTTATCATTACATGGATATACTCCGGCATGCCGCTCGTATCCCGGTACTGCAGACGAACGGCATTCAATGCGGATCGAACCGATAGATTATGAAAAAAATTAAGATCGAATCGTTTCCCGGTTTTTATTTGGTACAAAAAGATATCCTGAATATAATCAAGATCATTTTTTGCAAGTTTGAAAAAATTCTCTCTGACAGGATCTATCGATGATGCGCCATTCGGGTTTTCCAGACGAGTTGCGTTGAGGATATCGATGATGGCATTTGCCTGATCATCCTCCTCATGACACAAGTCCTCCATGATGCGATACGCGGATAAAACCTTTTGATCGTCCTTGTAAAACTGAATAAAATCTTTTATCTGGGAAAGTGCAGTGGCACTTAAATTTTCTGCAGATGCCTGAATGCTGCTCAGTAAAAAAAAAGCAATCATGCCTACGATAACGGTTAAACGGTCCAGTTTCATCAACATACCCATTGACAGAACAAAACATCCAAACCATTTCATGGGTGACATACAGGACGATGTTCCACCGTTCACCGATACGAGGTGATCCGTAATGAGAACATCAAATTTCATTTTACCAAACTTTGATCTTCTCCATTACGCTCTTTTTTTCCTTAAATGAATCCGCCATTTCCGTTATTATTTCATCCAGGAGGTTTCCTGCCGAATCGGCTTCCGATTCCCTGTCGATAACTTTTAAAATCTTTTTTTCTCCGACATTTTTCGCTCGTTTTCGTTTGAGAATCTCGGCCGACCACAGTATCTCTCCGGTTTCCACTTTCAATAATTTTGCCGTTAGATAAACCTCGGCATAGAGGATGAAATTATTTTTCCTCTCTTCCATATAGGTATGAAGCGTTCCGGTAAGAATGGTATCTGCACCGAGTTGCTTCAGTCGTTGTTTGGTAGTGTCATCAATAATACCTGATGCAGTATGCTGAAACTTAGCCTCCTCAATAATCTTTTTTAAATCTGCCCGATCGACGATTTTAAATCGGGAACCAACCATCGCCGCCGTAAATTTGTCGACAACGACGTCGGCGTTGATTGCAACATCACTCCCTTTATTAAAATTCAATATGGCGACTCGGTTAACCATCGTGGGAGTATAATCATGAGAGAAATTGATCTTGTGAACTACCGGCGAAGCACATCCCGCGAGGAATACAAGACATAGCATTATAGAATGATATCTTCTCATTGCACGAGTCCCCCTTATTCGTCGTCCTTCGCTTCTATCTCTGATTCACCAGAATTGTCAAATGATATTTACGTGTTTGTAATAACCACGACATGGTCACAGAGCCAGGACTATAGTGGACCCCGAAATTTGGACAGTGTGATAAGTTACACTTGGGAAACCAAAGGAGGAGGTTCAAGTGGAACGAATGCGAAAGAAGTATCCGCCGTCATTTAAAGCCAAGGTTGCCCTGGAGGCGATCAAAGAGCAAAAGACATCCGCCGAACTGGCAAGCCTATATCAGGTTCATCCTGGCCAGATTCGGAACTGGAAGGCGGTTGTCCTGAAGGGGATGTTGGATCTGTTGAGCGACAGGCGAAAAGGCAAGGAACAGGACAACGAGAAGCTGATTGCCGAGCTTTACCGCCAGATCGGTAAGCTGAAGGTTGACCTGGGCTGGCTTAAAAAAAATCTGGACTTGCCCTATAGGGATAAGGTATCATTCATTGGTAATATGAATATAGAGATTTCCATCTCTCTCAAGTATGAAGAGATCTACATCAGGGATTATCAATGTGTCTCTGAAGGTAACTTAAATATCTTTAAAAATTGTCTTGACAACCGGGTCCACCTTAGATCTCCGACCTATTTTTCTGATGTCACCGCGGGCATCAGTGCGCTTCGGCATTTCGCGCATCAAAATTTACTGCTGCATAGGGAGGAAGTAAATGAGTCAACAGGATATTTTTTTAAAACTGGCCGATGCATTGAATTTTCCCCTATCCCGATATTTACCGCGCATCATTGAGAAATTGATTACCCCTTTACAGGGGGAAATGCTGCTGCTTTTACCGGCAACAACAAAAGAGCTGGCCGACAGCATGAAGATAGACGAGGGTATCATCGGTGAGGGGCTGGAAGACCTCGTAAGAAAAGGACTGGTCATCCCTCGCATAAAGGATAAGAAAACCAGCTATTTTTTCGTTCGCAGCACCCTTCAATTTCACGATAGTTCCGGAATTTATGAGCCTGCAGGTGAAGAATTTCAGGAGCTGTGGAAGCAGTGGCGGGAGACGGAATTCTATGAGTTATGCCGGGAGTGGGAAAGGATGCCTGTTCCGCTGATGCGTGTCTTCCCGTATCCCCAGGCTGTAAAGAATGCTTTCCGTATGCTTCCCCATGAAGATCTGAACGCCATCATTGCCGGAGCAAGAAAAATCGCCGTGGTGAAATGTGTGTGTCGACTACTGATGAAACACTGTCAAAGACCCCTGGAAGTCTGTATGACGTTTGATGCCGCCGCTGATTTTGCCCTGAGAAGAGGTGTGGGTAAAGCCATCCATGCCGATGAAGCCCGGGAAATTTCCCGACAATGCAGCCAGGAAGGAATGGTGCCCTCTAACATGAACGGTGCACGAGTAACAGCCATGTGCTTCTGTTGTCCTGATTGCTGTATATTCATTCAACCTCAACGCCAGTATGGTTACAGACTGCTCGCCCCCAGCCGCTACGAGGCGGTAGTGGACAGCGATGCCTGCAACGGCTGTCAGAGTTGCGAAGCGTTATGTCACTTTGCAGCAATACAGATGGAAAAATCAGACTCCTCCGAGAGCATCAGGGCGGTCGTGCATCCGGAAAAATGCTATGGCTGCGGTGTCTGCGTAGTCAACTGTCCTGTGGAGGCCATAACCCTAAAACCTGCAAGACCTCCTGATTACATTCCCGAGTTTGGTCCGAGGTATTGAGCATTTTTTGCGTCGCCCCCGAAGCTCGGGCTTTTACCACGATACGTTCACCATGCGGGCCATGCATGGCATGCCAACACCTGTACCTTGCAGTGTAAAGGCACAGGTGCCATATGCCCCTGATATGTGGTGAGATCCTCCGGATGGCGCTGTGTCTGAGCTACGACTTCACCACGTGTCACCGGCTTGTTTCGGGGATGGTGAGGTCAGGTTTCTGGCTATTTCTTCCGCCTGCGTAATGAGGTCGGGTCTTTGTGAAACGGAGTCGGCGGGTCTGGGACCATTCATCCGCAGCGAGTGATTGTTCGCGAATCCGTAACGTTTCAGCCACATTTCGTAGCGTGCGTACACATCCGCGTATAAATTTAAGTTAGGTTGACCCTGTGCCATGATCAGGACAGATGACTTTCCCGGCGCCAGACGACTGGTAAAATTCGGATTCAGAAATGAATACGTCCGATCAAAAAAACATTTGAACTGGCCGGAAACCTCCCCGAAATAGTTCGGGGTGGCCATAACAACGGCGTCGGCCTCCTTGATTGCTTCCAGCACCGGTGTCAAGTCGTCCTTCAACACGCAATGATCCAGCTTTGTTTTGCAGGCCTCACATGCCTGGCAGCCTTTGAAAGCAAGTTTATTGAGTACAAACTCCTGTGTTTCTGCCCCGAGTTCCGAAGCACGCTCAAGAATCCTGCCGGCTAAGGCGGCACTGTTGCTCTTCGGTCGCGGACTCCCTAAAATAGCGACTATTTTCATTTCTTTAACTCCTCGCAAAAAGGGAAATTAAATTGCTGAAGGCGGTAACGCCGTATCGTCACATGTTTATGCTTTCCACGGAAGCACGAGGATTCACCCATTCTTCTCGTGCACGGTCAAGGTTCTCTCCTTTCCCTGCTCTTGGTGAGCACGTGAATCCCGATTCACGGTGGCGAGTATATGATGAATGATCTTATGTGTCAATTGAATTTTGACCACAAAATATGGGGTGCGGTATCGGTGATGATGGAAGCAGTGCATCGGGTTGGCCAATCTTCCGGTTGAGCAATACGCTTTCGGGCTGTTTCAACTGCTGAGAAGGGCTCTTTCGGCAGATTTCAGGCAGCCCTCTCCTGCACGTCTCTTTGTTATGAAGTGTTATGAGTGTATGTACGCAGTAAGGCACCCCCACCGGGCCTGCCAATCCTTTGCCCGCGATCGGATCGATCATCAGTCGATAAAAAACCCGTCATACCATCCGGTTCTGTCTTCCATGTCAATTCACCCCATGTCAGAATCTGATACCAGTACGCAGGGGGAGCTGTCATTTTTTCCATCAAGCGGAAGAGAGGAATGCTTCGTTCAGTGGTTTTGGATATGGACACAGGAGCAGTGATTTTTGTCGGCGACGGCAAGGGAAGTGACGCCCTTGAGCCCTTCTGGAAGAGGCTTAGACGTTCCAGGGCAAAGATAAAGGCTGTTGCCATGGATATGTCCCCGACATATATCTTTTGTGGATGATCCAGTTGATGGATAAGGAAGCAAAACGTCTGGGCGTGCCTCGACAATCCCTCATCAAGGTCTGGGTAGCTGAACGTCTTGAAAAGGTGATTTGAGAATCCCGATAGTTGTCTGGTTTCAGGTTTTTGATTTTCCGCTCGGCTGGACCGTGACTGCAAGGTTGTCCCGGTGGATCACCTCGTCGTAGTCCTTATAGCCCAGGACCTGCTCAATCTTCGAGCTCTTCAGCCCCATGATCTTCCGGATCTCGTCGGCGGTGTAATTTACCAGCCCCTTGGCGATCGGGTTTCCCGCCGCATCCACGCAGGTCACCGGGTCCCCGAGGGCGAAATTCCCCTCGACCTGCATTACGCCGGAGGGAAGCAGGCTCTTGCCATCTCCTACAAGGGCTTCCTTTGCCCCCTCGTCGATCAGGATGCGGCCCCGCGACCTCAACGTGAAGGCGATCCAGCATTTCCGACTGTTCAGGCGCTCCGCCATCGGGAGGAAGAGGGTGCCTGTCTCTTTTCCGTCCAGGATCTCCTGGAGGACGCCCTGGCGCCGGCCGGGGGCGATTATGTAAGGGATCCCTGAGGCTGTTACCTTCTTTGCGGCCATGACTTTACTCTTCATGCCGCCCATCCCGACGGGGGTGGCCTCCAGTGTCGCCGCGGCCTCGATTTCCGGGGTTATTTCCGTGACGAGGGGGATGAGTTTCGCCTTTTTGGGATCGGCCGGATTCCGGTCGTAGAGGCCTTCGGTGCTCGTCAGGTTGATGACGAGATGGGCTTCGATAATATTGGCGACCATCGCGGCGAGGTGGTCGTTGTCGCCGAATTTGATCTCATCGACGGCGACAGTGTCGTTTTCGTTGATGATCGTGATGACGCCCCAATCCATCAGGGTGAAGAGGGTGTTGCGGATGTTCAGGAAGCGTTTTCGGTCGGTGATGTCGCTCATCGTGAGGAGAACCTGCCCGACGAAGAGACCGTGTTTCCCGAAGGCGTTGGAGTAGACCCGCATCAGTCGGCCCTGGCCGACCGCCGCCGCCGCCTGCTTCTGGGGGATGCTCTTGAGCTTGCCGGGGATCCCCAGCCGGTGCTTCCCGGAGGCGATGGCGCCGGAGCTGACCAGAATGACCTGATAGCCCTGTTGGCGGAGGGCTGAGATTTCGTCCACGAGCTGTTCGATGATTTGGAGGTCGAGACCGTCCTCGCCCGTCAGGACGGCGCTGCCGACCTTGACGATGATCTTCCGGACGTTTCCGAGTATCTCTTTCCGTGTCATGATGGCGTTTCCTCCGGCAGGACCAGCCCGCTTCCTTCATCAACCGGGGGGTGATTCGGGGAGATCCGGGCTATGAGCTTTCCAAGCGCCTTCGGGACTCCTTCTCCCGTCGCTGCTGAAAAACACAGTAAATCTATGCCTTTTTGCGCAAAGATGTCAATATCATTTTTCAGCCTCTCCCTGGTCACAGGGAGATCGAGTTTGGCGATCGCCACGACCTGCGGTTTTTTCAACATGTCGGGGCTGAAGAGACCCAACTCCCGGTTGATCAGTTCGTAGTCATGCCAGGCGCCCTGGTATGATTCCGCAGAAATGTCAATGATGTGGAGCAGAACGGAGGTCCTCTCGATGTGGCGGAGAAACTGCATGCCCATCCCCAGCCCTTCGTGCGCCCCCTCAATCAATCCCGGGATGTCGGCGATCACGAAGGACTCATGATCCCCATACGGGACGACGCCTAAATGGGGGACGAGTGTCGTGAAGGGATAATCTGCTATTTTGGGGCGGGCGGCTGAGATCCGGGAGATGAAGGTCGATTTGCCGACGTTCGGCAGCCCGATGATCCCTACATCGGCCAGCAATTTGAGCTCCAGAGTGATCCATCGCTCCTCGCCGGGGATGCCGGGCTGGGCGAAGCGGGGGGTCTGGCGGGTGGCGGTGGCGAATCTTGCGTTTCCGCAGCCGCCTCTGCCGCCCTTGGCGATGATTACGGTGGCCCCATCGGCGGCCAGATCGGCTAACAGCTCCCCTGTCTCCGCATCTCGGATCACGGTCCCCACCGGGACGATGATCTCCACATCATCGGAACCCCTGCCCGTTCGTTTGCTTCCCTCCCCGTGACCGCCGTGCTTGGCCACATGGTGCTGGCGGTATTTGAAGTCAAGGAGGGTCCGCCGGCCCAGGGATGCGCGGATAATGACGCCCCCCCCGCGGCCCCCATCGCCGCCGTCCGGTCCTCCACGGGGGACGAACTTCTCCCGCCGGAAGCTGACACAGCCCCGACCGCCGTCTCCCGCCTTGACGTAGATCTTTGCCTCGTCGATGAATTTCATGATGGTTTCGTTTGCATTTTTTATGCGGAGGATTTGAACGGAAAGGGCCTGATCGCGCTGCAGTGAAGGGAGGATCCGCCGCGTCACCTTCGAGGCGGAGCAGTAAAGGACCGGCGGGAAGCAGCGTAAAACACCCGCTGGTCCATCACCGTGGTGACGCCCTGTGGATGTGGTATCGATAAGGAGATGATTGCTCCGGCCTGGCTGGATCCGGACGTTAAATCTTACGCACGTCCGCAGCCGCCTGGCCCTTCTGATCCTGCTTTATCTCAAACTCGACGCGGTCTCCTTCGGCCAGGCTGCGGAACCCCTCCGCGACGATGGCGCTATGGTGGACAAACACGTCTTCCCCCGATTCCCGGGAGATGAAGCCGTAACCCTTCTTGTCGTTAAACCACTTGACAATCCCAGTTTCGCGTCCGGTCTCGCCCATTTTTTTCCGTTCTCCTCCTCTTATAAGAAAAGATGCCTACGCCGCAGCATAGACGCTGACCTTCTTCCGTTTCTTGTCGAGTCTCTCGAACTTCACGGTGCCGTCGATCTTCGAAAAAATGGTGTAGTCCTTACCGAGTCCGACATTGTTTCCGGGGTGAAATACGGTTCCGCCCTGGCGAACGATGATAGAGCCGGCGTTGATCTTCTCGCCGCCGTAAACCTTGACGCCCCGCCGCTGAGAGTTGCTGTCCCTTCCATTCCGGGAGCTTCCCTGTCCCTTCTTGTGTGCCATAATGCCCTCCGCTAAATGGATATTTCCCTGATTTTCGTGCTTGTCAGCTGCTGGCGGTGACCGGTCTTCTTGCGGTAGCCCTTCCTCTTTTTCATCTTGAACACGATGAGCTTGGCGGCTTTGGCCTGGGCTATGATCTCGCCGACAACCTTCGCTCCTTCGACGATGGGCCTTCCGATCCGGATGTCGCCCTCTTTCTGGACCATCAGGACCTGGTCAAAAACGACCGAGTCCCCCTTGTCCCCGTTGATCTTTTCGATGGCGATCACGTCTCCCTCGGAGACCCTGTGCTGTTTTCCGCCTGTTTTGATGACTGCGTACATGGCTTATATCCTTCTCGAAAATTTTGAATCCGCACCATAACGAAAAGAAAGTGCATTTGTCAAGAAAATTTATAGGGCGGGGACACGATGCGGCATCATGTCCCCGAAAATATTTCCCGATCGGTCGCTTCGGCGAAATCGGCGAGGCGTGTTGCGGTCTTGACGACGCCTATTCTGAGAGATGCCTCCGCGGAAAAACCGGTAACGCCGGTGAGAATCTCGGCGGGACGGACCGTTCCTTTCGGACCGAAACGGGCCGAAAGAAGGATCCGGCGAGAAGGCCGGTCCAGGGCAAGGCCCGTCACGTGAGGACGGATCTCCTTGATGATCGGCTTTCCTTTCACTTCGCGGACAACGCCGAAACTCTCCGCGTCGAGAAACCGGGAAATCCCGGTTTCGATCCGGACCAGCTCCGCCTCGCCGACATCCTCCGACAGAACGAGGTTATAATCGAATCCCATGACCAGTTCCGCCAGGGAGAAGGCGTTCGCGGGCAACTCCCGCATTGCCGTGATCGCGACGCCCGACGGCAGTGCGGCGTTGATCCGGGCAACGAGTGGTCCGATATCCTCGGCCGGCTCCTGAATCCGGATGTCCGCGAATTCGCCCTTGCTTTCCATGCCCACGGATGTGGCGCCGGCAAAGGAGATCTTCGGGTGGGGGTGGAATCCTTGTGAATAGATAAAGGATAAGCCGCCCAAGATCATGGCCCTGCTGAGGGCCGCGGAGAGCTCCAGATGAGAGAGAAAACGGGCCTGACCAAGCTTCGTGAACCGGAGCCGGAAGGCCTTTTCCCGCAGCTCGTTGCCGTCCGGGCCGGCGAAGGAGGAAATGACGGTCCCCACAGGGGCGTCCGCGGGGGCTATGATGGTGCGGACTGTCCGGTGATCGCAGGCGCCGCACTGATTGCACGAACCGGCCCGGCAGTCCGGCGTCGGTTCGCCTTTTTGTGCCTTTTCGGCCTCGGAAAGGAGGAATTCCCGGCTGACACCGCAGTCGATGCCATCCCAGGGGAAGGCCTCCGCCGGAGACCGTTCTCGGAGTGATGTTCCTATATCGCTTCCCGTCCGGTGCAGCGCTTCTTCCCAGAGGTCGAAGCGGAAGCGGTCGCTCCAGCCGTCGAAGCGGCAGCCGAGATGGAAGGCCATCTCGATCAACGCCCCGGTCTCCTCGCCCCCCCGGGAAATTACCCCTTCGAGGAGGCTCATCCGGGCGTCGTGCCACTTGACATTGATGTTCCGGCTCTTCAGTCGCTGCCTGAAAAAACCCTGGCGGGCGGCGGTTTCCTCAATGTCGATCTGACGCTGCCACTGGAAGGGGGTGTGGGGCTTGGGGACGAAGGTCGAAAGGCTGACCGTGACCTGGCCCTGGTTCTTCGCCGTCCGGAGGGTCTTATAGGCGAGATCGACGATTCCTTCTAAATCCTCTTCTCGTTCACCGGGAAGGCCGAGCATGAAGTAGAGTTTCACTGCTCTCCAGCCGGCAGCGAAGACCCGCCCTGTCGTCTCTAAGAGTTCCTCCTCCGTATTTCCCTTGTTGATGACATTCCGGAGGCGCTGCGTTCCCGCCTCGGGGGCCAGTGTGAAGCTCGTCTTCCTGACCCGCCGGATCCCCTCGATCAGCTTCGGGGTGAGGGTCTCGACGCGGAGCGACGGGAGGGCGAGGGCGACACGGCGCGCGTAATAGCGGTCAATGAGCGTCGTGAGCAGGGGCTCGATCAGCGAATAGTCGCCGGAACTCAAGGAGAGAAGCGAAATCTCGTCGTGTCCCGTTGCGCGAAGCATCGCCTCGGCCATCTCTTCGAGGACGGCCGGCGTCCGTTCGCGGACCGGCCGCCAGACCATTCCCGCCTGGCAGAAGCGGCATCCCCGGGTGCAGCCCCGGGCAATCTCCAGGGTCACCCGGTCATGGATCGTCTTCATCAGGGGGACGACGGGACAGAGGGGAAGTCGCCAGCCATCAAGATTGGTAATGATCCTTTTTCGTATCCGTTCGACGCCGGTATGGATCGCCGGAACGTAGACGCCTTCGATTCCGGAGAGGGCTTCGAGAAGATCCCGCCTCTTCCCTCCCCGGGCACTGACGGTTAGAACAGCGGAGGCGATCTCCGCGATCGCCTCCTCCCCCTCGCCGATGACGAAGGCGTCGATGAAGGTGCTCAGCGGGGCGGGGTTGAAGGCGCAGGGGCCGCCGGCGATGATCAGGGGGTGCCCCTCGTCCCGTTCTTCACGGCGCAGGGGGATCTCCCCCAGTTCCAGCATCATCAGCACGTTCGTATAGGAGAGTTCGTACTGGAGAGAGAAGCCGACGATGTCGAAAGCGGCAAGCGGCCGCTGGGACTCCAGAGAACAGAGCGGCAGGCGGCGCTGCCGGAGTTCCCGTTCCATGTCCGGCCAAGGGGCGTAGCAGCGCTCGCAGGCGACCTCCGGCAGACCGTTCAGGACGGCATAGAGGATCTGGAGACCGAGGTGCGACATCCCGACTTCGTAGGTGTCGGGGAAGGCGAGGGCGAAGTGGAGGCGGCAGGCGCCGTTCTCCTTGCGGATGGCATTGACCTCGCCTCCGGTGTAGCGGCTCGGCTTCTCGACGGCCATAAAGAGCTCGCCGGAATTCAATCTGGGGGGGGTTGTCATGGTTATGTCTCTTTCAGGATTTCCCGGTAACGGCAGGGGCGTCTCTCCATGCTTCCGGTAAAATTCATCGTTGCTTTTCTTATCATCTTTGTCCTTGACCTGCAATGACCTTCCTTATATATGACGGATGAAGCGTGAGGCCCTCGTAAAAAGTCGCATGTGGGCTGAAGTCGTCGGAGGTTTAATGGATGGCAGGGGCAGAAATCGAGATCCTCTTGACGAAGGCGGTTATCGACCGGAGAGTCCGGAAACTCGCCGGAAAGATCTCACGGGATTATGCGGGGCGGGAAATCCTGATCGTCGGCGTCCTCAAGGGGGCCTTCATCTTCATGGCCGATCTGATCCGCGGATTAAGCGTCCCGTGCAGCGTCGATTTCGTCCGGCTGGTGAGCTATCACGACGGATCCGTCAGCTCGGGGGATGTCCGGATCACCAAGGATTTGGAAACACCGATTGCAGGGCGGGATGTCCTCATCGTTGAGGACATCGTCGATACCGGCATCACCCTTTCCCGGCTGGTGGAGGTTCTCCGGGAGAGAAAACCGGCATCGCTTAAAGTATGCGCCTTTCTTGACAAAAGGGCAAGGAGGCGGGTTCCTTTCACTGCCGACTATGTGGGGTTCACCATTCCCGACGGTTTTGTGGTTGGATATGGTCTTGATTATAATGAGAAATACCGTTTTCTTCCCGATGTCTGCCTGCTTAGGGACATTGCGTAAGGGGGAGGGCATATGATTATCCAGTGTCGGAAGTGCGAAACGCGGTTCCGGTTTGACGAGACCCTGATTGAGGGGGATGGCGTATGGGTGCGCTGCAGCCGTTGCCAGCATGTCTTCTTTCAGGAGAAGCAAGCCGCTGAACCCCTGTCTGCCGCCTCCGCCGTCGGTACGGAAATACCCTCCGTGAAGATCAGCGATGCCAAGCACATCACTGACGACCACTTTTCCGCGGCCGAAGAGCAACCTCCCCGGGTGGAGATTGAGAGGACGGACATGCCGTCGCCTCTCGTGCAGGCGGAAAGGGAAATTCATCCCGAGATTGAAAAGGAAATTTCCCTCGAAGGGTTGGAAATGGGTATGGTGCGAAAGAGTCTCGGCGGTCCGGCAGCCCCTGGAGAAAAAGAAGAGGAGGAAGAGGGGGAACAAGAGGAACTTATCGAGGTCGCGACCGGGCGCAGAAGATGGGGACGGGCAATCCTGAAGCTTTTCGCCCTGATGTTGTTTATCGTGATCGTTTCGGGAGTGGTCAGCCTTTGGATCTTCCCTGAGATCAGGACCCAGGTCCTGGAGTGGGCATATCCCTGGCTCCGGGGTGTTCCCGCCATCGAAAAACTCTTGGGTACGGAGCCGAAGGATCGCGAGGCCGCCTCGTCGCCGGTCCGCATCAAGGATGTCCGCCAGCGTTCCGTGGCTAATCTCCTCGTGGGAAACCTCCATGTGATCGAAGGGGTCGCCGTAAACCAGTCACCTTACCCCCTGGCAAGGATCAGCGTCCGTCTGGTGATCTCCGATGCCTATGATGTGACTCTCGGGGAGAAAATCTCCTACTGCGGCAACATCCTGACAGATTCGGAACTGGGCGCCCTCGCGGAGACCGAGATTCAGCGGGAGCTCTCCACCCCCCAGGGGACCGATTTCTCCAATGAAAGGATCGAACTGAAAGGCGAAATCCCCTTCATGTTCGTCTTCAGCCAGGAGCAGGCCGGGGCGGTAAAAACGACAGTAACCCCTGCCGGCGCCGAGCGCGTTTCATAAACGCCCTTTATGAATCCTAATGTCGTGTCCGGGCATGCCGCTGTTTGAACCGGAGGGGCAACCTTCATTCGGGTATGCCAAGAGCGCCGAGAATAGAGGCGCGATGTACGGCGCCCTCCCGGAGGATCAGAGGCGGAAAGGTGGTGAGGTCGAGGATCGTCGAGCCCGCCCCCCCCCGTGTCCGCCCCCCGTCTATGACCGCATCGACGTGGTTTCCGAGAGCACGGATCACCCCGCGGGTAGTGGTGCATTCCGGTTCCCCGGAGAGGTTGGCGCTCGTGGCCGTGAGCGGACCTGACAGCCCCTCGGCGAGAAGCAGCGCGATGGGATGACTGGAGACCCGGATGCCGATCTTCCCGGCGCCGCCGGTGAGAAGGGGGGAAACGGAAGGGGCGGCGCGGAAAACCAGAGTGAGCGGGCCAGGCCAAAATTTTTGCATGAGTATCCGTCCCGCTGCGGGGATCTCCTCCACCAGCGGGGTCACCTCCCGGTCGTTATTGACGATGACCGAGACGGGATTCCGAAAGTTTCGTCCCTTGATTAGGAAGATCCTTTCCACCGCCGCTTCGCTGCGCGCATCGGCGCCGAGGCCGTAAAAGGTCTCCGTGGGATAAGCGACGACCCCGCCCTCTTTCAGGATCCTCACGGCCTCCGCGAGGACCTTTTCATCCGGCTTTCCGGGATCGATTCTCAGGAGGACTGGCATTTCAGGTTTTCGTGCTTCCGCTCGACGTCCTTGGCCATCTTCCGGACATAATCCTGGAGCTTTTTCTGGAGGTTGACGTCTTCCAGAGCGAGAATCCGGACGGCAAAAAGAGCCGCATTCTTCGCCCCCGCCTTGCCGATGGCCATGGTTGCCACGGGAATGCCCCCCGGCATCTGGACCGTGGCCAGGAGTGCGTCCAGCCCCTGGAGCGATGTAGCGTCGATGGGGACCCCGATCACGGGCAGAAAGGTCTGCGACGCGATGACCCCGGCCAGGTGCGCCGCCGCTCCGGCGCCGACGATGATCACCCGGACCCCCCGTTTGGCTACCCCGTGGGTGTACTCAGCCGTCCGCTCCGGCGTCCGGTGGGCGGAGGTCAGGAAGAGTTCATGGGGGATCGCAAAATCCACAAGGACCTTGACGGTCTCCTCCATGATCGGAAGATCGGAATCGCTTCCCATGACGACGCTGACGACAACCCCTGTCGTTTCCTGCATCTCTGTTCAACTCCTTTGCTCACTGTAAAAAAGATAAAAGCATGTGATTGGGACCTCGTCGCGAAGAGCGGTATTCTTTATCAGTGTCTGAAATGCCTTATGCCGGTAAAGATCATCGCCAGACCGTGTTCGTCTGCGGCCTGGATGACCTCGTCGTCCTTGATCGACCCGCCCGGTTCGATGATCGCGGTGATTCCGGCCTCATTGGCCATGTCGATCCCGTCCCGGAAGGGGAAGAAGGCGTCCGAACCCAGGACGCAGCCATCGGTCGGCAGGATGGCCTTCATCTTCGCGATCTTAACCGAATCCACGCGGCTCATCTGGCCCGCGCCCACGCCGACCAGATGGTCCTTCGTCGTGTAGACGATGGCGTTGGACTTGACGTGTTTGACCACACGCCAGGCGAAATCGAGGGCCTGGTACTCTGCCTCCGTCGGCGCCCGCTTGGTAACGATCTTTGCCTTGCGGATGTCGAACTCGTCCATGTCTCGGTCCTGGACGAGGAGACCGCCCATGACCCGCCGGAAGTCGTAGCCGGCAGTGCGCTTGCTGCAGGAAGCAGGGATCTCCAGTACCCGGACGTTCTTCTTTGTGCCCAGGATCTCTACCGCATCCGAGGCAAAGCCGGGGGCGATGATCACCTCGAAGAAGGTCTTGATCAGCTCCTCCGCTGCTCTTTTATCCACGGGGCGGTTCAGGGCGACGATGCCGCCGAAGGCCGAGACGGGATCGCCTGCCATCGCCTTCCGGAAGGCCTCGGCCATGTCGCCGTCGGATGTGGCCGCGCCGCAGGGATTGGCATGCTTGATGATGACGACGCCGGGCAGGGGGACGTCGGAGACGATCTGCCAGGCGGCGTCGCTGTCCATGATGTTGTTGTAGGAGAGCTCCTTTCCCTGGAGCTGCCGCGCGTTGGAGAGGGCCGAGAGCTGCGGGTCCGTCTCACGGTAGAAGGCGGCCTTCTGATGGGGATTCTCACCATAGCGGAGGTCCTGCGCCTTGGTGAATTGGCAGGAGAAGGTGTCGGGGAAATCCCGCTTCTCGATACTTTCTGCGCTCAGCAGTCCGAGATAGTTGGAGATGGCGCCGTCGTACCGGGCGGTAAGCTGGAAGGTCTTTTTCGCCAGCTCGAAATTGGTCGCATCCGAGATCTTGCCCCCCGTCCGCTTCATCTCCGAGAGTATCTTCTCGTAATCCTCCGGATCGGTTACGACGGAGACGAAGCGGTAGTTTTTAGAGGCCGCTCGGAGCATCGTGGGACCGCCGATATCGATATTTTCGATGGCTTGCTCCAGGGTGCACCCTTTCTTGGCGACCGTATCCTCGAAACGGTAGAGATTGATGACGACCATGTCGATCAGGTCGATGCTGTGTTCCCGGAGGGCATTCATATGCGCATCGTTGTCCCTGAGCGCGAGCAGGCCGCCGTGGATCTTCGGATGCAGGGTTTTCAGCCTTCCATCCATCATCTCCGGGAAGCCGGTGTAGTCGGAGACGTCGGTGACCGGGACCCCGCTTTTTCTCAACTGTGCCGCCGTTCCCCCGGTGGAGAGGATCTCTACGCCGAAGGATCGGAGCCCCTGGGCGAATTCGACGATCCCTTTCTTGTCCGTCACGCTGATCAGCGCCCTCTTGATGTCGTTCAGATGCATGTTATTCTCCTATGAAGATGGGTTCTTTTTTATTGTCCTCATGTGGTCGATCCTCTTACGGATGAGCGGTCCGGTGCCGATGTCGGGCCGGTGGTCCACGGGACCCCGGATGGCGGAGACGGCGCCTTCGGCGATCCTTTCCGCCTCTTCCAGGCCGTCGGCGATACCGACCACGCCTATTGCCCGCGAAGAGGTCATGTAAAGCCCGTCCGGCCTCTGATCGATGGATGAATAATAGAGTCGCGCTCCTCGTGCGTCGCCGATCTCGATCCGGGACGATGCGGAAGCGGCCTCGGGGTCGTTCTGGGAAAGGCCGTAGCCCCTCGGAACGACATATTTGCACACCGTCGCCTTTTTTTCAAATACTATGTCGAGGCGTTCGAGAGATCCGTCGATAATCGCCCGGCAGACGTCGATGAAGTCGGTCCGGAGGAGGGGGAGGATATTCATCGCCTCGGGATCGCCGAAACGGGCGTTGTATTCGATCAGTTTCACCCCGGAGCGGGTGATCATGAAGCCGCCGTACATGACCCCCTTGTAGGGAATGCCCGTCTCCCGGCAGATCGCCCCGGCGACCTTTCGGGTGATCTCCAGGCCCTCGGCTACGGCATCGGCGCCGAGGAAGGGGAGGAGATGGTCTGGGCAGGAGTAGGAGCCCATCCCGCCCGTGTTCGGCCCGCGGTCGTCGATGAAGCGCCGCTTGTGGTCCTGGACCGGGGGGGTCGCCACGACCGTTCGGCCGTCGCAGAGGCACTGCAGGGAGAACTCCTCCCCCTCTAATTTTTCCTCCACGGTCACACCGGGATGGCTTTTCAGGATTGTGCTGCAGTGGTCGAGGGCCTCTTCCCTCGTTTGAAAATGGTCCCCCTGGACGAGGACCCCTTTTCCGCCGGTGAGCCCGTCCGGTTTGAGGACGATGCCGGTGAGTTCAGCGAAGAAGGCCTCGATACCGGCAACCGATGTGAAATTCCTGAATTTTGGATTTCCCGGGATACCGTACTTGTCCAGCAGGTTCCTTGTGAAGGACTTCGATGTCTCCAGGCGGGCCAGATTCCTGGTCGGTCCCACTGCCGGGATTCCCGCCGTCAAGAGAGCATCCACAAAGCCGTGACTCAGGGGGTCCTCGGGACCGACAATGGCGAAGTCGGCGCCGCAGTCTCTGGCAAAAGCTACCGCCGCTTCCGGCGCATCGTACCGGCCGATGAAGACCTTCTCCGAAAGTGAGCCGATGCCGGGATTGTTGGTTTTCATGAAGGAGTAGATTCGGGGATTGCGGCCCGAACGCATGACCGCTTCGGCGATCGCATGTTCCCGGGCGCCGTTGCCGATGAGAAGGACGTTGGTCATAGGGAGGCCTCCTTAGAGCTGCTGACTTTTTATTCTACACACATATCGAAAAAAAGGGACGGAGTCAAACAAATCCGCCGCCGGGATGCAGGAGACAAATAGTTTGTCTTTTTCCGGCGTGATCTGCTAAGTTTCATCATGGTCCTTTCTTCCGACGCAGTGCGGAAGGAGGTAAAAAGTGAAAGTTGGGAAAGGGTAAAAGGTGGTGACGAGGCATGAAAGGCAAAATCGATGCCCCGGATGGGGCGAAGGATGGGTTTTGTACAATCATCCTGGCGGCGGGCAGGGGAACGCGGATGAAATCCGATCTGGCGAAGGCGCTCCATCCCCTTTGCGAGGCGCCCATGCTGAGTTATCCGGTCGCGGCGGCCCGCGCGGCGGGCTCGGAGCGAATCGCCGTAGTTATCGGCCATCAGGCGGAGCAGATCCGCGAAACATTCCGGAATCAGGGGCTGATCTTCGTGGAACAGAGAGAACGACTTGGCACCGGTCATGCCGTCCTTCAGGCCCGGGAGGTCTTCCAGGGGTATGATGGCGCCATCGTCATCCTCTGCGGCGATGTCCCGCTGATCAGGCCGGCGACCGTGCGCTCTCTGTATGAGAGGCACCACTCGGAGCGGGCGGCGGTGACCGTCCTGACTGTGATTCTGGAAGAACCCTCGGGTTATGGCCGGGTCGTCAAGGCCGGTTGCGGGTGCATCCTGAAGATCGTCGAAGAAAAGGACGCCACGACCAAGGAGAGGCAGATCCGCGAGATCAATACAGGGATCTACTGCGTGGAGAGCCGTTTTCTCTTCACAGCGGTCGCCGGACTCGGCAACCGGAACGCCCAGAGGGAATACTATCTCACCGATATCGTTGAAATTGCATGTAAAAAAGGTATGAAGGTCGATTCGTTCCTGGCCGGCGATCCGCTGGAAGTCATGGGGATCAATACGCCCGAAGACCTGGAAAGGGCCGGCCGGCGAATGGAGTCGCAAGGCCTGCGGCAATCCGCGCCGGTAAAAGAGGGGGGGGAGACGCCTCATGTATATCGGCCGCTTAGTTCTTAAAAACAATGTTTTTCTCTCTCCGATGGCGGGGATCACCGATCTTCCCTTCCGGACGATTGTCCGTGAATTCGGCTGCGGCCTCGCCTTCACCGAGATGGTCAGTGCCAACGGCCTCCTGCGGGGGATGGGGAAGACCGGTCGTTATCTCGACTCCTCTTCCGCCGACCGGCCGCTTGGGGTTCAACTCTTCGGCTCTGATCCGGAGACTGTGGCGGAAGCGGCAAAGATTGCGGCGGAGATGGGTGCGGACCTGCTGGACATGAATATGGGCTGTCCGGTGAAAAAGGTGGTCAAAACCGGCTCGGGCGTGGCGCTGATGCGTGAGCCGCAGCGGGCAGGCGCCATCCTCCGCGCCGCGAGAAGTGCATCGGACCTTCCCATGACGGTCAAAATCCGGGCCGGATGGCGCCAGTGCGAAATCAACGCCCTCGAAATCGGCCGCATCGCCGAGGAATGCGGCGTGGATGCCGTCATCCTCCACCCCCGCACGGCCGATCAGGGATTCGGCGGCAAGTCAGACTGGGGACTGATTGCGGATCTCAAGGGGCAACTGCGGATCCCCGTAATCGGCAGCGGGGACATCCGCTATCCTGTGGACGCAGCCCGGATGTTCCTGGAGACCGGCTGCGACGGGATCATGGTGGGGAGGGGCGCCCTGGGGAATCCCTGGATCATCAGGAATATTCTCTCCCATCTGGCCGGAGGCGATATCCACCCGCCGTCCCTTGCGGAGAGGGAGGGGGTCATCCGGCGGCATCTGGAGATGGCCATCGATTATTACGGAGAGGAAGTCGGGACCAGGGATTTCCGGAAACATCTTCTCTGGTATACGAAGGGGTTGCGGGGGGGCGCCCAGTTCCGCCAGGCGGCTGGGAGGATCAGCGACCGGGCCTCGGTATGGGAAGCGCTGCAGGAATATTTTCAAGCGCTGACGGAATCTGCCGGACGGGAAATAAGATCTTGACTTTTATTGGTCCAGTTGTCATAATAAATTACAAAACTCTCATGACGCCATGGACCGGGTGTGGCGGATG
>Ga0209212_1003162_pt1 | contig 22208 bp, 21 predicted proteins | sample RifGroC2_FD_183996 | JGI IMG/M metagenome (GOLD analysis project Ga0209212, IMG submission 183996) | Groundwater microbial communities from Rifle, Colorado, USA - Groundwater C2 (SPAdes) (version 2) | ecosystem: Environmental > Aquatic > Deep subsurface > Groundwater | place: Rifle, Colorado... | reverse complement strand
ATGCAGGCCGACACCGCGGTCGTCCCCGAGCTTCTCGAGGGGATCACCTTCTCCAAGCTGAAGACGCCGGCGAACATCCTGATCTTCCCGGACCTCAACTCCGGCAACATCTGCTACAAGCTGCTGCACCGCCTGGGAGGCGCCGAGGCGATCGGCCCCATCCTCATGGGGATGAACCAGCCGGTTCACGTGTTGCAGCGCGGGGACGATGTCGCCGACATCGTCAACATGGCTGCCATAGCCGTGGTGGATGTACAGAATCTCGGTCAGAATCTTGCCGGAAGCCGGTAGCGGAGATTGCATTCCATCCCCGCAGGTGCAATGCGCCGGATGGTCGGCAAGCTCAGGTTGTGAACGGTCAAGAGCGGGACGGCAGTCTGGAGCGCCCAAGAAGTCCGTTCCCACGCGGGAGCGTGGGAACGGATGGCGCAGAGGGAGGATTGCTGCTACTTTTCCTTCTTTTCATCGTCCTTCGGATTTATCACCGTGCCGTCTTCTTCTGCCGCTTTCTTGAAGTTCCGGATGGCGCCCCCAAGCGAAGCTCCCAGCTGCGGGAGTTTCCCCGGCCCGAAAACCACCAGCAGGATTACGAGAATGATGATGAGTTCCGGCATACCGAAACCAAACATGAGACACCCCCTTAGATTAGTTTTGAAGATTAATTTATAGCACAGGTTGTCTAATTATAGGAAAAGAGAATCCCCCCGCATCCCGCCGGCCCGATCTCCGCGGTTGAGTCCCCCGCCGACTCGTCGTCGAACCCATTCGAGCGGCCCCTTTCCGCAGCAAAATTAAATTCCCCTCGTTAAGTTTGCACTTAATAAATCTATGCTAACCTATGTCCATTTCCGTCACCCGGTCTTCTAAAAAAGAAGCTGGCGGTGATCGTCATTTGCGATTCGAGGTGAACATGGTGCAGCCTCTCATCATTTTGCTGTTGGCCTCCCTGCTGTGGGGCTGCTCGACCCGGACCCGAGCCGTGAGCCCCACCTTGGCGGGACCCGAGCTGGACTCGGTCAGGGTCCTGATCAAGGCGGACCCGCAGCTGAACAGGTTCGAGAGCAACCCCCACGCCCTGTCGCTGTGCCTTTACCTGCTGAAGGACCCCAACGGTTTCAAGCAGTTGGTGCAGGAGAAGGAGGGCATCCCCAAGCTTCTGGACTGCAGCCGCTTCGACGCGACGGTAGTCAACGCCAGGCAGATCGTGGTGCAACCGGGGCAGGAGCTGAAAGAAATAAACGAGACGGGGGAGGGGGCGCGCTACATCGGCATAGCCACCGGTTACTTCTACCAGGGGAAGAGGAGGGTGACCGAACTCTCCCTGCTCTCTTCGCAACTGGGGGACGGCCACTCCGAGAGCCGTGTGCGCATCGAACTGGGACCCCAGGAAATACGGGCCTTGAGGGTAGAGTGATGGAACGGCAGCGACCCGTCTTCTGGCACCAGGGGCTGTTCCTGCAGCCGCAGCATTTCCAGATTGCCGAGCGCGGCATCCACTCCCTGTTCGTCCCGTACCAGAGGTATCTGGCACCTCATTTCTGGGGGGTGTTCCGGATGGAAATCGGCAAGGAATTCCCCGGCACCCGTTCTTTCGGGATAGCGAAAGGCGCCTTCCTTTTCCCCGACGGAACCCACGCCTCGCTTCCCGGCAACGCGCTGGTGCAGTCCAGGTGTTTCGACGAGGGGATGGTGGGGGGGAAACCCTGCACCGTCTACCTCGGCCTCAAGAGATGGGACGACCGCGGTGCGAACGTCACGAGCATCGAGGATGGGGATGCGCTCTCGAAGATCGCCACGCGCTACGCGGCGCCGTCCGGCGTGGAGAGCTGCCCCGATCTTTATGCCGGAGGAACGGACGCGGAGGTGAGGCGGCTGGACCTCGTGCTGAAGATCTTCTGGGAGGGCGAGATCGAATCCCTGGGGGATCACCTGCTCATCCCGGTGGCCCGGCTGGAAAGAACCCGGGACGGCGTTACACTCTCCCGCAGCTTCATCCCCCCCTGTCTCGCCATAGGCGGCTCGCCGCTGCTTCTCGACACGGTCCGGGAGATCCGCGACCTGGTCGCCTCGCGCAGCCAGAGCCTGGAACGCTACAAGCGCCAAAGGAGCATCCAGAACGCCGAGTTCGGCTCGCGCGACCTCGCGTACCTTCTGGCGCTCAGGACGCTGAACCGCTACCTGGCGCAACTGGTCCATTTCACCGAGGCCCTCGACGTCCATCCCTGGCAGGTGTACGGCACCCTGAGACAACTCGTGGGAGAACTCTCCAGCTTCTCCGAAACGGTCACGGCGCAGGGGCGAACCGCCGACGGCGCGCCTCTTCTCCCGGAGTACGATCACCAGGATCTCGCTGCCTGTTTCAGCCAGGCGCACGACCTGGTCCTGAAACTGCTGGACCAGATCACGTCGGGGCCGGAATACGCTCTCCCTCTTTCGTGGGACGGCGCCTATTTCGGCTCCGAGATGAAACCCTCGCACCTCGAAAGCCGCAACCGCTTCTACCTTGCGCTCAGGTCGGAGGACGACCCCAAGGTGGTGGTGCAGTCGGTGACGACGCTGGCAAAGCTGAGCTCGCGGGAGAGACTGCCGCTTCTCATCGCCCAGGCGCTTCCCGGGATAGGGCTGGAGCATCTGCCGGACCCGCCGCGGGAACTCCCGCGCGGCGCCGGTACCGTCTTTTTCTCCATCGACCACCGCTGCGAGCAGTGGGAACTCGTTCAGAAGTGGAACAACATAGCGCTGTGCTGGGACCACGCCCCGGCGGACCTGGAGGTCGAAATAATGATCGTGGCGAGACCCTGATTCTTCGGGACTGCCTAAAAGGAATCGGCCATGCACCTGATCGACGCTTTCATGCCGGTTATCGCCCATGTTGTCCAGTTGCGCAGCGACCTGCAACGGCAACAGCCCGAGTACGAGCAGGTAAAGGGGGAGATCCTGCGGCAGCTGGAGCTGGCCCAGGACGCGTGCCGCAAGGGAGGGATCGATGAAGACGATCACGACCAGGCCCTTTTCGTGGTTTGCGCCTGGATAGACGAGGCCATTCTCGCCTCCGGGTGGAACGGAAAGCAGCAGTGGCAGCACGACCAGCTCCAGCGCGCTCGTTACCACACGACGGAAGCGGGCGTCGAGGTGTTCGACCGGCTGGAGCGATTGCAGCCGCACCAGCGGGATGTCTGCGAACTCTTCTACCTCTGTCTGGCGCTCGGGTTCAGGGGACGCTACATCAGGCCGGGCGACGAGATACTCCTGCAACAGCTGCGGACATCCAACCTGAAGCTCCTCGAGAACCTTCAAGACATCCCTCCGCTTGAAAAAATGGAACTCTTCCCCGGCGCTATCGACGGCAGCCGGGAGAACGCAAACATACCTAAGGCGAATTCCCTTGTCATCACCCCCTTCACGGCCGTCGTAGTCGCGGCCCCTGTCATCCTCTTCGCGTTCCTGTATATCGTCTACCGGTTCGTATTGAACGGCCTGGCCCTCCCGGTCGGCTAGGAGAGGAGGTGCAGCTTGACCAGAGACACCATGCTCACCTATGCGAAATACGTCTTGTTCGGCGCGGCGCTGATACCGTTTCTCGTCATCGCCTACGTGATGTTCCCCTTGCTCAGTTGGTCCTGGCGCATCGGTCTCTTCCTGCCGCTGCTGGTGCTGCCGCTATGGGGGGCATTGGTCCTGATCAAGAAGGCGCTTTCCGGCCGCAACAAGATAGAATCCGGCGCGGAAGCTGCGGGTGAGGAGCCGAGCCGGGTAGCCGAGCTGCAGGGAAGCTGTCAGAGGGCGGTGCAGGCCCTTTGCGCTTCCCATCTCAAGGACGAAGGCGACCCTCTCTACGTGCTTCCCTGGTACCTAGTGATCGGCGAGAGCGGCTCGGGGAAAAGCACGGCAATCAAAATGGCCGGGTTATCCTCCCCCTTCGTCGACCATAGCGATGGCTCAGGGGCGGCAACCCGTAACTGCGACTGGAGTTTCTACGACCAGGGGATCCTGATCGATACCGCCGGGCGGTACACGGTGCAGGCGGACCGGGAAAGGGACAACGAAGAATGGCGCAAGCTCCTGGCTCTGCTCCTCAGGTACCGGAGGAAGGAACCGATCGACGGCCTGATCGTTACGGTTGCCGCCGACAGGCTGGCGGCGGGGGGGTGCCAGGAACTGGAAAATTACGGTCGGCAATTGAGGCTGCGTATCGACGAACTGATGTCGCATCTGGGCTATCGCTTCCCTGTCTACCTGCTGGTCACCAAATGCGATCTGGTCCATGGCATGCCCCAGTTCTTCGCACGTCTCCCGGAGCAGACCCTGGACCAGCCGATGGGGCTTGCCAATGTTGAAATGTCCAGCGACGTCCCGGCCTTTATCGGACGCCTTTCGGCAAGCCTGTCCCAGCGCCTGAGGAGCCTGCGCCTGCTGATAGTGCACCAGAGAGACGGCAAAAGCGCCGGATCGTCTTTGTTGCTGTTTCCGGACGCGATGCGAGGGCTTAAACCGGGCCTGGACTTCCTTGCCGCCGCTGCCTTCGCGGAAAACCACTACCAGGAAACCCCCTTGCTGCGCGGCATCTATTTCTGCAGTGCCTCTCCTTGCGCCCCTTCGGGGCACGGCCTGTTCCTGCACGACTTTTTCGAGAAGGTCCTGCCGCGCGACCGGGGGCTTGCGACCCCGACGGCCAGGACCGGCAGATGGCGGCAGGTCGGCGAAAAGGTCGCGCTCCTCTCGTGGCTGGTGATCGCTGCCTCGCTCTGCGGGCTCTTGAGTTGCTCGTTCCTGAAGAACATGGCGGTGGTGAGGGAAGCCTCCGTGCTCGTTGCCAAAACGCCCGAACTCCATGGCGACTTCGCCGAGGACCTTGCCGCCATGGAGCGGATGGCGAGCACCATCGGGAGCATAGAACAGAGGAACCGGGACTGGTGGGTCCCCCGGTTCGGGCTGAACCGAAGCCAGGAGGTCGAGGAGGCGCTCAAGGCCCGGTACTGCAGGCAGTTCCGTGACCGCTTCCTCGTGTTCTTCGACAGGGATATGACTGCCGCGATGGCCGCGTTCTCCCTCAACACCCCGAACGACCTCTTCGGGCGCTACGTGATGCACTTGAGCCGGCGCATCAACCTCCTGAAAGGGTGCCTCGCCGGGAATCCGTTGTCGGCTGAAGCTCCGCTCCCGGACTACCCGGCAAGGGAGCCGGCCGCCGAGGGAAGTAGCGACCCCTCCTTCGGGAAGTTGTATTTGAACTACGTTTCCTGGCGCTCGGAGCGCCAGGAACTGGACAAGGAGCTGAAGCAACTTCAGAGCTTGCTGAAGCAGGCGTTCGTGCGGAAGGGGACCGACCTCGCCTGGATGCTGGAGTTCGTCGACAGGCATGAGCCGAAGGCGGCCATCTCCCTGAAGGATTTCTGGGGAGGATCGAAAGCTCTGGCTGCGGAGCCGATCATCCCCCCCTCCTTCACCAAGAAGGGAAAGCACTTCGTGAACGGCCTGCTTAACGAAGTCGGCACCGCGTACCCGGAGCCGATGGTGCTGGAGAGGGAGAAGGAAGGTTTCATCGTCTGGTACCGGGACGCCTGTTTTGCGGCGTGGCAGAAATTCGCCTGGCAGTTGCCGAAAGGGGAGCAGCGGCTGTCCGGCCTGAAAGAATGGCGGATCGCCGCGGCAGGCATGGCCGGGGAAACAGGTCCCTATTTCCATTTCATGTCGACGGCGGCCGACGAACTGCAGGCATTCGCGGGCGCCGAAAACCTCCCTTTGTGGTTCATAGAGCTGTACCGGTTCCAGGTGCTTAAAGCGCGGAAGCAGCCGGCGGGTTATGCCTCAGCCGTCGAGCAGGGGAAGGCGTACGCAGACAGGCTCGGGCGCATGGTGGGCAAGCAAGGAAGCGCCCCTTCATCCCTCGCCGGCGCCGAGGTGGCCAGGGAGTACCTGAACGCGGTGGAGCATATCGCACCGGTGGCGAAATCGAGGAGTCTGGCGCACCAGATGGCGCTGCAGGCCTTCACCGATTCGCCAGAGGTCGGCAAGTCGCCGCTGTACCAGGCGGCCGACGCCGTTCAGCGGTTGAACGCTCTTCTGGCCCAGGGACAGGGCGATGACACCTTTTCCCGCCTCATCTCCGGGCCGATCACCTTCTACGGGACCTTCGTCAGGATGGAGACCGCCTGTTCGCTCCAGTCCCAGTGGGAAGAGAAGGTGCTGAAGGAGGTGCAGGGCGCGAGCGACCCGCAGACCCTTAATTATCTCCTGGGGAAGGACGGCCCGGTCTGGAAGTTCGTCGGCGCCTTCGCAGATCCTTTCCTCGGCTGGAGCCAGGCACGCGGCTATTATGCCAAGTCCGCACTGGGAGGCTCCGTTCCTTTCCGCCCGGAGTTCTACTCCTTTCTCGCCAGGGGCGCCAAGGCGAAGATCGCGGCCGCCGCCCCGGGTAAACCGAGTTACCAGGTCACCATCAAGGGATTCCCCACCGACGCGAACAGCGAGGCCCGCACCAAGCCCCATAGCACAAGACTGGAGTTGCAGTGCGCGACGGGCTCGCAGGTCATCTCCAACCTGAACTACCCCGTGAGCAAGCCGTTCGTCTGGTCGCCGTCGACCTGCGGCGACGTCCTGTTGCAGATCGACATCGGCGATACCGTTCTCACCAAGAGGTACACCGGCGCGCAAGCCTTCGCCGACTTTCTGCGGGATTTTCCCAAGGGGAGACGGACCTTCTATCCTAAGCAGTTCCCCGGAGAGAGGCAGGCGCTGGAACGGATGGGAATCCGATTCATTCGCGTCAATTACCAGCTTCTCGGCGCAGCCGATGTCGTGGCCGGTCCCGCCGATTCGCTCCCTACCCGAATTCCGGCGAAGATCACCGATTGCTGGGATTGAAGTGGAGGATGTATGGCCACAACAATGGATGTGGAGCAGCTGCTGGGGGAAATATCCGAAGGGTTTCCGGCGGGAGACGATCTTCGATACACGGCCTTTTACGAGGAGATCATGGAGGCGAGACGCAGTGAGGACGCCATTGCCCTGGGGGACTGGCAGCACGACGTGAAAAAATCGGACTGGGAGAAAGTGATCACCCTGTCCGTCGCAGCCCTTACCGAGAAGAGCAAAGATCTCCAGATCGCCGTATGGCTCACCGAGGCGCTGACCATTGTACGTGGATTCGAGGGGCTTGAGCTGGGGCTGCGGGTGACAGCGGGACTTGTTGAGCGCTTTTGGGACTCGCTCTATCCGCTGTCGGAAGAAGGCGACCTGGAATACCGGGCCGCTCCCTTCGAGTTCCTGAACGAGAAGGTGGCCGTGCAGGTGAGGCAGGTCCCGCTCACGGAAAAGACGGCAACCCGGGGGTATTCATGGCTCAAGTGGCAGGAATCGCGTGAGGTCGGTTTCGAGGCCGATACCAGGAACAGCTACGGAGATGTCGATGAAGACAGAAGAAGCAGGCGAGAGGAGCGGCTGACAGAAGGGGCGCTTACCGCGGAGGAATTCGATGCGGCGGCAGCCAGGTCGGAAGGAGAGTTCGGACAGGCGCTTCTTGGCACCGTCGGCAGATGTCGGGATGGTGTGCGGGTGTTGGCAGCAGCAGTCGGCGAAAAATTCGGTGGGGAGGCCCCAAGCCTGGCCGAGTTGGGGGTAGCCGTAGAAGCGTGTCATGGTCTGGTTGAGAAGCTGTACCGTCGGGTCCCCGACCAGCTTGGCCAGCTTGACCCGCTCGACCCGGTGGCCCCGCTCGACCCGCTTGCTCAGTCAGGCCAGTCCGATCCGTCCGAGCCGTCCGACCCGTCCGACCCGTCCGACCCGTCCGACCCGTCGGCCGCCCCCATCTGGAGCGAGGCCCTGGCCATGGCGGAGGCGGGTCAACTGCAGGAAGCCCTGGCCATGCTGCTGCGCAGTTGCAACAGCTCCGAGTCCACCCGCGACAGAAACCGGATTCGTCTGCTCATAGCAAGGCTATGCCTGAAGGTCGGACGCATGGACCTGGCAAGACCCATCCTGGAAGAGCTGCACGGGATGATCGAGGAACTCCACCTGGAGCGCTGGGAGTCGCCGCTGTGGATCGCCGAAGTGCTGGACGCCTACTACCAGTGCCTGCAGGCGGGCGACCTCCCGCAAGACGACCTCACCCTGTCCCGATCCCTGTTCAGGCGCATCTGCTCCCTGGACGTAACCAAGGCAATGCCGTACCGGAATTGAATCACCAAAAAAAAAGGAGGGACCATGACCAGATCAGAGAGCCTGCAACACAAGCTGGACCGGGTTAGGGCGCCGCGGGTCCGGATCACCTATGACGTTGAGACCGGCGCCGGTAGCGAGCTGAAGGAGATCCCCTTCGTGGTGGGCGTGCTCTCCGAGCTCTCCGGCAAACCCGATCAGCCCCTGCCGAAAATGAAGGAGAGGAAGCTGGTCGAGATCGACCGCGACAACTTCGACTCCGTCCTGGAGGGGATGAAGCCGAGGGTTGCCTTCGCCACCGATAACAAGCTGGCCAACGACGGTTCGAAGCTGTCCGTCGAACTCTCCTTCCGGAGCATGGAGGACTTCCATCCGGAACGGGTGGCCCTGCAGGTGGAGCCGCTTCGAAGACTGATCGAGGCGAGACGGAGACTTTCCGACCTCCTCAACAAGCTGGACGGAAACGACCGCCTGGACGAACTGCTCCGGCAGGTCATCGGCAGTTCGGAAACCTTAAAGATGATCGGACATGAAACCGGTGCTGTGCAACCAACTGACGACGATGCTTCGTAAAGGAGGGAGACCATGGCAGATCCAATAGAACCTCAGGTACTTTGCGCCGGGCCCTCTTGCGTCGACCTTTTGCAGCGCATCATCGAGGACGGACGCCTGGCCCGTAACGACGATCAGAAGCAATACGCGATCGAACTGGTAGGAGAACTGGTGAAGCAGGTCCTGGAAGGAGAGATCGTGGTGTCCAACGACACCGAGCGGATGATACACGCGAGGATTGCGGAGATAGACAAGCTGATCTCCGACCAGTTGAACGAGATCATCCACCATGCCGAATTCCAGAAACTGGAGGCCTCGTGGCGCGGGCTTTCATACCTCGTGCACGAGACGGAAACGGGCGCCAACCTGAAGATCAGGGTGATGAACGTGTCCAAGCAGGATCTTTTAAAGGACATGGAGAAGGCAGCCGAGTTCGACCAGTCCTCCTTGTTCAAAAAGATTTACGAGGAGGAGTTCGGCAGCTACGGTGGCGCATCCTACGGCTGCCTGGTTGGGGAATTCGAGTTCGGCAACAACCCGCCGGACCTCTCGCTCCTGACCCAGATGTCGGAAGTTGCCGCCGCTGCGCACGCCCCGCTTATCACCTCCGCTTCTCCCTCGCTTTTCAACCAGGAGCATTTCACCGACCTCGACAAGCCCAGGGACATGGCGAAGATCTTTCAAGGGGCGGAATACGCCAAGTGGAGGTCGTTCAGGGACTCGGAGGATTCGCGCTACGTGGCGCTTTGCCTGCCGCACGTGCTGATAAGGCTTCCCTATGGACCCGACACCGACCCGGTGGAGTCGTTTCAGTTCGAGGAGGACGTGGACGGCACCGATCACGGCAAGTACCTCTGGGGCAATGCGGCCTACTGCCTGGCAAGCCGCGTCACGGATGCCTTTGCCAGGTACGGCTGGACCGCCGCCATAAGGGGCGTCGAGGGGGGAGGCCTGGTGTCCGGGCTGCCCGCCCACACCTTCAGTACCGACGGCGAAATGGCGCTCAAATGCCCGACCGAGATAGCCATAACAGACCGGCGCGAAAAGGAGCTGGCCGATCTCGGCTTCGTATCCCTGGTCCATTGCAAGGGGACCGACAACGCCGCGTTCTTCAGCGTCCAGAGCGCCCACAAGCCGAAGAACTACGACACCGACGCGGCAAACGCCAATGCACGGCTGTCGGCGCAATTGCAGTACATCCTCGCCGTTTCACGCTTCGCTCACTACCTGAAGGCCATCATGCGGGACAAGGTGGGGAGCTTCGACACCAGGAAAAACGTCGAGGATTACCTGAACCGATGGATCAGCAGATACGTGCTTCTTGACGATGACGCGGGTCAGGAAATGAAATCGCGCTTCCCGCTGCGAGAGGCGAGGGTCGAGGTCTTCGATCAGCCGGGAAAGCCTGGCGTCTATCGCGCCGTCGCCTTTTTGAAGCCCCACTACCAGCTTGACGAATTGACCGTTTCACTGAGGCTCGTGACCAATCTGCCTGCACAGGCGAACGGATGACAGTGACAAAAGGGAGGATACCGCTATGGCATTTGATGCGTTCTTGAAGATAGAAGGGATACCAGGCGAGAGCAATGACGAGAAACACAGGGAGTGGATCGAGGTCCTGTCGTTCAACTTTTCGGTGACCCAGCGTCCTTCCGGTTCGGCCAGCACTGCCGGAGGCGCCTCCGCCGAGAGGGCGAACTTCTCAGATTTCAGCATCGTCAAGGCGCTCGACAAGGCATCCCCCAAACTGTTCGAGGCCTGCGCCACCGGCAAGCACATACCGTCCGTGGTCCTGGAACTCTGTCGGGCGGGCGGCGACAAGCTCAAGTACATGGAGTACAAGCTCAGCAACGTCATCATCAGCATGAACAACCCGGGCGGCAGCTCCCACGCGGGCGAGGTGCTCCCCGTGGAAGAGATCGCCTTCAACTACGGAAAGATCGAGCTGGCATACACGCAGCAAAGCCGCGGCGACGGTTCGGGTGGCGGCCAGGTCGCCTCAGGATGGGACCTTCAGACCAACAAGAAGGTGTAACACCGGGAGTGGCTGATGCGAAAGGAGTCGGACATACGGCCGTCGCTACTGGACAGGCTCATCGACCACGAGCCCCGGCTCCCTGTCGAGCCTGTCCAGTGGCGTGGAAGCAAATTGAGCGGCGCCACACAGGCGCTGCTTCGCGACCTGGAGAACCTCTTCAATGCGAGGAGGAATATCCGGCCACTCCCCGATTCGAAACGAGAAGTGAAGGCATCGATCTTCAGCTATGGCTGCAGTGATTTTATCTCGCGGAATCCGCGTTCCCAATCCACGAGGCAGCAGATCCGCCAGGAGATGGAGAGGCTCCTGGTGCTCTTCGAACCGCGGCTGAGAGAAGTCACCGTCCGGCTCGACACTTCTGCCGGCATCGGGCGTGTCCTTAATTTTCGCATCGACGCTCTGCTGCTGACCGATCCGATAACCGCTCCCATAACATTTGATACCTGCTTCGATATCAACAGCGGGTCTTACACGATCACAAAGTGAGGGACGATGCACGACGACTTCCTGGGTTACTTCGAACGGGAGCTGACCTTCATCCGTGAGATGGGGATCGAGTTCGCTAAGAAATACCCGAAGATTGCAGGAAGACTCCTCCTTGAGCCGGACAGGTGCGAGGATCCGCATACGGAGCGTCTGATAGAGGCCTTCGCCTTTCTCTGCGCCCGGATTCACAAAAAGCTCGATGACGATCTGCCCGAATTAACGCAGTCGCTATTGCATGTTCTCTATCCCCACTATATGACTCCCTTTCCGTCCATGTCCGTGGTCAGATTCGCCCCGCTTTTGAAGAACGTTCCCGAATCCGGGTATGTCATCGACAAGGGGACCGCGCTTTTCTCGAAGCCTGTGGACGGCGTCTCCTGCCAGTTCACCACGGCCTATCCCGTCACGCTGCGGCCCATGGAGGTGGTGAGCGCGGAGCTGGCAGAGCCGCAGCGGCTGGTAAAAGGTGCGCAGCAGTCGCTGCGCATCAGGCTGAAGCTGCATAACAACGCCTCCTTTTCCAGCTTTCGGGGCGACAGCTTGAGATTTTTCCTGAACGGTCAAGCGCAGCATGTCCACCTGCTGTACCAATTGCTTTTGAACAACGTATGCCACATTGAGTGCGCCTCGGTGGGCACGCCGTCCGCCTGCATCAGGGCGCTCGGACCCGATTCCCTGCGTCCGGTCGGGTTCGCGGAAGAGGAGATGCTCTTACCCTACCCGGTGCAGTCGTTTACCGGGTATCGGCTTCTTCTGGAATATTTCTGTTTCCCCCACAAGTTTCTCTTCTTCGACATCGTCGGTCTCTCTTCGTTTTCGAAGGAGGAATTCGGAGACACGATAGACCTGTTGGTGTACCTGGACAAACCGGCGAAGCATTCCCTGGTGGTGGGCACCGACACCTTCTGTCTTCACGCCACCCCTGTAGTCAACTCCTTTCAAACGATAGCGGAGCCGATCAGGGTCGAGCACCGGAAGACGGAGTACCGTGTGATTGCCGACCTGCGCAGGGCGGACGGCACCGAAGTGCTCTCCATCGATGAGGTGACGGCGACGATCCCGTCATCGCCCGTTAAAGTGAAGCAGTACCATCCGCTCTATTCCCTCAGGCACCACAGCGAAGATGGAGAAGGTGCCAGGGAAGGAGCCTACTGGCACGTGCAACGTCGGCCTTCAACCGTGGCCGGCGACAGCGGCACCGAACTCTTCCTCTCTTTTTCCGACCTTCAGTTGCAGTCGATGGATCCGATGGCGGAAACCATCATGGTTCGCGTTACCTGTTCCAACCGTGACCTCCCCGCCAAGCTTCCCTTTGGCGATCCTTCCGGTGATTTCGAGATCGAGACAGCGGCGCCGGTCGAGGCGATAAAGTGCCTCATAAAGCCGACAGCAACGCTGCGACCGGCACTGGGAGGCTCTCAGCAGTGGCGGCTGATCTCGCATCTCTCCCTCAATTACCTCTCCCTGGTGGAGGGAGGCGAAGACGCCCTGAAGGAGATACTGGCGCTCTACGATTTCGACGACTCCGCCTCTACAAGGCTGCAGATCGACGGGATTGTCTCTGTCAAGTCACGCCAAGTAACCAGGAGGATCGGCACAGGTTTTTGCCGCGGCGTGGAGGTGGCCGTCGACTTTGACGAGGAGAAGTACGTCGGAAATGGGCTGTATTTGTTTGCCTCGGTTCTGGAGCGGTTTCTCGGACAGTACGTGTCAGTGAACTCGTTCATCCAACTGGTGGCTAGGACCGTGCGAGGCGGCGAAGTACTGAAACAGTGGCCGCCAAGAAACGGGGATCGGGTGCTGCTGTGAGATCGAGCCGCCAATCAGATACCACGGGGTTGAGGAAGAAGTTCCACCGTTATCACTTCTTCCAGGCGGTGCACCTTCTTGAACGGATGGAAGCCGGCAGACAGAAAGTTGGGGAGGGGCTGTCGCCCAAGGATGAACCGATAACGTTTTCGGCAAAGACAGGCTTTTCGTTTCCGGCCAGTGAGATATCCGGCTTCGAGGAAAAAGATGACGAGCCACTGCAGATGGAAGTTGCCTTTATGGGGCTCATCGGTCCCTGCGGCGTGCTCCCCAACTGGTACCACGAACTTGTCTTGGAAAGGGTACGAGCGAAGGACCTCGCCATGGCAGCCTTCTACGATCTGTTTCATCACCGGCTCATCTCGCTTTTTTACCGGGCGTGGAAACGGAACCGGGTTGCAGCCCAAAAGGAGCCGGACAACAGCGATCAATTTTCCGGGTATCTATTGAGCCTTTTAGGATTAGGCACCAAGGGACTGGTTGCTGCGAACGGAGATCTGGAGAACTCACTGTTGATCAGCTGTGGGGAGCTAAGCCGACAGGTTCCGTCAGCCACAATGGTCGCCAAAGTCGTGCAACATCATTTTGGAATAGGCGCAGAGATAGAGCAGTACATTCCGCGTGTGACCCAGTTGGAGGTGTCGGACAGGACCATGCTGGGGCAGGCCAACAGCAAGCTCGGAGTAAACACAATCTGTGGAGGCGAGATTTGTGAGAGCCAGTCGACCTTTCGACTCCACCTGGGACCGATGGGTTTCCGACAGTTCTCAGAGTTTCTTGGGACGGGGCCGAGGTCGAGGGCGCTGGTGACATTAGTGAAGTACGTGGTGGGGATCGAGTACCAGTTCGAGGTGCGGCTCATACTGAAGAAAGAGGAAGCGCCCCCGTGCAGATTAGGGGAAAGAGGAGCCGATTGCGCGCGGTTGGGCTGGTCCACCTGGATCACAGCGCCCGGTACGACTCTCGGGACAGATCCCTTTATAACCCTAACCGAAGCAGATTTGGCAGGAGCATAGATAAATATCATCGTCCATGGAGCGCCCATGTACGCAGACCCCGTAAAGAGGCAACTGGCTCCCGTGTTGGCCAGCAAAAAGTCCAGTGAGCTGCAGGCGGCTCAGGCGCGCAAGACCGACGCCATGAGGCAGCATGAGTATGTGGTAGCGCGCGAATCCATACTCGGTGAACTTTCCTCACAGCCAATCACCACTTCCCAGGAATGCATCACCAATGCGAAGGCGGCGCGGCGCAAGGAACGCCTGGCATTGGTGAACGGTGAGGTCGTAGCCTGCCCGAGGCATGCCGCGGAAGCGGCGCGCTTGCGCAAGGACATGGACGAAGTAGAGAACATGCGTTGCGCCAAGCACGTCTATCTGGCCAACGATCCCGACGCCCCCCCCGAACTGCGCGACAACCCGCCGCCGGGGTTCCTGAAGCCAACGGCGGAGCAATTAGAAAAGATGGGGCTGGATGATGAGATGCTTTCACCTGATGGCACTAAGTTTAAAGCTGCTGTGTATATCAAAGATCCGTCAGTTTGGGGGCCGAATTCAAAGCCAAGCGCTGTGTTGGCATTACGTGGTTCTACCGCAGATGAGGAAGATTGGAACAATAACTTTTCTCAAGATGCAAATGCGGAAGCTCCATACTACAGAAAGGCTGTGAAGATCGGTAATCGCTTGGCTATGCGCGGAGCTTCTGTACATATCGTTGGCCACTCTCTTGGTGGAGGATTGGCTAGCGCCGTTCAAGGCGGCAGCGGCCTGAGTGCTTCGACCTATAATGCTGCGGGGCTACATCCCGCAACGGTAGCACGGTACACCCAAGACTTGGACCATGTGGCGGCTGAGGCTGAAAAGATCACCGCTATTCGTGTTAAGGGTGAAGTTTTAACTAAGACGCAGGAGTGCTTTTTGAAGTCCAAAGGGGTATCTATGCTTGCGCACGATGCCGTCGGCATCAAGCGAGACATCATGCCTTCACATGATGTGGATTACTTTAAGCAGCTAAAAAATGACAAAAAAATAGATGGTGCTGAGAAATACGACGAATATTTACATGGCATGGATGAGGTCATTAACTCAACTGAAAAAAGTAAAACTTCTGATGAATCAGCTTTAAAAAGCTGTAAAGACAACAGGAGCAAATAATGACGATTATGCAAATTCTTTTTGTGATTTTAGGGGGAATATTTATGCCTATTACAACTGCAGACGCTGCACAGATATTTAAGTTAGAGCCAGCTCAGTACTACTTTAGTTCAAAAACCCATTTATTGGTGACTGCAGCAATGACAGGAAATATGTCAATGGCACAGCAACTGGTGAATGAAGGTGCTAATCCGAATGATGAAGGACCGCCTGAGAGCAAATACAACCGGTTGCGACCATTACACTACGCCATTGCAGCAAACAACCGCCAGGCAGCAAGAATATTGATGGCTGTTGGTGCAGACCCGGAGATGAAAACAGAAGGTCCGGGCAGACCGCTGATGTTTGCAATGAGGCTGGATAATATGGAGATGCTAAGCTTCTTGCTGGATCTAAAACCTATCGATAGTTTAGCGCCGGACGTCCTGAAATCGCTGGTATTTGGTGCTGTAGATATTCCTCGTCCTCGGTGTTTGAAATTACTGCTTGAACGTGGTGCGCCAATTGATCTTGAAGATGGTGCAAGATCAACAATCCTCATGGCGGCAATGGATGCACAGGACTATGACCTAGCGGAGTGGCTCCTTCTTAAAGGTGCTTCCGTTAATACCGAGGCAGGTGGTGAGGTTACCCCAGCCTATGCTGTCGAGTTTTACTTGAAGAAGTTCAAGCCCGGCAGTCCTACCCATAACAAGGTGCTTCATCTGAAGGAAATGATGAAAGAACGGGGAGCCGTGTTCCCCGCTTTGAGCCCCGCGGAAATCCGGGCCAAGCGCGCACAACTGAAGAACCAGCCTGGAGACGAGCGCTGAGGATCTCAAAATGGCATACACCCAGGATGAAAAACTCATCTCGATCGCCACACCTCTCGGCGATAACGTCCTGTTACTGTCAGGCTTCACAGGCGCCGAAACTATATCCCGCGGCTTCGAGTTCGAACTTTCCTTGCTCTCGGAAAGGCCCTCCATTTCCTTCAACTCCATAATGGGCAGCATCGTAACGGTGACCATCAACCTTGCGGATGGCAACAAGCGGTACCTCAACGGAATCATCTCAAGCTTCTCACAAGGTGCGGTAGGGGGAGAGGGGGACGAGGATGCACGCTTTACCTGTTACCGCGCGACCTTGGTCCCCTGGTTCCGGACGCTTGCTCACAGCGCGGGTTCCAAAATCTTCCAGAACCTCTCCGTCCCCGAGATAGTGGAAAGGGTATTCAAGGCGCGGGGGTACTCCGACTACAGGATGGAGCTGCGCGGGAGCTATGAAAAGAGAGAGTTTTGCGTCCAGTACCGTGAGACGGATTTCAATTTCGTGTCGCGCTTGCTTGAGGAGGAGGGAATCTCCTATTTCTTCGAGCACGAGAAAGACAAGCACACCATGATCCTCGCCGACACCGCCGACGCCAACAAGCCTTGCCCTTATCAGAAGACCGCGTCCTGCCAGTTGAGCGGAAATGCCGCCCGTGAAGAGGATGTGATCTTTGCTCTGGAAATAACCCGGCAGATACGGGCATCCAAATACACCCTTAACGACTTCAACTTCAAGGTGCCCAACACAGGCCTCAACGTGGAGGTCCGGGAAGATGCACAGGCAAAGTCCGGCGAGCGGGAGATCTATGACGCGCCGGGGAATTTCGACAAAAGATCCGCCGGCGACAGGCTTGCGAAGATACGCATGGAAGAGGAGGAGGCACAGTCGATCAGCATCACCGGCAGGAGCGACTGCCGAGCCTTCGCCAGCGGCTACCGCTTCACGCTGCGACATCACTCCAACCCGAATCTGGACGACAAGGATTACCTCCTGTTATCGGTCCGGCACGATGCCACCGAGGGGTACGATGCCGATGCCGTATCGACCTACCAGAACAACTTCGAGTGTCTGCCCCACACTCTCCCGTTCCGCCCGCCTCGCATTACACCGAAACCGGTGGTGCAGGGGACGCAGACGGCCATCGTCGTCGGCCCTTCCGGTGAGGAGATCTACACTGACCGGCACGGTCGTGTGAAGGTTCAATTCCACTGGGACCGTGAAGGGAAGAAAGACGACAACAGCTCATGCTGGATCAGGGTCAGCCAGCTCTGGGCGGGAAACGGCTGGGGCGGGCTACACCTGCCGCGCGTCGGGCAAGAGGTAATCGTAGATTTTCTGGAGGGGGATCCCGACCGGCCCATAATAGTGGGGCAACTCTACAACGGGGTGAACTTGCCGCCGTATCCACTGCCTGAAGGGCGGACCAGGAGTGGCATCAAGTCCAGCTCCACGCCCGGAGGGGAGGGTTGCAACGAAATCCGCTTTGAGGACAAGAAAGGCGAGGAGCAACTCTTCATACACTCAGAAAAACGACAGGACAACCGGGTCAAGGGCGATTCGCTTGAATGGGTGGGGCAGGACCGGCACCTCGTCGTAGGGCGAAACCGGTATGAAAAAGTTTCCGGTGACCTGCACCTGACGATAGCGGGAGACCGTAACGAGAAGGTTGACGGAACTCTTTCAGTGACAGTGAACGCGGACCTGCAGCAGAAGGTCGGCATGAAGCACGCTCTGGAGGCCCGGCAGGAGATCCATCTAAAGGCGGGAAGCAAGCTGGTCCTGGAATCGATAGGGCAGATATCGCTGAAAGTTGGAGGGAGCTTCATCAACATCGATCCCGCCGGGGTGACCATCGTGGGCAACAGTGTCTCGATCAACAAAGGCGGATCGCCTGCCTGCGGCTGCGGTATCTCCGCTGAAGAACCGGCCCAGCCGAGGGAAGCTGACAAAAGCGGTTCGGGAACTTCGAACGAATCGACCGCGGCTGAACCTGTGACTCTGGGTCCGCAAGCTGCGGCGCTCAAAGCGGCGGCGCAGAGCAAGGCGCCGCTGTGCGACACATGAACGTGAAACCGAACGGTCCGTGAGACCGGAAACGAGGGTGAAACCACATGCTGCTGAACGACCTGAAAGCGCACCTCTTCTCCGAGGAGCCGACCACGGTGTTCGCCATATTGGATGGCGCGATGGTGCCCGGGCTCCCTGCACATCTCAACTCCTTCAGCCCCGAGTACATCTGTCTGTATCGCGGACCTCTGGAGCCGGACATGGCGCAGGTCGCTCCCTACCTCGCGCTGCTCGATCGCAACGCAGCGTTCACCGATTGGGTCCTCACCAACGGTTGGGGCAGGCGCTGGGGGATCTTTGGGACAACCAAAGCCGGTCTCCCGGAACTGCGGAAGCATTTCAGAAAGTTCGTGCAGGTGTCCGATGCCAGCGGGAAAGTCTATTACTTCCGCTTTTACGATCCCGCGGTGCTGAGGAATTATCTGCCTAAGTGCAGCGTAGAGGAGCTGAAAGAGTTATTCGGGCCGGTGCAGTGGTACTGGATGGAAGAAGTGGAGCCTCGGAACGGACGAAGGTTCCTTCTGGTCGACAACGCGCTGCGTGAGGACAGAATATCCATCGTGCAGCCCCACGAGAGATTGGGGGAGGTGTCATGGAAATTAGAACCGAGTTGATGAACGACGTGGCGCACGCCGCTTTCCTGGAAAAGCTGGACGCCACATTCCTGCGGGACCTGGAGGATTACAACGAGATAAATGTGGAGGAACGTCACGAGTTTCTGGTCGCTGCCACTGAACTGGCGGAGCGCAAAGGGCTCAAGTCCGAACAGGGCATCGCTTCGTATGCGCTTGCACTCTGGTACCTGGATCTGGATTTCGAGGAGAAAAGCAACGAGCTGGAATCTCTATTGGTCGGTCCTTTCCCCGAGGTGCGCAAGATCCACGGTATGAACCAGTGGGTGGAAGCTGTCATAGGCGATCCCGACAACATAGCCGCGGCTGACGAAGCTCTCAAGCGGTCGCTCAACCTGACTGAACCCTGGGGCAGGACCTGACTTTCCGAATCGCCCTCCAGACATTGAGCTGTCTGGAGGGCGGCTTTGCCCACACTGATAATCCCGTCACTGATTTCCTTCTTGACTTTCAGAATCATCCACTCTATAAGTTGATAACGGTTTTCATTATCGCATTATCTCTGCTTTGGAAACAGGCAGAACTGCCAGTAACGAAAAACCGGACGCGGGAGCGTCCCGGGATCTGTTCCCACGCTGGAGCGTAGGAACAATGGAAAGACATCTGAGTAATGATGGAGGGTTTATGGCTGTTCTTGGTTACTGGGGAGATGAAAGTTCGACAGAAACGGGTACAGCGGCATCCGCCAAGGTCGGTAACCTGAGGCTGGCATGGCAGGAGCTTGCCACTCGCTACCCGGAGGACCGCGACTGTCTCGCCTCGTTCCTTGTTCTCGAACTGGCGGAAGTATTGCAAGGGGCGAAACCCGCGAACCTGATATGCCTCACCAACAAGCGCCGTTCCTGCGGTCGCAACCTCTACCAGCTCTGGAAGCAGCACGGCCCGGCGCTGATCGCGGAAAGCGGGCTGGAAGTGAAGGTGCTCGCCGACCGGGGGAACTCCCTGCTCCTGCTCCTCTACTCGCAGGAAGCGCTGGGATCTCTCCTGGCGCAAAAGAGCGTCCGCATCATCCTCGGGAAGTCGGGGTACCCGCATCCGGAGGAGTTCGAAAAAGTGCTCTCAGAACTGGAAAAGAGGGTGGCAGGGGAGGGCTTTCCCCACGAGATCGGGGTCTTCCTCGGTTACCCGCTCAAGGATGTCGTCGGTTTCATGGGATGGGCCCAGCTCTCCTTCACCTGCCAGGGACCCTGGAAGATATTCGGGAACCCGGACCAGAGCCTGCGGCTTGCCGAAAACCACCGCGAGTGCCGTTGCCGTATGTCGTTGCAGCTCGCTTCCGGCTGCAGCCCGCTCGAATGTCTGAAAGGCGCCGCAAGGGAAGTGGCCCGTCCCGCGCAGCAGCCCCTTTTTTTGACGGCTTGATGAAAGTGGATGTCGATATCTAGTTGGCGTTTCATGACGTGGAGTGATGCAGGTGGCGGATCGGAGGAGGGGATATGTGCATAGCGGTGATAGGAGGGATGGACCGCCTGGGGAAACACTACCAGGAGGAGGCAGCGCAAGCGGGGGTGTCGCTGCAGGTTTTCAACAGTTCGCAGACGAACATCGCGTCGAAACTCAAAAAAGCCGACGCCCTGGTCATCTTCACCAACAAGGTTTCTCACCGGATGAAAAACGAGGCGATGCAGGTGGCGAAGTCGCTGGACATCCCGGTCTTCATGCACCACGCCTGCGGCGTCTGCACCTTCCGAAACTGCTTGAAGTGTCTTGGCGACAAGCTACTTTAAGCTTCATATCAGATCCCGTTTGTGATAGGAGTGTATCCTCTCTGTCCACTCCACTCGCACCAGGAACGGCATGCCGGAAAGCACCAACAGCAAAAGTCGCTTCTTTATCGTCCTCGGGATGCTGCTGGCGCCGGTCACCTTCCTCTGCGTCCGCTACCTCGACGTCCCGGTCGCGCTCTTCGTCAAGTACCACTTTTACGCCAATACGACCTGGTCGCAGATGACCTCGACCATTCCCGACCTTTTGCTGTTGGTCGTGCTGTTATCTACGGTGGTTTCTTTCCTGTTGTACTTCACGCGCAGCAGAAAGGGGATCTATGACGCCACCACTAACCTCGCCAGGGTCGTTCTCTGGGCGGCTCCCTCGTCATACCTTGCGAAGACCCTGCTGAAGATCGTTTTCGGCAGGGTGAACACGCGGCAGTTTTTGGAGCAACCGTCCCTCTACGGCTTCCACTGGTTTCAGATGCGGGAGCATTGCGAAGGTTTCCCGTCCGGGCACATGCTGGTCATCGTCGCGCTCCTTGCCGCCCTGTGGCGCTTCTATCCAAAAAGCCGCCCCCTTTGTCTGACCGTCGCGCTCCTCCTCGGCGTCGCCCTGGTCGCTACCGACTACCACTTCGTAAGCGACGTCATCGTTGGCGCCTATGTCGGGGCGCTGGTGGAGTTCGCCGTCTTCCGGTTGCTGTTCCGCCACCCGTTGCACCTTTCTTCCGGCCGAGTCCCCCCTCCCTGACCCTCCCCCTCCGGGGGCGGGGACCGCTTTGTCAAGACAGATAGGGCTCAAGCTCCTTAACTTAATGGCGCTGACCCCGACCCTCCCCTTGAAGATCATCGCCAGTCAGCAGGAAAAAATAAGCCCCTGCCGGGCTAGATCCTCTCCAGACGCGGCCGTAACTCGTTCCCGCCGCCTGCTTTTTCCCTTGCATCTGAAGCCTAAATCTCTTATATTTCAACGGCACACTGACGCCAGATGTAAAGCTTAAACCAACGATACGTAGCAGACTGCGGGGGCTCATCGCACCGCGTTCAGATAACGCATGGAAGGGGTTTAGCCGCCGAACGGTTAAGCCCTTTTTCTTTGAGGATAAAAGGTCAGGGAGGCCCAATGGAGAGAAGAGTTTTAGCGGCAGGAGACATGGTTGATTCGCAATGCACGCGCTGCAAGGCACTTTTGAACCACACGATCGTCGCCATGGTGGCGGGGCAGGTGGTGAGGGTGAAGTGCAACACCTGCGGCAGCGAGCACAACCACCGTCCTGTGAAAGAGCCAAAGGTCGCCGCTGCGAAGGGAGCAAAGGTCGAGAAAGAGCCGAAGACCCCGCGCGCCAGGGCAGCCAAGGCCCCGGCCATCTCCAACGAGACGGTCTGGGAGGAGATGCTCCGTCCCCTGGACCCGGACCTCGCCGCACCGTACCACATGGAAGGGAAGTTCCGCATCAATACCCTCATCAAACATCCGACCTTCGGGATGGGCGTCATCGCCTCCTGCCAGTCCGGGAAGGTAGAGGTCGTCTTCAAGGACGGGCGCAAGCTCCTCAGGAGCGCCAGCTAAACAAAAAAGCGCTTAACAGTGATGAAGGGGATAAAGGGGATTGCAAAACCTGCAAAGGTTTCATCCCTTTCATCCCCTTCACCTCGTTAAGCGCCTAGCAGGTTGTTGAAATTCAAATAGATAAAATAGCTGTTTTATGATACATTATCGCGCATAACCCACTGCTATTACTGAGGAATGTTATGCGCGGAGCGGACAACAAAACAGAAGCACTCTTTACTTATG
>Ga0209212_1003155_pt1 | contig 22252 bp, 23 predicted proteins | sample RifGroC2_FD_183996 | JGI IMG/M metagenome (GOLD analysis project Ga0209212, IMG submission 183996) | Groundwater microbial communities from Rifle, Colorado, USA - Groundwater C2 (SPAdes) (version 2) | ecosystem: Environmental > Aquatic > Deep subsurface > Groundwater | place: Rifle, Colorado... | reverse complement strand
TACGGGACAAGCGAGAGTTTAGGGATCTGGAACCTGTTGCTGCGGCAGCATAAAGCGAAAACGTGGTTGTGGTGGAAGGAAGGACCGTCTAACTTCGTAAGCGAGAGGGCTTGCATGATTCAGCTTGGTCAACTTCCACCACCCTTTTCGTCCTGCATAAGGTAAGTTGGGCAGAGTGGCCCGTAGAATAAAAGAGGTGAGGAAGTCAGATTAGTGTAACGCCTTAAAATAATTTACAATATTGCAATATTTCCCTTGACATCTGTTCTTTGAAATGGTATGAATCACGTAAAATATCAAATGCTTGCAGGTGAATTACATGATTCATACGCGCGATCACCAAACGGACTATCTTTTCGATCCCTGGGACTATTTGGGACCGAAAAGGAAGAAGCTTCTGACCGAATCCTGGGCCGGTGTTTTCAGAGAACACATCCTCCGGGAGCTGCCTGTCCATAAGATTGCCCCCTATTTTCCGAAGGCTCGGGCCGACCGACGAAAGAGCTATACGCCGCCTTGGGCGGGTTGATCCTCCAGCAGATGCACGACCTGACGGACGAGGAGACGGTAGACGAGTTTTCCTTCAACATCAAGTGGCATTACGCTCTGGACATTCCCGGCGAATCGGACGAGTCGAAGTACCTGTCCCTCAAGACCCTCTGGACGCTACGACATCTGGTGATGGCCAAAGGGTTGGACGTTGAGCTGTTCAACCGGACAACTGAGCTTTTGGCGAAGGCGTTTCGGGTGGACACCTCCAAGCAGCGGATCGATTCGGTGCATATCCGCTCCAACATGAAGCGTCTTGGGAGGATCGGGATCTTCTCCCGGAGCATCCATGTGTTTCTCGTCAATCTGAAGCGGCAGCAGCCGGAGATTTTCGAGACGATTGACAAAGAGCTGGTCGATCGGTACCTGACCCAGAAGGCCCTGGGCTGTTTTTCCCTGGTGAAGCCTTCTGAATCGGGAAAGACCCTGGAGAGGGTGGCCCGGGACCTCTTTTTTTTGGTCCGGCGATTCCGGGAAAACCGGGAAGTCAACTCTCTGCACAGTTACAACACCTTGGTTCGGGTTCTGAAGGATCAGTGCCGCGTGACGGAGGAGCAGGACGATCAGCCGGCGGGGGTGGAGGTAAAATCCCCCAAGGAAGTTTCCTCCGCTTCGTTGCAGAATCCGTCTGATCCGGACGCCAGGTACAGCGGTCACAAGGGCCAGGGGTATCATGCGCAGGTGATGGAGACTTACTGTGATTCGAAAGATGAACAGATCAAAGACAGGACTCTGAATCTCATCACCCATGTGGAGGTGGAACCGGCGCATGTCAGCGACGCCCATGCCCTGATCCCCGCATTGGAATCGGCAAAAGAGAGGGGGCTTGCCCCGGAAGAGGTTCTGGCGGATTCCCTGTACGGCAGTGACGAAAACGGTGAAAAGGCCAAAGAGATGGACGTTGAGATCATCTCCCCTGCGATGGGGACGCCCAATGGAGAAACCCTCAATCTGGGCGATTTTACGCAGACCGAAAACGGAAAGATCGCCGCCTGTCCTCAAGGGCATGCGCCGGTGAGATTCAAGCAGGGTAGGAAAAACACCTGCAGCGTCGCCTTTGATTCGGAGCATTGCGGCGCCTGTCCCCTCCGGGAGCGGTGTCCGGTCAAACCGGGAAAGAAGTGTCATTATCTCCGCTTTGATCTCAAAACCTTGCGTATCGCCGCCCGGCGGACCAGGGAGCACACCCCGGAGTTCAAGGAGAAGTACCGATGACGCTCCGGGATTGAATCGACCTTTTCCGGGATGGACAAACAGACCGGGATCAAACATCTCCGGGTTCGGGGTCTGGATGCTGTGGGCTACTGCGCCCGTTTAAAGGCCATCGGCGTCAATCTTTTCCGGGCGGCCAGGGTGAAGATGGTCCTGGATGCCCTCAAACCAGTCCCCGGGGCGGTTTCTACCGTGATCCGCTCTATAATAGGGGATGTCAAAGAACATTTTCTGAGCCAGTGGCACCAGCTCAACTATATTTTCAAATCGGCGATTGAAAATATGCTCTACACCGTCAGAATCGCCACGTGACTTTTTACGAGTTCGTCACTATTGACAACCGACCTCAGAATGCTTCTGAGATGGGTTTTAAGAGGAAGCCAGGTCCATAACCTTTTTATCAAGACGGCATGTGGCATAGTGTTTTACTGTCCCGTCTAAATTCCCCCAAAATGGGCTTGCATCTTGTCAAGGGTGATGGTAACTTGCGCACCGAAAAGATGGTGGTTATTTTAAATTTTGGGGGTATTTTTGGGGGCATCGTAAAAATTTACATCTAATTTATTTTTTTGATATTAAATAGTTAGATTGTTAATTCGAGTCCTGCTCCCGCGTAAAAAAGACCACGGAGAGATGGCTGAGTGGCCGAAAGCGATCGCCTGCTAAGCGATTGTACGCCCTTCAAAGGTGTACCGCGGGTTCGAATCCCGCTCTCTCCGCCATTGCTTGAAAAGAAATTCTGCGCCCATGGCTCAGCTGGATAGAGCGTCAGACTACGAATCTGAATGTCGGAGGTTCGAATCCTCCTGGGCGCGCCAAATGAAAACAGGGGGTTGCGGAGAAATGCCGTAGCCCCTTGTTTCTTTGTTTGGCCACTTTTTACCACTCCTTTACCACTTTGGAAATTTTTTGGGCCATAAAAAGCGTTGACATGATATCATATTGTGTTATCATTTGTCCATGACTGGCAAACACAGGAAAACCCTTGAAGCCATATTTACCAACCCCGTCAATGGAAACATTGAATGGTCGAGGATAGAGGCGTTGTTCGTTGCCGTGGGATGTGTTGTGGTGGAAGGTTCCGGTTCTTCCGTTACCTTTGAGAAAAACGGGAAACGGGCTTACTTTCATCGTCCTCATCCTCAAAAGGATTCGTTAAGGTACAGGGTGGCAGACGCCAGACATTTTCTTGAATCTATCGGAGTGAAGCCATGAACGCCATGAAGTACAACGGATATGCCGCACGTGTCGAGTATGACGCCCACGACCGGATATTTGTCGGTCATCTGGTCGGTGTACGTGACATTGTTGGGTTTCACGGGGGGTCTGTTGAAGAGCTTGAAACCGCATTCCATGAGGCAGTTGACAATTATCTTGCCGCTTGCGCCAAACTTGGACAACAGCCCAATAAACCGGTCTCCGGCAAGATATTGCTGCGAGTGCCGCCGGAAATACATTCCGCAGCGATAATGGTGGCCGAAAGCGAGGGCAAAAGCCTCAACCAGTGGGCCGCTCATGTTTTGGCCGAGGCTGCGCACTGTGTTTGATCCATTACTTGCTGCCGGGTCGCTGCCGGTTAGTGTTCGTTAGAATAGGACATGGTTAAAGTATGCATAAATAAGAAGAAATATGCACCACAGGCAACGCCGCCCGCGGCAACTGTTATCGTGACCCTTGTTTCAGCCTTTGCCTCCGGCACCAGAGGCGGCATTAAAAGAACTAGGCTCACAGTGATAATCGGGATGAGTATTCGGCTCCATTTCTTCTTATACCCGTTGAAATGACCCTCCCTGTGTGGTGAAATGATTTCTTTCCACATTGCGGGCATCTATCCTCATCCCTTATCTTTTTGTATTGATTTTTTTATTAACTGCATATAGTATAGCACAAGTTCGTAAAAGCATTCCAATCCAATAGCGTGATGATATCGGATTAAGAACAGAGCCTTTGAGCGAACTGCTGTCTTGTACACGGGGACAGGGTTTTTTGTTTTTCATTGTCATAAGGCATACGTATAAACTTATAATAAATCCAATAACGAAAGCATGAAGAGGTATGAGTAAAATGTCCAACATCAAGTTCAATTCGACGACCAAGGAGATAGAGATCACGGGTTCGGAAGCCTTCATAGAATCGAACTTCCATCGAGTCCGGGTGCTTCTGAGCGAGAGCTTTGGAGGGGAAAAAGCAGAAATGTCAGGACCGACAAGGACGGATAAAAAACCCTCGTTATCCGGCGAAACACGGGAACCGATGACGGAAGCGCTAAGGACTTCTAAAACTTCAGAAGCTCCGGATGAATTACCGGCAACTAAACCGGAATCCCATGAAGTTCCACAGGCGTCGAGGGTCGCAAGGCCGCCGGTTCGGAAATATTTCAACACGCTGGGCAAATATATCCGGAGTGAAGATACGTCGATCAACAAGTCACAACCGCTTGACGCTCTTGGACAGATTCCGGGGGAGCTCTCCGTCGCTTCGCTCAAGGAGAAGTTTGGATTGTCTGAAAGGCAGATCGAGGAAATCATCAAGGACGCCGAAAAACAAGGCCGGGTTAGAAAGGATCTGGATGGATCCTACGTGTGGGTATAGGGAGACCAAAACGATGAACGATCTGTACGAGAAGCTCAGAGCAAGACTCGATGATATGGGCACCGGCTTTCCTGCCACGCGAAACGGCATAGAAATCAAAATACTCAGAAAGTTATTCAGCGAAGCGGATGCGGAAATGTTTCTGCTGTTGTCTCCGATGCTGGAACCGCCCGAAAGCGTGGCGGAGCGGCTGAATCTTCCGATAAAGGATACCGCCGCACATCTCGGAGCGATGGCCAAGCGGGGGCTGCTCTTTCGTCAGGTGAAAGATGATGCCGCGCGTTATGCGGCCATTCCTTTTGTGGTGGGTATCTACGAGTTCCAGCTCAATTCCGTCGACGAGACGCTCGCCAGGGATGTAGAGGAATATTACCATGCCGCCCTCGGGAAGAGCTTTGCGGCCTTCGGCACCCCCGTCATGAGAACCATCCCGATCAATAAGGAGCTGGTGACCGAATGGCCTATCGCACCCTACGAGGATGTCATGAGGATATTTGACGATCAGAAGAAAATTGCCGTTGCCCCCTGTATCTGCCGAACCAGCGCAAAAAAAGACGGTCGGGGTTGCGATAAGCCGATGGATGCCTGTTTTCTCTTTGGATCCCATGCAAGTTTTTATGTGGACAACGGCATGGGACGGTATATCACAAAGGAAGAAGCAAAGGACATTGCCCGAAAAAATGAGGCCGCCGGCCTTGTCATGCAGCCGTTCAATGCCCAGCATACCGGGGGGATGTGCAGTTGCTGCGGCGACTGCTGCGGAATTCTCAGGTCCCTGAAAAAACAGGAAAGTCCAGCGGCGGCGGTAAAAAGCAATTACTATGCTCGGGTTGACGGCGATCTCTGCACGGGATGTGAAACCTGTCTGGACCGCTGCCAGATGGAGGCCATCGACATCGTCGTGGATAAGGCCATCATCGATCTTAACCGCTGCATCGGCTGCGGTCTGTGCGTTTCCACCTGTCGCGACGCCATGCGTCTCATGAAAAAATCCGAAGATCAGCAGTATGTCCCCCCGGAAACCGGTATGGAAACCTATATACGAATCGCGCAGGAGCGGGGGAAAATCTGATGCCTTGATGGAGGTATGACGATTGCCCGATCATGAATACCGCCGGGCCATCGATCTCTCCCGGGCAATCGCCATTGAGGTCGGGACACCCCGCTTCTATCTCGAGAAGGCAAAGGAAGTGGCGCTTTCACGGGAGTGGTTTGCCAATGAGCCGATGAGCGCGGCAGGGCTCCGAATGGTTGCCCGGCGCAACACCTTCCCCGGTCATGGGCTGATCCATATCGAAAAGGTGGCTGTCGATAGCGGCGCCCTGGTCCTTATAGAAGAAAAAGGCAAGATCTCTGACTCACGCGTCCGACGGCTGGTCTTCCTTGCCCACCTCGCCGGGATTTTCCACGACATCTGCCGGAGCGAAAGAGAACATGCTGAGCGGGGCGCTGAAGAGGTGAAAAAACACCTGCCCTTCTTTTCACTTCAAGATGGCGAGTGTGCGGATATCATCAACGCCATACGCAACCACGAGGCCTTCCAATCTTCCCCGAACCGGACCGGTTGCGCACCGCAGATTCTCTCCGATGTCCTGTACGATGCGGACAAATTCCGCTGGGGACCTGACAATTTTACCGAAACCCTCTGGGCGATGATTCTTCCCCGGGGAATCCCCCTGAAGACACTCCTCACCCGCTTTCTCCCCCGGCTCGAAGGGATCCGGCAGATCCGGGATAGTTTCAGGACCCCGACAGGAAGGGAATACGGTCCGGATTTCATAGATCGCGGCCTGACGATCGGCCAAAAGCTCCATGCGGCATTGACCGCCGCCGAACAAAGGGAAAAGGAACTCCCATGTGAAGGTCCTCGCCCACGGGGCGGGATTTCCCAGCAAGAAAGGAGAAATAAATGACCTCCTTTACAATCAGAACCGCCGCCCGATGTGAGATGATCGACATCACGGGTCGTATCGCGGAGGAAGTCCGGAAAAGCGGGATAAAAGACGGGATCTGCCATCTCTTCATCCCCCACACCACCGCGGCAATCACGATCAACGAGAATGCCGACCCGGATGTTCCGCGGGATATTCTCACCGCCCTGGACCGGCTCATACCGCTTTCCGACCATTACCGGCATGCCGAGGGAAACGCCGCCGCCCATATCAAGGCCTCGCTTTTCGGGACATCACAGACGGTATTCATCGAAGACGGCAGACTCGTTCTCGGGACATGGCAATCGCTCTTTTTTTGTGAATTCGACGGCCCGAGAACGAGAAAGGCGTTGGTCAGGCTTACCGAAGACTCATGAAATCCTTCGCTACATAGCCGTCTATGGGATGTAGAGGGGGTCGGTCTTCGAGAGAATCCGGAGCATCTCATTGTTGATGATACCGTTGCCGGCCAGCATATGGGGGGAGCGAAGCCCGTATGACCCGCCTGAGAGGTCGGTTACGACGCCGCCCGCCTCGGTAACGAGGAGCCATCCGGCCGCGGTGTCCCAGGGCATGAGCTTCAGCTCCCAAAAGCCGTCGAAGCGACCCGCGGCAACGTAGGCCAGATCGAGAGCCGCCGAACCGGCCCTGCGGACCGCCTGGGCATTCATGGCCAATGCCATGAAGTAATTCATGTTGTTGTTCCGGTCCTCCCGAATATCATATGGGAAGCCGGTTGCAAGAAGCCCTTTGTTGAGATCGGCAGTCCGGGAGACGGCAATCCGGCTGCCATTTAAAAAAGCCCCCGCCCCCTTCTCTGCCGTAAACAGCTCCTCCAACATCGGGTTGTAGACAGCGCCAAGACGGATCTCCCCCGCAACCTCCAGAGCGACGGACACGCAGAAGACCGGGTATCCGTGGGCATAGTTCGTCGTTCCGTCAAGCGGATCGACAATCCAGCGAAAACCCGAACCGTTAGTTGTTTCGGGTGATTCCTCCGTAAGGATATCGTGTCCGGGAAAGGAACCGCGGATCCTTTCCATGATCAGCGTTTCGGAGAGACGGTCAGCCTCCGTCACCAGATTGATCTCTCCCTTGTACTGAACCGTATGGTGGTCATTAAGTTTCTCCCGGAGAAGCGCCCCCGCTTCAACGGCAACCGTTGCGAGGAATTGTCGATGATCGTCCATCGGTGTCATATCTTCATCATATCAGCATAAAGGCAGACAAAACGCCAGCGCAAACTTGCCTCCCCCGCGGAACCGCTACACCGGGACCGCTTTCGTCTTTCCATGCTTTCATCATTTCTATTGCACGGTCGATTAAAAGATGCTAACGGTATCTGCAACCTACGAGGGGATATCCTTACAATGGATGAGAAGAGCGACATTCCGGCAGCGGCGAAGATGCCTGAACCCGCGCGCGAGACCATCTTGGACCTGAAGGCCGATCGGGAAGCGCGAGGATTCTCCCTGAACGACATATTCTGCGCCACCCGGATCAGCTTGATCAACCTCACAGCCTTGGAGAGCTGGGATTTCGACCGGCTTCCCCCTCCCGTCTACACGAGAAATTTCATCCGGAAATATGCACAGGCCATCGGGGTCGACGAACAACCGATCCTGAACCGCTATGAAATGCATCTGGACAGCTTCAAGCCTCCCAGCGAGGAGACCGAGACAAAGAAGCCCAGGCCGAACAGCCGGCGTTACTTCTTCCTCTTTGGAAGTCTCACCATTGCAATCGTCGCCGGCATTCTTGTCTATCCGCTTGACCTGCATGATCAATTCAGCAGGTTCTTTTTTCCGGCCCAATCCGGTAAATCGGCTCCCTCGACCGAACCGGGCCCGGCCCCGCTTATCGAACCTTCGGTTCTGTCGCAGACAAATCCTCTTCCGGAGTCACAGCCGGTCATCACAACGACCACCGCGGCGATGGTATCGACACCTGTTCCGGAAGTGCCGGCCGCTCCGCCGCTGTCCCAGAACGTAAGCGAAAAAGCGCTTCACCTCATCATCGAAGCCAAAGAACTTACCTGGGCCAGAATAACGGAAGACCATCATTCTTCGTCCCAGGTACTCCTCAAACCGGGAGAGCGGATCGAACGGAGGGCCTCTGACTTTTTTGAGCTCGATATCGGTAACGCAGGGGGAATCGACCTGATCTTCCAGGGAAAACCTCTGGGAAGCATTGGGAAACGGGGGCAGGTTATCCATATGCGTCTGCCGGAAAAGGGACAGGAAAGAAAAACGCCCTGAGGATGAGGTCCAACGCGGAAGAAACATGTACCCATGAATGTAAACGGACTTTTTATTGCCAGCGAAGTTACCGTTTGACAACCACAAAACGATAGTCTAAGGTTGTCGGTAGAAAAAAAGAAATGAGGTTATAAGACCATGTTCGGAATAGGCATGCCTGAATTGTTGGTCATCCTGGTGATTATCCTGATCATCTTCGGTGCCGGGAAGCTCCCCGAGATCGGCAGTGCGCTCGGTCGGGGCATCAAGAACTTCAAGAAAGCCACCCGCGAGCCGAACGAAATCGACGTCACTCCTACTGACGAGAAGAAGACCGAAGAGAAAAAGCCATAACCATTTAAAAAGGTACGTCATCCTCGGGTAAAGGCCCATCGACACCGGGATGCGGCAGCGGTGGTTCCTCCTGAGAGGCATCGGCGCCTTTCTGGCCTTTCGAATCGAGCATCCGCATGTCTGAAGCGATGATCTCGGTGGTGGAGCGCTTGTTTCCCTCCTTGTCCTCCCAAGCCTGTGTCCTGATCCGCCCCTCCACAAATATAAGTTTCCCTTTAATCAGGTACTTGCCGCATATTTCCGCCAGCTTTCCGAAGGTCACAATCCGGTGCCACTCGGTCGTTCGAACTCTTTCCCCATTCTTGTCTTTTCGCTGTTCATCCGTTGCCAAGGTAAACGTTGTCACCATCATGCCATCCGGCGTATACCGTACCTCCGGATCTTTTCCCAATCTGCCTACAAGGATTGCCTTGTTGACCATACCCTCCCCCTTTCCGTAAATGTCGTTGCCCTTGATCATACACAAGTTGTCCCGCGGCCGCAATGTGAAAATACCAAACCATCCACGGATCGACTTTCTCCCCACCGCCTGTCCGCTTCATTGCTGATCTTGTCAAATCATGCTTGACTAATATCGAATAAAAATATAGAAAGATTAGATTTATATCTAAATGTAACGAGGCTGTTTATTTATGGAAGAAAGAGAGCTCCAGAAAAGACGCCATGAAAAAATCGACTCCCTTAGGGGGGACGGAATCGATCTCTATCCCAACGACATCAGCGTCGGGGAAACGACAGCCGCAATCAGCGAGCGTTTCGGTTTGTTTGACCACGAAGCCCTGGAAAAGGTTACGGAACGCTTTACTCTCGCCGGTCGGCTGATGGCCGTCCGGGACTTCGGAAAGGGCGCCTTCATCAGCATCCAGGATCGTAAGGGGCTGCTCCAGGCCTTTCTCCGTAAAAACCAGTTAGGAGAAAAAGCCTTCTCGCTTTTCAAGAAACTGGACATCGGAGATATCGTCTGGATCGCCGGTCGGGTCTTCAAGACAAAAACCGGCGAGCTGACCATAGACGTGGAGGAGAACGGCCTCCGCCTGCTTTCCAAGGCGATCCGGCCTCTGCCGGAGAAGTGGCATGGTCTGACGGATGTCGAAATCAGGTACCGTCAGCGTCACCTCGATTTGATCGTAAATCCGGAAGTCCGCGATGTCTTCCGCAAGCGGAGCCGGATCATCGCTCTCATCCGCCGCTTCATGGAAGAACGGGATTTCCTTGAGGTAGAGACTCCGATGATGCAGCCGCGCGCCGGCGGCGCCGTCGCCCGTCCTTTCAAGACTTTTCACAACGCCTTGAGGATGGACCTCTTTCTCCGAATCGCCCCCGAACTCTACCTCAAGCGCCTGATCACCGGCGGAATGGAGCGGGTGTTCGAGATCAACAGGAACTTCCGCAACGAGGGGATCTCCGCCTTCCACAATCCCGAATTCACGATGATGGAGTTCTATCAGGCATATGCCACTTACGAAGACCTGATGCCCATGACGGAGGAACTGATCACTTCTGTCAGCCGGAGCATTTCGGGCTCCCTTGCGTTTCCATATCAGGGGAATGAAATCGACTTGACCCCCCCCTGGAAACGGATAAAGGTTCGCGATGCCATCATTACGATCGGCGGTGTCGATGCGGCAGTCCTCGATGACAGAGAACGGCTGGCCGATCATGCACGAAAACTGGGGATCGAGATAAAGGAAAGCGATCAACCCGGCAAGGTAATGATGGCCATCTTCGACGAGACGGTCGAGGCAAAACTCATTCAACCGACCTTCGTTACCCATTACCCAGTGGAGGTCTCGCCTCTCTCCCGTCGGAACGCAATCGATCCCTCCCTCGTCGATCGTTTCGAGCTTTACATCTGCGGGAAGGAGATTGCCAACGCCTTCTCCGAACTCAACGACCCCGTTGACCAGCGCGGGCGCTTCGAAATGCAGCTCAAGGAAAGGGAGGCCGGCGATCTGGAGGCCCACGAGATGGATGAGGACTACATCAGCGCCCTCGAGTGCGGTATGCCGCCGACGGCAGGGGAGGGAATCGGCATCGACCGTCTGGTCATGCTTTTCACCAACTCCGCCTCGATCCGGGACGTGATCCTCTTCCCGCTCCTCCGGATCAGAGAGGCTTCCCATGGTGAACCGGCAACCATCAAAACGGCGGAAACGGATCAATAATGTCCTATGAATTCATCATCAGCCTGCGCTACCTCAGGGCCAGGCGGAAACAGGTCTTTGTTTCGATCATCACCTTCATCTCGATTGCCGGGATCTTCCTTGGCGTCGCGGCCCTGATCATCGTCATCGCCGTCATGAACGGTTTTGAAACCGATCTGCGCAGCAAGATCCTGGGGATCAATTCCCATGTCGTCGTAATGGAGCACGGCGGCGGGATGCGTCAGCATTCCCTGGTCATGCAGGAGGTCGCCCGAATCCCCGGCGTCGTCGCTGCCACCCCGTTCATTTACAGCCAGGCGATGCTGAAAAACGGGAACAATGTGACCGGCATCGTCCTGAGAGGTCTCTCCCTGGCAGACGCCATGAAGGTGATCAATCTTGGGAAGTTCCGAGAGGGGAAGCTGGAATATCTCCAAGACGGGAAACGCGACATCCCCGGCTTGAAACTCGACCATTCCGGACTCCCGGGAATACTCATCGGTCGCGAGCTGGCGAAAAACCTCGGTGTGTTTCTCTTCGAAACGGTCCATATCGTCTCCCCTTCGGGTGTTTCGACGCCCATGGGCATGGTCCCGCGGATGAAGCCTTTTGTCGTAGTGGGCATCTTTGAATCCGGCTTCTACGAATACGATTCGACGCTCGCCTATATCTCGCTGAAGGTATGCCAGGAGTTCCTGAACATGGGCGACCTCGTCACCGGTATCGAGATCCGGGTTGACGACATCTACAAGGCAGACAGGATTGCGAAATCGATCGAGAAGAAACTCGGTTACCCTTACTGGGGCCGGAATTGGATGGAAATGAACAAGAACCTCTTCTCTGCTCTGAAACTGGAGAAGCGTGTGATGTTCATCATCCTCTCCCTGATCGTTATTGTCGCAGCTTTCAATATCATCAGCGCGCTGATCATGATCGTCATGGAGAAGAATAGGGATATCGCCATCCTCAAGACGATGGGCGCCACACGAGCGGGAATCATGAAAATTTTCATTTTCCAAGGACTTATCGTGGGGAGCATCGGTACGCTTTTCGGCAGTCTCGCAGGGCTGGGCGTTGCCTTCAATCTGGAGGGCCTCTCCCGTTTTGTTGAGAGGCTCTTCGGCTTCAAGATCCTCCCGGGCGAGGTGTACTACCTAAGCGAGCTCCCTTCGCAAGTCAACTTCGGCGATGTGGGGATCATCATCGCAGGGACGATGCTGATCAGTTTTCTCTCCACAATCTATCCCTCCTGGCGAGCCTCCAGGCTCGATCCGGCGGAGGCTTTGCGCTATGAATGACGGCTTCGTAAAAAGGAAATACGTATGATCCGGGTCGAAAACCTCAGCAAAACCTTTCTCAAAGATGGGATCAAGATCGAAGTCCTCAAGGGCTTGAACCTCGACATCGCACCGGGAGAATCCTTAGCCGTCGTGGGAGTCTCCGGCTCGGGGAAGAGCACGCTGATCCATATTCTCGGCACACTTGACCAGCCGACGTCCGGCTCCATTCTCTTCGACGGCGTCGATGTCTTCACCTGGCCGGAAGCGAAACTTGCCGCGTTCCGAAACCGGAAGATCGGCTTCGTTTTCCAGTTTCATAACCTTTTGCCCGAATTTAGCGCTCTCGAGAATACGATGATGCCCGCCCTGATCCGGCGGATCCCGAAAACCGAGGCGAGAAGAATGGCGGAGACAATCCTCAATGAAGTGGGGCTGGGAGATCGGATGACTCACAAACCAGGAGAACTCTCCGGTGGCGAACAACAGCGGGTCGCCATAGCCCGCGCGCTTATCCTCGAACCGCAAATCCTCCTCGCGGACGAACCCACAGGAAACCTTGACACGGAAACCGGAAAGAAGATAGAAGCAATTCTGATGGCATTGAACAGAGCGAAGCGGATTACACTGATCGTGGTCACACACAACCAGTCACTGGCCGACCGAATGTCCCAGCAAATCGGTCTGCGCGATGGGAGGATTTATACCCATGAATAAAAGAAATTTTCTTACATGCGCATCAATAGCTCTCATAACGATTCTCGTCTGGCCGACAGGAGGAGTAACGGCAGAAATAATAAGGACTGTCGCTCTGTTCCCTTTTGTGGTCCACAGCACCACTCCGAAGAGCGCCGCCAATCTCCAGGAAACAGTTTATCAGGGCGTTGCCGCGGAACTCCTGAAATCGAAAAACATCCGCCTTGTCGATAGGAAAGCCATTAGCGCCGCTACCGAAGGGAAACGCCTCAACGATGCCCTGGTCCTCGAAGTAGGCAGAAAGGCCGACGCTCTCTATACCATCACGGGGAGTGTGACCGAATTCGGTGAGCAAATCAGTGTGGATGCCCGACTGATCGATGTCCGCACGGGGAAAGCCCTCCCGGGAGTATTCGTTCAGGGCAAGGGCAGGCAGCGCCTCGGCGCCATACTCGCCCAGCTTCGGATGGACATCATAAGCCGGATCACCCCCGAGCAGAGGATCGCCCGCATCGAATTCAAGGGCAACCGAAAAATCGAGGGAAGCGCCATTAATCAAGTCCTGAAAAGCGTCGTGGGAGATCCGCTGACCGATGAGAACCTTTCGACCGATATCAAGGCCATATTCAAGATGGGCTACTTCGATGATGTCACGGCGGAGTTGACCGATATTCCCGAGGGGAAAGTAGTCGCCTTCCATGTTGTGGAAAAACCAATGATCACGGAGATCCGGATCACTGGTAACAAGGTCTTGAAAAGAGACGAGATTGAAGGTGCAATGACCGTCAGGACCCGGCAGACGGCAAATCCCGAGAGGCTCAAGGCCGACATGGAAAAAATCAAAGCCCTCTATGACAGCAAGGGATTCTACAACGCCGAAATCCGCTACTCTATTGAGAAGGCGGGTGAACGTGACGTCCACATCGTGATCAGCATTATCGAAAATGAAAAACTATTCATCCGGAACATCGCCTTCGAGGGAAACCGCACCTTCACTTCGAAAGAACTGAAGAACATGATGACCACAACCGAATGGGGCATCTTCCACTTCCTCACCGACTCCGGCGTTCTAAAAAAAGATCAGCTTAAGCAGGATGTAGGTAAGATCAATGCTTTCTATCTGAACAATGGCTTTATCAACGCAAAGGTCGGCGAGCCCGAGATCATCCGTGAAAGAGAAGGGATCACCGTCAAGATTACCGTTTCGGAGGGTCGGCAATTCCGCGTGGGCAAAGTGATCATCACCGGCGACGAGCTCAAAACACCGCGTGCGGATCTACAGGGGAAACTCCAGATCAAAAAGAAAGACTTCTACGACCGCGAAGCGATCATTAAGGATATGGATTACCTGGCGCAGGTCTGCAATGATGAGGGTTTCGCAAACGCCGATATCGCACCTCGCACCGAACCGCAAGACAAGACCCAGACCGTCGATGTGACTTATGAAATCATCAAGAAGAAGCTGGTGTATTTCAACCGGATCAATATCACCGGAAACACCAAGACGCGCGACAAAGTTATTCGCCGCGAGCTCTTTGTGGTTGAGGGCGATCTCTACAACCGGACAAAACTTAAGGACAGCTACATGGCCCTGAACCGGTTGCGATACTTCGAAGAGATCGACTTCCAGACCCAGAAAGGCCGCGACGAAACCCTGACGGACATAAACATCAACGTTAAAGAGAAAGCAACGGGAATGTTCAGCCTCGGTGCCGGATACAGCGCCCTGGACCAGGCCGTCTTGTCTGCTCAGGTCTCCCAGCAGAACCTCTTCGGCCGAGGCCAGACATTGAGTCTCAAGGCGAATATCGGCTCTCGCTTTACCCTTTACGACCTTTCTTTCGCCGAGCCCTGGCTTTTCGACATCCCACTGAGGAGCAAGTTCGACATCTGGAACCTCTACCGTGAATACGACGCCTACAAGCTCGATTCCAGCGGATTCGGGACAGTCTTAGGCTATCCCCTCTCGCGATACATAACCGGTTATGTTGGGTATCGCCTCTCTACGGATACTGTGAAGGATATCTTGGATACGGCATCGCTTTACATCAAGAAGCAGGCCGGAAAAACGACGAGCAGCGGCGTTTCTCTCACCGTCACCCGAGACTCGACAGACGATGCGATGTTTCCATCCACCGGATCGAAGAACAGCGTCTCACTGGAATATACCGGGGGCCCCCTCCTGGGCGACGTCGCTTACACACGCTACGGGGCAACCTCCTCCTGGTTCTTCCCGCTCCCCTTGGATACCGTTTTCGGCGTCCGAGGAAGGATCGGCTACATGACCGCCAACGAAGGGAAAGAAGTCCCTATTTATGAGCGGTACTATCTCGGAGGCATCAACTCCCTGCGCGGACTCCGGGAAGTGGGGCCGAAAGATCCCGCCACGGGGACGGTCATCGGCGGTCTCACATTGCTGAACTTCAATATTGAGTATATCTTTCCGCTGGTCAAGAACGCCGGAATGAAGGGAGTGGTCTTCTTCGACACCGGTAACTCCTGGGAAAACGGCTACCGCCCGGAAGATATGCGAAAAACGGCGGGCGTGGGGATTCGCTGGTACTCGCCGATCGGGCCCCTGCGTCTGGAATGGGGGTATGTCCTCGATCCGAGAGAAAACGAATCCACCAGCCGGTTCGAATTCTCGATCGGAATGTTCATGTAGGTAAAAGGAAAGGTTCTGATACAAATACATTCGAAAGGGGAATAGGAAATGAAAAGATATGGTTTGTTTATTACGGGGCTGGTGATTCTGATACTGGTCCTTACGGGATCAGGAGCGGGGGCGGCTGAAAAGACGGGATTCGTGGATATAAAGGAAGTCATGCTCTCTTCCAGTTCCGGTAAGAAAGTGGTCGAGGATTTCAAAAAGACCAGGGAAAAATTGCAGCGAGAGGATAATGAACTCAAGAAGATCAAAGAAGACCTCGAAAAACAGCGCCCCCTTCTCAAGGAGGACGTTATAAAGGAAAAAGAGATCGCTTTTCAGAAGAAGGTCCGAGATTTTCAGATCGAGGTCAAGGATTCCGAGGACGAGTTCAAGGCAAAAGAGCAGGAACTGTTAAAGAGAGTGGTTCCTGATATTATGAAAATAGTCAAGACGATTGGCGAAAAGGAAAAATTCGGCATGATCATCGACGTGAGCCTCCTCCCTCTCGTCTATTACTCAAAAGAGAATGACCTGACAAAGCGGGTGATCGAGGAATTCATCAGGACATCCAAATCCAAGAAGTGACGGATGAAAAAAGTGATCAAGACATTAAGCGAGATCGCCATATTTGTGGGCGGCCGAATCAGCGGCGACGGCGGGATTCTCATCGAGCGGATACGGGGGATCGACGATGCCGGCGAGGGGGACCTCACTTTCGTGGCCCATTCGAAGTACAAAAAGAAAATAGAGACCACCGGGGCAAGCGCGATACTCGTTGCATCCGACACGACCTGCCCGGGGAAAAATCTCGTCATCGTCGAGGAACCTTATATCGCCCTGGGTCGGCTTTTGGCCCTCTTCCATCCCGAGGAAGAAGAGGTGACGGGAATCGACGAACATGCCTGCATAGAAGCCGAGGCTTCGGTCTCTCCGGAAGCCGTGGTTTACCCCGGCGTTCATATCTGCCGCGGGGCGAAGGTCGAGCGCAAGGCGATCCTCTACCCGGGGGTCTTCATCGGCAGGGATGCCATCGTCGGCGAAGCCTCTATTCTTTACCCCCGCGCCACTCTTTACCGCCGCTGCCTGATCGGACGGCGTGTGATCATCCATGCCGGCGCCGTCATCGGGTCCGACGGTTTCGGATTTGCCGGACCCGGACAGGAAAATCTAAAGATCCCCCAGGTTGGTTACGTCCAGATCGATGATGATGTTGAGATCGGGGCAAATACAACCATTGACCGCGGCACCCTCGGCAGGACCTGGATCCAGCGAGGGGTGAAGATCGATAACCTCGTCCAGATCGCCCATAATGTGGTGATCGGAGAATATTCCGTGGTGGTCGCCCAGGTCGGCATCTCCGGAAGCACACAACTGGGAAGAGGCGTCATCATCGGCGGACAGGCGGGTCTCGTCGGCCACATCCGGATCGGGGATCACGTCATGATTGCCGCAGGATCCGGGGTCCACAAGGACATCCCCGCGGGCCGAGTCGTCGCCGGCAAGCCGCATATGCCCCATGGGGAATGGTTAAAAATGGAGGCCTGTCGCTCAAAACTGCCGGCGATGCGGGAGACCCTATCTACCTTGCAACGGCGGGTCGCCGAGTTGGAAGAAAAGACAAAGAAGGAACTTTTATGAATATCCACTCCACAGCAGTCATCTCCCCCGACGCGACACTCGCCGAAGGGGTCGAGGTCGGACCATACAGTATTATCGGTCCCGATTGCCGAATCGGGAAGAACACGAGCATAGGCCCCCATGTGGTCATCGAGAGCCATACCGATATTGGAGAGGGATGCCGGATCTCCCAGTTTGCCTCCCTCGGCGGCGCCCCTCAGGACTTGAAGTACCGAGGGGAGGAGACGCGGGTCGTGATCGGAAACCACAACACGATCCGGGAGTTTGTCACAATCCACCGGGCGACTGCAGCCGACATCGGCGTCACCGTCATCGGAAATCACAATCTGCTGATGGCATACTGCCACGTTGCCCACAACTGCAAGCTCGGGGATCATATCGTCATGGCCAACGCGGCCAATCTGGGCGGCCATGTCCACGTGGAAGACTTTGCCATCATCAGCGGGCTGTCGGGGATCCACCAGTTCACACGGATCGGAGCCCACTGCATCATCGGGGGGGCCTCGGCGGTGACCAAAGACATTCCCCCCTTCGTGATAGCATCCGGTAACTTTGCCAAGCTCTTCGGTCTGAACCTGATCGGCCTGAAGCGTCGAGGGTTCTCCGCCGAGGCGATCCAGGCATTGCGGGCAGCCTACCGGATCGTTTTCCGCTCCTCGCTGCTCTTGTCCGCGGCGATCAAAAAAGTCGAACAGGAGGTAGAAGATCTCCCCGAGATCCGGAAGTTCATAGATTTTATCCGGAAATCGGAACGGGGGATCTGCAGGTGAAAAAATGGAAGAAATCAGAATCGGCGTGGTCGGCATCGGACACCTTGGGGGCTACCACCTTAAAAAATATCAGAGCATTTCGGGGTGCCGGATCGTCGGGGTTGTCGACGCCGTCCCGGAGCGTGCCAGGCAGGCTGCGGATCTCTATGGTTGCCAGACGGTGTCCGATTGCCGGAAACTTGCCGGAATGGTTGACGCCGTCTCCATCGCCGTGCCGACCGGCGTCCATCACGAGGTCGCCTCGGTGTTTCTGAGGGCGGGCGTGGATGTCCTCCTGGAAAAGCCCATCGCTGCGACTCTTGCCGAGGCGGATGAACTGATCGCCCTGGCAGATGCGAAAGGGCTTGTTTTCCAGATCGGCTTTATCGAGCGCTTTAACCCGGCTGTGGCGGCCCTTCACACGGTGATGGAGCATCCTCTTTTCATCGAATCCCACCGTCTTCATCCCTTTTTTGAACGCGGCACGGACGTGGATGTCATCCTCGATTTGATGGTCCACGACCTGGACATCATCATCCATTTCGTCCGTTCCCCCGTGAAAACCATCGATGCGGTGGGAGTGTCGGTGCTCTCGGACAAGGTGGACATCGCCAATGTCCGCCTGACCTTTGCGAGCGGCTGCGTCGCGAACATCACCGCCAGTCGGGTCACCGGGAAGATCCTGCAGAAGATCCGTTTCTTTGGTGTCGAAGGATACCATTCGGTGGATTATCGTAAGCGAGAGCTGGTTTCTTTGGGCAGGAGAAACGGCGCCGATGGACGGCCAACGATCACGGAAAATCACGTGGAGGTTAAAATGCAGGATCCGCTGGAAGAAGAGATCCGCTCCTTCATCAGGGCTGTAAGCAGCCGGACCCCGCCGCTTGTGTCCGGGAGAGACGGTCATGCCGCCCTGGAACTGGCGCTGCGCATCAATGACGCGATCGACAAAAACCGCACCCAGCTTGATTCACTCGTGCACGTTGTCCCGCCCGCCGTCTCTCTTCCCGACGGACCGCTTGCAGGAGATCGGATGCAGTCATGAACGCCCGGAAGATCATGATCGTCGCCGGAGAGGCCTCCGGCGATCTGCATGGTGGAAATCTTGTCCGCGCGATACATCGCTTCGATCCGGACCTTTCCTTTTACGGCGTCGGAGGAACGCGGATGAAAGCCGCTGGAGTCAAACTGATCGCCGACGCCGCCGATATGGCCGTGGTGGGATTGAGCGAGGTGATCTTCAAGCTTGCTTCGATCCTGCGGATCATGCACCGCTTGAAGACCTCTCTGGTGAAGGAACCGCCCGATCTGGTCATACTCATCGACTACCCGGATTTCAACCTCCCGCTCGCCCGCGCCGCTCGGAGATCCGGGATAAAAGTCCTTTACTACATCAGCCCCCAGGTATGGGCCTGGCGAAAAGGGCGGATAGCCACGATCCGAAAGTCCGTGGACCGGATGGCTGTCATCCTCCCCTTCGAGGAGCATTTCTACCACGAAGCCGGTATGGATGTCACCTTCGTCGGACACCCGCTGCTGGATGAAGTGAAGAAAAAATATACGCGGGTAGAGGCGCTAAAGCGTTTCGGCCTTAAGGACGAGGCGATCACGGTGGGGCTTCTCCCGGGGAGTCGCCGGTCCGAAGTAACGCGGCTCCTGCCGGAAATGCTCCGGGCTTGCCGGATCTTAAAAGACAAGCTCTCCCCTCTCCAATTTGTTCTGCCTCTTGCCGGGACCCTTGATCCCAATCTCGTCCAGGATATCCTCCGGCAATTTCCCATCCAGGTCAACGTCATCCAGGACCAGATCTATGATGCCATCGCCATATCCGACGCGGCAATCGTCGCCTCTGGAACAGCCACACTGGAAACAGCGCTATTGGAAACCCCGATGGTCGTTGTCTATAAAGTTTCCGCCTTTTCCTATACCATCGGTCGGAGATTCATCCACGTGGATCATATCAGCCTGGCAAATATCATCGCCGGTCGTACCATCGTTAATGAACTGATCCAGGATGAAGCGAATCCGGAACGGATAGCCGCCGAGGTCAAGGAGCTCCTTGTCCATCGGGGAAAAGCCAGAGAGATGAAGATCGCACTTGCAGAGATAAGAGAAAAACTCGGCACGCCCGGGGCATCACAACGTACGGCAAGGATCGCCTGGGAGATGCTTAATTAAAGGAGTAAATCGTGGACGTTTTCAAAAGACTGTTGACACTCGCAAAACCTCACGCGATCAGATTTTTTATTGCCTTGTTCTGCATGCTCATTGTCGGGGCGACCACTTCCGCGCTCGCCTTTCTTGTCAAGCCGGCCCTGGATGAGATCTTCCTGAAAAAGAACTCGGTCATGCTGAAATGGATCCCGCTTGCCGTTGTAGGGATCTACCTCACCAAAGGGGTGTGCAGCTATGTCCAGACGGTCCTGATGAATTTTATCGGGCAGAGGGTTGTGGCGGACCTGCGCGCCGCGCTCTATCGGAAGATCCAGACCCAGTCGCTCGCCTTCTTCACAAAGAACCCGACCGGGCTTCTGATGTCCCGAATCACCAACGACGTGGGATTCATTCAAGGGGCCGTATCGGAGGCGGTGACAGCCCTCCTCAAGGATTCCTTCACTCTCGTCTGTCTGGTCTTCGTCATCTTCTACCGAGACTGGCAGCTGGCCATCATCGCCATGCTCGTCTTCCCGCTAGCCGTCTATCCCATCGCTACGTTCGGCAAGAGGATGCGTCAGATTGCATCGCGGACTCAGGTCACTCTAGGAAGCCTGACCACCCTCCTCCAGGAGACGATTTCGGGAACAAGGATTGTCAAGGCCTTTAACATGGAGGAGTACGAAAACAGGCGATTTGCGGGAGAGAACGAGCGGCTCTTCCGTCTCAACCTCAAAGCGGCCTCGATCAACGCCGTCTCCAGCCCTTTCATGGAATTCCTTGGCGGCATAGGCATCTCCTCGATCATCTTCTATGGAGGCTACCAAGTCATTCAAGGCCAATCCACCCCCGGGACTTTCTTCTCCTTCCTGACGGCGCTCATCATGCTTTACGAACCGGTCAAGCGATTGATCAACGTGAACAACACCATTCAGCAGGGGATCGCCGGAGCTGAGAGGGTCTTTGGCATCATCGATCTTGTGCCGCAGATCCGGAACCATCCCGACGCCTTCCCGCTGCCCCAAATCTCGCGGGAGATCGATATCCGCGCCGTCGATTTCCATTACGAGGAGACACCGGTCCTCAGAGCGATCAACCTGAAGATCCAAACGGGCGAGGTGGTTGCTTTTGTGGGGATGAGCGGAGGGGGAAAGACGACGCTCGTCAACCTGATCCCCCGCTTCTACGACGTCACGAAGGGGGCGATCTTCATCGACGGGCACGATATCCGCACAGTCACCGTCGAGTCGCTCCGGGGGCAAATCGCCATCGTGGCCCAGCAGACGATCCTCTTCAACGACACGGTAAGAAACAACATCGCCTACGGCGACATCGCCAAGACCGAGGAGCAAATCATCGCCGCGGCAAAGGCCGCCAATGCCCACGCATTCATCATGAAAATGCCCAAAGGTTACGACACCGTCATCGGCGAACAGGGAGTGAAACTCTCCGGCGGCGAGCGGCAGAGGATCTCGATCGCCCGCGCCCTCCTCAAGGACGCCCCGATCCTTATTTTGGACGAGGCGACCTCTTCCCTCGACTCGGAGGCGGAGATCGAAGTCCAGGACGCCCTGGACAATCTGATGAAAGGGAGAACGACCCTGATCATCGCTCACCGCCTCTCCACGATCCGAAACGCCAGCCGGATCGTCGTCCTGGTCAACGGACAAATCCGGGAGGAGGGGACCCACGAATACCTTCTCTCCTGCCAGGGTGAATACTGCCGCCTCTATCACATGCAGTTCAAGGATAATGACCGGAACGACGAAGAGAAGATTGGGAAATAGGGGACGATGAACCTTGAGGTAACCATCCAGGGGATCTGGAACGAGGCAAAGCAGGGTGGCCGAACCGCCTTTCTGCGCGCCGGCCTGCGGCTCCTCTCCCTCCCCTACCGGGGCGGCGTGGCCGCGAGAAACCGTCTCTACGACCTCGGGCTCCTGCCGCAGGTGAAACTCCCGTGTCCGGTGATCGCTGTGGGGAATCTCACCGTGGGCGGCGCCGGGAAGACGCCTACGGTGATCCTCCTGGCCAACCTGCTTCGGGAAAAGGGCTACCGTCCTGCGGTC
>Ga0209212_1003151_pt1 | contig 22262 bp, 30 predicted proteins | sample RifGroC2_FD_183996 | JGI IMG/M metagenome (GOLD analysis project Ga0209212, IMG submission 183996) | Groundwater microbial communities from Rifle, Colorado, USA - Groundwater C2 (SPAdes) (version 2) | ecosystem: Environmental > Aquatic > Deep subsurface > Groundwater | place: Rifle, Colorado... | reverse complement strand
TCTTTCTCTCAAATTTCGGCTGGTAACGTATTTACCATCCTGACCACAGAAAGGGGAATTATTAACTGAAAATATCATCGAAAGCGTAGGCTCATCAATACTAATTTTTGTCATTGCTTGTGGATTATCGACAGAGGCAATTGTGTCGCTAATGTCAATATTCTCTATCCCAGTTAATGCCACAATATCTCCGGCCTTGGCTGATTTTACCGGCTCTTTTCCTAACCCTGTAAAAGTAAATAATTCAGTTATCCTATGCGTCGTATGATTGCTGTTTTTGTCGATTCTCGTAACTTGCTGGCCTACGTTAATACTCCCCATAAAAATTTTCCCTATTCCAATTCGGCCAACATAATCATTATAGTCCAGTGAGGTTATCTGCATCTGCAAAGGCGCACCGGGATCACCACTAGGCTTAGGAACGTAATGCAAAATTGCATCGAGTAGCGGGACAATATCTTTATTGTCATCTTCTAAGGATAATTTTGCGTAACCTTCCCGACCACTGGCATAAATCACCATAAAATCCAATTGCTCGTCGGTTGCATTGAGTTCAACAAAGAGATCAAATACCTCGTCCAGCACATCCATACAACGGGCCTCAGGTCTGTCAATCTTATTGATAACTACAAGTGGTCTCAAATTATAACCCAATGCCTTACGGAGGACAAACCTCGTCTGAGGCATCGTCCCTTCGGCTGCATCCACCAGCAATAATACACCATCAGCCATCTTGAGAATACGCTCCACTTCTCCTCCAAAATCAGCATGTCCTGGTGTGTCAATAATGTTAATCTTTACACCTTTATAGCTGATAGCAGTATTCTTGGCCAGAATTGTAATCCCACGTTCGCGTTCCAGATCGTTGGAGTCCATAATCCTTTCCACATTTTGAATCTGCTGATTAGACCGAAATGTACCGCTCTGCTTGAGCATTTGATCTACAAGGGTAGTTTTGCCATGGTCAACATGGGCAATAATTGCCACATTACGGACGTCGTCTCTTACTATTTGTGTCATATTACTCCTTAAACTAAATATCTTTCTCTTCGATATTCTCTGTTTTTTTCGTGGTAAAATAAACTAAAAAAAAAACCGCAACGATAAATCGTAGCGGCTTTATATTACAACATATTCTCGTTAGTTAATCATCAAGCCATACAACTACGTCAGACATAATTAGTGATATTTTACAAACAAATCCTTTATTGTCAACAAAAATGATAATTATAATTTTATTTTCCCCTGAGAAGGTAACACTGCGGAGTTATGCAGGTTGGGTTGAGCAAGCAGACTGTGCCAAATGAGCGATTTTACCCTCTTCCGAGATGTTTCTTCCCCACTTTAAAGGTTAAAATGCCTCATAACGCCAGAAAACGAGGATAAATTGGCAATATTTAATGGTTTTTCCCCACTTTTAGAACAATAAAGTTCATTTGGCACAGTCTGAAGGCGAAACCCAACGATGACCGTTCGTGATATTCAAAAAATATTGGGTTTCGTTCCTCAACCCAACCTACCCGCCTAACCTTCGCGGGTATCAAGTTTGCAACTTGAACCCCCCACTTTTTATATTTTTGACCTCGTTATTGCTTGCATATAGCGCTATTATCCAAATAAACCCATGGGTTCAGGTTGCAAACCTGAACCCGCAGGAGCGGGGGATAAACCACCCGCTCTACGGATTCCGACTCGTTCTGGCTAGGTATAAAAATCAGCATTGTCCGGTTAGAAATTTGCATGTACCGGCTTTTGTCATACCCGAATGCTTTTACCGGGTATCCAGAGGCTCGTCCATCCCAGATTCCCGCTAAAGCTTGTCCTCACATGGTGTTCACGGGAAACACGTGGGAATGACAGCTTTAGAGCAATGGAATAAAACGCGCAAATTCCTATATAATGAACCTATTTCTTTACCGTTACACTCACTGACTTCTTAAACTCTTCCACATGGAACGTAACCCTTGCACTCCCCGTCTTTTTCTTTGCCTTTACCGTAAACACCGCTTTGCCATCCTCATCCGTCTCCTGGCTTGCGGGTGAGACAGAGACGAGCTTACTTCCCTTGCTGACCTTTGCCGTTACCTGCTTCCCCTCTACAGGACATCCATTTGTACCCATAACCGACACCGTTACCTCACTACTCTCGTTCTTCTTGGGATTTAACTTACCCGATGACAATGCCATCTTCCGTGCCGTGCATTCAACGGGAGACGGTGTCGGCGCAATCGATGGCAGAGGGGTTAGTGTGGCAACAGGTGTCACTGTTGGCGTGGGTGTGCCAGAACCTGTCACCAGGCCGCTGGCGCTTACCACTCTTGGGGCGCCCGTCGTGTTTATCTTGTCCTCACACCATGCCGTCAGCGTATCGCCGCCGTTCGCCTGGATGCGGTCGTAATCCAGCGTGGCGCCGGAGATGATCCGGATCGAGCCTTTGAAAGCACCCGTATCTACACCCGTCTCAACAAACCTTATCTTTGCCCTATTGAACGACGACGTCTCTATGTACGCATGTTCCAGCAGTATATCCACCTTCGTTGCGTCCTCGTTTTCCTCCGCATCAACATGCGTTACCACGGCATAAGAACCAACGGTGTATGATTCCGCATCGAATGCCACGGTTGCATCAGAACTGCTGAACGACAGCGTTTTTGTAATCGTTGAGGCATTTGGCGCTGTGTCCGTATAGACGACCGTGGCTGTGCCGCCCTGTACGGTCTTTATCGTGCCGATGTTCGACCTTGTACCGGAATTTGCTCCTCCAGTCGCGGTTGTGCCTGTTTTAATGGTCGCCAGGAACGTCCCGCTGTTTACGGCGTTCTCCGTCAGGTCTAACGTGAGATCGCCACCAGCATAGTAATTGAGCGCCGTTACCTTGAGGGCGGTGGTTAACGTGTCTTCTGATGTTGCATTGGTATCCCTGTCGGCATCCACTACGGTAATGGCAACTGTATCACCGGAGAGATACGCCACCTCCTTGCTCAGGCTCAGGCCGGCAGGCGGTGTTGGCGTAATTGCCGGAGTCGGCGACGCAACCGGTGTGGGCGAGGGTATGAATGCAGGCGTTACAGTTGACGTAGTCGTGGGCGTAGGAACGACGGGGGCTATCTCCGTGGTAAAGCTCCATGAGTAGTTAGAATCCAGGGTTGTCCCTGCCGCATTTGCAGCCTGCGCCTTTGTCGTTATCACAGCCATGTAGGTGGTGTCGTATGAGAGGGAAGACGCTGGGGTAAATATAGCCTTGTAGTAGTCTGTGCTTACGGAACCTGTGGCACTACCTACGTCACTGCTCAGTTTGAAGGCCTCCGTGGTCAGGGTGGAACCGTTCATAAGCAGGGAAAAGGTTACAGAAACCGCCGTGTTCGCCCCCACTCCCGTTGCGCCATTGGATGGACTCGCGGAGATTACCGTCAGGGTATATTTCGTTCCGCCGCCGCCACCGCCACCGTCACCGCCACCACCGGGCGATGCGGTGGTGGTAAACGACGCCTCGCTGCCGGTGGACGTCCCGGAGGAATTATTCGCGGCAATACGGTAATAATATATCGTGTCGGCTGATAGACTGCTGACGGTGCTGCTTACTGCCGATGTGCTTGATCCGGTGATGGTCGTCTGTGTTGATGTGCCTGTATATGTGCCACTGGCAATGCCATACTGGAATAATGCCGTCGTTGTTGTACCATTCGTGCTAACTGTGCCGTTGAGTATAGCAGAGCTTGTTGTCACACTTGTAGCTGAACCTGTCGTCACCGAAGGTCGATCATAGAGGATACCCGTAAACGAACCCATTGCATACCCATCGTAGCTGCCGCCGGTATAATAGGTACCCGAAAATGAACCCATTGCATACCCATCACCGTTGCCACCGGTGTATTGGGCAAAAAGCATACGGCCGCATACAAAGCTCATCACCACCGACACTATCAACACCGCTACGATCTTACATCTCATTTTCGACCCGCCTTGATATAGTATATTCGAGGGTTCGAGTTTGCAACTTGAACCCCACGTTTTATATTTCTAACTTCGCTATGTTGACTCATGGGCTTATTGTCCAAATAAAGGCTTGGGTTCAGGTTACAAACCGTTCGGCTGAGCTCACGACGAAACCTGAACCCGCCGGGAGGAACCCACCCCTAGCCCCTCCCAAGAGGGGAATACAAAAAGTCCCCTCTTGGGAGGGGACTTCGTCGTGAGCTCAGTCGAACGATTTAAGGGGTGGGTGAACTGTTATGAAAATTCCTATACAATCAGGTTAACCCAACGAACCCTATAACCTCACGTGCTGGCGCTTGCCTCACCCCGCCTGCCTGCTGATTTACACCCCTAAGGAGCGAGCCTCACACACCGAAACCCATAAGCGTAGTCCCGTAAGGAGTCTATTGTATACGCATTGGTGCGGTCAGACAGACGGGCATCCCCACCACCGCGCCAACTACCGCCACGGTGGCCCGCCCCTTCTGCGTCTGTGCCTGGCCAACTGCTGGCATCGGCATCTCCCGTAATATCTAACACGCCGTCCCCATGCGACCCGGTAAATAACCTGCCGTCGGCATTATTGCCGTCGGAATTATCGCTCGTCACACACCTCTTACGCAAGTTCCCGCCCATCTCCATAATGCCGTAGTACGTAGCCCCTGCCGTCTCACGTGTACTGCTTGAGGTCGCAAAACACCCGACACGCATAGGCCCTAGCACTGATGCATGAATACCGTAAACACAGTTTGCTGGGGAATTACTCGCCGTCTCGCTGCCAGCGCCACTATTCGTAATACCCGTCGCCTGGGTAATACTCGTACTCCCCCATGCATATTCATTGGCTACCGCAGCGGCCGTGCCCCGGCACGCCTTTTCGAATTCCAATTCGGTCATTGGCCGCAATGCCGCCCAATCCGCATACGCCGCACCGTCTGCCCAGGAGAGGTAGTTGCAGGCAATGTTCTGTCCGTCATCAGATTCTCCACCCGTTCCATTACTGTTAAAATCGCAGTAAAAGGTGGTTGTCCCCGTTGCCGGTATGGTAGCACCACAGCGGATACCATTCCGGTACGACACAGTTGAACTGCCGCTCATCACATAGCGGTTGGTTACACTCGTTATTCCTGATGCTAAATCTGTTTCGGTACGTGTGTCTTGCTGTGTTCGACCCAGCGTATTCAGGAAATCCACGTACTGCTCCTGCGTAATACTGTACTTCATGCAGTAAAATGCCGTGTAACCATTGGGCCAACTATCACTGCCCGGCGCCGTCACCCCAGTAGGGTATCCACCTGCCGCCGTTGCACTCCCCGTGTTAATAGTGATAAGGGTAAACGCATTGCCCTCCGTTCCGCCACTTCCCGCCGAGAATGCCCCCGTGGGCACATACACCATCTCGGTGGCGACGACCTTGAGCGCCACCTGTGCGTCATCCGCCACACTATCAGAACCGTAGTTCCACCTGAGCCGTGCGTCGCTTAAGCTGAACGTGCCGCCCAACCCATTCGCACTTCGGTAGATGAATACTCCCTTACCGTCCGATGACGGCGTGATTGTCGACCCCGATGGCGCTGTGTGTTGGCTTGCCGTAGCGGAAAGGGTGGCATGCTGCCAATCGCCGCTGCCCACCTTATATTTCACGAACACCCATACGGCGTCCCAGTTGTTTGGTGCGCTGCTTGTACGCCACGAGTTCTCCCAACTGACGTCGAATTCTACCAGGACATAGTCATTTGAGGCGTCCTGTCCCGTCATCGTCACATTCGATACGGTGACATTGTTGGCAAATGCAACCGATGATATGAACAGGGCGCTCAGCGCCAGAAATAAATAACGCTGTATCGTTGTTACCATACGGTCAATCCTCCTGTGTTGTAAAATAACCCACGAAATACGGGAAAAGTATTTTGATGGGTTCGCTGTAGCTTAACCCATCCTCAAAAACTCCCCGATTCTCCCATTCTCCTTATTCTTGTTTTTTCTCCAATGTCTCTCTGGTTTCCTGCTGTTTATCCTGTAAATCCTGTCGAAACAAAAAGACGCCTTTCCCGGCATCAATTGCCAGAAAAGGCGTCTTTATACGTACTAATAACGATAATACTTCGTTAATTTGGTTTGGTTTGGTTTGGTTTGGTTTGGTTTGGTTTGGTTTGGTTTGGTTTGCAATGGATATACCATTTGCTTACCTCAGAAAAAATTATTTAGCAGAAACGTACGATGGATCAAGCGAAGCAGACCCATCAAAAATAAATTTATATTTTGAAATAATGAGCAATATACCAAATAATCAATACATCCTTCAAGTCTTAAGTTAGAAAGTCCCCTCTTGGGAGGGGACTTCGTCGTGAGCTCAGTCGAACGATTTAAGGGGTGGGTAAGTCGGTAATTCGTGAGATATTCACTGAGATTTCACGCCCAAGGAACCCACCCCTAACCCCTCCCAAGAGGGGAATTGTGGAGTCTCCCCTCCCAAGAGGGGAATAATTTGTGCCATTATAAATATCTTGTCCTCGTGAAAACGGGGAGTGGATTTAAGTTAAACACGGACAACCGAAGTTTGTCAGTGTCTCCCAATAACCCGCATAAATAAAATGAAAATTCCTATACAATTAAATTAAAGCACCTTACCACATCAGGTCTTTTATGCACCATGACCTTTTGCCTTGCCTTGTATGTCAATAGCGGTTATTATGGAAAATTATGAAAATCGTCGCAGGTATTGATATAGGTTCAACTACCACCAAGGCCGTAATAATGCGTGGACACACAATCCTCGGATCAAAAATATCTTCTACAGGTGCTAACTGCAAGAAGACGGTAAAACTGTTGTTCGATGAGATGCTGGAAGACCTTGGCCTTAGAGAAGAAGAAATCCAGTACACGGTAACTACGGGATATGGCCGCCGGATGGTGCCCGCCAACGAAATTGTCACAGAAATAACGGCAAATGCCCGGGCCGCCAAATGGCTCATGAACGGAAAGGTAAATGTAAGGACCCTTATTAATATTGGCGGTCAGGATTGCAAGGTAATCGCCCTGGATAATAATGGTATTATGGTGGATTTTGCCATGAACGACAAATGCGCTGCCGGGACGGGTCGTTTCCTGGAGGTCATGAGCCGTGTCCTTGAGGTTGAACTGGATGAGCTAGGAAGGTTATCAGAAAAGGCCGAAGATATACCACAGATAAATAGTTTATGCACAGTCTTTGGTGAATCTGAAGTTATATCATTACTATCGCAGGGGAGACGCGTCGAGGATATTATTGCAGGAATTCACAAATCCATTGCCAAACGTGTAGTATCTATGGTCAAAAAAATCGGTGTTAAAGAAGCCATTTTCTTTGATGGAGGCCCTGCCTTTAATCAGGGATTGAAAAAGGCATTGGAACAAGAGTTAGGGGTAGATTTACACGTTCCGCCCGATCCACAGATTACCACAGCCGTGGGTGCAGCTATCATTGCTCATGAACACTTCATTAAAAAAGCATTACGTCATTCTTTATGAGGTTTCTTTGAAATTCTTTCTTCATATTTCACGACCGTATCTTCCTGTTCCGCCGTTTCTATTGAGCCCGGTCTTTTTTTGCGTACCTCTGCAATGGCCAGACTTGCACGACAGCCCTTGTTTACAAGATAACAGGCTAGTATAGTGCCTGTCCTGCCGATCCCGGCATCACAGTGAACGACAATTTTCTTCTTGGAAGTCGTAAGATTATTTACGAAAGATACAAACTCCCCGATTTGTTCTTGTGTTGGCGATGCAAGATCAGGTATGGGAATATGTTTATACTCAAAGCCAAACTCTTCTATTAGGGTTTTGTGAAGCGGCACTTCCGTTAACGATACAATTGCTTCAATCCCATTATCCTTAAGAAACTCAAGGTCTGCCACTATTGACAGAGGTCTTGCCATACCGGCAATTTCATCTTGTATAAGCCAACTAAAATTTCTAGGCATTCTCATCATTCATAAAATGGTTAAGCATTTTTTGTAATAATACTAAAGGTAAACCGACAACATTTGAGAAGCTGCCGTCTATTTTTTCAATAAATTCCCTACCTTCACCCTGGATGGCATAAGCGCCTGCCTTATCCATTGGTTCACCTGTTAGAATATATCTATCAATTTCTTCATCTTTTACATTTTTCATTTTAATATGTGTTCGCCCAATTCGCAACATTTTCTTTCGTGATGGCATCTCCATCACGCATACACCAGAAATAACATCATGTTCCGAATTTCTCAGTATTGACAGTATTCTTTTGGCATCACCCACATCTTTAGGTTTACCCAAAATACTTTTTTTGTGCACAACAATCGTATCTGCACTAACAATTATTGCGTCACACACCCTTCTGGCAACATCGCTCGCCTTTAAGAAGGCGAGCTTCTGAACTAACTCCGTTGGCAAAACATTATCGTGAATACCTTCTACAATGCCAGGAGGAACAATATCAAAATGATAACCCAGTGATTTTAATAATACAATTCTTCTTGGCGAATTTGAAGCAAGTATCAAACGCTTCTTCGGCATAACTCTTTTTGTGGATAAAAAAACCCTTCTACTATATTAATCGTTAGTAAAAGGGTCTTATATTTTACCGCAACAAATGATTAAAATAAGATTTTAACTCCCACTATGCAGTAGTAACTTCGGGTTTAACCTCCCCGACTTCCTGTGCCTCAACTGCACCTTCAACTAATTCAAAGATTACGCGTGATGCATTATCGTTAAGTCGCCTTCCCAGCATGCGTAATTTCCTATCCCTGCCTTCCATCTTGTATTCAAGTTCTGGTATTTTCCCAACGCTACTCCCAGACAGGACACCTAACCGGGTTCCTGACAATTTTAATATCCTTGTACACCCGCCGTTCCGATTCACATACCTTTGTGCAATACCGCCAGTTTCACGCCATTGCCCTTCTCCAAACAGCTTTTTTACAACCTCAGCATTTCTCAAGCTTGAAAGAACCTGACGATAACAATGCACGTATCCTGGTTTATCAGTCTCTTTTTTCATCAGCCCTTTTTTAGCAGTGGTAATTATTTTTTCAGCAAAAGACTGTGTTTCTTTTGCCTTTTCAAGCGTTGTAATAATTCTCCCGTACGAAAGAAGACTATTTGCAATGTTCTGCCTCAGTGCTTTTCTATGTGAAGCAGTCCTGGATAAATGCCTTCCCCTCATTCTGTGTCTCATGGAATTATCCTTTCCCTTTTTCTATTTGTTTAATCGGAATAGGCATTCCGATCATTATATTTAGTTGTGATAATTTTTTCTTAACCTCTTTTAAAGTAGTTTTACCAAAATTTTTAATCTCGAGAAGTTGTTCCTCCGTTTTCGTAATAAGATCGCCTACCGTTGCAATTTTCGCAGTTTCAAGGCAATTGGAAGCCCTTACTGACAAATCCAATTCCGCTATAGACATACTCAACTTTTTGTTAAGCTCTTCTTCTGATATCTCTGGAGCAGATTCAATCCCCATCCTCTTTTCTACCTGTTGCAATTCTCTACCAATCTCAAAGTACTGTACAAATGGATTTAAATGCTTTCTCAAAATTTTTGCTGACTCAACAAGGGCCATCTCGGCAGACACTACGCCATTTGTCCATATTTCCATGATGAGCCTATCATAATTTGTGCGTCTGCCAACGCGTGTTTCTTCAATTGCAAAACGAACGTTTCTAACAGGAGAAAATATAGAATCCACTGCTATCAATCCAATCTCCTGTTCATCAGGTTCATTTTCTTCGGCAGTCACATACCCTCGGCCATTCCGTACCTCCATCTCTACTTTGAAATTAACGTTCTCAGAGAGTGTGGCAATATGTAAATCCTCATTCAGAATTTCTATATTATCATCCGTTATAATATCTTTTGCTTTTACTTCACCCTTTTTATTCGCTTCAATTCTTATCACTTTAGGCTGATCGGTGTGTAGTTTCACAACAAGGTTTTTGATGTTTAAAATAATATCTGTTACATCTTCGACTATACCAGGTATATGGGTAAATTCGTGACTTATCCGGTCAATCTTAACAGATACAACTGCACTTCCTTCTAACGAAGAAAGTAGAATCCTACGTAAACTATTCCCCACAGAATGGCCAAATCCACGCTCAAAAGGAGCAGCTATAAACTTTCCATATGTATCGGTCAAAGTCTCGTGTTCTACATCCACACGGACGGGAAGTTCAAGACCTCTCCACCTTATTCGCATATTTTTCCCCCTAATCCAATAATAAGGGATTTCAAAATAAAATAAATTTCTATATTGTAAACAATAATATCTTTAAAGTAACACAGTGCGAGGCTACGCAAAATATATCCGTTGACTTTACAGTTATGGAATGAATTGAACCAACCAAACTTCTTTATTTAGAACACAGTTCTACAATTAGCTGTTCATGAACAGAGACTGAAATATCTTCCCTTGCAGGAAGCTGCGTTACTACCACCTCTGGTATTTCCGCTTTAAATTCCATCCATGCCGGAATGTTGCGACCTTTTAATGATTCTATGTTCGCTTTTACAATATTCAGGGTTGTTTCAGTATTCTTTGGTTTTATAACGTCTCCAACTTTTACAAGGTAAGAAGCAATATCCACCTTTTTATTGTTAACCGTTATGTGACCATGAAGAATTAACTGTCTGGCACTTTTTCTCGATGCAGCAAAAAAGGCTAAACATAACACATTATCCAGCCTTCTCTCTAACATAACCAAGAGATTATCTCCCGTATTTCCCTTTTGCCGTTCCGCCTTTCTAAAATAATTCCGGAATTGCCTTTCTAGAACTCCATAGAAACGTTTCGTTTTTTGCTTTTCCCGAAATTGGATTCCATATTTTGATAACTTGCCTCTACCCCAAGCAAACTGACCGGGAGGATACTTCCGCTTTGTAATTGCGCACTTAACCGTATCACATCTAATTCCTTTAAGAAATAGTTTTTCACCCTCTCTCCTGCATAATCTACACTGGGGACCAACGTATCTAGCCATTTTTTTCCTTTCTCAAACTTCTTTTTAAAACCTATTATACTCTGCGTTTTTTCCTGGGACGACAACCGTTATGGGGAAGCGGTGTTACATCTTCAATCGCCTTTATACTCAAACCCGCTGCCTGAAGCGCGGTGATGGCTGATTCTCTGCCTGGACCAGGGCCTTTGACTCTAATTTCAATTTCTTGCACTCCAAACTTTTGTGCCTTTTCGGCCGCACTCGATGCCGCTTTTTGAGCGGCAAATGGAGTACTTTTGCGCGACCCTTTAAAACCTACTGTACCAGCACTCGCCCAACATATCGTCTCACCGTTAACGTCAGAAATCGTCACATATGTATTATTGAAAGTAGCTTTGATATTCGCAACCGCCCGTGAAACATTACGCCTTATTTTTTTCTTGCCTATACTTGTCATGATTATTTTTTACCCTCAAACTAAACAATCTCTTTATCAGTTAACAGGACTAAGTAAATTACTTTGACCCAGTTCACATTCGTTAAAATAATTATTTAACACAAACTCCGCGTTGAACATTTCGTTCAGTCTTTTATATTTATCCAAATTATACCTTTTGTTTCCCTTTTTCCTCCGAGCTATTATCATTAAATTTTTTGGGGTAAATTTAGGGGACGTTACCTCAGTCAGTTTTACATGATAACCAGCACCGGTGAGAAATTGTGCCCTTAATGCTTCCGTTAAAATATCGGCAAACCGATACCTTAAAAGCCCAAAATCTGTCAAGTCGACAAGTGGATGCCCTGCTTTTAAGCGACTCCTGATTTGGTTTTCACAACATGGAACTACAACGATATACTTTGCCTCTAATTTTATACCCTTGGCAATGGCCTCGTCCGTTGCAATATCACACGCATGCAATGCAATCACAATGTCCACAGGCTTTTCAGGCTGAACGTCTATTATTCTGCCGTTAATAAAATGCATATTTCGAAAGCCAAGGCTGTTTTTAATTCTATCGCATTTTTCTATCAGTATACTATTAGTATCAACACCATAAAAATAGGTATTTACGGCAAACTGCTTTTTCAGGATAACGTTCAGCACAAATGATAAATATGATTTACCACACGAACCATCGAGAAAAACAATTTCCTTGTCATGTGGATACGCTTCTATAATCCGTACAACTTGCTCACAAAACCCTATTACTTCGTTAAATTTCTTTATCTCTCGTTCATCACCGGATTGGTCAATATCCAATTCAATTATCTTTAACAACTCCTTACTTGATTTTAACAGCGCTCCTATTGTTTCTTTGCTTTCCATAAATAATTCTTACGTTTATCCCTGTTTCAATCGAGAGGACAACATGAGCGTCATACTAACCCAATTCTTTTACATTCTTCTTGCCGGCTACCGTCTTTTTGCGACCTTTTCTCGTGCGTGCATTTGTTTTTGTTCTCTGTCCCCTCACAGGCAAACCTACCTTATGGCGGATTCCGCGATAACAATTAATACTTTTCATACGCACAATACTCTGCATTTCCTGTCGACGCAACTGCCCCTCAGTAGAAAAATTCTTTTCTATATAGGCACCTAATGTACTCAACTGATCTTCATGAAGATCCTTCGCACGTATGTTCTCATCGACATTCACGGCTTTCAGTATTTTCTGGGACAAAGCCTTGCCAATCCCATATACGTATGTGAGTGCAACAACAATCCTTTTGTCTGCGGGAATGTCAATTCCTGCAATTCTCGCCATTAATTAATTCCTTTCTAAATTATTTTCTAAATCAACCTGCTATTACCCTTGCCTCTGTTTATGGCGCGGATTAGAACAGATTACACGAACAACATTTTTCCTTCTAACTATTTTACAGTTTTCACAAATTCTTTTCACAGAAGATCGAACCTTCATCGTTTATCATCCTAAAAACTTATCAGTCGATTTTAAAATCGACACTAAACTTGTCTATAAATAATTCTACCTTTATCGAGGTCATAAGGAGACATTTCGATAGTCACCCTATCGCCAGGCAGTATTTTAATAAAATGCATCCGCATCTTCCCGGAAACATGTGCCAGTACTTTGTGACCATTCTGCAGTTCTACCCAAAACATCGCATTGGGAAGTGCTTCTTTTACAGTGGCTTCTACTTTTATGGGTTCTTCTTTGGGCATATTTAAATGGGTATGGCTGTTTAAGAAATTTTTTTCATTGTGTTAGAATGTCAGCACCATTCTCAGTAATCACAATCGTATGTTCAAAATGTGCAGATAATTTTCTATCTTTCGTTACTACTGTCCATTTATTGTTTAAGACCTCAGTATCATACTTACCCATACAAATCATGGGTTCAATGGCAATAGTTACTCCAGACATTAAAATTTCATCAGCTTCTAATAATGATTTGCTCACAAAATTGGGCACCTGTGGATCTTCATGCATACACCTCCCAATCCCGTGACCAGTGTAATTTCTGATAACAGAATAACCATTTTTTTCAACAAATTCTTGTATTGTCCTTGATATCAAAGATAACTTTTTATTTGATTTTATAACGTTAATAGCCATGTTAAGCGACCTTTCACACACCTCTATAAGTCTTTTGGCCTCTTGTGTCACTTCCCCTATCGGTATCGTTATTGCGGCATCGGCAACATATTTACGATAACCAACGCCAACATCAATGCTGAGTATATCTCCCTCCCTTAATTTCCTTGATCCTGGAATACCATGCACAACTTCTTCATTTATCGACGTGCATATACTTTTCGGGAAGCCCCTGTATCCTTTAAATATCGGTATACCACCCTGACTTATTATATACTTTTCAAGTTCATTATTCAGACAATCTGTCGTTACATCTTTTCCAGCAATCTCTTTGGCTAATCTCAGTGCGTTCGCTACGACCTTTCCCGCAGCCCTCATTATTTCGATCTCGCGGAGTGATTTACAAACTATCAATTCAGTTTACCCCGCGACCGATCAAGGACTTTTTTTGCAATATACCATCAATAGTATCAGATATTTTTCTAGTAATCATTTCTATCCGTGCATCATCACTCGAAATTTCCCTCAAAATACCACTCTTTGTGTAATAATTAATCAAGCCCTCGGTTTGTTCATGATAAACCCTTAATCTTTCCAATACTGTTTCTGGTTTATCATCTGCACGTTGATTTAATTTACCGCCACATTTATCGCAAATTCCATCTTTAGAAGATGGGACATGAGTTTTATGATAGTTTGCACCGCAATCGCTACAAATCAACCTGCCAGACAATCTTTGAACCACATTTTCTTTGGAAACTGAAAAATAAAAAACCATATCCAACCGATTCCCGAGATTTCTCAGCATCTCGTCTAAGACTTTTGCCTGGGAAAGAGTCCTCGGAAAACCATCTAAAACAAAACCAGCCTTACAATCATTTTTTAATATACGATCTTTGATGATGTCGACAACTATTTGGTCAGGAACCAAAAGACCCTTTTCTATGTAATATCTTGCATTTATCCCTGTCTCAGTACCTGCTTCAACTGCTTCCCTTAGTAAATTTCCAGAAGATATGTGAGGAATATTTTTTTCCTTACTAATTGTTTCTGCTTGGGTTCCCTTACCTGCTCCTGGAGGTCCAAGAAACACAATCATCATCCCATTCTTCCTCTTATTCGGGTTCCGCCACTCAAAAACCCGCTATATTGTCTCATAATCATATGGGACTCTATCCGCTGGACCATATCAAGCGCCACACCAACAATGATAAGCAAACCAGTTCCACCGTAGAAACCAGCAATAGCGCGATTAAGTTCAAAACCACCTGCAACAATTTTCGGTAGTATTGCAATTAACGCCAAAAAAGCAGCCCCAGCCAATGTAATCCTACCCATAATACTTTCTAAATATTCTGCCGTCCTCTGACCGGGTCTGATTCCTGGAATAAAACTTCCATAATCCTTCATATTATTTGACATTTCTTTAGGATTGAATTGTATCGCTGTCCAAAAATAGCAAAAAAACGTTATGAGTAAGATATAAAGCATAACATAAATTACACCATCTTGCAAAACTTCAGACAAACGCGAGGTAATCCAGTATCCAAAACTTCCTGGTTCAAACCTTACCTGAACACCTTGCATAATAGCAGCAGGGAATATTAACAAAGATTGCGCAAAAATTATTGGCATCACGCCTGCCTGATTCACTCGAAGCGGCAAGAAATGTCGTTGTCCACCGTATACCTTTCTTCCACGAGTATGTTTTGCTTGTTGGACAGGTATTCGTCTTTGACCCTGCGTAATGTATATAACCCCCCCGACAATGGCAAGAAACATACCTAGCAGAACGATCATTTTCACAATACCAATCTGATGTTCGGCGGGGGTAACAGAAAAGGTAAAATTTTGCATCACCTGAGAGAAAGCCCAAGGCAAACGTTCAATGATACCAACCATAATTACTATTGATATTCCACTGCCAATACCATGTTCTTCAATTTGTTCTCCGATCCACATCAGGGTCATAGTTCCGGTTGTTAAGAGAAGCGCCGCCATCATCTGGAACCCAATACCTTGGATATATACCGGTATAACAGGAACACCATTAAATTCTACTGTATAAAGCGTTCTCGTCATGACAAACGCCTGAAATAGACATAACCCTACCGTTGCAAGTCTCGTATATTGATTAATTTTTTTCCTTCCTACTTCGCCTTCTTTCTGTAATTTTTCAAGATAAGGCACTACACCTACGAGCAACTGAAAAATGATGGACGCGCTAATATATGGCATAACCCCTAAGCCAAAAATTGCACCAGAAGCCAAAGCGCCACCAGCAAACATGTCAACCAATCCCAATAACTGCCCAACGCCAGTTTGCGTAAATTGATTAAAATATGATTTTAATACTGTTGTATCAATTCCTGGTATCGGTATATAAACCCCGATACGACATAATGCGATAAGACCAAGTGTTATCAGCACTTTTTTGCGTAATTCTGGTATCCGAAAAATATTTCCAAATTGTTCTATCATGATAAGACCTTTATTTCACCGCCAGCTGCTTTAATCTTTTCTATAGCAACATTACTAAATTTATGCGCACTCACTGTTAATGGTTTTGTAATTTCACCGTCACCTAATACCTTTACACCGTCTAATACCTTTCTTATGAGCCCAACTTCCATTAATTTTTCAGGATTTACATGGGTACCATTATCGAACTGCTCAATATCCTCGACGTTAACTATACTATATTCTTTTTTAAACGGGTTATTAAATCCCCTCTTTGGCAAACGGCGAAAGAGCGGAGTTTGTCCACCTTCAAATTGTATACTTGTCTCATTTCCAGTCCTAGCTGTTGCTCCTTTACCTCCCCTGCAGGAAGTTTTTCCCATACCTGATCCTCGACCCCGACCTACCCGTTTTTTACGCTTTCTGGGAAAAGGTATTGATTTTATATCAAAAAGATTCATTCTATCTTCACTCCCCTCAGTTCTCCAACCTCTTCTTTTGTTCTCAAAGCTTTCAAACCCAATAATGTTGCCTTTGCCACATTAATTGGGTTTCTCTTGCCAAAACATTTTGTTAATATATTTTTAATGCCTGCAAACTCGATCACAGCTCGCGCTGAAGCACCGGCCTTTATTCCTGTACCAGAACACGCAGGCCTTAAGTACACGTTAGCAGCTTTATATCTTCCCCATACCTCATGTGGTATAGTGTCACCTTTCAAAGGTATTTTAACCATTTGCTTTTTGGCTTCCTTAACTGCTTTATTAACTGCGTTAGGGACTTCCCGTGCCTTACCAAATCCAATTCCAACGCTTCCCTTTTTATCTCCAACGACAACAAGGGCACTGAAACTCATTGATTTACCGCCCTTTGTTACCGTTGTGCAACGATTAATCCTTACAACAGTTTCTTCTATATTTATAGGTTCTTCAAAACGCGCCAAGTGATTCTCCTTGTACGAATCAGATTTTAAAAACTCAAATTGTATTTTCTTGCAGCTTCAGCTAACGCCTTTATCCTTCCGTGGTACTTATAACCACCTTTATCAAACACAACCTTTGTAATACCCTTATTTTTCGCCTCTTCTGCAATCTTTTTTCCAACGATCTCGGCAGCCGCCACATTACCTCCGTACTTTATCTGTGAACAGATATCAGGAGATTGTGTTGATGCTGCTACCAAAGTCTTTCCTTCTATATCATCAATAATTTGACAATAAATGTTCTTTAAACTCCGATACACGCTCAGACGAGGTCTCTCTGCAGTTCCTACCACTTTTCTTCTAATTCTAAGATGACGTCGTGTTCTTTTTCTTAATTTTTCCTTTATATGATCCATATCTAAAAATCCTTAATTAATACTGTTATGCAGCACCGGATGTGGTTGCTTTCCCAGCCTTCCTTCTAATAACCTCATCTTCGTACTTAACACCCATTCCTTTGTACGGCTCAGGTGGTCTCTTACTCCTGATTACAGCGGAAAATTGCCCCACCATTTGCTTGTCGGGGCCTGATACTGTAAACTTTGCAGGGTTAGTTGGATTTGTAACTTCTACCTTTATACCATTCGGTATCGCCAAACTTACCGAGTGCGTATATCCAAGTAATAATACAATATCTTTACCTTGAACCTTAGCGTTGTAACCGAGTCCAACAATCTCAAGTTTCTTGGAATAACCCTTAGTAACACCCAATACCATATTTGAAATTAACGAACGTGTCAAACCATGCAATGCCCTATGGTGTTTTTCATCGGAAGATCTTTTTACTACAATTTGCTTATCCTGATGAATATATTCCACCGCTATGTCAGGATGAAATGTCTGACTTAGTTTCCCCTTTGGACCATCAATATTTACCGTATTACCGCTTATTGACACTTTTACATCGTTTGGAACTTTAACGGGTTGTTTTCCTATTCGTGACATCTTAAATCCTTTATCCAGATAAATCGCTTACGACACAATACAAACCAGCTCACCACCAACTTTTAGTTTTCTACACTCTCTGTCGCTTATAATACCTCTCGATGTGGAGTATATCGCAGTACCTATTCCACCAAAGATTTTACCAATTTCCCCGGCCTTCTTATATATTCGCCTACTCGATTTACTTACTCTCTCAATATTATTAATTATTTGCTGTTTTAAAGGTCCGTACTTTAAGTAGACCCTTATAGAAGCTTTGTTACCCCCCATTGGCATCTCTTTGAAATCCTTGATATAGCCTTCTTCCTTTAATATTTTTAAAATTGCCGACTTTACCTTGGATGAGGAAAAGTCCACACTTTCTCGTTTAATCACGCTTGCATTTCTAATACGCGTAAGCATATCAGAAATTGGATCTGTCATACACATTATTATATTCCTTATTATTAATACTATTCTGTAAAAATTGGCTTTCTACCAACTTGCTTTTTTTACGCCTGGAATCTCACCCTTTGAAGCGAGTTTTCTAAAACAAAGTCTGCATATTTGAAATTTACGATAGTATGCCCTGCGACGTCCACATAACTTACATCTATTGTATTTTCTTGTTTTATACTTTGGCTCTTTCTTTGATTTTTCTATCAAACATTTTCTTGCCATTCGTACTCCTTATTCTGACCTAAAAGGCATACCCAATAATTTTAACAATTCACAGGATTGCTCGTTTGAATTACCGGATATCACCATGGTAATATCCATACCCTGGACAAATTCGACACTCTCGATACTTATTTCAGGAAATACGATCTGCTCTGTCAGACCCAAGGTGTAATTACCACGGCCATCGAATGCCTTTGGGGAAATGCCCCTAAAATCTCTTATCCTCGGTAACACAATACTAATTAAACGATCCAAAAACTCAAACATCCTTTTCCCCCGCAACGTAACTTTACACCCAATTGCCTGACCCTTGCGGAGTTTAAAACCAGCTATAGCTTTTTTTGCTACAGTAACGAGCGGTTTTTGGCCAGTAACTATCGTCAAATGTTTCGTTGCTTCTTCAATGAGTTTTTTGTTATCAACTGCCCTGCCTACACCCATATTAACCACAATCTTCTGCAACCTAGGCACCGAGAATTTGTTTTTATAATTAAACTTCGTTATGAGTTGCTGTACTACTTGTTTTTGATATTTTTCCAATAATCTTGACATGTTTTACGTTAAAACCTCACTCAGCAGAAATTATTTCAGACCCACAACTGGCGCATACACGAATCTTATTACGATTTTCCAATATTTTTTTTCTTGTCCGCACTCCCTTGCCATTTCTTTTGCAGTTTTTGCTCTGACAAATGGGTAACACATTTGCAATTGCTAAAGAAGCTTCTTTCTGTATTCTGCCACCTTGCTGGTTCTTTTGACTTGGTTTTGTGTGTCTATAAACTAAATTTAGACCCTTAATAATAACTCGCTTTTTATCTCGTAAAACCTTTATTATTTTTCCTGTTTTACCAGCCTCATTGCCAGCCATCACTGCAACTAAATCATTCTTGCAAACATGCATAACTATACATTCTCCACAGGTATTTGTTTAACCTTGTAATTAAATCTTTCTACACAACTTCAGCGGCCAAAGATATAATTTTCATAAAATTCTTTTGCCGTAATTCTCTGGCTACAGCACCAAATATACGAGTTCCACGAGGGTTGCCGTCATTGTCAATAATAACTATCGCATTTTTGTCAAATTTTAAATAAGAACCGTCTTCTCTCCGTATATTTTTTTTTGTCCGCACAACCACCCCTTTTACCACTTCCCCTTTTTTAACTACTCCTTCTGGTATTGCTTTCTTTACTGCCGCAACAATAATATCACCAACCGTGGCATATTTTCTACCGCTACCGCCTAATACCTTTATACACGTAGCCCTTTTAGCGCCACTGTTGTCTGCAATATCTAGCTTTGTTTGTTCCATTATCATTTTATAAAACTCCGCTTAATTCTATGGCTTTGCCTTTTCGATGATACGAAGTAATCTTGTAAATTTTGTTTTGCTTAATGGTCTCGCCTCAATAATCTCAACCTTATCGCCCACTTTTGCTTCTTTATTTTGATCGTGTGTTTTATAGATCGAAGACCGTTTTAGATACTTACCATATTTGGAATGTTTTACAAGACGCGCAACCTCAACGACTATGGTATTCTGCATCTTATTACCAACGACCGTCCCGACAATTTTCCTTCTTCTGCCTCTTTTATTTTCAACGTTCATTTTTAAACTCACTCCTTTGCCTTGAGAGGAGCATCGATCGACAAGTCCATCTCTCTTAGAATAGTTTTCAATCGTGCAATATCTCTTCGAATATCTTTTTTCTGGGCAGGATTTCGCGTTTCACCCGCTTGCCATTGAAATTGAATATTTAACAATTCCCTTCTGCAAGCATCAATTTCATCCAAAATCTCCTGCCGAGATTTCATTCTCATTTCACTGACCTTCAAATCGTCTTTCTCCTTTGTACAAGTCTCACCTTAACCGGCATTTTATGAGCTATTCTATTGAATGTCATTTTTGCAATTTCTTCATTGATACCACTCAGCTCGTACAAAATAGTCCCCGGTTTCACCACTGCGACCCAGAATTCAGGCTCACCCTTACCTTTTCCCATACGGGTTTCTATGGGTTTCGATGAGACGGATTTGTGCGGGAACACTCTTATCGTCAACTTCCCCTCCCTTGGAAGGTATTGTGATGCCGATACCCTTCCCGCCTCGAGTTGTTGGGCGGTTATCCACCCAGGTTCCAAAGACTGCAAACCAAATTCACCAAAAGATACTTTATTGCCTCTTGTCGCATTTCCTTTAATTTTTTGCCGTTGCGACTTCCTGAACTTCACCCTCTTTGGCATTAGGCGCATATGACTTCTCCTTCTCGGAACTAATTAACCCTTTATAAATCCAAACTTTTACCCCAATAACGCCGTACGTCGTTTTGGCTTCAGCAAAACCGTAATCAATATCGGCCCTCAATGTGTGCAAAGGAACACTTCCCGATGACATTTTTTCAGTCCTTGCGATCTCGGCTCCACCAAGCCTGCCTGCTACCTGCATCTTTACGCCCTTTGCGCCTGAATCAATTGATGCATCCAGTGCTTTTTTCATCGCCCTTCTAAATGCAACTCGTTTTTCTAACTGCTCTGCAATGTTTTCTGCAACAAGCTGTGCCTGCAGTTCAGGCTTCATAATTTCTTTTATTTTAATAACGACTTCTCTTCCCGTAATTTTTTGTATCTCTTCTTTAAGTTTATCGACCTCAGCGCCTTTTCTACCAATTATCAAGCCGGGACGCGCAGCATGCAAAGTTATTTTTGCATCTTGCCGAGTTCTTTCTATCTCGATAAGTGAAATCCCGGCAAAACTATAACTTTTTTTTATTATCTTACGAATCCTCTGATCTTCCACAAGTAATGAGCCAAAGATTTTTTTGTCGGCATACCATAACGATCTCCACCCCTGAGTTATTCCTAATCTTAATCCTATTGGACATACCTTATGACCCATCTTATCTCCTCTTATTATTTATACTTTTTACTTTTTTCCAGTTAACACTACCGTGATATGACTTGTACGCTTCAGTATCCGTGCCGACATGCCACGAGGCCTCGTACGCTGTCCTTTTCTGCTAGGACCACCGTCCACTAATGCCTGTGTTACAAACAAAGAATCAACATCAACATCCAAATTTTCATTTGCAGCAGCTATAGCAGCTCTAATCACCTTATCAATCATGTAAGAAGCGCGTTTGTGGGTTACCCTCAGAATCCTTAATGCATCGTTAACCGACTTACCCCTGACAAGATCAATGACATATCTTGCCTTTCGCGGTGATATCCTAGCGTATTTACAACAGGATCTAAATTCCATTTTATACACCCTTTCAATACAATAATCTATAATTGACCTTACAACATCTTAGCCGTGTGGTGTTTCTTTCTTTTTCACACCACCGTGAGCCCTAAAAATACGTGTTTGGGCAAACTCTCCAAGCTTATGGCCAACCATATCATCTGTAACAAATAGTTTTTGAAATATTTTACCGTTATGAATCATAAATGTATGCGAAACAAACTCAGGGACAATCGTACAGCTTCTAGCCCATGTCCGTATAGGTTCACTGCTGCCTGCATCTTTTTGCTTCAATATTTTTTTCATTAACTTACTATCAACATAAGGTCCCTTTTTTACAGAACGACTCATAACATCTCCCAAATACCAGTTAATTTATTCTTTATTATAAATTGCCCCTAGCGCCAATCCTTCTTCTGCGAATTATAAACTTATTACTCAACGCTTTCTTTTTGCGCGTTTTTCCACCCTTCGC
>Ga0209212_1003147_pt1 | contig 22288 bp, 24 predicted proteins | sample RifGroC2_FD_183996 | JGI IMG/M metagenome (GOLD analysis project Ga0209212, IMG submission 183996) | Groundwater microbial communities from Rifle, Colorado, USA - Groundwater C2 (SPAdes) (version 2) | ecosystem: Environmental > Aquatic > Deep subsurface > Groundwater | place: Rifle, Colorado... | reverse complement strand
TATACGCGCTTGGGTTATCGCCCGGATTGCCTGCATTTACCCTTATCCTGTCCATCATCTCCTCTGCCAACTGAAGCGCTACAACGCCCTGATTAGAAAATGCATTGCCTGCAGCAGCGCTCCCCTGCATCCTTGCCATTGCAAGAACCCCTACTGCAAGGACAACGATTGCAATAAGAACTTCAACGAGGGTAAAACCTTTTTTATTTTTAAGATTCATAGCAGCCTCCATCTTGTGAACTATCAAGATTTTACACTACCACTCACTCTTATATTTCCTGTGCTGGTATTGATTGTAATTGTAATTGTAGTTGTAATTATCCCTGCACTCTTTGATACAGTAATACTATTACTGCAGCCGCCTGCAGTTCCATTCGGGTTAAATACTACCCTGCCATTATTTGTACAACCTGAATTTACCCCTGAATAATCTGATGCAATATTTACATTCTTTAAAATAGTATCATCAGTATTAGTAGTTTCACATCCGTCAGTAAAGTCATCTGAAAGAGTTGTAACAGTATTAACCTCGCCTTTAACACAATATGCAGTGGCGCTTGTAAACTCCACTGCAAACCGCTTCCCCTCTTTTATTGCCTTAAGTCTTGCCATCTGCATATTTGATTGTATCTGTCTTGCAACACCCCTTACCCTGTAACTATCAATTATATCAGGCACATATGTTATGCTTACAATCCCCATAAAACCTACGATTGCTATGGTTATGAGTAATTCTATCATTGTCAGACCCTTATTATTATTCATAGAGACCTCGCAATTACATTTAAGCAATCACCATGCCACAATTATTATAACCTGTAACTAATTAACCTGCCTCAATTTTTAAAAGAATTACCGCTTTAATAGGCTCATTATTGCCAATTTTTGCTATGAACTTTTTTCATAGTTATCGCATTTATGTAATATCCAATGCAAACTTGACAGCAGAATTTATCTCCTCTATCTTTTCACTGGAAAGAAGGCATATCCTATCTTTCAAAAGTTCTTTGCGTATCGTGGCAATAGTATCAAGATTAACTACACATTTTTTTGGGAGGCCGTCTTCCTGACTCAAAGATACCTCAACAGGTATACCGCGGATAGTAGTTGTCACCTCTGCAATTGTTACTGCATTTCTAACAGCATACGCCTCATCCCTTGAAAGCAGCACCACAGGCCGCTTTCCAATAGGAACAGGCATTTCCGCCCACCAGACTTCGCCTTTTCTCATTGCCACTCCCCTTTGGAAAATGTCTCCGCAGAAACCCTTTCCCATGTTTTTATCTCAGTTATTTTCTCTGGTTTTTTTCTGTATCCTTCCTCATACTGCCTCACAAGTTTCTCTTTTTCTGTGAATTCCTTTAAAAGTCTTATAGCCTCTGCAACAATACCGCTCCTTGATAATCCTTCTTTCTTTCTCATCGCTTCAAGTTCTCTGTAATTTTCTTCCGGTATGCTTACTGCAAATTTAACCGCCTTCATTGGCTGCCACCTCCAGTATAATAATAGTCATACTATAGTATGACTATGCTTTGCTGTCAAGCCAAATTTTTACAGCCCATACTCTTTTATCTTATACAAAAGCGCCCTATGGCTTATTTCAAGGAGTTTTGCGGCATGGGTTCTGTTTCCGCCTGTTGCATTAAGCGCCTTTTTTATAAGTTCCTTTTCAATATCATCCTCTGCCCTCTTTATTGAAAAATCTGAAACCTCTTGAGTCTGGAGTCTTCTTGTGTCTTGTGTCTCCATAAACGGAAGGCATTCTGGTGTTATCATCTCTCCATCCTCCAGTATCGCTGCCCTCTCAATAACATTCTCCAGTTCCCTTACATTCCCATGCCATCTGTAATTCAGGAGCGCTTCCATTGCATCTGCATCTATATACTTTATGACCTTGCCGAACCTTTCGCAATATTGTTTAAGAAAATACTCTGCAAGCACAGGTATATCATCTTTTCTTTCTCTTAAAGGAGGCAAATGTATCTGTATAACATTCAAACGGTAAAAAAGGTCTTCCCTGAAACCGCCTTTTTTTATCTCTTCTGAAAGATTCTTTGTAGTTGCTGCAATAACCCTGACATCCACCTTAACAGCCTTTGTATCGCCTACCTTTCTTATCTCCCCGTCCTGAAGAACCCTCAATAACTTAATCTGCATATCCATCGGAAGTTCCCCTATCTCATCCAGAAATATAGTCCCCTTATCAGATTCTTCAAAGAGCCCTGTCTTCGTCCGTATAGCGTCTGTGAACGCACCTTTAACATGCCCGAAGAGTTCACTTTCAATCAGATTTTTAGGGATGGCGCCGCAGTTTACCGGGATGAATGACCTGTCCCTTCTCACACCGCTGTAATGTATTGCCCTTGCAGCAAGTTCCTTCCCTGTCCCGCTCTCACCGGTTATCAGGACAGTCGTATTATAATCAGAGACTTTTTTAACAAGATTTAACATATCCAGCATCTTCTTATCTTTTGTAATAATCTCAGATTGATACTCTTTGCTTAATGTCTCTTTAAGCCTGATATTCTCTCTTTTGAGTTTTTCCCTCTCCTCTGCCTTTTTAAGTGTAAGTATTATCTCATCAGGCTTGAATGGCTTTGAGATATAGTCATATGCGCCCAGTTTCATACATTCAAGGGCAGTATCTATTGTGCCGTATGCAGACATCATGATAACTACCCCCCCACCCCTTCCCTCCCCCTCAAGGGGGGAGGGTGAGGGAGGGGGTGTCTTGAGTCTTTTTAGGAACTCAATCCCATCCATCTTCGGCATCTTTATATCGCAGAGGATAAAATCAAAGTCTTGTTTTTTAAGAACCGTAAGCGCTTGTTCACCATTCCCGGCACAGACCACATCATAGCCCTCTTTTTTTAATATTATAGAGAGCATGTGCCTCATGGATTCTTCATCGTCAATGACTAAGATGCTAGACATACCGTTCATTGTAGAAACATGGCTTTAGCCATGTTGCGTTTTAACAGGGGTAAATGCCTGTTTCTACAACTCCCCTCCTGCAGGCAATAAAATCTCAAATTTAGTCCCCTTTCCCTCTTCACTCTTCACAATTATATCTCCGCCGTATGCCTGTATGATACATAATGAAACAGCAAGTCCAAGCCCTGTTCCTCTGCCTGTCTTCTTTTTTGTAAAAAACGGGTCAAATATCCTGTTTATATCCTCTTTATCTATGCCAGACCCTGTATCAGATATTCTTACTCCCACCATGAGTCTTTGCTCTATGGTCTTTAGTCTGTGCTCTGAAAGCCCTGTTTCTACTTTAATAAGACCGCCATCAGGCATAGCATCCTTTGCGTTCAATAATATGTTTATAATAACCTGCTCAAGTTTATCCTTATCTATACTTATATATGGAAGACCATCTTCTAAATTCTGTTCAACCTTTACATTCTTAAAATCTTTGCTGACCTCAATAAGTTTTATTGCTTCAGAAATAACCTTATTTACATCTATTGACTCCACAGCGCCTTCTTTCTGGCTTATACCCCCATGCCCTCCTGGTCTTGGGGAACTCAAAAACTCTTTTATAATGGCATCTATTCTGGATGTCTCTCTCCCGAGTCTGTCAAGAACCTCTCCTTTCTCCTTTTCATCAACCTCTTTATCTTTAAGTATCTCTATATAACCCAGTATTGCACCAAGAGGATTGCCTATCTCGTGCGCAACGTCTGCAGAAAGTCTTCCCAGTAATGTAAGTTTCTCAGAGCGGATGAGTTCCCCCTGTGCAGTAACGAGTTCCCTGTTCAAACGGTCAAGCGTTCTGATATTTGATTTAAGTTTTTCAGTCATTGCATTGAATGACCTTGCAAGACTGCCTATCTCATCATCTGCAGCAACTAATGCCTTTTTATCTAGACTGCCGTCTGCTATCTCTTTTGCAGTTATCTCAAGCGCCTTGATTGGTTTTATGATTGAACGGGAAACAAGAAGTGAACCGAATATTATTATTACAACAGTATAAAAAGCAGCATAAAAAAATATAAACCGTTTCGCATTCAAATCATCTCTGGCAGCAGAGACCAGCATTGAAAGTCTGAAAGATACTGTTTTGCCATTTAACAAACTGTTGCCTGTAAATATTACTCTTTCACCTGATACAACCTTCTTCACAAATTCTGTGCCGTGAAATTTTGTATCAGACATACCCTCTGTCATCCTGCCGTAACTGAATAATGCCCTGCCTTCTTCATCTGATATTACAACCCCTTCAATCCCGCTGCCTTCTGCAACTGACGGAATAAATCTTTTTACATTTTCTATGTCCCCATGTTCATAAAGGAATTTTATAGTCTTCAGAATCGTTTCACCGCTTTCTATTCTCTTTGCAGAGGTTTCCCTTTCAATTATCTTGATGCTCAAAACGCCCATTAGAACTATTGCAGACACAGTTATAAGGGCAATATTTAAAATGAGCTTTAATTTAAGCCCTGTTTTTATCATACAGCCTCATCTCAACCTCAACCGCTAAGAATAGGTATTTGTAAGCCAAAATTTTATAAGCGTTTCACCAAAAAATATATAAATTACTGCGCCTAGTGCAAGAAATGGCCCAAATGGGATCGCATATTTTGTATCTTTTTTTTGTAATACCATTGCTATAATACCTATAACAGAGCCTATAAATGAACCTGCGAATATAGTAATAATTGCAGCCTTCCAGCCAAGAAAGGCGCCGACCATTGCAATAAGTTTGATATCCCCGCCTCCCATACCATCTCTTCCTGTAATTACCTGATAAACATATGCGACCAGAAAAAGGCTGCCGCCTCCGGCAAGGATGCCCAACATGGAATTCATTAGTGTTATGTTGTGCAGAAAAAATGAACTTGCAAGTCCGATAATAATGCCGGGTATGCTTATAACATCAGGTATTATCTGATGCCTTAAATCAATAAAGGTTATGACTATCAGGCTGGCAATAAATAAAAAATAAATCAGGCTGTTAATTAAAAAGCCAAAATAGTAAATGGTAAGAATGGCAAAAATGCCTGTAATTGCCTCAACAATCGGATACTGGATGCTGATATTTGCCTTGCAATTTCTGCACCTGCCGAAGAGTATCAGGTAACTTATTATCGGGATATTATCATAAAATCTGATTGGACTATTGCAGGATGGGCATGATGACGGAGGCGATACAATTGATTTAGATTCAGGTATGCGGTATATGCATACATTCAGAAAACTGCCTATACTCGCACCAATGGCAAAGATGAGTAAATAAGTTGCCAGATGCCAGTCGCCAGATGCCAGTCGCAGATAAATTGTTTCTGCCAATATAACTCCCCCCTTGCTCCGAAAACACCGTTATGCGTGATGCATGAAAGGGTAGCCGCAGGACCAAAGCCTACGTTAATTTCGCCCAAGGGGACAGTCCCTTTTAAAGATAGAGACTGTCCCCCTAAGTCACCCTATCAATATCTCTACTCCTTTTTCTTGCGATAATCTCCGATTCTATCAATCTTCATCATATTCGTAGCCCCGCGCATATCTGTTGTGCCTGCAATAACAACAACTGTATCTCCTTTTTTAAGGAGTCTGCTTTCAATGAGCGCCTTTTCACCTACTGACAGCATCCTGTCTGTTGAAACTCCGAAAGGTATTATAATCGGCGAAGCCCCTCTTACAAGTGCAATGCGGTTATATGTATCCATGTCAGGTGTTAAAACAATTATTGGTACAACAGGCTTGAACTTGGAGACCATAAGCGCTGTCCTGCCTGAAATGGTATACACAATAATTGCCTTTGCACTTATCTCATGTGCTGCGTTGCAGGCAGAATGTGCAACTGCCCATGAAGGCGCTATCTTGCGGTGATACGGAGACCATGCGGTATATGTTATTTCGCCCTCAACCTCTCTGGCAACTGTATCCATTATCCTTACAGCCTCAACAGGAAACTTTCCTCTCGCTGTCTCACCTGAAAGCATAACAGCATCTGTACCATCCAGTATTGCATTTGCCACATCCGATACCTCTGCCCTGGTTGGTGCAGGGTTTTCCATCATTGATTCCAGCATCTGTGTTGCCGTGATAACAATCTTACCCTTTTCGTCCGCTTTTCTTATAATACTTTTCTGCAGGAGCGGAACCTTCTGCGGACCCATTTCAACGCCAAGGTCGCCCCTTGCAACCATAACACCATCACTTGCATCAAGTATCTTGTCAATATTTATGACTCCTTCTTCTCTCTCTATCTTTGCAATTACCGGAATATTACAGCCCCTCCTTTTTATAAAATCCCTTATAAGATTTATATCTTCACCTCTTCTCACAAAGGATACAGCAACATAATCTACACCCCAGTCCAATGCAGCAGCAAGGTCTTTTCTATCCTTTTCTGTAAATGTCGGAGCGCTGATATTTATACCCGGAAGATTTATGCCCTTATTTTCACCCAGCACGCCCCCGCTTACAATTCTTAAGTGTACAGAACCACTAGATGTCTTTATGACCTTTAATTCTATTGTTCCGTTATCAAGTAATATCCTGCTTCCTTTTCTGACATCCTTTGGGAGATTTTTATACGGTGTAAAAATTAAACTGTCGTCACCCAAAACTTCTTCGGTAGTAATAACAATATTCTGCCCTCTCTTAAGATTTACAGGCTTGCTATCTTTCAAACGGCCTGTCCTTATCCTTGGTCCCTGAAGGTCAACCATGACAGCAACCGGTCTACCCTTTTTCTTTGCTATCCTTCTTACTTTTTTGATCATGGAGGCATGCCATTTGTGTTCGCCGTGTGAAAGGTTAAATCTTATAACATCCGTACCAGCAGATAACATGCGGTCTATGATAAGTGGATTTTCAGTGGATGGTCCGACTGTTGATATTATCTTTGTCTTTCGCATAGTAAATCCGTTATACGTGTGCGTTATACGTGAGCGTGAAAAAACAAAATCTTTTTCGCATAACGCATCACGGTCTTTTATAATACAACCTGTAAATCCTTTCAGGTGAAACACCTGTATAATATAAAAAAAGATAAAACCAGTTCTTTAGTGTGGTTGATATTAAACCCTTTTTATACCACCTCCGCTGTGATGTCAAAACCTTTTCTTTTAAAAGTTTTACCGTACCATGTCTTCTTAATCTCCTTATTAAATCCACATCCTCCATTATAGGAAGTCCTCTGAAACCGCCGATGCTAAAAAATTTGTCTTTCTTTACAAGTATCGCTTGGTCTCCATAAATAAGCCCAAGATATTTTGCACGGATATTTGCAATCCTATTTATAAACTTAAGGAGAGGATTGTCAGAATTTATGCCAAGAAGAAATGCCCCGCCGACAATATTGCCATCTGTAAAAATCTGTGCAACTGATTCCTTCCACCCTTCTGGCAGCATTGTATCAGCATGCAAAAACAAAAGAGCATCCCCTTTTGCCTCTTTTGCACCTGCATCCTGCTGAACCCCCCTCCCCTTTTTTGATATGATAACTTTCGCCCCAAGTTTTTCTGTAATAGATACAGTAGCATCATTACTTCCGCCGTCAACAACGATTACTTCATCAGCATCGCTTGCTGACAAAATCGCCCTCTCAATATGCGCCTCCTCATTTAACGCTGGAATGATTACAGATATATGCATATAATCCTTGCCCTTGACCCTGTCTTTCAATACTCAACCTCTTTTAAAAACAACCCATGCGGCGGCGCTGTCATCCCTGCCTTTGTCCTGTCCTTTGCTTCAATAATATCTTTAAAATTCTCAAGAGTAATCTTTCCCCTGCCCAAATCAACAAGCGTGCCGACCATTATCCTCACCATGTGCATTAAAAATGCCGTGCCTTTAACCTCTATGATAATAAAGTTATCACATTCCATTCGCTCCGAAAATACATCATGGCGGCTGACTACCCTGCTGGCAAACCGTCTGGATGGGGGGTTTTTAGAGACAACGGGTTTGCAGGCAGGGCAGGCAGCCGCTGCATCCCGCCATATTGAAAATGAAAGTATCTCCCTTATCGCATGCTCCGAACTGCACCCTGCAGCCCTGAAGGATGAAAAGTCCTTTTCGCCAATAAGGCGCTCTGCGCCTTCATTCATCAAATGTATATCTAATTTATAAGGAACAAACCACGAAGTGTTTCTGTGGATTGCGGACGGATATGACCTGTTTAAGATAATATATCTGTATGTCTTACCCTTTGCGCTTCGCCTTGCATCAAAATCCAGTTCAACATCTTCCACATTTTTTATAACAATGTCTTCAGGTAAAAGGCTGTTTAACCCTTTCTGCAAAGAAAAAGTTTCTATTCTTGTATTTGAAATAAAATTAGCAGCCTGTCCGAGTGCATGAACACCTGCATCTGTTCTGCTTGCACCCCCGAGTTTTACATCCTCTCCTGTTATAATTTTAATTTTATCCTGCAGCGTCCCCTGAATTGCAGGCAGACCCTGCTGCTCCTGCCAGCCGACATAATTTGTCCCTTCGTATTCAATGAGAAGTTTTATGTTACGCAATGCCTTTCCGCACACTTACTTCAATTTTATTCCTGCTGTGTTTTCTGATTTTTTTATATTAGCGGACTATATCACAGAGAGGGATAAACGGCAAGGACATGCAGGTTTTCAACTATATTGGCCAGCCTAGGAAAACTAAAGGGGAGTTGTTCATGCTCACTAATTATTACCTAATTATTCCTAATTATTCCGTCCCTAATTATTCCTCCTCAATTTCCTCCTCAATTTCCTCTTGCAGATTTTACAGATGCCAGATTTTTTACTCCATTGCTCCTGCATCAAGAAGCATCTGGCGAATCTCCTTATATTTTTCAGTATCAGTTTTTGAAGTTTTACCTAAAGCATTGCGTATCGTCTCGTTATCGGTAAAGAAAAGCGCTCTCTGTCCATGATTGTTTTTCAGGTTTACATTAGCGCCGGCCTTGATGAGAAGTCTTACCACTTCCACATTAGCCTGAATTGTCGCCATTATTAGTGCAGTACTGCCATCAATAGAATATTTCGTGTTGACATCCATGCCGCTATCCAAAAGGTATCTAACGATGTCAATCTGACCGGAAGCAGCAAAGGATGGAAGAGCGTCTTTGCCAAACTCCTTAGCTACTCTTTCCAAGGCTCTTTTTATTAGTATGTTTTCTTTAGAAAACTCCAGATTTGACATATTAAATGCAAGAAGCGACGGGCGTGGCATGCGCCATTTCCACTTCACGTATTCCTCATATTTGTCAGAATTTAAGCCTACACCTACTGCAATTAAACGCTTTTCGGTTGGGTCCAATGCAAATGTTTGCATATCTACTCCATACAAGAGAAGAACCTGCATTGCCGGAGAAAAGAAAAAATCACTTCGTTTTCCATTGTCAAGGTCAATGATGGTTATTCCACGCCCTTCTGCATAAAAAGGACGAATGTAATAACGTCCTTGAAATCGCTTGCTTCTCATTAACTGACAATTATTCAACTGCATAATTTCACGAGACAAAAGTCCCTGGATAGCTGTATCACGTAATGCATTGGCCAAGGCAATGTTCAAAGCAACCGCCGCATTGAAGATATCCCGAGCAGTCTCTATTTGTGAGGAAAATGACTGCATCTGTAACTGGGCATAACCCAAATCAGCTGCCATTCTTTTACTCTCAATGGCTGATTTCCGCTCCAACTGTGATGCATCTTTTCTTGCAAGAGTGGCATCCGCTTTAATCTTCATATATTCAAGGTTCCGCTGTTGGACTCGGAGGGTATAATTAGGGGAAGCCGAGACAAAGGAGTATGCACCCACAGACGGGGGGCGTGAATCTTTGCCATAATTATGGAAAGCCATATCTGCAATCATTAGTTTATACCGGCTATCTGCAGAATAGAAAAAATCCTTGTTCGCCGTATGATAATTTTCCTGTGTCCAAATAAGTTTTCCATCAGGGAGAGACAATGCGACAAGACCAGTCTTTTCTCGTGAAATGTATAGATTCCCAGAGCGGAAATAGAGTATATCGGGCTGGCCTACATACTCTGACTTTGATGGGGAGCCCGCTGCCATTTCTTCGGAAAATGAAGTTTTAAAAATGCGTTTTCCATTGGATATGTCAAGTCCGACTGCAGAACTATCTATTGTAAATAGTAATGCTTTTTTTTCTAAAGCAAGAGGACTTACGACAATTCCCCCAGTTTCTGAAGTCCATAATATTTCACCTGTCTTCAGGTTTATTGCTTGAATAATATCAGAATAATCTTTGGAGATATCTTTTTTTCTCTTTTCTCCAATGACCCTGAAAATCATTTCTCCAAAAACCGCTGTTAATTTTATTCCACCACTTTTTAGCTGACCTTCCCATTCTACGCTCCCATTTTGTGGATTAATAAGCGAATTGGAATCTTTTCCTGATAACAAAATCCCATCTTTCGTGTATTTGATTTCTCTTCCCTCAGTTTCAAGAAGGGCATTGGCCACAGTCCAAACTTTTTGACCTGTACCGATGGAAAGTTTAACTAACTTGGTGCCTGCAACGAAAATAGCATCATCGCTGATGAATAGATCCGCTTCCATGTCCTTTTTAAAAAGATCGGTTGAGAGATTGCTTGACCAAAAAATTGACCCTGTCTTCAAATCTATTAACTCAACCTTTTTGTTTGATGAGAGAATAGAAACTTTGTCAAATCCTTCTGTAAATGAAAAACTGTAAGGAGCCTCCACTTCATGCTCCCAGATAATTTTACCCGTTGAGGGATCAAATGCTGTTAAGCCCAGTTCCTGTTCATTTCTCCCCAAAAGAATAATTAATGGATAAGTGGTTATTACACTGTAAGAACCTCTACTATATGACTTGCGTTTTGATTTCCATATCATCTTACCGGTCTTTGCATCATAAAGAAAGATGTCCTTATAATCTGGCACACCAAGATAACCCCCTACCTCAACAGAACCAATAAGAATCCTCTCCTCATTCAGAAACTGAATAAAATCTGCATCTTCATAAGGGAAAATACTTTCCCATTCCGTCGATGGATTATATTCTCTTAACCCTTTCGCAACTACTTTAGCAGGTTCATAAGCATCGTCACGCGCAATTGTACCGCCTTTTCCAGAAATTGCAGCCAAACCGTCAACGAATTGGGCACCAGTACTACTACAACCATAAAACGATGCGATTATCGCTAGTCCAAACACCATTTTGATTATGTAAACTTTTCTATTCATGCAGTTTTTCCTTTGGTTAAATCTAATAAGTGATAAGAATTTTGATTTTTAGGGTAAAAAACAAATGTGCAAATAGGGTCTTGTTTTTTGACTTCTACCTTCCCACTCAAATCCATCTTCCTGATATCTCCCGGACTTGCTATGGAGAATGGATAATTGCGTATTGGCATTAGTATATATGAACCACATCTTTTTCGGGAACATATAAAAGAACAGTATCTTCATACCCTTTTGAAATGGCATCTTTAAGCGCAGTTTCAGGGTCGTCTCCTACGCCGACTATTGTGTGATCCTTAAATCTTTTCATGTCCACATAACGGCCATTATATTCATTTGTATTTACCAAAACGGTTTCCATTTGGCCTCCCATAAGTTAATTTCATATTTTTCAAATCGTATCTCCAATACAGGGCAAGAGTCAACAATTTCTTTTGATTTTTTCTTTTGATTTCTTTTAGAAGAAACCGATGAAGAAAAAATTAGGCTGGCTGTAAAAATCCTGCGGGCTGTGGTGAGGTGAGGTGAAGTGCAACACTTAGGAAAGGAGTTTGATGCTGCGCATATTGTAGATTGCCGATTTACCTGTCTGCGTGCAACGCGCAGGCAGGTCGGCGTCTTCGACTACGCCCAATAAATTGGGCAACTACAAATATTCCCTTATCAAAACCTCTGCAATCTGAACAGCGTTCAGGGCAGCGCCTTTTCTTATATTGTCAGACACAATCCACATATTTATCCCGTTCGGCACAGTATCGTCCTCCCGTATCCTGCCAACAAAAACCTCGTCCATTTCAGCAGCATCTATTGGCATTGGATACACCTTGTTTGCAGGGTCATCAAGAACCTTTATACCGGGTGCATTTGAAAGGATTTTTTTAACTTCTTTTGCTGTGATTTTTCTCTCTGTTTCTATATTTACGCTTTCTGAATGGCTGTTGAACACAGGCACGCGGACAGCGGTTGCAGTTACTTTTATTGAATCGTCCCCCATTATCTTTTTTGTCTCATTTACCATCTTCATTTCTTCCTTTGTATAACCGTTTTCAAGGAACACATCTATCTGAGGGATACAGTTGAATGCAATCTGATGAGGAAAAATATTTTTTTCAATTGGCTTCATGTTAAAGAGCGCCCTCACCTGAGAAGACAATTCGTCCACAGCCTCTTTTCCTGCGCCTGATACTGCCTGATATGTTGAAACAACAATCCTCTTGATTCTTGCCGCATCGTGTATGGGCTTTAATGCAACAACCATCTGGATAGTTGAACAGTTCGGGTTTGCAATGATATTCCTTTTTTTATATTGCGCTATTGCCTTAGGATTTACCTCAGGCACAACAAGGGGAATATCAGGCTCCATCCTGAACTGGCTTGTATTATCTATGACAACACACCCTGCCTTTGCAGCAATAGGCGCATATATCTTTGAAACAGACGCACCCGGAGAAAATAGCCCTATGTCCATGCCTTCAAATGTCTCTTCTGAAAGAAGGTGAACCTTTTCTTCTTTCCCTCTGAATGCAAGTTTGGAACCTGCTGACCTTTCTGATGCCAAAAGTTTTATCTTATCAATAGGGAAATATCTCTGCTCAAGGATTTTGAGAAACTCCTGCCCAACCATCCCTGTTGCGCCTGCTATGGCAATATTGTATTTTTTCTTTTTCATCCTTCTATCTCCCTTACTATAGCATCCCCCATCTCTTTGCACCCAAGAACCTTTGTCCCTTCCTGTTTTATATCAGTTGTCCTGTAACCTTTATTTAAAACATTTTCAACAGACCTCTCAATATCATCTGCCTCTTTTGTTAAATTAAACGAAAATCTCAGCATCATTGCGACTGATAAAATCGTTGCAATGGGATTTGCAATATCTTTTCCTGCAATGTCAGGGGCGCTTCCGTGGATTGGTTCATACATGCCAATCGGCAGACCAACTTTATTAACCCTTTGACCGAGGCTTGCGGAAGGAAGCATGCCAATTGAACCTGTCAGTATTGCTGCCTCATCAGAGAGTATATCACCGAACATATTTTCAGTAACGATTACATCAAACTGCTTCGGATTCCTCACCAACTGCATTGCACAGTTGTCAACATACATGTGGCTTAATTCAATATCAGGGTAATCCTTATGCACCTCTGTAACAACCTTCCTCCAAAGTTCTGTTGTCTCAAGGACATTTGCCTTGTCAACAGATGTAACCCTTTTTCTTCTCTTTCTGGCAACCTCAAATGCAACCTTTGCAATGCGCTCAATTTCAGGAGTTGTATAGACCATTGTATTTATGCCGCGCTCCGTGCCGTCAGGGAGTTTTTCAACACCCTTTGGCATGCCGAAATAAAGCCCGCCAGTGAGTTCCCTTATAACCATAATGTCAACACCGTCAATGACCTCTCTTTTAAGTGTTGAGGCATCTGCCAGAACAGGATAGATTTTCGCAGGTCTTAGGTTTGCAAAAAGTCCCAGTTCCTTTCTGAGTGCAAGGAGCGCCCTTTCAGGCCTTATAGAATAATCAAGATTCTCCCATTTTGGACCGCCGACAGCGCCCAGCAAAACCGCATCGCTTTCTTTTGCAAGTTTTAATGTCTCATCTGTAAGTGGAATGCCGTATTTATCAATGGAAGCACCGCCGACAAGGGCTACTCTTGTCTCAAAATATAGGTTATATTTCCTCTCAACAGCCTTTAAGACCTTTAAAGCCTCTCCGACTATTTCGGGTCCTATCCCATCCCCTGCCAAAACTAAGATTTTATATTTGTTCATCCTCTAAACCTCACTGTTTTTTATCTTTTGGATAGACTCAAGGAAAATATCCAGACCGCTGTGCGGTATTACAACAGTGCTCCTCCTGTCGTTTGAGAGTTCAGCAATCTGCAGAAACCTGCCTCCATCATTCTCCTTCAAATCAACATAGATTGTCTTATTCTCAATCTGAAGTTTATCGCTTGTTACAACCCTGCTTTTACCACCTTCTCTTTTCATATCTCCCCCTTTTTGTAGGCACGGTTTAAACCGTGCCTACTTTCTTCTTCACCCATTCCATCAACCCCCCTGTATTTATAAGTTCCTGCATAAACGGCGGAATCGGCTGTGCCTTAAATACTTGAGACTTGAGACTTGAGACTTGAGAATTGAGAATTTTAATCTCACCGCTGTCCATATCAACCTCTATTTCATCACCTTCGTTTATAGCATCAACTGCATTACACGATTCAAATATCGGAAGTCCCATATTAAATGAATTTCTGTAAAATATCCTGGCAAAACTCTTTGCAATCACACACGATATGCCTGCTGCCTTTATTGATATAGGCGCATGCTCCCTTGATGAGCCGCAGCCAAAATTCTTATCTGCAACAATTATATCCCCCGGTTTCATCTTATTTACAAACTCAGGGTCTGCATCCTCCATGCAGTACTTTGCAAGTTCCTTTGGGTCAGATATATTAAGATACCTTGCCGGTATAATAGCATCGGTATCAATATCTGCCCCGAATTTCCATGCCTTGCCTTTAAATTTCACTTTGTTAAACCTCCTTAATATATCAAGTTGCGCAGACACCGCAGGCTAAAGCCTGCGGCTACCAATTATTTTTGTTTCTTAACAACCTCATTCAACTCTCTTAAAAGTTTTTCCAGATCTATAAGATGCAGTTTGCACGCAGTCCCGATTGTAACAAGTTTTGCTAAAGACTTCCTTGCAACAGGATTTGCAAGAAGTTTAAAGCAGTGTCCCTGTTTTACAAATACATCCAGCGTCTCGGGATATTTTGTTAAAACATCCTCAACAATCATATCCCCTGTTACCTTCATCCCGTTAGACCTCCTTTTAAATTAAATATTTTTGCAGTAGTGAATATCACCCTGTTACCCATTCATCTTCTAATTATCCCCGCTATGTCTAACGGGGTTCATTTCAAAACCTCCTAGATTTCACAGGTTATCAATTGCAATGCACCTTTTGCCAGAATCTCTTTTCTGAAATTTTTAAAACCTGCATCCCTCATCTCTTTTTCTATAGCAAATGCAATAAAATCCCTTGCAGTTTTATGCTCTGTAAAAACAAAGAAAATTCTCTGCAAGAGTTTTATAAAACCTTCCGGTTTATGATAATCAAAAATAACAAATTTTGAACCATCCTTTAATACCCTTTTTATTTCATGTATGGTATTTTTAACAGCATCCAAAGGCATCTCATGAAGACCCATGGAAACAACAGTTTTATCAAATGAGCCTTTTTTAAACGGCACAGATTCTGCATTTGCAAGGATAAAATCAGCCTTCTGATTTCTCCCTGCCGATTTTTTCTTTGCAGTCTTTAGCATACCCATTGAGATATCAATTCCAAAACTTTTAGCTCCCTTCTCTTCTGCCATTAGCGCCAGTGTCCCTGTACCACAACATACCTCAAGGATATTATCACCCTCTTTAATATCAAGTGCATTGATAGTTAAACCCCTCAACCTCTTTTCACTGCCGACAAGGCGGAACAAGAAGCAGACACCTGTATCATAAAGAGGTGCGAGTATGTCAAATGCAGGACGGGTGCAGGATGGCATATTTAAGACCTTCTCAATCTTTCAAACTCATTTTTATTGTCCCATAACTTCTTCAGGATGTGCAATCCTTCCCTTAACTGCGGATGCTGCTGCTACAGCAGGATTTGAAAGATAGACCTCACTTTTTGGATGCCCCATCCTTCCAACAAAGTTCCTGTTTGTTGTGGATACTGCCCTCTCTCCTTCTGCAAGTATGCCCATATGTCCGCCGAGACATGGGCCGCATGTAGGAGGACTAATTATTGCACCTGCATAAAGAAATATATCAAATAGTCCTTCATCCACTGCTTGTTTATATATTAGAGGTGTAGCAGGGATTATAATGAGCCTTACGAACTTTGCAACCCTTTTCCCCTTTAAAATCTTTGCCGCAACCCTCAAATCCTCCATCCTGCCGTTTGTGCATGAGCCTATCACAACCTGATCAATAGGGATATTTCCGACTTCTGTGATATTTTTTGTATTCTCAGGCAGATGAGGGAATGCAACCTGCGGCTCTATCTTTGCTGTGTCAAATTCAAATGCCTGCGAATACCTTGCATCCTTATCGCTAAAATAAAATTTATACTCCCTCTTTGCCCTGCCTTTCACATACTCCTCTGTAGTTTTGTCAGGGGTGATTATGCCGTTCTTCCCTCCTGCCTCAATTGCCATATTGCACATGGCAAATCTGCTGTCCATTGAAAGGTTATCAATGGTATCACCGCAAAACTCCATTGCCTTATATAAGGCGCCGTCAACACCGATTTTGCCGATTGTATAAAGGATTAAATCCTTGCCGCTGACCCATTTATTCAATTTGCCTTTGTAGATAAACTTTATTGATTCAGGCACCTTAAACCATGCCTCACCTGTAATCATGCACGCTGCCAAATCTGTTGAGCCAACGCCTGTTGCAAAAGCGCCCAATGCACCGTATGTGCATGTGTGGCTGTCAGCGCCAATCACCAAATCACCCGGTAAAACAATTCCCTTTTCAGGGAGGAGCGCATGTTCAACCCCCACATCGCCGCCTTCAAAATAATTTGTTAGTTCCTGCTCTTTGGCAAAATCTCTTAAAATCTTGCACTGCTCTGCTGATTTTATGTCCTTATTGGGCGTAAAGTGGTCGGGGACAAGAACAACCTTGTCTTTATCATAGACCTTTTTTGCGCCGCTATTTTTAAACTCCTTTATTGCAATAGGCGCAGTGATGTCATTCCCAAGCGCAATATCAACCTTTGCATTTATGAGTTGACCGGGTGCAACCTCTTTCAACCCTGCATGCTCTGTAAGTATCTTTTCAGTAATTGTCATAGGCATATATTATCCTTTCCTTTCAGTATCCAGTTGGCGCATAAAAAGGGGACAGGCTACTTTTAATGTAAAGAATGCACCTTTGTGGTTAATCCATAAAAGTAGCCTGTCCCCTTTTTACCTTCAGTAATTGTCATAGGCATTGTTTTCATACTCCCTTTCTATTTTGTCTTTAAGCCGTCTTATGCAAAGTTGACGCTCAAAAATGACCCAGATGCAAGGCGGAGCAAGGCTTCAAGCGAGGCATACTTTTGAGTATGTTGAGCGTAGAAGCCGCAGCGACAACACAGCAGATGGGCATTTTTCAGCGTCAACCAATCAATCAATCCCGTACTCCTTCCATCTCTTATCAACCAAATCTCTAACCTCTTTACTCATCTCTACCTTTTTACCCCACTCCCTTGAAACCTCAGGAGGTTTTTTCATTGTTGCATCTATGCCCATCTTTGAGCCGAGTTCTGCAACAGGCGAAGAAAAATCAAGGTAATCAATCGGCGTATCCTTGATGGTAAATGTATCCCTTTTTGGGTCAACCCTTGTTGACACAGCCCATATTACATCATTTAAGTTGTGAACATCAATATCATCATCAACAACTATTATATATTTTACATACATGAACTGTTTTAACATGCCCCAGATGCCAAGCATAATCCTCTTTGCATGACCGGGGTATTCCTTTTTTATTGAAACAACAGCAATTCTGTATGACACCGCCTCCATCGGAAGGCTGAAATCTTTAATCTCTGGAAACTGAAGTTGCAGACTCGGCAGAAAGATTTTATTCAAGGCAATGCCGATGATTGCATCCTCTTTTGGAGGTCTTCCTGTTATTGTTGTAAGATAGAGCGGGTCTTTTCTGTGCGTTACGCATTTTATGTGAAACACAGGAAATTTTTCTTTTGCATTGTAATAGCCTGTATGGTCGCCGAACGGTCCTTCATCTGCCAAATCATCGTGGTAAATCATGCCTTCTAAAATAATCTCCGCTGTTGCAGGGACTTTTAAAGGTATGGTTTTGCAGTCAACAAGTTCAATCGCCTTTTTTCTTAAAATCCCTGCAAAATGAAACTCGCTTATGTTTTCCGGCACAGGCGTTACCCCTGCAATTATTGTTGCAGGCTCGCAGCCTATTGCGACTGCAACAGGCATCGGCTGTGCTTTTTCCTTCCATAACATCTGATGATGCGCGCCGCCCCTGTGTTTAAGCCACCTCATTATTGCCCTGTTTTTATCAATATACTGCATCCTGTAAACGCCGACATTTATCGGACCGTCATCAGGGGGTCTTGTTATAACAAGGGGCCATGTTATTAAAGGCGCTGCGTCATCAGGCCAGCACTTTATTATTGGAAATCTTGATAAATCTACTGACCCGCCCTCAAGCACAACTTCCTGACACGGCGCATTCTTGACTGTTTTTGGACCCAGCGTCAGCATCTTTGCAAAAAATGGAATTGACTTTATAGCCTCCCAGATGCCTTCAGGCGGTTCAGGTCTTTGAAGGTGAACAAGAAATTTCCCAATGTCTGCAAGTTCATCCTCTGAAATGCCAAGCCCCATCGCAACCCTTTCAACTGTGCCAAAGAGGTTTGCAACAACAGGGATGTTATAGCCTTGGACATTTTCAAAGATAACAGCAGGACCATTACTCTTCACAAGCCTGTCCATGATCCCGGCTATCTCAAGGTTTGCATCAACCTGCGCAGCCACCCTTTTAAGCAGTTTCTTTGATTCCAGATGATTTAAAAATTCCCGAAGGTCACTAAAGGTCATAAATCCTCACTTATAATCTTTTCAATCTGACTGTTGAAGGGTTTTTTTATAACGGTTTCATTTTGTCTTGCATTTTTTAAAGTAAAAGGTGGCGGTTCTATTTAAATCTATTCAAATAAACCACCTTTTCCATTGAAAGCCTTTCGGGTCTCTTCTTTTCTGCCTCTATCTGTTTATCAGAAAGAAGAGCGCTTATATTCTCTGAATGTTTGCCAATTATTACAAGTGTAATGACAGTCATATTATCAGGGATTACAAGCAGTTTTTTTACAGCCTCTTCGTTATATCCGGCTATGGGATGGGCTACAAGCCCAAGTTCAGTGGCTCTAAGAATAAGAAAGGCAGTAGTCATGCCTGTATCAAAGAGATAGTATTCTCTTCCTTTAAGCAGACAGTCTAATTCCTTGTTTGAAAATACTGCTATAATCATGGATGCTGCGTAAGCCCACTCATTCCCTTTTGAGAGGGTGGTATGCATCTTTTTTAAGACATCCGGTTCGTAGACAAATACAAATCTCCATGGCTGATTATTAAAACAGGAAGGGGCGAGGATAACCGCCTCTCCTAACTTTTCTATTAAGTCTTTTGTAATTTCTACAGGTTCTAAGGAGCGGTATGCCCTTCTCTTTTCTATAGCCTCTTTAACATCCATACCTTACCTCCTATACAAAGCGCCAGAACAGTGTATAATTTTAGCCTCAGACAATATAATCTGCAATAATGCCGGCCATGATTAACAGCCCTATTCCTGCATTTGCTAGAAATATTCTAAAGGCCTTTTCCCGTGTAGGGGACTTCTTCAGACTGAACACCATATACTCAAATATAATGCCTGACAATAATAAGGCGCCGAAATAAACAAGCCCCATCTTTGATGATATTCCAGCCAGCGCAAGGGTAATTATAACGGCTGCGTAAAGGAGGTAAAGCGCTTTATAGACATTTTCACCAAGAAATATAGCAGTAGATTTTACGCCTATTTTTATGTCCTCTTCCTTATCCATCAGTGCGTATATTGTATCATACGCTGTTGACCAGAAGATATTTGCAATGAATATCATGATTGCAGGCAACCCAATCGTATTGTTTACAGCAGACCATGCCATTACTCCGCCCCAGCCAAATGTTATGCCGAGAAAAACCTGTGGAAAATGGCTTACCCTTTTTACAAAGGGGTAGATGGATGCCAGTAAAATACCGATGATAGAAAGGACTATTGTCAATGGGTTGAGAAAGAGAACCAGAATAAAAGCCAAAGCTAAAAGCGCAAGGAAGGTTAATATTGCCTCTTTGAGTTCAAGCCTTCCGTCAGCCAGCGGCCTTGTCTTTGTCCTTTCCACATATTTATCAAAGTTTCTGTCTGCAATATCATTTATCACGCACCCTGCGCTCCGCATAAGAAATGTGCCCAGTGTAAATATTGCAAGAAGTTTTAAAGGCGGCATGCCGCTGCTTGCAAGAAAAAGCGACCATAGTGTCGGTGCAAGGACAAGCAGTGTCCCGTACTGCTTTTTCAGCCTTATCAGGTCAGTTATTGCTAGTATTTTATCATTGGATAAAATTGCTGAGGACATATTTATTCCAAAAATATCTCTCTCACCCTGGACTATAGACTGTAGACTTTTTAGCCTTTAGTCTATGGTCTAAAGTCTGCTTTTATAACAGCAGGAGAAAATATCTCTAAAATTGCTGCAGTGATTCCCATTCCTCCTATTGGACTCGCAAGTAATCTGTACCGTCTTGCCCATAACAGAACATCCGCAGGGATTCTTAAATCATCTGCGACCTCCCTGCACTGTATCACCCCTATCTCCCATTTATCCCTCATCGTTAACAAATTGTGGGTCCTTAAAAGGTGCCCTATCGGCTCTTCGCCTTTTTTAAGTTTTTCTAAAAAGGTCTCATCCAGCCCTGCGACAGGAAAAACAGAACTCGCATAAACAAGCCTCTCTTTACCTTTTGTAAGCCATATATCCCTTATCATTACATCCTGATAAGGGGAAATACATAAATAATCAGCCACCCATTCTTCAATCCTGTCTTTTTTCTGGTCTTTGACTTCTACCTCAACAGGAGACATATAAAGAGACTCCAGAAGTCGGGTAAGAGAGCCATCTGATGACAGAATCAATCTCTCATGGTTGTCTAAAGAAAATCCTGAAAATAAATCAATTGTCTCCCCGAATCCAAACCATCTGTTAAAATTCCCTATAGAGGCAAAACTATAATGCATCTAAACTCCTTTTATATAGAGCGTCATAACTTCGCATACCTGCGTTACTTCTCATCTCGTCGTTGCGGCGTATGCCAAAAATACGCCTCACTCCTCACTTTCATCGCGCCTTGGTCTGCTTTGTTCCGACGCTCTATATGCGCATTTATTTATATCGCTGTATATAGAATACCCTTTACCTTCATCACCTCTTCCGCAACATACCTGACCAGGTCTTCAACCCCTTCTCCTGTAACAGCAGATATTACAAATGCCTTTATACCCTTTGCCTCAAAAAAATTCAAGATATTTGCCGCACCTGCTCTTGCCTCTGTAATATCTACCTTGTTTAAAACGACCACCTGTTTTTTATTTTTTAAATCAGGGTTAAAGGCATAGAGTTCATTGTTGATTATATCAAAATCGTTTAGCGGCTCCCGTCCTGAATCAGGGGAAAGGTCTATCATATGTATAAATATACTCGTCCTCTCAATATGTTTTAAAAACCCCACACCAAGCCCTTTCCCAGAATGTGCACCCTCGATAAGTCCAGGAATATCAGCAACCACAAAATCAGCGTAATCACCAACCCTTACAACACCAAGGTTCGGCTTCAAGGTAGTAAACGGATAATCTGCAATCTTCGGCTTTGCCTTTGATATGCGGGATATTAACGTTGATTTGCCTGCATTGGGAAAGCCTATTATACCTACATCCGCAAGGAGTTTTAGCTCCAATTTTAAGTGCCTCTCTTCTCCTTCTTCGCCAGGCTGGGCAAATTTTGGTGTTTGAAAAGTTGATGAAGCAAAATGGGCATTCCCCTTGCCGCCCCTCCCCCTCTTTGCAATCAAAATATTCTGCCCGTCGGATATAATGTCTTCTATAATCTCGCCGCTCACTGCGTCTTTTATTAAGGTTCCTACAGGGACATGGATTGTTACTGACTTTCCGTTTCTGCCGTGCCAGTTGCTTCCTTTGCCGTGCTGCCCCCTTTCTGCAACATAGTTTCTCTTATATTTAAAATCCAGAAGACTGGAGAGTCTTCTATCGCCGACTATTATTACATCCCCGCCATCACCGCCATCGCCGCCGTCAGGACCACCCTTTGGGACATACTTCTCCCTCCTGAAACTGACACAGCCTCTTCCGCCATTGCCAGCCTTTACATATATCAAAGCCTCATCTATAAACTTTGGGGATTTCATCTAAAAATCCTCACAAGCGGCTGACTACCCTGCTGGCAAACCGTCTGAGTAGGGGGCTTTTA
>Ga0209212_1003142_pt1 | contig 22301 bp, 14 predicted proteins | sample RifGroC2_FD_183996 | JGI IMG/M metagenome (GOLD analysis project Ga0209212, IMG submission 183996) | Groundwater microbial communities from Rifle, Colorado, USA - Groundwater C2 (SPAdes) (version 2) | ecosystem: Environmental > Aquatic > Deep subsurface > Groundwater | place: Rifle, Colorado... | reverse complement strand
GGTTGTCGAACAGCAGGTTCAACTGCTGGGCGGCAGCCTGCACCACGATGCTCTCGTCGATCTCGTTCAGGCAGGTGACGCCGCGCTGCAGGAAAAGTGGGGCGCAGGCGCCGATGCAGGAGTCCACGGCGCCGGCAAGCGCCACCGGCACCGGCTGCAGCGGCCTCTCCCGGCAGGAGAGCCGCACCAGGTCGAGCGCCTTGCTGCTCAGTCCCTGGATCTGGTTCACGCTGCCCAGGCAGATATCCAGCATCTTGATGAGTCCCGGGTCGCTCAGTTTCCTGCGCACCATGGGGAGCAGGGCGAAGAGCGGCGTCAGCGGGGTCTTCAGGTCGTGCCCCAACTGGGCCAGGAGTGATTCCATCATGCTGGCGTGGTGCAACTGCGCCTCCAGCCTGGAGCGCTCCTGCTCGGCCCTTCTCAGGTCGGTGATGTCGCGCAGCGACTGAATCGCCCCCACCCTCGCTCCCCGGGTGTCGTAGAGCGGCGTGGCCGAGCTCCAGAGGTAGCGCACCTCCCCCCCCAGCATGACCCGGGCCTCGCCGAACAGGGTGCCGGACTCCCTCCGGATGCCGGGGTAGAGCTCGTTGAGCGCCTCCAGCTCTTCATCCAGGAGGTCGATCAGGATCTTGCGGCGCGCCCCGTAGAAGGGGAGGGCGTAGGCGAACTCCCCCTGGTTCAGCATCTTTTCCTTGCCGATCCCGGTCATCACCTCGATGGCCCTGTTCCAGGCGATCACCTCACCCCGGGCGTCCACCACGAAGGTGGCGTCGGGGAGAAACTCCAGGATGTCGGCGATCCTGCGGTAGGCCTCCATGGTCTCCTGCTCGGCGCGCTTGCGCTCGACGATGTCGGCGAGCAGCACCTCGTTGCTGGAGGCCAACTGCTCGGTCCTGCGGCGCACCGCCTCCTCGAGGGCCGCAAGCTTCAGCTCCGCCTGCCGGGCCAGTTGCCACTTGGCGGTCAGGGTCTTGGCCAGTTGGCTCACCTCTACCGCGTCGAAGGGCTTTTTCAGCACCAGGAGCCGGTCCCCCACCTCCAGCCGCTCCAGCACCTCCTCCCAGCTGTAGTCGGAATAGGCGGTGCAGATCACAACCTGCAGCCTTGGGTCCTCGCGCCAGAGATGCTCTATGGTCTCCACGCCGTCCCACCCCGGCGGCATGCGCATGTCGACGAAGGCCATGGCGTAGGGCTCGCCCCTTTCCCGGGCGGCGGCCAAAAGGGCCAGTCCCTCCTCCCCCTGGAAGGCCGAGTCCAGCTCGAAACGCACCGGGGCGGCCACCGGCTTGGCGCCGAAAAGGGCGGTCTCCAGCTCGTTCAGATCCGCCTCGCCCCCCTTTTCCACCAGGATCTTGCGGAAATCCTCGTGGATGGCGGGGGTGTCGTCGATCAGCAAGATGCGCCGGTTGTCAACTGCACTCATGTGGTACCGCCTCCAACTGCTTGCGCCGCCTGTCGGGAAGCGGCAAAGGTTAACCTGATACGCGACAATCTTCCGCCAGGGCGTCCCTCCCCCTTCAAGGGGGAGGTCAGGTGGGGGATGGGGGGCTCTGGCGCCTGCTTCACCCCATCCCCACCCCGACCCTCCCCAGCCTTCGCCAAGGCTTCGGCCGACAGGCCTTGAAGGGGAGGGGGAGCTTCTGCTAGCGGAAGATCAGCGGTAATTAGCAAGGTTGATGTCCTATCGGCCAATGGTTCCGGCCACTTTAGCACCGCTCCGTTGCGCAGGCAACCCCTGCAGCAGGGTGCGTATGCTGGCTTTGACCAGGATCGGGCTGTAGGGCTTGGTGATGTAGTCCACCGCCCCCAGCCCGCGCCCCTTGCGCTCGTCCTCCTCGGCAGCCATGGTAGTGATAAAGATCACCGGGATCCCCTTGGTCTTGTCGCTGGCCTTGAGCCTGCGGCAGACCTCGAAGCCGTCCATCCCCGGCATCCTTACGTCCAGCAGTATCAGGTCCGGCACCGGCTCGGTGTGCGCCAGAAGCAGCGCCTTTTCCCCGTCCCGCGCCGCGATGATCTGGAACTCGTCCCCCAGTATCGCCATGAGCACCTGGATGTTCTCCGGGGTGTCGTCCACGATCAGCACCTTTTTCCGGTCCGCTTGGTCTGTCATATGTCCTCCCGCTTTACCGGGCGAGCGGGGGGTGAAGCCCCCGCTCCCCTGAGATATCATCGAGCATCCCCTCGATCCTGTTTCGGCTTTTGAGGGCGCCGTCGAAGTCGAATTGCTCCATCTGCCGCGCCAGGCGCCGGAACTCCGGCGCCGCCACGCTCCCCTCCAGCTCCCGGTGCAAAAGCTCCTTGAGGGCCAGCGCCTGGCTCAGGTCGCTGTAGAACAGGGCCGCCATACGCCCCAAAAGCTCCCGGACCAACTCCCGGTCCAGCTCCCTGGGTGCGGTCGGCGCGCTGGCCGGTTCGGGGCGCGCGGCAGTCGGCGACGGCTGACCGGGATGGCGGCACTGCTCCACCCCGGCGGGGAGCGAGATGCCCGGGAACTCCCGACAGGGGGGCTCGCTCCCCTGCCGGCCGGCGCTTGCCCGCGCCGCGCTTCCCGGCGCCTGGAAAAAGGCGCTGAAGGAGAACTCGCTCCCCCGTCCCGGCTCGCTCGCCACCTTGAGCTCTCCACCCATGAGCTCCACCAGCTCCCGGGCTATGGCGAGCCCCATGCCGGCCCCCCCGTTTCTCCTGGTGTTGGAGGCGTCGAGCTGGCTGAAGGGCTGGAACAGGCGCTCCAGCTGCTGCGCGCTTATCCCCATCCCGCTGTCGCTTACCGAGAAGCGCAGGCCAAGCAGCTCCCCGGCCCCCTGCTCCACCCGGACCCGGACCCGCACCTCCCCCTGTTCCGAGAACTTGAGCGCGTTGTCGCACAGGTTGATCAGCACCTGCCCCAGCCGGTACGGGTCGCCCACCAGCGGCACCAGTGCCTCGGGCGCCGCGTCGATCTGCAGCTCGATCCGCTTTAGCTGCGCCTTCTCATCCAGGACCGCGGCCAGCCGGGCCAGCACCTCTTCCAGCCGGAACTCGGCGAGCTCAAGCCCCAGCCGCCCCGACTCCAGGACCGACAGGTCCAGGATGTCGTTGATGGTGGCCATGAGCGACTGGGCCGCTCCCCGGGCCGTCTCCAGGTACTGCCTCTGGGTGGGGGCCAGCTCCCCCAGGAGCGCCAGCTGGGTCATCCCCAGGATGGCGTTCATCGGGGTGCGGATTTCGTGTCCGATGTTGGCCAGGAACTCCCGTTTGACCCGGCTGCCGGCCCGGGCCGCGTCGCGGGCCCTGAGCAGCTCCAGGTTCAGGTTCTCCAGCTGGCGGTTGCGCGCCCGGACCAGCCTCTCCAGCTGCGCCATGCGGCGCTTGTCAGCTCCCCTCACGGATTCCCCCCTTGCCCGGCCGGCAGCTCCAGCAGGAACAGGGCGCCGCGCCCCGCCCCGGCGCTCTGGGCGCTCAGGGTCCCCCCCAGGTCCCGCGCCGCCAGTGCGCAGCTGTGCAGCCCGAAGCCGTGCCCACCCTTCCTGGTGGTGAAGCCGTGGCTGAAGATGCGCGACAGGTCCTCGGAGATGATCCCTTCCCCCTGGTCGCGTACCCAGAGGCGCAGCTGCCCGGACGCCAGCTCCGCCCCCACGGTCAAAAGCCGGGAGGAGGGGGGTACGCCGGCCATCGCCTGCCGGGCGTTGGCGATCAGGTTGACCAGGATCTGCAGCAGTCTCGCCCGGTCCAGGGGGAGCACCGGGAGCTCGCCGAACTCCCGGCGCACGCCGACCTCGTGCCGGGAGAGCGCGTCCTGCTCCAGGCGCAGCGCCTCCTCGACCAGTTCCCGCGGCTGCACCGGCTCGACCACCCGGGCGCTGCCGGCGTAGCACTGCTGGGTGGCGACGATCTCCTTGATGTGCTCCACGCTGCGCGCCAGCCGGGAGAGCTCGGAGAGCGCCGCCTGCTGGTCGGAGGCCAGGCTGGCGGCGAGTTTCTCCAGGTACCTGGGGAGGAGCTTCCCCTTGTCGTCCCGGTTCAGGTAGCGTCCCAGGTCGTCCCCCTGCTGGTTCATGAGCTGGACCGCCTTGGCGAGCCCCGCCACCCGGGACCCCTTGAGCCGCTGCATCAGCGCCCCCGCCGAGACGTTCACGCTGTTTAGCACGTTGCCCACGTTGTGCAGCACGTTGGAGGCGATCTCGGCCCGCCCGGCGTGGCGCGCGGCGCGCATCAGCTCGCCCTGGGCCTCCTCGAGCTCCCTGGTGCGCTCCCGGACCCGCTCTTCCAGTCTGCGGTACAAAAGCGCGTTCTCCAGCGAGACCGCGAGCTGCCCCGCGATCAGGGTGGCCGCGTCCAAAAGGGCGCCGGTGAAGGCGCCGCGGCACAGCCGGTTCTCCAGGATGAGCACCGCCAGGGGGGCGCCCTGGTTCAGGATGGGGAGCGCCAACAGTGCGCAGCAGGCGCACCCCGCCAGGTAGCGGTCGTGGCTGAAGCGGTCGTCGCGGCTGGCGTCCTCCACCAGGAGCGGCTTGCCGGTGCGCAGCGCGTAGCGGAACACCGAGACCGGGAAAAGCCCCCGGGCCGCCGCCTCGCCGACCGGGACCGGCTCGGTCTCCTCGCCCCCCCCGGCCGGCAGGAGGTGCCACTGCTCCGCCTGGTCCTGGCGCACCACCAGGCTCACCCCGGTGGCGCCGGTCATGGTCTCCAGAAGCTGCACCACCAGGGACCTGAGCCGCTCCAGGCTGGTCTCCGAGCTCAGGGCCTGGGAGGCGCGCAGGATGGCCAGCATGTCGATGGCGTCGGCGGAGACGCTGGCCGCCCGGCCGCTGTCGCGCTCGGCGGGGCGCGCTCCCCGCAGGAAGGGGTGCCCGAGCTCGAGCTGGCGCACCTTGGCGCGGGCCCCCCAGGCGGCGTAGAGCTCGCGGGCCCGGACCATGAGGCTGCGCCCCAGGTGTCCCAGGCCGTTTTCCAGGTGGAACAGGGCGGCCCGCTCGGTGACCAGGGCGCGCTGCCAGGGGCGCTCCAGCCGCGCCGTCTGATCCAGGGCGGCGTCGAACTTTTCCAGGGCGGCGCGGAACTCCCCCAGCGCCCAGGCGCGCTCGGCATCGGCCCACTGCGCGAGGTGCAAAAAGTTGTCGGGGGCGTCGGCGGCGCGCCGGGCCAGGAAGTCGCGGGCCTCGTCCAGCTGGGCCAAAATTTCGTCCCGCTCCTCGCCCCCGGCCCCCCGGGCCTGCCCGGCCAGGGAGAGCACCCGCATGAGCTGGGCCGGCACCGCTTCGTAAAGCGAGCTCAAGTGCGCCAGGTGGGCTCCCAGGGCGGCGCTGTGCCGGACCAGCTGGTCCCGGTTGTCGCACAAGGCCCCCTGCAGCGCCCGGCTCAGATGGAAGATGGCCGAGGCGCTGGGGTTGTCACCCTGGGCGGCGATGCGGGCCCGCTCCTTCTGGCCGGCGCGGCTGAAGCTCACCTGGCCGTCGCTCTCTCCCGACAGCTGCCAGACCAGTTCCCGGTAGTAGGAGAGCGACGCCTCCACATGGGCGTTGCCGGTGCGCGCGGCGAAGTCCAGGGCGCGGTCCACCCCGGCGGCGAAGCTCTCCAGGGTAGGGGAGCACTCCAGGGACTGGCCGATGCTGGCGTAGTAGGTGAAGCAGGCGTTTTGCAGATCGCCCCCCTGCAGCAGCCCTTCGTGCGCCCGGTTGGCCTGCTGCACGCTGAGGCTAATGGGGTCGAACCAGGGGGCGACGCTGAGCGCGTACAGGCAGCGGGCCTGGGAGGTGTGCGGCTCCCAGCCGCGCGCCTCGCTGAGCGCCAGGACGTGCCGCACGGCGCGGTGCCCGGTGCGGTAATCGCCGCTCAGCGAGATGGTGACGAAACCGAGGTGGCTTAAGGGGCCGATCAGGGCGGCGCAGGGGCCGTGCTCCACCCAAAGGCGCCAGCTCTCCAAAACCAGCCACCAGGAGGTCATGGCCTGCTGGCAGAAAAAGGCGGGCGGGATGATGCGGTTGATCAAAAGGGCCGCCCCCCGGGAGGAGCGATCCTGCGATTCGGGGCGGCTCCGGTCCCCGCGCTGGGCGCCGCTGTCGATCCAGAGCCGGAACCGTTCCAGAAGCTCCATGGTCTCCGGGTGCAGCCGCTCCGGGGTCGGGAGCTGGATCCCCAGCTCCCGGAGCAGCTCAAGCCCCAGGGTCACCGCCTCCAGGGGACGGGCCCGGTTGGTCAGGCTGCAGACCTGGAGCGAGGCGGCCTGGACCCGGCCCAGGGGCGCCGGGGAGCGGCGCTCGATCTCGGCATAGATCCGGTCCCCCTCCTCGAAGCGCCCCAGACTGTAGAGCGCGGCGTGCCGCTCGGTCTCCAGCGCCAGGCCAAGCGTCCGGTCGGCTCCCCGGGGCGCCTCCGGCAACAGGGCGAGCGCCGCCGCCAGGAACCTTTCCGCCTGCTCGAAGTTCACCGGGCAGGCCCCGGCGGCGGCCCCGCGGAACAGCTGCAGCGCCCGGCGCTTCTCCTTGGGGTCGCTGAGCGCGCTCCGGGCCGCCAGGTACTGCTCCGCCGCCTGGCTCTCGAAGCCGGGCTGCGCCGCCAGCCGGCGCGCCAGATCGAGGTGCAAAAGGGGCTTGCGTTGCCGGCCTACCCTGCTGCTGGCCGCCTGCTGCACCCGGTCGTGCCGGAAGCGCAGCGCTCCCCCCTGCTCCAGGGGGAGGATGAGTCCCTCCTCCAGGGAGGGGGCGAGCCCCTGTTCCAGCGCCTCCGGCGCCACCCCCGCGGCCAGGGCCAAAAGGTCGGCAGCCACCTCCCCCCCGAGCAGGGCCATCACCTCCAGGAGTTCCTGGGCCGCCGGCGGGAGCCTCTTCAGGCGCTCCTCCAGGAGTTCCACCACGTCCCCCTTCCCCAGGTAGCGGCGGATGGCCCCCTCCTGCCAGCTCCAGCCGCTCTCCCCCGGCAGCAGGGCCCCTTCGCTTCGGAGCGCGTTGATGAGCTCCACCGTGTCGTAGGGGTTGCCGCCGGTGCGCGCCGCTACGCCCCGGGCCAACTGGAGCGCCTGCTCCGGCTCCAGGCGCAGCATCTCCTGGAGAAAGAGGGCGAGCTCCTGGGTGGGGAGGTTCGCGAGTCTTAAGAACTGCGGCTGCCGGGCCAGCTCTTCCCGGCGCGCCAAAAGTGCACCCAGCTCCCCCTCCCTCTCCCCCTCCTCGCGGCAGGAGGCCACCAGGAAAAGCCCCGGGATCGGGTTCAGGGCCACCGCCTCGAAGAACCCCAGCGGGGGGGGCGGGGCCCACTGCAGGTCGTCCAGCAGGAGCACCAGGGGGCGCCCCGGGCTGGCCAGGGAGCGCAACAGGTCCAGGGTCGCCTGGATCAGCCTCTCCTTCAGGTTGAGCGGGTCGGAGTTGAGCTGCTCCGGGACGATCCCCAGAAGCAGCGCGAACTCGGGCTGCAGCGCCGCGATCAGCCCGGCGTTCAGCCCGAGCTCCTGCAGCAGGCGGCGCCTTACCCGGTCCAGCTCCGCCTCGGGCTCGGCCAGCAAAAGCCGCCCCAGGGCGCGCAGCGCCTGGTACACCCCGTCCGAGGCCAGGTCGTGGCGGTACTGGTCGAACTTGCCGGCGGCGAAGAAGCCGCGCCGCGCAGTCACCATGGGGCGCAGCTCGTTCAACAGGGCGCTCTTTCCCACCCCGGGAGCCCCCGAGACCAGGAGGGACCCCCCGGCCAGCGAGGCGCGCTCGAAGGCCTCGCCCAGCGCCGCGAGTTCCCCCTGGCGCCCCACCAGGCGCGAGGGGGGGGAGAGCCGGAGCGGGAAGTCGCGGCTCCCCAGCGGGAAGGACGGTTCCGGCTCGCTTTCCAGCGCCCGGGCCAGCCGGGCCAGGTCGTGCGCCACCCCCTGCGCGCTCTGGTAGCGCCGGTCCGGCTCCTTCTCCAATAGGCGCATGATCATTGCCGAGAAGAGCGCGGGGAGGGCGGGGTTGTGCCGCGAGGGGGGGAGCGGCACCCGGGCCAGGATGTCGTGGATCAGCTGCAGCGGGTCACTCTCCTCCAGGGGGAGGCGCCCGGTGGCCAGGTGGTACAGGGTCGCCCCCAGGGCGTACAGGTCGGCGCGCTGCTCCACGGGTCGTCCGGTGCGGCCGGTCTGTTCCGGCGCCAGGTAGGGGAGGGTGCCGGAGATGTCGCGGTGGTGCACGAACCCAGGGCGCTCCTCGGCGAAGGTGGTGGCCAGGCTGAAGTCGATAAGGAGCGGGGTCGCGTCGGCCCGGACCAGGATGTTGGCCGGCGTCACGTTGCGGTGCGCCACCCCCCGCCGGTGCACCTCGGCCAGGATGCGGGAGAGGCCGAGCCCCAGCTGGACCAGGGGGGCTAGCTCCGGCCGCTGGCCGGGGGACGGGGCGTTAAGCGCCCGGGCTCCCTGCTCCTCCATGACCAGCATGGCGGGGAGGGAGGGGGAGGGGACCAGGGGGGGCACCCCGTCCACTCCGGCCAGCCGCTCCAGGATGCGCCGCTCGTGACTGAGCCTCTTCTCCGCGTTGGGCCCCAGGAACTCCTTGCAGATCACCGGGGTGCCGTCCTGAAGGCGCCTGCGCAGCACGCGGGTCAGCCCGCTCTGGAACAGGACCTCCTCCTGCTGCTGCGCCTGCGGCGCCCCCCCCACGCCGGAGCCCTGATCGCTTGGCGCCATGGTCATCTCCCGCACGCCTCGCGCCAAGGGGCGGGGTGCGCCGGCCACCCCGCCGCGGCACCGGCCTCAGACCCGCCGGGACCTTGCTGCGCCAGCTCCCCGACGCGGGCCATGAACTGCTCCAGGGTGAAGGGCTTGGCCAGAACGGCCCCCTCCGCGCCGTGCCGCTCTCCCTCTCCCTTGCCGTAGCCGGAGATGTACAGGACCGGCAGACCGGGGTGGCTGGCCAGAAGCCTTTGGTACAGCTCGGGGCCGTTCATCTCGGGCATGATCACGTCGGTGGCCAGAAGCGCGATCGGCTCCCGGGGCAGGGCCAGCTCCAGCGCCTGGGAGGGGGTGGCGGCGCAGAGCACCCGGTAGCCGAAGGCGGCAAGCAGCTCGCGCGCCATCTCGCGGATCAAGCTGTTGTCCTCGACCAGGAGGATGGTGCGTCCCCGGCCGCTCTCGGGGGCGGGGACGCCGCCCGGCAGCGGCGAGGGCGCCGGCAGCGCCACCCCCGGCTGGGCCGGCAGGTAGATCTCGAAGCGGGTCCCCTCGCCGGGGCGGCTTTTCACGCTGATGCACCCCTCGTGATGCTGCACGATGCCGTAGACGATGGCGAGCCCCAGCCCGGTGCCGCGCCCGGGCTGCTTGGTGGTGAAGAACGGCTCGTAGATCCGCCCCAGGGTCTCGGCGGGGATGCCGCAGCCGTCGTCGGACAGGGCGAGCATCACGTAGTGGCCGGGCTTGGCCACGGGATGCTGCAGGAAGAACTCCTCGTCCAGGATCAGGTGCCCGGTTTCCAGCACGATGCTGCCGGTCCCCTCGATGGCGTCCTGGGCGTTCACCGCCAGGTTGAGCAGCACCTGCTCCAGCTGGCCCCGGTCCGCGACCAGTTGCGCCGCACCGGGCGAAAGCCTGAGCTCGATGGAGATCGACTCCCGGACCGTGGTGCGCATGATGTCCCTGAAGGAAGAGATCACCTCGTTCAGATCGAGGGAGGTGGCGTTGAGCGGCTGCTTGCGCCCGAAGGAGAGGAGTTTCTGGGTCAGCTCGCTCGCCTTGTGCGCCGCCTGGCTCATGGCGTCCACCATGCGCAGCTGCGGGTCCTCCTGCCTCAGACCGCGTCTCAGCATGTCGGTGTAGACGATGATCGGGGTCAGAAGGTTGTTGAAGTCGTGCGCCACCCCGGCCGCCAGCCGCCCCACGGCCTCGAGCTTCTGGCTGTGGCGCAGCTGCTCCTCGAGCGCCCTGCGCCTCTCGTCCCCCTGCATCCGGCCGATGGCGATGCTGGCCAGGTGCGCCGCCGATTCGAGCAGCAGGACCTCGTCCTCCCCGGGGAGCCCCGGTGTGCGACGGTAGATGGCTATGGTCCCCAAGAGGGTGCCGTTGGGGGCGAGCACCGGTTCGGACCAGCAGGCCCTGAGCGCCGCATCGCGCGCCGGCTGAAAACCTTGCCAGTAGGGGTGCGAGTCGATCTCCTCGACCAAGACGCGCCGGCGCAGGTAGGCCGCAGTACCGCACGACCCGTTGCCCCGCGCGATCCTGATGCCGTCCACCGCCCGGTTGTAGCTGTCGGGGAGGCTGGGGGCCGCTCCGTGGCGCAGCCTGGCGCCGGTGTCGTCGGCCAGGAGCACCGAGCAGAGCGTCCCCGGGCTCTCCTGCTCCACGAAGTCCACCACGGAGAGGAGCAACTGCTCCAGGGTGGAGCCGGTGGCCATCTGCTCCAGGACCCTGAGCCGCCCCCTCTCCCGGGCCTCGGCGCCGTCCGGCGACAGCGCGCGCTCCCCGGCCAGCGTCCCCTGCGCCTCCCTGAGCCGCCTCCGGCTGTCAAGGAGCAGCAGGGTGAGGCAGAGGGCGAGCAGGGAGAGTCCCAGGGTGAGGAGCGAGCTCCAGGGGAGGCCGAGGTGCAGGGCGAGCGCCGAGCCGGCTGCCAGCGGGGCAGCGAGCGTGAGGAGGCCCAGGGGCGATGTCATCTTGTCCAGGCAAGTTCGGTTCATAGGTACCAGGTTGTTCCTTGGGTGGCGCAGAGCTCGCGTCCCCGGTTTACTGCTGCTTCTCAAAAAAGGCCCGGCAGGCAGGGCGTGGAACGGGGAGCCGGGATCAGGTGGCGGCCGGCTCCTCGCCGCAGGGGGGGAGGGTGAAAAGGATGCTGGTCCCCTCGCCCCTGCCCGGGCTTTCGGCCCAGATCCTTCCCCCGTGGTTGGCCACGATCCTCTGGCAGATGGCTAGCCCGAGCCCCTGCCTGTTCAGGTCCTGGCGCGCCGCGTCCGCCTTGAAAAACTCGTCGAAGATGAGCCCGGTGTGCTCGGGGTCGAGCCCCACGCCGTCGTCCCGGACCATAACTGTGACACTCTCCTGCCCCGGCTCGACCTGGACCAGCACCGTACCGTTCAAGGCGGCGTAGCGGGCGGCGTTGTCCAGGAGGTTATGGAACAGGAGCTCCAGCTGGTCCTCGGCCCCCAGCACCCTTAAGCCGGGATCGACCAGGTTCAGCCAGGTAACCCCCCGCTGGGTCAGGAGCGGGGCCAGTTCCGCCGCGGCGCTCTCGGCGCACTGGGCCAGCGCCACCGGCAGCGCCCTGGGGCGCTGGGACTGCGAGAGCCGAACCAGGTCGAGCGACTTCAGGGCCAGCCCCTGGATCTGGTTCACGCATTGCTGGCAGATCCCCAGCATCCGCTCCAGGTCGGGTTGCTCGACCCGGCGGCGCAGGAGCGGGATCAGGGCGAAGAGCGGGGTGAGTGGGGTCTTCAGGTCGTGGCTCAGCTTGGCCATCAGCGATTCCATCATCCTGGAGTGGTGCCGCTGCGCCTCCAGCTTGTTGCGCTGGTCCTCGGCGGCCTTGCGCTCCGTGATGTCCAGTATCGCTCCCACCAGCCCGTCCTGCCCCCCATTGCCGTCGGAGAGCGTGGCCCGGGTGAAGACCACGTCGCGCAGGGTGCCGTCGGCGTGCCGGATGCGCGACTCGTAGACCTGGCTCCCCCCCCGCTGCAAAAGCTCGCGGTCCCGGGCCATGATGAAATCGGCGAATTCGCCGGGCCAGACGTCGGGGACCCTCCTGCCGACGATGCGTTCCCGGGACAGCCCCACGAAATCCTGGAAGGTCCTGTTGCAGCCGTTGTAGCGCCCGGTGCCGTCCCGGGAGAAGATCGGGATCGGGACCGTGTCGTAGAGCACCTGCAGGAAGTTGAGCTGCTTTTGGATCGCGTCAGCGGAGCGCTTGCGCTCCAGGATCAGCAGCAGGGCGAACACCACGAACACCGCGGCCAGGGTGCCGTTGATGGCGCGTATCTTCAGGTTGATCAGGTTGTACTGCGCCAGGTATTCGCTCTGCTTCACCCCCACGAACAAAACGCCGATGATCCGGCCGCCGGCGTCCCGGATCGGGTCGTAGGCGGTGAAGTAGGGAACGCCGAGGATGTCGGCCTCGCCCCGGTAGCGGACCCCGTCGCGGTACACCGCCTGGTAGGCCGGTCCCAGAAGCTTGGTGCCGATGGCGCGGCTGCCGTCGGGGTGCAGCACGTTGGTGGCGATCCTGGTGTCCCCCTGGAACACGGTGGCCCTGCTGCCGGTGATGCTGAACACCTTGTCGGGGAGCTCGTTGTTGCCGTTCAGGACGTAGTAGTCACCGACGTAGAGCAGCCCCTCCTCGATGCGGAAGTTCCTCCCCCTGCGGTTCATCAGCTCCCAGAACAGCAGCATGCTGCTCTCCTGCTGCCGGCTGGCCTGGCGCACCGCCTCCTCCCGGATGCGCTGGAGCACCAGGTGGTTGGCGACCATCATGACGAAGGCCACGGTGATGGCGCTTAACAGCATGATGCTGGATATCTTTCTGGTCCCGATCCTGAGCAATACCGCTCCTTCCCCGGGCGCCGTTGCCCGCTTTTTTGCCGCTTCGTCCCCGGGGCGCCGATACCGCTAGACCCGGAAGCTGCGTCTCCCCTGGGAGTTGAGCCAGGCCAGAAGGCGCGCCGGCAAAAGCTCCAGTGCCACCACCTCGTCCACCGCGCCCCGGGCGATCGCCTCTTTGGGCATGCCGAACACCACGCAGCTCTCCTCGTCCTGGGCCAGGGTGCGGGCGCCGGCCTGGCGCAGCTCCAGGAGGCCGGCGGCGCCGTCGTCCCCCATGCCGGTCATGATGATCCCCAGGCAGTTATTCCCGGCGCAGTTGGCCGCGGAGCGGAACATGACGTCGACCGAGGGGCGGTGCCGGCTGACCGGCGGGCCGTCGGAGAGCTTGACGATGTAGTCGGCGCCGCTTCTGGAGATGAGCAGGTGCCGGTTTCCCGGGGCGAGGTAGGCGTGTCCCGGCAAAAGCCTCTCCCCCTGCTCCGCCTCCTTGACCGCCAGCGCGCTCAACCCGTTCAGCCGGGCGGCGAAGGTGCGGGTGAAGGCCTCGGGCATGTGCTGGGTCATGACGATGGCGGGGCAGTCGGCGGGCAGCGCCGAGAGCAGGCTCTTGAGCGCCTCGGTGCCGCCGGTCGAGGCCCCGACCGCGATCACCTTCTCGCTACCCGAGAAGTGGCCCCTTTGCGCCGGCAGCACCGCGTCGGCGTTTCGCCTGGGCTCGAGCGCCGGCAGCGCCCTGAGCTCCCCACGGCTTCTCCTCACCCCGGCCTGGTGCGCCAGCCGGATCTTGCCGGTCAGCTCGCCGGCGTATTCCAAAAGCCCGGACTTGATGTCGACCCTGGGCTTGGTGACGTAGTCGAAGGCCCCAAGCTCCAGGGCCCTGAGCGTCACGGCGGAGCTTCTCTCGGTGAGCGAGGAGACCATGACCACCGGCATGGGGCGCAGGCGCATCAGCTTCTCCAGGAAGTCGAGCCCGTCCATCCTGGGCATCTCCACGTCCAGGGTAAGCACGTCCGGGTTGAGTTCCTTGATGCGCTGCCTGGCGACCAGCGGGTCCGGTGCGCACCCCACCAGCTCCAGGTCCGGCTCCCGGCTCACGATGTCGGAAAGAAGCGCCCGAACCAGCGCGGAATCGTCTATCACCAAGACCTTGATGGCCATCTTCTACATCCCTGCCGGGAGTTCCCGGGCGTATTTGACGAAGGCGCGTCCGGTGGCCGGGAAGAAGGCCACCCTGCGCGGGCGGTTCCCCCCCAGGTCCGAGGCCCGCACCGGGATACCCTGCTTCTCGAGATGGGCCAGGGCGAAGGCGGCGTTCTTGGCGCCGATGTCGACCCCTGTGGGCATCATGCGCCCGGCGCCGAACAGCTTGGCCTCCAGCCGGCCGCGGCTCGCCCCGAGCAGTTCCAGGCGCTGGATCAAAAGCCGCATGGCGCAGGTGCCGTAGCGGGCGCAGCAGCCGGCCAGGCAGGAGTCCGGGCAGCTCACGGCGCTGACCCCCTTCAGCAGTTCCGGGAGCAGGAAGTGGTTCATCCCTCCCACGCCGCGCGACCGGTCGTAGAGGCAGACCGAGACGCAGGAACCGAGAAGCGTGGTGATCGCCACCGGCTCGGCCGTGGCGAACAGCTCGCCCGCCTGGATCTTCACCGCGGGTGTGGCAAATTCCTGGTCAAAGTAGCTTTCGCTGCTCCGCTCTGGCTGGTTTCCGGTCATGGCCTCTACCTGTTTAGCAGAATTCGGAATTTTTCTGTGCTTAAAAATGATTGGTGAAATCTTAAAATATTTCGTTAGTTACACGGTGCTAGCCTCGCCCTTGCCCCATGCCAACTCTCCCTCGCCCTCCGGGAGAGGGCCGGGGTGAGGGAGGTTTTGCTGCCGCGCACCAGAAAAGGGGACACCAGAAAAGGGGACAGGCTACTTTTCAAATTTAATGGGAAAAATAAAGTAGCCTGTCCCCTTTTTCCCTTAGCCAGCTCGTTCACCCCCCCTTGTGGGTAGGAGCGGCGGTCACCCCTTGAGCGCGTAGACCGTGTTGCCGCAGATGCGGAACAGCTCCCGGGCGCTGTGGAAGCTCTCCGAATGTCCCACGAAGAGAAGCCCCCCCGGGTTGAGCCGGGCCGCCATACGCCCGAGCAGCTCGTGCTGGGTCTTCTTGTCGAAGTAGATCATCACGTTGCGGCAGAAGATGAAGTCGAATCTGCCAGTCATGGGCCACCCCTCTTCCAGCAGGTTCAGGCGCCGGAAGCTCACCAGTCGGCGCAGTTCCTCTCTGATCCGGGCCAGCCCTGCGTTTTTCCCCTCTCCCTTGAGGAAGAAGCGCTTCAGTTGCTGGGGCGGCAGCTTCTGCAACTGGTCCAGGGGATAGATGCCGGCGCGCGCCTTGGCCAGCACGCCGGTATCGATGTCGGTGGCCAGGATGCGCACGGGCGGGGAGCTCCCCAGCGCCTCCAGCGCCGTCATGGCGATGGAGTAGGGCTCCTCGCCGCTGGAAGCGGCGCAGCTCCAGATCGAGATGCTGCGCCCCCGCTGCCGCTCCAGGTGCTCGGCCAGGATCCCGAAGTGGTGTGGCTCTCGGAAGAACGAGGTCATGTTGGTGGTCAGGGCGTTGATGAACTGTTCCAGTTCCTGCCGGTCGCCCCGCTCCACCAGCGCCAGGTAATCGGCGAAGCAGTCGAGCTGCCGGGCGCGCACCCGGCGCGCCAGACGGCCGTAGACCATGTCCTTCTTCCCCGGCGCCAGCGCGATCCCGGCCTCGCGATAGATCAGCTCGCGCACCCGGCCGAACTCCTGGGCGCTGAAGGGGTAGACGAAGCTCCCCCCCTCCTGCTCGGCCGGCACCCCAAAGGGCTCCCTCTCCCCGGGGCGCCCGGCCGCCGCGTCGCAAGACGCCGGGGCGACCGGCTCCCGGAGCCGGTCCGCCGGGCGGGGCGGGGCGTTTCGCCCTGCGCCGTATCCTAAAGCCTGGGCTCTCAGAACTCCTTCCATTCGTCGTCCAGGGCGCACGACTCGGCCAGCCTGCTTGGGCGCGCTTCCGCAGAGCGGAGCGCGCGGGAGGTGGCCACCTGGCGCACCTTTTTCTCCGCTTGCGCGGGCTGGCGGCCGCTTCTGGTGAGCTTGCGCTTTTCCGGCGCCGCAGGCTGCCCGGTCTGGGGGGCGTTCTCCAGGGTGAAGCGGGCCACCACGCTCACCAGCTGCTGGGCCTGCTCCTCCAGCGACTCGGCCGCGGCCGCCGCCTGCTCCACCAGCGCCGCGTTCTGCTGGGTCACGTCGTCCATCTGGGTGATGGCGGTATTGACCTGCTCGATGCCGCTGGACTGCTCCACCGAGGCCGCCGAGATCTCGGCCATGATGTCGGTGACCCTTTTTATGCTGGTGACGATCTCCTGGGTGGTGCGCCCGGCCTCCTCCACCAGCCTGCTGCCGTCCTGCACCTTGCCCACCGAGTCCTCAATCAGCGACTTGATCTCCTTGGCCGCCGCGGCGCTTCGCTGCGCCAGGCTCCTCACCTCGGCCGCGACCACCGCGAAGCCTCTCCCCTGCTCGCCGGCGCGCGCCGCCTCCACCGCGGCGTTCAGGGCGAGGATGTTGGTCTGGAAGGCGATGCCGTCGATGACGCCGATGATGTCGGAAATCTTCCTGGAGCTGTCGGTGATCGACTCCATGGTGCGCACCACCCGGCTGATCACCTCGCCCCCCTTGACCGCGACCCCGCTGGCGTTGATGGCGAGCTGGTTGGCGGCCTGGGCGTTGTCCGCGTTCTGCTTCACCGTGGAGGTGAGCTCCTCCATGCTGGAGGCGGTCTCCTCCAGGGCGCTGGCCTGCTCCTCGGTGCGCTGCGACAGGTCCGAGTTGCCGGCCGCGATCTGCTCGGTGGCGGTGGCGATCGACTCGCTGCCGCTTCGCACCTCGCCCACGATGCGCGCCAGCCCCTCGTTCATCTCCCTGAGCGAGCTCAAAAGTTCCCCGGTCTCGTCCGAGCTCCGCACCTGGATCTGCGCGCTCAGGTCGCCCGAGGCGATGCGCCTGGAGGCGGCGATGGCCTGGTCCAGCGCCTCCTTGATGCGGCGCGCCACCAGCCAGGCGCAGGCGAAGATCACCAGGGCCAGGGCCAGGGTGCCGCCGATGATCTGCCACTTGATGCTGTTCATCTGGCTCTTCACGTCGTCCACGTAGATCCCGGAGCCGACGATCCAGCCCCACTCCTTCATCAGCTTGACGTAGGAGATCTTGGGCACCGCCTGGGTGGTGCCGGGCTTGGCCCACATGTAGTCCACCACCCCCTCCCCCTTCTCTTTGCAGACCTTGACGAACTCGATGTAGAGGGCCTTGCCGTTGGGGTCCTTGTTCTCGTACTGGGTCTTGCCGTTCAGCTCCGGCCGGATCGGGTGCATCAGCACCTTGGTGTCCATATCGTTGACCCAGAAGTACTCCTTGCCGTGGTAGCGCAGTTCAGAGATCTGCTTCAGGCTGTCGGCCTGCGCCTGCTGCACGGTTTTCTTGCCCGACTTCACCTCGCCCAGGTTGCTCTGCATGATGGCGTAGGCCACCTCGACCACCCCCTTGGTGGCCTGCATCTTCTCGGTCATCAGGTTCCTTTCCAGGTAGGGGAGCACGTAGAACATGACCCCCAGTACCAGAAGGACGATGGTGGCCACCGAGATGCTCAGGATCTTGCTCAGGATCTTCCAGTCTTTGAAGTGCTTGATTTTCATATGTTGCCGCCTTTCTCCAGTATTTATGCTGCGTTCATGATCTCTAGCTCGTCGCTTGCCATCAGTTTCTCGATGTCGACCAGGATCAGCATCTGGTCGTTCAGGGTCCCAAGTCCCGTGATGTAGCGGGTGTCCACTGTCGCCCCCAGTTCCGGCGGGGGCTTGATGCTCTGCACCGGGAGCTCCACCACGTCGGAGACGCCGTCCACCACGATCCCAACCACCTTGCCCAGCACGTTGATGATGATCACCACGGTGAACTCGTGGTAGCTGACCTGGGGCGCCCGGAACTTGATGCGCAGGTCGACGATCGGGACGATCACCCCGCGCAGGTTGATGACCCCCTTGATGAACTCCGGGGTGTTGGCGATCCGGGTGACGCTGTCGTACCCCCTGATCTCCTGCACCTTGAGGATGTCGATGCCGTAGGTTTCCCCGGCCAGGGTGAAGGTGAGGTACTCGGACGGCAGCGCCTCCCCGGTCCGGTCCATGCCGCTATTACCTGTCTGCATGTCTTGTATGCCTCCTTTTAGGATCGTGAAAGGTGAATGGTGAAAGGTGAATAAACCCCCGAACCGTGAAAGGTCTTTTTCACCATTCACGTTTCACGTTCACCGCCTCTTATGCATGTTCATGAGTTCCGTGACCTCCAGGATCAGTGCGACCCGGCCGTCCCCCAGGATGGTGGCGCCCGCGCTCCCCTCCACCTTGCGGTAGTTGGTCTCGATGCTCTTCACCACCACCTGCTGCTCGTCCAGAAGGGCATCCACCAGGAGGGCCATCTGCTCCCCCTCCAGGTCGACCAGCACCAGGATGCCACGCTCGGGCTCCCGGAGCGCCCCTTCCACCTGGAAAAGCCGGTGCAGCGGGACGATGGGTAGGTAGTCGCCGCGCACCTGGACCACCTGCCTGCCGTTCACGGTCTTTAGCTGCTCAGCCTTGGGCTGCAGCGATTCGATGATCACGTTGAGCGGGATGATGAACTTCTCCCCCCCCACCGCCACGGCCAGCCCCTCCAGGATGGCGAGGGTAAGGGGCAGGCTGATGCTGACCCGGGTGCCGAGCCCCGCCTCCGAGGAAATATGCACCCTCCCCCCGATGGCCTGCACGTTTTTCAGCACCACGTCCATCCCCACGCCGCGCCCGGAGATGTCGGTGACGGTCTCGGCGGTCGAGAAGCCGGGGGCGAAGATGAGCTGCCAGACCTCGTCGTCGCTCATCGACTCGGAAAAGGGGGTGCCCCGCTCCGCCGCCTTGGCCAGGATCCGGGAGCGGTTCAGGCCGGCGCCGTCGTCCAGAACGTCGATGACGATCCTCCCCCCCACCTGGGAGGCCTTGAGCTGCAGCGTCCCGGTCGCCTCCTTGCCGCAGGCCAGGCGCCGCTCCGTGGTCTCCAGTCCGTGGTCCAGGGCGTTTCGCACCAGGTGCGAGAGCGGGTCGGAGATCTTCTCGATCAGCCCCTTGTCCAGTTCGGTGCTGTCGCCGGTGGTCTTCAGTTCGACCTGCTTCCCCAGCTTGCCCGCCATCTCCCGCACCATGCGCGGGAAGCGGTTGAAGACGATGCTGATCGGCACCAGTCGGATCGACATGATGCTCCCTTGCAGGTCGCGGGTGTTGCGCTCCAGCTGCGCCACGCTTTTTCGCAGCGCCTCGTGCTGCTGCGCATCCAGCGAGCCGGCGATCTGGGCCAGCATGGCCTGGGTGATGAGCAGTTCCCCCACCTGGTTTACCAACTGGTCCACTTTCGCCACCTTGACCCGGATCGAGGAGTCGGTCTCGCCGCTGCGCCGCCCGAAGGCCCCCGGCGCCGTCTCGTCCTGGTCGCAGGCGCGCCTGCCGGCAGGGTGCGGCTGGGCTTCGCTCGACGCTCCCTCCGCTTCGAGGGGAAGGGGTGTGAGGGGAGGGAAGGGGGGTGCCGTGCCAGCTCGTATCCCGCCCTCCAACCGCTCCGTCCCCGGCGGCTCGATCGCTACCTTGCGGATCGCCAGTTGATCCTCATCTGCCACGAACATGAAGACATCGAGTATCTGGTCCCGGCTCGCCTTCGAGTCGAGGGTGAAGTGCCAGCGCGTGATGCACTCCTCGGGGTCGAACAGTTCCAGCTCCGGTAGATGGGTCAGGACGGCCCGGCAGTGGAAGGCTCCTGGCTCGGCCAGCTCCGCCAGTTCGGCGATGATGCTCTCCACGCGGATTCCCCTGCTGAAGGTCTGCAGCTCCGGGGCGAAGCTGAGCTGGTAGCGGCAGAGCGGGTACTCCTGCTGCGGGCTCCCGGCTGCGTCGACAAACTCCTGCGGCCACTCGACATCCTCCGATGGCGGCATGAGCTCCCCCGAGCCGTCGCAGTCGGTGGCGCCGGCATCGATCATCTGCTGCAGCTTGAGCCTCACCCTATCGACCGCCTCGGGGCGGACCTCGCCTCCCTCCCGGTGTCCGGCCAACTGCATCGAGATCACGTCCCCCGCCTCCAGGAACAGGTCGATCATGGCCGGGACGAAGGGGGTCTCCCGGTTTCTCAGCCGGTCCAGGAGCGATTCCATGACGTGCGTCACCAGCGTCATGTCCTCGAAGCCGAAGATCCCGGCGCCTCCCTTGATCGAGTGGGCGGCCCGAAATATGGCGTTCAACTGCTCCTGATCGGGTTCGCGGTCGCAAAGCGAGATCAGTATCTGCTCCATGTCCGCCAGGTGCTCGGCACACTCCTCAAAGAAGACCTGGTTGAAGCGGCGGAGGTCTATGGCGTCATTTGTTGTGATCGGGCTGGTCATGCAGATTCATCCCCAGGTGGTACGGGTGCGGCGAACGCCTCGGAGAAGCCGAGCAAGGCGATGGTCTCATGCAACTGCTCGGGCATTCCGGTGAGTACGGGTACTAAGCCGCGGCGTCTCATGTTATCCAAAAAGACCGCTATTAACTGGCAGCAGCAGGCGTCCAGGGCGGTGAGCGCGCTCAGGTCGAGCTCCGCCCTGGTCCCGGCGGCCCTCCTGATCCCGGCCAGATGGTCGGCCAGCAGATTCTTCAGATCGGCAACCTGATCCGTGCCCCACTCTCCCTCAAGCTTCACTTTGCAGGCGTCGGCGGATTTACCGGCCATTTTGTCTCCTTTCACAGCAAGCACCGAACACTCATCACTCTTCCCCCCCCGTCCCTGATTGCAGGGACGGGCCTAGCCGGGGGGGGGCGCCAACCGCTGTTTTGAGATTCGGTTTTCGTACCTCATCGGCAGGCAGATCGATAACTTTAATGAGGTTGCGGGTGTTTGGTTGTCATGGGAATTGGCGGGGAGGGAAAGCGGCAGACCGGTTCAGAAAAATGGCTTCACGTCCCCTCCCCCGGAGGGGGAGGGTTAGGGAGGGGAATTGCGCTGCTGGGATGCAGGCGGCACTGATGTCAAAGAGGCTCGAACGACGCCTTTGCCGTTTCCTGCTTCTGCCCCACGGTGGCCAGACGGATCTTCACCAGATCGGCCAGCATCTGCAACGAGTCCGCTATCGGGCGCACCTTGGACGAAGCGGAGTTCTTCCACTTGATCGGGACCTCGGCGACCCGACAACCGTGGCTTCTGGCCAGGGCGAGTATCTCCACGTCATAGGCAAAGCGGTCGATGCGGGCCTTGTGGAACAGGTTCCGCGCCACCTCCCCGGTGAACAGTTTGAAGCCGCACTGCGTGTCTTTGAAATCCTCTATTACCAGGACTTTCACGATCTGGTTGAAAAGCCGCCCCATCCCTCTACGCCAAGCCGGTTGCGCCTCGACAATCTCGCTCAAAGCGAGGGCGCGCGACCCGATCGCTATGTGGTGGTGCAGCAGGTGTGGTCTCAGGGCTTCCAGTTCCTCGATCGGTGTGGAGAGGTCCGCATCCGTCACCAGGACCACCCTCCCCAGGGAGGAAAGCACACCTTTGCGCAGGGCGTGCCCCTTCCCCTTGTTGCGGGGATAGCTGATCAGTCTCAGCCCCCGGATGTTTTCCGTCAGGGCCTGGACCACCGATGCCGTATTGTCGGTGCTGCCGTCGTCGACGACCACGATCTCCGCGTGATGGTCGGTGGCAAGAAGGTAGGCCTGAATTTTCTTCAGGGTTTCCGGGAGCCGGTCTTCCTCGTTGTAAGCCGCGATGACAATCGTCGTTTCCGGAAGCATGTGAACCTCCTTGTGCCGATCAAAAGCTGCAACTGTCGCGTTCTTGATGTCAAAAGCCTTGCACGTTTCCCGGCTCTTCTCTGCCGTGCGTCGTCCGTCGTCACTGCTCGGTGAGGTACTCCTTCCAGTACAACCCGGTCTGGGCGTTGAACTTGGTGATGCTTTCCGAATCCTCCATGGTGCCGGTGAAGGCCGAATCGTCATCCCAGAGGATCCCCTCGCGCATCAGGACCTTCGCCAGCACGGTTTTGCCCGATATCGCTCTGGTGCCGATCTCGGCCACTTTTTCCCTGGCGCCGCCCTCGAAGATCTTCAGGGTGAACCTTGCCTTGGCCGTCTCCCCTTGCTCCGGCTCCGCCGTAAAGATGTAAACCCCATCCCGCGCCGTCTCGATGACAGCCTCTCGTGTCTCCTCCCCGGTCTTGGCGAAAACCGGCACTATGCGTTGTACGCGCCGCGCCTCGCTGCGGGTCGGCATCTTCTGCCTGCGCGCCTTGGGATACTCCCGGAAGGCAACCTGGAGCCTGATGCTGCTGTCCGCTGCTATCACCATCTTCAGGTCGCCCCGAAGCGAGGCAATGACAGCCCCTCTTGGTTCCGGCGGCTTCTCTGCGGGGGCAGCCTGATTCTTCACCGCCTCCCTTGTGGCCGGAATTATTGTTGCCGGTACTGCGGAACTCTCCTTTGATACCTGGACTGTTATCGTGGATGGCGCGGGAGTCTCCTGTATGACGGGAACTTTCGTTGCCGCTGCAGCGGCAACCTCCCTGATGGCCGGAATCGTCATTGCCGAAGCTGTGTGAGTCTCCTTTGTGACCGGAATCGTCATTGCCGAAGCTATGTGAGTCTCCTTTGTGTCCGGTATTGTAATTGCCGGTGTCGCGGGAGCGTCCTGTGTCAACGGCAGCGTCGTTGCCGGCATGGTCGGAATTTCCTCTTCAGAGAAAGTCGCAGCTCTGAAATCCGACGCTTCAGGTCCCCTCCCCCGGAGGGGGAGGGTTAGGGAG
>Ga0209212_1003141_pt1 | contig 22301 bp, 18 predicted proteins | sample RifGroC2_FD_183996 | JGI IMG/M metagenome (GOLD analysis project Ga0209212, IMG submission 183996) | Groundwater microbial communities from Rifle, Colorado, USA - Groundwater C2 (SPAdes) (version 2) | ecosystem: Environmental > Aquatic > Deep subsurface > Groundwater | place: Rifle, Colorado... | reverse complement strand
TCGCTTACTGACTACAATACAACACGCGCAGTCAGAGATTCATCGGGATGGACGATTTTTCACACTATTCCTTCGTGACAATGGGTTTCGGCGGCCTCTGGTCAAAATTCCTTCCCAGAATCTCGACGGCAATCCTGTTGCGGAGCATTTCAACGCTGCCTCCCGCGATGACCCAGCCCCTTGCCCGCGCATAAAGATAGGCAAAAGGATATTCCTTAGACAGACCGTAGCCGCCGTGGATCTGTATCGCTTCCCTGCAGACGAACTCGGAAGCTTCGTTGCAGGCCAACTTCGCCAGGGAGCTGTCCAGGGCCGAAGGCAAGCCCCGATCCGCCTCGACCACGGCCTTGTATAAGAGCCATCTGGCCTGCTCGATGCGGAGTTTCATGTCCGCGAGCTTCCACTGAATACCCTGAAACTCGCAAAGCGGCCGGCCGAACTGCTTCCTCTCCTTGACGTACTGCAGCGACCTCTCGTAAGCCAATTCGGCCACGGCGAGGGACCGGCTCGAGTTGCCCATCCGCTCGACGTTGAAAACGGACATCAGTTTCTTGAATCCCTGCTCCGACATCAGGACATATTCTTTCGGCACCCTGCATTCATCGAAATACAGCATGCAGTGGTGCTCTCCCGAGAGGTGGTGTTCAGTCTTCCCGCGCGAGAAACCGGGGGCATCGGCGGGGACGACCACCGCACCCGACGATGCAACACCCTTGCCGAATCGGCACCAGACGGAGTAATACCCGGCGCTGTCGCCGTTCGAGTTGAAGATCTTGCTGCCGTTGATGACGACATGATCTCCCTCGAAGCGGGCAGTGGTTCTCAGATCCGTGACAGCCGACCCCGCGTCCGGTTCGGACATCGCCGCCGTAATGATGGTCTCGCCCGCCAGCAGCTTGGGGAGGACAGTCTTTTTCACGAATTCGTTGCCCAAAAACGCAATCTGCTGAATAGCGCCGAAATTGCCCGCCTGAAAAACGTCCCCCGTATGGGGGCAGACCTTCGTGATCTCCATGATGGCGATCACGCAGTCCATCAGCGAGGCCCCCTGTCCGCCTTCCTCTTCCGGGAGGCGCATTCCCATCAACCCGTTCTCAGCCAGAATCTTGGCATTTTCCCACGGATAGGATCCCCCCGAGCCTGTTTCCCATGTGAATGCCTTGGGCGCAAAATATTTTAACGACAATCTCCGCACGGTTTCCTGAAACATCTTTTGTTCGTCGCTCAACTGAAAATCCATATGCAATTGCTCCTTGCCTGTATATTCGCTATTCCCGGCAGATCAAGGCATCCACCACCTTGACCCCTCTCCCTCCGGGGTAGACGATCAGCGGGTTGATATCCAATTCCCGAATCGCTTCTCCAAGATCCAGCGAAAGACCCGCCACGCTCATCAACGTCGATGCGACCGCTTCGCAATCCATTTTCTCCATTCCCCTGTAGCCTTTCAGGAGCTTTGATCCGTTGGTCTCATCGATCATTTCCCTGGCATCCCGCATGGAGAGGGGCGGGATACGGAAAGAGACATCTTTAAATACCTCAACGAAGATACCCCCCAATCCGAACATGATAACGGGACCGAAATCGGCGTCCCGTTTCATCCCGATGATCACCTCGACTCCCTTTTCCGCCATTTCCTGGACCAGGACGCCGTCGATCTCCACATCGGCCCTGAATTGTTTCGCCTTGGCAAGGATTTCCCCGAAGGAAGCCGCAAGCTCCGTCTCCGACCGGACCCCCAATTTGATCACGCCCGCCTCGGTCTTGTGAGGAATATCGGCCGACATGACCTTCAGCACAACCGGATAACCAATTTCTTCAGCCGCCTTCTTCGCTTGAACCACGTCGCCAACCATCTGTTCCCTGGTCACACCGATACCGTATTCCTTCAGAACCCGCTTGCTGTCGTGTTCGTTAAGGACGCTCCCCGCATTCGCCAGGATTTTTCTGGCGTTCCGTGCAGCCGCCGAGGCCGGATCCGGCACTGGTTTTTGATCTTTTTGCCGGTTGAAACTGTCAACGGCCTCTTTGTGCTTCACCAGATAACCGAGCGCCCGCCCGCATGCTTCGGGAGTCCTAAAAGAGGGAATGCCGTTCATCTCGAACAATCTCAACGCCTCCGCCGCGTTGGGATTGCAGAAGGCCACGAGAGGCTTTAGCGCGTCCTTGCATGCATCCACAATGGGTTGCACACCCAGATTCGGTTCGAACTGACTCGATGTGCCCACGACGCCTACGATCATGTCAAAGGCATCGTCTCTGAGAAGGAGTTCGAGGCCCTTCTTGAATCCGTCTCCCGTTCCGGACATCGTGACGTCCATGGGATTTGATTTCGCCGCAAAAGAGGGCAAGAACGCAGTCGCTTCCTCGATCGCACCATCGGAAGGCGGCGGAAATTGAAGACCGGCCTGGGCGGCTGCCTCCACTACAATAGTCGCGCCGCCGCCGGTCGTGGTGATGACACCCACATTCCTTCCCCCGGGCGGTTTTGTTTTGCAGAAGAGCGCGGGGACTTCGAAGAGATCTTCCAGGGTCTCCACCCGCGTGATCCCGTACTGCTTGAAAAAGGCATCATAAATCGCGTCGGCGCCCGTGAGGGCGCCGGTGTGCGACGCAGCGGTCTTGGCGCCGACCTCCGTGCGGCCGACCTTGAGGACGAGGATCGGTTTCCCCGCTTTCAGAGCCTCGACGGCGACATCACGGAAGAGTTCGACATCTCTGAGCGCCTCGAGGAAAATGGCGATGGCATCCGTACCCTTGTCCTCGAGCAGATAGCGGGCGAATTCGCCGACGCCCAAATCCATTTCGTTCCCCGTCGAGATGACATAGCTGAACCCGATCCCCCGATCCGCCGCCCTGGTGACGTAGGCTCCCGTCAAACCCCCGCTCTGCGAAATGAGGCCGATTCTCCCCTTGGGGATGGCGTCGAGTTCATAGCAGACGATCGGAGACAGAATGATGTTTTCCGTCATGTTCACGATCCCGGCACAGTTCGGGCCGACGACGCGGACCCCCGCTTCCCGGACCTGTGATCTGATCCTTTCCCGGGTTTTCTTCCCTTCTTCACCGCTCTCTCCGAGACCGGCGGAATGGATGATGATGCTTTTGACCTTCTTTTCGATGCACTGCTCGATTACCCCGGGGACGCCTTTCGCGGCGATCTGGATAAACGCCGTGTCCACGGCTTCCGGGAGATCTTTCACCGAGGGGAAACAGGGGATGCCGGAAATTTCGGCGCGCGAGGGATTCACCGCATAAAGCGTGCCCGGATAGCGGTGCTTCAATACGTATTTGACCGTTCTGCCCGTAAATTTCGTATAGTCCGCCGAGGCTCCAACGATGACGACGGATTTTGGTGAAAGCAGATAGTGTAACTGCTTGCAGAGCGGGTCCATCACGTTAAAACCTCATTTCACGTCCGCGATCGAGCGTGCCTTGTCAGTCGGAAATACTATTCCTCCGTTTGCGCACGGGTGACGGACTTACTCCAGCTTTATACCGGCGGCCTTGATGACTTCCGCCCACTGAGCTGTCTCTTCGCGAAGGAACTTGTTGAACTCTTCCGGCGTGCTTCCGACAGGTTCGGCCCCCAGGTCGGACAGGCGCTTCTTCATCTCCGGGGCGTGGGGTATCTTCATCAGCACACCCGCGAGTTTGTCGATGATCGGTTTGGGTGTGGCCGCGGGCGCCATGATGCTGAACCAGACAATCGTGCTCACGTCCACCTCCGACTCTTTGAACGTCGGCACATCGGGCAGGAGCTCGGCGCGCTTGTCGCTGGTGTTGGCGATGACGCGCAGCCTTCCCGACTTGATGTGCGGCAGCGCGGCGGGGATGTTGGTAAAGGTCATGTCCACCTCGCCGCTGATGAGCGCGGTCATCGAGGGAGACGTCCCCTTGTAGGCGACGTGCATCGTGTCGACCTTCGCCCGCAGCTTGAACAGTTCACCCGTCAGGTGCTGGCTCGATCCCTTGCCCGAGGAGGAGTAGGTGAGCTTTCCCGGTTTGCTCCGGGCGAGGACGATCAGCTCTTTGACGTTTTTCGCCGGGAGGGACGGGTTCACCGCCAGGAGGTTCGCGCTGTACGCGAACATCGAGACGCCCGTCAGGTCGCGAAGCGCATTGAACTGGAGATTTTTGTAGAGCGACGGATTGATCGTCACCGATGGAGAGCCGAGCATCAGCGTATAGCCGTCCGGCGCCGACTTCGCGACATACTCCTGGCCGATGTTCGTCCCGGCCCCTGGCCTGTTCTCGACGATGACCGGCTGTCCCAGGGCTTCCGACAGCTTCGGGGCGATCAGTCGTGCGGTGATGTCGTTGCCGCCTCCCGGCGTATAACAGACGATGATCCGGATCGGTTTATCCGGGTAGTTTTGCGCCAGGATCGTCGAGGGTAAAACCAGCATCAGTAAAACCAGTATGCGTATCGTTGTTTTCATGCTCATTCTCCTTTCATTTCAAAAATCTCACGAATGATCATTCCCACTTCGTCTTCATCGAGTGCGTCAACGGTATGGAGCCTGGTTCTCATCGCGTCGATCACCGCCTGCACCCGATTGCCGTCGAACGCGAGTCCCATCTCTTGGGCCTTCAGCTCGATGCTCTTGCCGCCCAACGCAGAGGGGCCGAACAGAAGGGTCGTCTTCTGTCCGATGATGCCGGGATCGATAAAGTCCCTCGTCTTCATCCCTTTGATCCTTGCCCGCAGTATCCCCTCGATGTGTGTATCGGGCGTCTCCAGGAATACGGACCGTCCGACAAACGGCTTGTAAGGCTGCACCTCTATCCCCGTGATCTCCTGCACCAACCGCGAGAGTTCCGTTATCCTTTCGAGCTTTATGCCCAGATCCATCCCGTACATCACCGTCAGGGCCATCACCACCTCTTCGAAGGCGGCAAGTCCCGCGCCGTCCGCCAAACCGTTGACCGAAGTTTCCACATTGGAGGCGCCGGCCTCGACCCCGGCCAATGTGCACGCCGTCGCCGTCCCGTAGTTGTTGTGGGCATGAATGCCCACCTCTGCATCACCGGCGATGTCTTTCAGCAAGCCCACCAGCCGTTTATAGGCAGACACGGTCAAGACACCGCCGCCGGCGGTCTTGATTCGATCTGCGCCGGCATCGACGGCCGCGCGGTACAGGTCAAGGGCGTACCGCTCGTCCCAGCGGGTGCACGTAATCCAGAAAGAGGTGGACACACCGTTCTTTTTGCAATGCCCTATCGCATCGCGTACCCTTTGGCAGTAATCCGACCAGTCATATCCGGGAATGGGGGTCGGATAGAGGGCGCACAAGACGATGTCCGCGCCGGCTTCAAGGATATGATCGATCCCTTTTTTATAGTCGGGCAGGTCGATCCTTGCGATCGCGCTCTTCCTGATCCGCAATCCTTCCCTGTTCAAAGCCCTCAGGAAGTCGAGATGCCCCTGATTTATGGAGGCAAAACCGCAGTCGATCTCATGGACATTCATCTCGTCGAGCAGTCGCGTGATGCGCAGCTTGTCCTCAAGGCTATACACCACATGCGGCGCCTCTTCCCCTTCCCGGATCGTGCTGTCCGTGATGCTCACCGTTTTCGGCAGGGCATACTGGGCCAACACCGCCTCATGGAGATTCCATCGGCTGTTCCAGAACCTGCCCTGCGGATCGTGGTCGACGCCAAAAGCAGCGTCCTTGATTTCAAACTGCGCCATGCGATTTACCTAAAATCCCGCCCTCTCTCCTTCATCCCCTCCTTCCTCCCCCAGCAAGTGAGGGAGGAAATAAGGAAGGTCATCATCAGGACCCTCCCGCCAGGGGAAGGGAGAGGTGGGATGATACATTTTTTGTGAGCGCCGACGGGTTGACGACATGGATCGGCCGTCCGGCGTGGTAGGCCAGTATCTGCTCGAAGATTTCCGTAAATTGTCCCTCGTACGAGTCACGTTCGACGTAACCCAGATGCGGCGTGCATACGGCGTTGTCCATTGCCAGCAATGGATGCCTGCCGTCGGGCAGCGGCTCCTCCTCATAGACGTCAACGGCTGCCATCCCTGGCCGGCCGGCGTGCAGAGCCGCTTCCAGCGCGCCGGACTCGATCAGTCCTGCCCGGCTCGTATTGACAATCAGGGCGTCGGGCTTCATGCGTGCCAGATCGCTCGCAGTGACAATGCCTCTTGTCGCATCGGTGAGCCGCACATGCAGCGAAAGGACGTCCGCTCTCTCGAAGAACTCCGCCTGGCTCGACGCCGCTGCACATCCGTCGGCAGTAGCCCTTGACACGCTCGTCTCGCGGCCCCATACGAGCACCTTCATACCGAAGGCCTTGCCGTAGCCGGCGACCACGGCGCCGATCTTTCCGTAACCGAAGATACCGAGTGTCTTCCCCCGTAAACCAAGTCCCATAGTTGACTGCCAGCGCCCGGCCCGCATTGCAATCATCTCCTGCGGGATTCTGCGCATCGCCGCGAGGATCAATCCCCAGGTCAGCTCCGCGGTCGCGTAGGACGGCTTGCCCTCCCCCATGTTCGAAGACAGGATCACGCCGCTGCGTGTGCAGGCGTCCACATCGATGTGCGGATACACGCTGCGCTGGCTGATGAGCCGCAGACCGGGCAGACGTTCGATCAGCGGCGCGCGGATCGGCGTGCGCTCGCGGATTAACACCAGCGCTTCCGTGTCTTGAAGACGCGTGGCAAGACTATCCGTATCCTTGGTATGATCATTCCAGATGGTGACGCGATGGCCGGCGAGCATATCGAAGCAGCGCAGCGTGCGCACGACATTCTGATAGTCGTCCAGTATCGTAATGTTCATGATTCGCGCTTCCCTCTTATATCCGATATTTCCTGAGTTTCGCTTCATCGATGACGATCCCCAGGCCGGGCTTATCGGAAAGGGTGATCATTCCGTTCTCGATCTTCGGTGTCTCGGCCAGCAGATCGTCCACCATATCCATAAAGCCGGTGAGCTCGCTGGCCATTTTGACGTTGCGGCAAGATGCAGCGAAGTGGGCGCCGCAAATCACGCCGATGCTGCTGTCGGCCTGGGTGCCGCACAGGTTGACTACGCTCGCCGCCTCGCAGAGATGGGCGATGCGCTCCGAGACGGCAAAGCCGGTGCGCGCGACCTTGATGCTGATCACGCTGACCACTCCCATGTCCAATTGCCGCCGGACCTCGGCCAGGTTTGTGCAGCTCTCGTCGCCCATCAGCGGGATCGTGGTAGATTCGGCTACCTTCCGCCGTCCCCGATCGTTGTCGATCGGGCACGGCTCTTCAAGGAGGGTGACGTCCAGATCTTCGATGGCCTTTAGCACCCGAACGGCGGTCGCGGGATTGTATCCCTGGTTGGCATCCGGACAGAGCCTGACAGAGGGGCCCAGCGCCTCCCGGACGGCGCGGAGGGTCGCCACATCCTCGCGGGGCTCCATGCCCACCTTGATCTTGAAGGTGACAATACCGTAGCGATCACGAAAGGAGGCGCACGATCGGACAACGGCATCGGCGTTGCCCGTTGGAACCCTCACACAGACGGGCACCTGTTCGGTCCAGCCGCCCAGCAGCTTGTAGACGGGGACTCCGGCGGCCTGAGCCTTGATGTCGGTCAGCGCCATGTCCACGGCGGACCTTGCCGTCGGATTGCCGATCCAGCGCTCGAAACGGTCCAGCATCTTCTCCGTCTCGTAAGGGTCGAGCCCCATGACCGCCGGACCAAACCAGTCCTCTACCGCGGCAACTATAGACCGTAAGGACTCGCCGTAGATGGTCGGACGAGGGGGAGCTTCGGCGATACCGGTCAGCCCCTCATCCGTCCTGATGCGGACCAGTACATGCTCCGCCGCATCCAAGGCCCCGCGGGCCCAGATTTTCTTCTCGGTCAAGGGGATACGAAAAGGGATCGATTCGACGGAGGTTACGCGCATTTCACCACTCCTTCTTCCGATGGGAATCCGCGCGCGAATGCGTTCGCAACGAGGCTGTTTGTTCCTTCACTCCTTCCTCATATTGCCGGCTTTGACGACCTTGCCCCATTTGACTGTTTCCGCCTCGATGAATTGGCCGAAGTGGGCGGAATCCATCAGGTCGATTTCCGAACCCTGCTTTTCGAATATCTGTTTTATCTCGCCCGAGGACATGATCGTCGCGATCTCCTTGTACAGCCTGTCGGCGATCTCCTTCGGCGTACCGGCCGGCGCGAAGATGCCCCACCATATCGCCGCTTCATACCCGGGCAACCCGGACTCGGAAACGGTAGGCATGTCGGGCATCAGAGGCGTGCGTTTAGCGGCCGCATAACCCAGCGCCTTGAGCTTCCCACTCTTTATGTTCGGCATCGTCATCGTAAGCGTACCGGTTAGGATATGGGAGTGGCCCCCGATCACGTCGATCATCGCGGGACCGCCGCCTTTGAACTGCACGATCTTGAAATCGATCCCGGCCATCATCTTGAAAAGTTCGCTGCTCATATGAACGAAGCTGCCGACGCCGGCGGCGCCACAGACCAGGCTGCCGGGCTGCTTCTTTGCCAGCGCGATGAGCTCCTTCGCCGAGTTGGCCGGGACGCCCGGATGGACGGCGAGGACCGCCGGTCCGACGCCGATCTTGGCAACGGGGACGAATGACTTCGCCGGATCGTACGGCACCTTGAAAAGCAGGGGATTTGTCACAATTGCCGAAGAGGTGAACAGCAGCGTGTAGCCGTCGGGTTCCGACTTCGCCACCACTTCCGCGCCGATAGTGCCCCCTCCCCCGCCGCGGTTTTCCGCCACGACCTGTTTGCCGAGGCGCTCGGAGAGCTTCGTGGCGATCAGGCGGCCGACGATGTCGGTGCTCCCACCCGGGGCAAATGAAATGATGAGCCTCACCGGCTTGCTCGGATACGTGTCGGCCGCCGAGACGACCGTGGACAGTCCGAGCGCCATCGCAAGCGCGAACAGCAATACGAAAGTCCTCAACATCAGTGATTTCCTATTCGGTATCTGTTTCTCTTTTTTCATCGGTTCTCTCCTTTCTCTAAGGTTTTTTTACGTCACATGAGGATAGAAGAAGCGACCTTGTCTGTCAAGGAGATACTATGACCCCACCTGCGCCTTGATCGGCACGCACTGCGGCGGGATGGGGACACCCGCTTTTACCGTTACGCAAGGCCGTATCAACCTCGTCACATTCAAAATATTTCCGTGGCTATCCGGGAGCGGCCAACACCCGGGAGTGATCTCAAGGACAGAGATATCGGCATCCATACCACATTTGAGGCTTCCCTTGCGGTCGTCGATCCTTACCGCTTTTGCCGGGTTGAGGGTAGTCATGGCGATCATTTCCTTAAAGGGGACACCCAGCTCCAATAACTTTGACATGGTGACGGTCAGTCCATAAGCGGGCCCCGCGACGGAGCCCTTGGTCACATCGGTGCTTATCGTGGTGGGAAGCAGACCCTGCTCCATCATCCTTCTTGCAGTGCCGTATGCCATGTTGTTGATCCCGTTGGCCACATCGAGAATGACGCCGCTTTCTTTCGCTGTAATGATCTCGGGGACCGCCCTGCCGTCCTCTCCCAGCAGCCCCCCGAACTGGCCGGTATAGATATGGCTCAGGATATCGCCTTCCTCCAGAAGCGGAAGCAGTTCCCGGGTCAGCGACGGCGACACCCCCTTCTCGCGATCCCCGATATGGACCATGAGCGGCAGATGACACTTATCCGCCGTTTTCTTGGCGGCCTTCACAACGGCAATGCCTTCTTTCGCGATGAGTTTCCCGACAATGCGTATCTTGACGCCCCTGATCTGATCCGGATATTTCGCGATCAACGCCTCTGTCGCGTCGGGGTTGATTTCCTCCGGGTACCACAACTCCGGCATGACGGCCAGCCCAAAGGAGCCGATATGCAGAAAGCAGTAAATTGAGGTTCGGGCCGCAGGGATCACGTAATTGGCGAAACCCGCGAAGATCGCGTGTCCGGCACTGCCGCCGTCCACCACCGTGGTGACGCCCTGGTTTACCCCGACAACGTCCGGATCTGCCCCGTTATTCAGGAATCCTGAATAAACATGGGTATGCAGGTCAATCAGGCCGGGGGTGACGATTCTATCGGCAGCATCGATCACACTCCCGGCTTCCCGGACAGGGATATTCGGCATGACGCCGGCTATTTTCCCGCCGCTCACGGCGACATCCGTCAGACCGTCGATGTTCTGCGCCGGGTCTATGACCCTTCCGCCCTTGATCAAAAGATCGTACATCCGTGTCACCTCCCCTGTTTTCGTTCACTTCACGCGCAGTCGCTCGATCACCTTCGGATCGGGATCGACCCCGAGGCCCGGGCCTTGGGGAATCGCCATGCGGCCATCCTTTGGGTTGATCGCCTCGTGATACGGATTGACGTCGAAATCACAGTAGAAACGCTCGATCGGCGTCTCGTGCGCCATCGCTGCGACAAGGTGGAGCGATGCGAGCAGACCGGGGCCAAAATAGGCAGAATGCGGGACGACCTCGACACCGAACGACTCGGCCAGCGCGATGACCTTGCGCATCTCGCTGACGCCGCCGATCTTGGTCACGCTCGGTTGGGCGTAAGTGATGGCCCCCGCTTCAAACATGCTTTTGAAATCGGCGATCATCGCGTTCTCGCCGGCGGCGATTGCCACTTTGCCCCGTTTGCGCACCTCGGCCAGCCCGGAGTGGTTCTCGGGGGGCCATACCGGTTCCTCCAGCCAATGGAGATCATACGGTTCGAGTTGTCGCGCCATGTCGACAGCCCACTCGACCGTCCAGGGGCAGTTGCAGTCGACCATCAGAGGGATGCCGTCGCCCGCGGTTTCCCGCGCCGCCTTGACCTGCGCCGCTTCGATCTCGTGAACCTTGATTTGCCGATAGCCACGGGAAAGCGCTTCCGACGTATGATGTGCAACCGCCCCGGGATCGCCATAGCGCAGCAGGCTCGCGTAGGCAGGCAAGTCGCGCCGCGGAGCGCCGCCGAGCAGGCGGTACAGCGGCAAACCGGCAAGCTTGCCGGCGATGTCCCAGAGCGCGATATCGATCGCCGACAATGCGTACATTGGAGGACCGTTTCGGCCGACACCGTGAAGATTGCGCTGCAAGTCATTCATCAGCACGCCGATTGCCGTCGGATCGCGACCGATGCACTGCGATCCGATCAGCGTATCGATCGCCGCGCGACTCGCCGGCCAGATCCGGTGTCCGAAGGCCTCGCCCCAGCCGCTGACGCCTTCATCGGTGTCGATGCGCACCAGCAGCGTATCTATACTGGTACGCGCCTTGCCGCCCAGCATGGGCGTGGGCCCCGAGATCTTCATCGGCATGTTGACAACGAGGGTTTCGATGGCCGTGATTTTCATTTCATTCCTCCACATGACTCTTTTTGTCGGAAAGCTGCGCCTATCGGCTCGGCCGGGCGCATAATTGAATCACTCGATGCATCGGCAAGAGGTTCATTGTATGGAACAATATTTTGCACGGTAGATTAAATCAAGGCCCGTTTGGTTGTCAAGATTTTTTTCGAGATCCCATCGTCAAGCCACGACAACACTCTGGGTTCCGACAAATTCCGTTTCCAGTTCCGGCTCGCCATCCTCCAGGAGCAATTCAACAACCTCTTTCAGATTGTGATTCAACTCGTCCAGGGTTTCACCCTGAGAATGGGCACCGCGCAATCCCGGAATATATCCGACAGAAAGCCCCGTGTCGGGACACTTTTCAATGACAGCGGTATAGGCTCTCACGTCCCTCTCCTTTCGCAAATCCGTCGGATGGAATACCCGATCGATGAGTATTAAATGAATGAAAACATCCGGGAAGTCAAGAGATAACGGCGCGGAATTTGGGCATTGAATCTCCGGGAAAAACGAAAATACCTTGGACCTCCTCCCGAATCATGGAAGCAAACCGATGACGGACCAGATAGACATAACCAACTCCTCCTCTAAAACCCCTTCACGGGCCGTGACGGAAAAAAATACGCTTTTCCGGTGAGCTGACAGGCCGTAAGGCCGAAGCCCATGCCGGAGCTCCGTATATCCCTGACGGCCGGAGCCTTCAGCCTGCGCTACGATGGAAAGAGTTAGAGAGAGGAGGTACCTTTTAGAGGGCGGGTGGCGGGTCCCCCTCGAGGGGGAAAGAAAGGGGGTGATTAGAATGAACGATACAGTTACAGCGAACGTGAAACCCACTTGCTAACAGAGACTATGTGGGTCCTGGAATCAGAAACAATGAGCATGCAGGGGGCGTGACATAGCTGTCGGGCTATGGCGCGACCCATGCCTATTCTGGGGTGGGCGGTCGGGAATTCCCCCTCCGGGGGATGCAGGGGGGGCGGGAAAAATGCAAAGGGCGTGACGGCCATCCGTCAGGTGGCCGGCGCGTACCATGCGTACCGCTTTCTTCCTCAACAGACCCCCTTTCTTGCATGGATACAAGACTTCGATGCGTAATAATCACTTCTACTGGAACCCCGAATGTTGCTGGGATGACTATTTTGTATGTTTTTAATGACAGGACTTCTTAATTATTGTTGAACTGTATTCCACTCTATAGATTTGCTCCTGGCTTTTGGTACACAATGTTTCCGTCGACCACAGTAATTTCCACAAAGTCAACGAGTTCCACGGGGTTCCATTGGTTAGTGGGGAGAAGATTATTGACGGTTAAATCCAGAAGGTTGAAGTTATACATTACAAAGTCACCGTATTTTCCTACTTTGATAGATCCCAAATCATTTTCCAAGAAAATCCCTCGGGCTGAATCGATCGTGTAGTGGCGGATTGCACTTTCCAGTGAAATTGCTTCTTCCGGACTCCACTCTATGAGTCCCTTGTAGTTAATCCTCAGAGTGGCAATCAGAAGGCCAAAAATCGGGTTTATAGGAGCCGCGGACCAGTCGCTCCCGAAGGAGATATCCGCTCCAATATTTTCCAAGCTTCTCCATGGCATCATCCTGTTTAGCCTCTCAGTGCCCAAAGCCCTCTCAAGTGTCTTGTCGCCAAAGAAGTGAGAGGGCTGCATGGCTCCATGTATATTCAGATCGGCGAGACGCTGCCAATCGTCGGGGTGAGGAAGGGACATATGTTCGATTCTGTGCCGTGCATTGCATTTTCCGTTAACATTAATCGCATACTCATATCCATTGATGATGCGGCGGATGCCAGCGTCGCCACAACCATGAGTTAAGGCCTGAAGCCCCATTGAATCCACGATTTGTGCGTAGGTATTGAACTGCTCCTGCGTCCATAGAGCATATCCGACAATGCCTGGGTTATTGCTGAAGGGCTCGAGCATGAATGTTGTGAAATTTGCTGAGATACCGTCAATGTAAGCTTTAACCGAGTCGCCCAACATAAGATGGCTGTCTGTATTCTCTTTGCCAAGGTTCTTCCATTCAGTAAGGTCGTTTTTAAGGCTTTCAAAGTCGACGGATGCATAATGGCTTATGTAATACGAACCTCGTACTCGAGTATTGTCTAATCCACCACGCTGCTTGAATTCGAGGACGGTTGGAATGAAAGACTTGTATATCTGTACGTCGTTCATGGTAGTTACCCCAACCTTCAGTGCTTCGTTTAAAACAGTACGCATGTGCTGGAACATTTTTTCTCTGGTCTCAGATCCGAACTCCCCGTCGCTGAAATAATCGAACGGGTTGAACGCATAAAAATGATGAAAAACGCCGGTTGGCATGCCTTGTTCGTCCAGTTCCGGCGTTAATTCCTGAAACGCCTTGGGGTTCTTCGCCTGCATTATTTCAATAGCTTTTGAGTTGACCCATCCTACATGTCCTATTGCTGCCCAAAGAAAGAGAGGGCGGTCAGCGATAATTGTGTCGGCAAATTCCTTTGTAAGCGCTTGATTGGGCAGATAGTCATATTTCCAACCTATAGCCATAACGAATGGGTTTCGGGGATTGTCGTTTGCGTATCGAATTACACCGGCTTTGAATTGCTCGAAATCGGTGACAGCATAGAGATCCGCCATCATGGCCATCATCGCTCCCATCCATAGCGGATGACAGTGGTTGTCTACAAATCCCGGCGTGATCATCCGTCCACCCGCGTCAATCACCCTTGTGTTCGGACCGATGTAACTCAAGACGCCATTGTTATCGCCCGCAAAGATGAACCTCTTTTCTTTTACAGCAATGGCTTCAACCCACGGTTTAACGGTTTCAGATGTGAAGGCATTGGCGTTCATCACAACCAAATCTGCAGAAGTGTTGTGGCTATTATTGCAGGAACCAACAGCAAATAAACTAACTGTGCAAAAGCAGGTTAGAAGCCACAAGCAGACGAGGCGTTTATTGTTTTTTCCCATGGAGATACCCCTCTTTTCAACCAAAGTGATATTTATACGACAGTAACGATAAACCGGGGCAAAACGAGGATCTGGGACCGGTTTTTGAAGACTGCCTTAATATCTCCTTCTTCCATTCCCGTGCTGGAAACTGCGTAACGACTCCGATGGTCTATTGGAAAGTGATCAAAACTTGCTTTGTTACTATACGATGTAATGGTAAGAAAAGCGGTCTTGGATGTCAAGAGGATTTTGCTACAACGGCAACCACAAGTACCTTCTGGTTTTTCCTGCAAGTGTCGCTACTCCAATTGGTAATCATCACGTCAATTGAAAATCGAAAACCATTGACTCGTAGGTGCCAAGGTCATCCTGGAGATTCATTTCATCTCTCTAGGCGCTTCGATCAGGCATAGGGATCGCATTCTCGCAGACACTCGACATCTCTTAACGGGCGGAGCCGGCGGGTTTGGCGCTCAACGGGCAGGGCTGGCATGTCTGGTGCGTGCATCGCTCGGCTCCGTTGGCTAGCATATAGCGTTTATTTTCCGGGCATGCAGTTTAGCCTGTGCCCCACATTAGAGATAAGACCGGTGATCGTGGCCACGGCATTGGGCTGATTGAACGTCCGGTAGACGATCTCCATTATCCGGTAATAATCCTTCGTGAACCGGTTGTAGCCAGCCTGGAGCTGCTCGACGGTAATATTTTTCGGCCTTATGATAACCGTATTCCCGGTGTATTTTGTATAGTCGGTGCAGATGATCCGGCCTTCCTTTTCAAATTTCCGGTAGAACTCGGTCCCCGGATAGGGGATAAGGATGTTGATGGCGAGGAAATGATTTTGATTTTTATATGCGGTCCGATATCCTGGTATCGACGAGATAATCGCTTAGGACAAGGATCTTGATTCCCATGATTCCTGAGAGCTGCTTATCGTTGAAAATCGTTTTGATTTCCCCAAGCGCTTCGGAAAGAATCATATCCGCTCTTCCCTCGCCCGATTCACATAATCCTGGGCATCATCCCCTCTCCAGATCCCCTTTCCTGTTCCGTAAAGATCGTTCCAATTCAGGGCTATCCCCGATTTTGTCTGAACAGAGCGGACCCGTCTGGCAATGCGCTCAATCAAATGAATCTGCTCGGATACGGGCAAATTCATGATTTGGCTTTCTATCCTCTCTAAATTATCCACAGACCTCATAAAGCACTCCTCATCCATACCGCTAAAGGTATTTTACTGACGTGATAATTTTGGGCTCAGCAAGCCACAAAGTCAAGCACTTTCATTGACAGCACTTTCATCGAAATTTTTTTCGTCAGGTACACATTCGGGATTGTTTCACCAAGCCATGCCGTCTTCTCTTCCTCATGCCAAAGACCATCACCCCCGCAGGGGCAGAAAAAACTTGACAGCTTCAGAACGGCTTGATACCGAATTACGAAATAAGATAAGGAGGAGATGATGGAAAAACTGATTTTGGATATCGAAGCCCGAAGCGCCGAGGAGTTAATCAAGCATTCGAAGGGTCCGGGAACAAGATATGTCTTTTCAGATCACAACAACAATCCCGAAGGCAATATTTATGTGATTATGCGCACGGTCGAGAATGTTGATCATCCGGAAATGCATATTGAGCCGCACCAGCATGATTTCGAGAGCCTATTCATTTTCAAGGGATATAATCCGGATATGTCCGGGTTGGTGGTGGAAGTTCTTCTGGGAGATCAGTGGCACAGGGTTGAATCGCCCAAGACGATCAGGATACCGGCCGGATTGAACCACAATTATCGTTTTATCAAAGGTTCGGGGGAATATTGGAACATCGTCCTCACCCCCGGTGCGAACTACAACAAGACCGTAAGGTAACATCCGTGCGAGACAAGGAGGAAGGGAAATGAAAAAAGCCGCAGTGATACCAATGCTGGCATCAAGCCTGATACTCACCGTCATCACTCTTCTACACGGCCTTTATGTGCAACCTGCCCGCGCCGCTGAATATCCGACGAGGCCGATCCGGATGATCGTGCCGTTTCCTCCCGGAGGCGGCAACGATATCCTGGCGCGTGCCGTCGGCCAGCGCCTCTCCCCGGTCATCGGTCAGCAGATCATCATCGACAACCGCGGCGGGGCAGGCGGACAGCTCGGCGCAGATCTCGCGGCCAAGGCCGAGCCGGATGGGTATACGATTTTTCTCGGCAGCATCGGCAATTTGACGTTTCTTCCCGTATTGAAATCGAGACTGCCGTACGATCCGGTCAGGGACTTCTCACCGGTGATCCTGCTGGCGACCTCTCCCTTCATTCTCGTGGTCAATCCTGCGGTCCCGGCGAAATCGGTGAAAGAATTGATTGCGCTCGCCAAGGCCAAGCCCGGGCAACTCAATTACGGCTCGGCAGGCTCGGGTTCGTCGCTGCATATGACTGCAGAACTCTTCAAGCTCGAGGCCGGCCTCGACATCACGCATGTCCCCTATAAAGGCACATCGCCGGCGCTTATCGACCTTCTCGCGAATCAGGTGCAGATGATCTTCAGCACCATGCCGTCGATGGTGCCCCATGTGAAAACGGGCAAGCTGCGCGCACTCGGAGTATCGAGCATGACTCGCGCGAAGGCCGTACCCGACGTTCCGACGGTCGCCGAAGCCGGCGTGCCCGGCTTCGAAGTGCTCAACTGGCAGGGGATCGTCGTTCCGAAAAAGACGCCCGATGCGATTGTCCAAAAACTCAACAGCGCCCTGCTGACAACGCTCAAATCGCCGGAAATGATCAGCTCGCTTGCGACGCAGGGGCTCGATGCGGCCGGAGGCACCCCGGAGCAGTTCGGTGCACTGATCAAATCCGAAATCGATAAATACGGAAAAGTCGCGAAGCAGGCAAAGCTCAGGATCGAGTGATTCAGCCGACTACTGGAGCAAATTATAGGCCGCCGGATCGAAGGGCGAACCCGCCACGAAGACCCGCGTTCCCAGTTCCCGGTCCAGCATGAACAGCCCCTGCTTGTTTTCACCGACCATCTCCAACTGGCGGCAGACCTTGTCCGTGTTGCTCTCTTCCTCGATCTGCTCGTTGGCAAACCAGGCCAGCAGCGGCTCCGCCGTGTAATCGTTTTCCTTGCGGGCGATCTTGATCAGGGAGTGGATCTTGGCGGTGATGAACTGCTCGTGGGCATAGGCGTCCTTCCAGGCCTCGAGCGGGCTCTTCCAAGTTGTCTTGAGCTGTTTGAGGTCCTTGAGGACGACAGGCGCTCCCCGGTTGGTCAGGTGATCGAAGAACTTCATGGCGTGGATGGTCTCCTCATGGACCTGACAGCGCATCCAGTGGGCCATGCCGTCGAGATTCTGCTGATGGAAGTAAGCCACCATGGAGAGGTAGATATAGGCGGACTCCAGTTCGTTCTTGATCTGATCGTTTATCGCATCATACATTTTCTTGTTGATCATCGGTTGTTCTCCTTTCAGGGCTAAAAAAAGTATGGGTACACAGTTGCATACACAGTACGGAAAGGAAGCCCCCCTTGTCAACGATAAAATGGCTATCGTATAATATCCTGTCGTATAATATCCTTGACACGAATCATCCTTTTCCGTATCCTTCAATCACGATAAAAAATAAATTCCTTATCAATTCAGATCATTTAAAATGAGGACTCCATGAGAGCAAAAGGTTTACTGATTCCAATCGTACTGTCGGTCTTCGTGTTATGCCCGCAAGCGTGGTCGGGCAGCCCGTGGCCGAATCTGTTATCCAATGCACGACCCCAGACTTGGTCGAGCAGTCCATGGCAGAATCTGTCGTCCGACAAACGCGCCGATGTACGGAAAACCATTATCGACGAACTCAACAAGCAGAGTGGAGCCTACTCCACCCCTCAGGAAGAGGTGGACAGCTGGAAGTTCATCGAGGAAGACAAAACCCGAGAAGATGAAATGTCTCGGGAAAACATCGATAATGCCGTTCTGTCCTTCACCAAAGCCAGGAATATGCGCGATGATCTGGCCGCCCAGGTTCGGTCTCTTTCGACGGACTCGGAAGACACCCTCCAAGCGATCAGGACGATCCGTACGACCATCGAGAAGATCGACAGCGGTCTTGCTCGCGGGAATCAGGAGATGAAGACTCTCCAGAAATCCTTCGAAACATGGTTGGGCATGGAGAAGCAGGGTTCCGACCTTGTTGCCGTCACGTACACGGTGGACATAAAAGACACACGAAGCGCTGCCCTCGAACATCTTGCCGATCGGATATCCGTAGCGCTGCTTACGGCACAGCGCAAAGAGGCTTACAAGCAACCCCTCTCAAAAGCCCTGGGCGGCGTCCTGTCGGCGGATTTCATTCGCGATGCGACGGACGAGGTCTTCATCGGGAATCGAGAAAAGGCGCTGCTCGTTGTGCTTGAAAAAGATAGCAAGAGCATCACGTATCTTCAACTGAAGCGCTTCGACTTTTATCCTTTCCAGAAGCCGAAAAAGGGACAGCCCCTGACAAAGGGCGATTCGCCTACTTTACCGGCTGTCATGGTCAATTCCCTGAAGGATCTGGATGCGTTCCTAAAAAAGTCCAATTATTCACTGAGCGGTAAAGATGCAAAAGAAGTAGATATTCTTATTCGTGATACGATGAAAGAGAACATGCAGACGGGGGAGCGGTTGAACGAGCGGCTCCGGTCCCTGCGGGAGAAAACCGCCAACCTTCAAAAGAAGATTGCCGACAGCCGTTCTGATCGGGAAATGTGGGCCGCTGCCCTGCAAAAGCAGGAGTCCCGTCACGAACCTATGCGGCGCGAGCTTGATAAAATTCGCGGAGGAATGGAAAGAGCGGAACAGTCATTCAAAGCGGCCCGGAATGCACTCGAAGCGAAGATGCGTCTTCAGGCAACGATCATTCCCGTAAGGGGTGCAGCTTTCCTCAAAGGTTCCCAGACACCGATCGAGGCTGCCGCCGATGCGATTGCGGATAAGCTGGCCGAGGTGAAAAATGACGCCGAGAAACAGTATTTCCGCAATACAAAGGAGGCGTCCCATCTCCTGAGGACCGACAAGATGGCGGAAGCGATCGAGACGGTATCCCGGATTACAGCGGTAAAGCCCTTGTCTTTTTCCATTGAAGGCGACATTGTACGGATTAAGGCGGCCTTCCGTGTTCAGACAACGCTGAAAGAAGAGACACCCTCCGAACGTATGGAGACCTCGGTCGATCCGATAAAGGCCTTCGAGTTGGTATTGATCAAGGGGGGGTGTTTCCAGATGGGAGACACCTTCGGGGATGGTCAGGCAGACGAGCAGCCTGTCCGCACGGCCTGCGTCGATGATTTCTACATCGGGAAATATGAAGTGACGCAGGGTCAGTGGCAGTCGGTTATGGGCAGCAACCCTTCGTTTTTCAAGAATTGCGGAGAAAAATGTCCGGTGGAGCAGGTCAGCTGGAACGATATTCAGGAATTTCTGACAAAATTGAATGCGAAGAGCGGGAAGAAATATCGTCTGCCCACGGAAGCGGAATGGGAGTACGCAGCGCGCAGCGGTGGCAAGAAAGAGAAGTATGCCGGGACAAGCAGCGATGACGAGCTCGGGAAATACGCATGGTACAGCGCCAACTCGGGCGGCAGTATACATCCATCGGGCCAAAAACAGCCCAATGGCCTGGGGCTGTACGATATGACCGGCAATGCCTGGGAGTGGTGTCAGGACTGGTATGGCGAGATGTATTACAGGCAAAGCCCCCGTAAGAATCCCGCAGGGCCGCAGAGCGGAACGCGCCGCGTCCTGCGTGGCGGAGCATGGCTCTTCGAACCGGCCGGCAGCCGGGCATCGACGCGTTACGGGCTCACACCGGAGGCAAAGGGCGACCTCTATGGTTTTCGTCTGTCAATCTCAGTCCCGAAGTGATTTCACCCCGTCAACGCTTCTTTGCGCTTCTTTTTAATGCCTGGAAGCATGACGATCAGAAGCAGCAATGCAACGAGTATCAGCAGGGTCGCCGACAACGGACGCATCATGAACGCACGCCACCAGTCACCGTCGGCAATCAAGAGCGCGCGGCGCAGGTTTTCCTCCATCATCGGTCCCAGAATAAAGCCCAGGAGAAGGGGGGCCGGTTCGCAACCGAGCTTGATGAACAGATAGCCGATGAAACCGAATATTCCCACCATCCAGATGTCGAAGGTATTGTTGTTGGTGGAGTACACCCCGATGGCACAAAACAGGACTATGGCGGGATACAGGAAGTGGTAAGGGACCGTCAGCATCTTGATCCAAATGGCAATAAGCGGCAGATTCAAAATCACAAGCATCAGGTTCCCAATCCACATCGAGACAATCAGACCCCAGAAAAGCTCTGGATTGTTGGTGATAACCTGCGGTCCCGGCTGAATATTGTGGATGGTCATGGCGCCTACCATCAATGCCATCACCGCATTGGTCGGGATTCCAAGCGTAAGCAAAGGGATGAATGACGTTTGGGCGCCGGCATTATTGGCCGACTCCGGCGAGGCAACGCCGCGGATGTTGCCCTGTCCAAAGGGAACTTCGTCGGTCCTCATGGCGACTTTCTTTTCGATGGCGTAGGCGGCAAAGGCGGCAAGCAGGGCGCCGCCGCCGGGCAGGATGCCGAGCATACAACCAACGACTGTCCCACGTAAAACCGCGGGCGTCATGTCCTTGAAGTCTTTTTTGGTGGGGAAGAGGCCGTGCACCTTGGACGTGAACACCTCGCGCTTGTCTTTCGATTGTCCAAGGTTGCCGATGATTTCGCCATAGCCGAAGATACCCATGGCGATGACCACAAATCCGATGCCGTCTGCCAGCTCGGCAATGTTTAAACTGAAGCGCTCGACGCCGGAATTGATGTCCGTTCCCACAACCCCCAGGAGCAGACCCAGCAGGATCATTGCGATAGCCTTGAGCAATGAACCCGTGGCCAGCAGCACAGCGCCGATAAGACCCAGTACCATGAGCGAGAAATATTCCGAAGGCCCGAACTTGAAGGCAAGTTCGGTCAGTGGCGTTGCAAAAGCGGCTAAAACCAGAACCCCCACCGAACCGGCGAAAAAGGAACCCATGGCGGCGGCGGTCAGTGCCGGGCCGGCACGACCTTTCCGGGCCATCTGATAACCATCGATACAGGTCACAACCGACGAGGGCTCACCGGGCAAATTCACGAGAATAGAGGTGGTCGATCCACCATATTGCGCCCCATAGTAAAGGCCAGCCATCATGATCAGTGCCGACACGGGGGGCAAGACGTAAGTAACGGGCAACAACATCGCTATGGTGGCGACCGGCCCGATGCCTGGCAGTACGCCGATAAGGGTACCTAAAAAGCAGCCGATAAATGCGTACATCACATTCATGGGAGTGATGGCTACGCTGAAGCCTAAATGCAGGTTTGAAATTAAATCCATCATTTCAGCTTTCTTAACCGGTGATGAAGGCAGGCCACACAGAAATGTTCAATTTCAGCAGTACAATGAACGCGAGATAGCTGCCCACTGCCAAGATGGTTGCAAGAATCATCGCTTGACGGATCTTGAAGGCGTGGCTTGCCAAACTGGCGATAAGGGTAAGGATATAAATCCCTGCGATCAAACCGGCAGCGGGTAGCCTGATACTGGGCAGGCCGCCGACCAATACGCCAAACGCCAAATTAGCACCCAGAATATAGGCCAAGGGTTTCCATGCCCAGGGACCAATCTTGTCTCCGTCTTCGTTTTTGATGATCAGCGCCTTGATCGTAATGATGACCCCTAGAGCGGCTATCAAGACCCCAAGCATGAATGGGAAATATCCCGGCCCCATATTGGAGCCGACACCAATCTCATATCGTGTGGCGCCCCAGGCGAAGCCGATGCCCACCACCATGAACAAAACGCCGGAGTAGAAATCTTTTTGGCTTTTAATGTCCCTTTCGGGGATGGTTGAAATCCCTCGCCTTTAGGCGAAGAAAAGTTTATAGATGTCGCTATGCGACGTTATCAACTGGGTGCACATACAAAAACGGACCTCAAAGTTCATCTGATCTG